>Ga0302325_10000051_pt1 | contig 322514 bp, 265 predicted proteins | sample Palsa_T0_2_FD_201948 | JGI IMG/M metagenome (GOLD analysis project Ga0302325, IMG submission 201948) | Peat permafrost microbial communities from Stordalen Mire near Abisko, Sweden - Palsa_T0_2 | ecosystem: Environmental > Terrestrial > Soil > Palsa > Peat permafrost | place: Sweden: Abisko... | reverse complement strand
TACCCGGGGTCCCCATGAATCGGTCTTTGATTCATGGGGTGGAGATACCCGGGGTCCCCATGAATCGGTCTTTGATTCATGGGGTGGAGATACCCGGGGTCCCCATGAATTGGTCTTTGATTCATGGGGCGGAGATACCCGGGGTCCCCATGAATTGGTCTTTGATTCATGGGGTAGAGATACCCGGGGTCCCCATGAATTGGTCTTTGATTCATGGGGTCTCCTAGCGACGAACGACGCAGAGATCGGGAAAATTGGCCCCGGCCCGCAGGGTTGCGACGAAAACCCGGGGTCCCCAGCGACGGACCCTTGTCGCTGGGGTGGAAATCGGCTCGCACTTTCGTTGTCGTCCTCGCCCGTGGAGTCACCAAAGCCTTTGCCTGCGCCTCCCGGGTCCCCATCGACAGGTCTTCGTCGATGGGGTGGGCTCGTTTGAGCCGATTTTCGGTCAGCAACGCAACCACTCCTATATGTGGATACAACCTTAGGGCCTGTTAACACGCCCTGGCCAAAATCTCTGCCCGATCGCGCATCCTACAAGTCATGGCCGTGACCACGGAGCCAGTTCGCCGCACTCGCATCCTCCCCGCCATCGCCCTGTCGATTCTCGTTGGCGGGCTGGTAGGGATCGCCGCAATCACGGTGTTCCTCCACGCCGCCAAGACCGGCGTATGGGATCATTTCGCCTCGCTTGTCTCCGCGCGCAGCACACGCATTGACGCCTCTCAACCCACCGTCGTCACGCAGATCCGCCGCCTGGCACGGCTCGAATCCGTCTCTTACTCCATGGACAAGATGATCTCAGGCGACCGCGAAGGCCGGGTCCTGCCCGCGTTTCTCACGGGCGACCGCGTTCTCCTTGAAGTTCACGGTGAAGCTGTTGCCGGGGTAGACCTGAGCCAGCTCACTCCCGCGGGCGTTCAGCTCAACGGCCGCTCTGTCCATGTCCAGTTGCCACCGGCGCAGATCTTCACCGTCGCCCTTGACGACGCAAAAACCCACGTTTACCAGCGCCAGACTGGTCTCCTCGTTCCCGTCGACCCCGGTCTTGAAGGCGAGGTTCGCGCTCACGCGGTCGAGGATCTTCGTCAGTCCGCGCTCGCCTCCAACATCCTCGCCATTGCCCACCAGAACGCGTGCGCCACCGTCACCAAGCTCCTGCTCGGCCTCAACTTCAGTGAAGCTACCTGCGATTAGTTCGGCTGCCGGCCGACCTTATTTCGAAAAGCCATTCCCCTTTCCGCCATGCCCCTTTCCGCCTTTCGAGGTGACGCGGGAATTTGCAAATTGCCGTAAACTTGAGAGCAGGCGCGCCGCGTGCGGAAGTGGTGAAATGGCAAACACACTAGCCTTAGGAGCTAGCGCCCAAAAGGCTTGCGGGTTCAAGTCCCGCCTTCCGCACCAAAAGTAAGCTCGGAAGATGGGTCCGCTCGGTGATCGGAATCACCGGTGTACAATTCGCCCTAATCCAATAGCCCGCGCAAAAGGGTCAGACATCGAGCCCGACGCCAGCATTACTGACTCGCGGGAATCGGCCGTCACGAGGCTAAACACGATGAGTCCTTGGGTGCCAGTTGTAAGCGCAGGCGTCTTCGCGATTTTAGGCATTGCAGAACGATTCTATGTGAGGTTCGTTCCGGATGTGAACGACCAAAAGCGCCATCTGAGGTTCGCTCGACAGGCTGCATTTCTAGCGTTTTCGCTCTTCAGCTTGATTTTGGGTTTCTGGGACGCTGCACATCAAGAAGGGCCTGTTACCCCCGGGAGCGTCCTCTTTGTCGGCTCGCTGTTCTTCTCTCTCACCCTGTTCGTAATACTCTTGTTACTAACCCTCGCATTGAGGTTTTTGGTTGCCTTCGGTCAGTTCCTGGATATGTTCGGTCAGCATCTTTACATAACCTCGGAGATAGCTAAAATCGTCGGGAAGATTGCGCCCAGTACTGAGGCACCCGATGAAATCAGCGAAAAGCTACAAGATATTTTGAAGCAGCTTCATGGTGGATCCAGCGAATCGGCGCGTTAGTATCCGAAGTCGCTGCCGGTTCATCCGCGAGGAACATTACCGGGAGCGCTTGGGCTGCTCACCACGGGCGCTGCGCTTTTGTGCGGGTCGGGGCTGGCCCACACATGAAAGCTGTTGAAGAGGAATTGGCCGCCGAGGATGAGCAGCCAGATACACAGGGCGAAGCGCAGCGGGCGGCGCGGAATGCGCGTACTCACTAGCGTTCCGCTCACCGCGCCCAGCACACCGCCCACGATCAAATGAAGCAGCAGCGAGGGGTTGGAGGCGTGCGAGAACCAGTGCGCGCCGCTGCCGATGAGCGACACGATGAAACCGAAAAGAATATCGGTGCCGACCACCTGCGCCGGCGCCAGCGGCGTGAGGCTCAGCAGCGCGGCGCTGCCCAGCGCTCCCGCTCCGGCCGAGGAAAAGCCCACCTCCGCACCCACAGGAAACATGAGCCACGCGAGCAGCGGGCTGCGGTCGCGCGTTCCGGAATTTTCCCGCATCGGGCGGAACGAATAGAAGATCTGCCAGCTTGCTGTGCCCACCAGGATCGCGCCGAGAATCGCATTCAGCAGGTTCTGCGATCCTTTTGAGACCAGATGCTGCAACACCAGCGAGCCCAGCAGCACACCTGGCGCACCGCCCAAAACCATAAAGCCCAGCGTCCTCCAGGCAACGTTGCGCCGCGCAATCTGCGAGGGCACCAGGACCAGTTTCACGGCGGTCGAGAACATCAGGCCGATGCTCACGGCAACCTGCGCCGGCACGCCGAGAAACAGCACCAGGATCGGCACCGTGATAGTCCCCGCGCCCACGCCGGTGAGCGCGATAAACAGCGCGATAACGAAGCCAATCACATACTCCATGTGCGAGCCCTTACCTTTCGAGCAGCGTGTATGCAGCGCCGCTCGCAAAGCAGCAGCGGCGTAGTTTCGAACTGCTGGCACGCGTGCCAGACGTCGCGGATTAAGAGGGAAGAGCCAGAAACTGCCATGGGACCTCCGTGTCTTCAGGAATTGCGCTGAAGGCAAGGTCCACATACAGAAAGACAGGCCCGGCGTTCAGCTACGGGTGCGTCTTCTGAATCGGATATTCGGGAGATCAGAGACTAGCGGAGACACCCGTCGGCAATGACCGACAGGCGACAACAAAAGCGGATTTGCAGGGCGCAAATCATGAGTGATGCCATCGTAACAAACGAAGGCCGAAGGCGCAAGGTGCAAGGTGCACTGTTCCGTTAGTGACGGCGCACCCTCCTTCCATTCACCGCCGAATTCGGCCAACATTCTTTGCGGGCTTCTTTACGGATTTCTTGGCAGCTTTCTTAGCCGGGGTCTTCTTGGCTGCAGCTTTTTCGGCAACCTTCTTCGCAGGGGACTTCTTGGTGACCTTCTTCGCAGGTGACTTCTTCGCAACCTTCTTTGTCACGTCTTTCTTCGCCGCCGTCTTCGCTGCCTTTTTGGCGGGTGCACTCTTCAGAACCTCTGTCACCGTGACGACCGCCGATTTAATGGCGCCTGCCACGTCTGAGGCCATCCCGATTCCTACCCCAATCGTCTCCCCAGCCTTCTCAACGATCGTTTTCTCAGCCATTCTCATATCCCTCGGTGTCTAAGTTTATACGCCGTTTCGAATTGTAGAGGCAGATCGATGTCAGCGCACAAATCTTTTGCTTTCCTGCAGATTGTCGGCAGGGATGCCGCGCCAGCTGAGCCACTGCTGATTCTTCGGGCGATTGCCGGAGGGCAAGAAGGCGCGGCTTTTCCTTGATGCCAAATCGACAGTGCTCGATTGCTCAGACTCAGGTGATTCAACTCGCTACCGTGAATCGCGGTGGGGCACACCTATTGCGGCCCGGCCCAAATGAGGAGAATTGATGAACGGACTTAGAATTCTTGTGTTAACGGCGGCTGCTGGGGCTATGTTTGCGGCAACCTCACTCAAAGCAAATGCTCAGGTCACGGTCGAAGTGGGAGTGGCCCCGGATTGTCCGTATGGCTACTATGACTACGCTCCTTATGCCTGTGTTCCCGACGGGTACTATGGGTCGGAGTGGTTCACTGGCGGCGTCTTCGTCGGTGCCGGCCCGTGGTTTCATGGTTCTGCCAACTTCCAGGGCAAAGTAGATAACTCATTCGACCCCCAACACGGCTATAACGGGCCGGCGCCGAAAGTTGGCGAGAAGGCCGCGGCCCAACGCAGGGACCCCGCGCAGTTCAAAGGCAATGAAACGCGCGATGGACGCGGGCACACAGGCGGGGAGACGAAGTAAGCCATACCAACCGCGGATCTTCCGTCCCAGGCGCGGGTGGGCCAGGGGCGCGCGGGAAAAGGCGCAATGACGCGGGCTACTTGAGCCGCGCGCCCAGTGGAACTTCCTCAAGAAATCCTGCCAGGACCGGCGCGCCGCCTTCGAGCGATGCAGCAAGCAGCATGCCGTTCGACTCCAGGCCGCGCATCTTGCGCGGCGCTAGATTGGCGACGATCACAATCTTGCGCCCGATGAGTTTCTCCGGCGCGTAGTGCTCGGCAATACCGGCCAGGATCTGGCGCTTTTCGTCGCCCAGGTCTACCTCAAGGCGCAGCAGCTTGTCGGCCTTGGGTACGCGCTCGGCCACAAGGATCTGCGCCACTCGCAATTCCACCTTGGCAAAATCGTCGATAGTGATATGCGTCCCCATCTGCGGTGGGGCAGACTCTTGGTTGGCCGCAGCGGGCACCGGAGGCGCGAGCGGCGCATTTGATTCTGCGGGCGCGGGAGTGGAGCTGAGGCGCGAGCTCGCGAGCGGCGCGGGCACCTGGTGCACCTTCGCCGTCTCCACCGGGCGCGTGGGATGGGCCGCGGTGGTTGGCGTGGCTTCGGCTTCGCCTTTGTTCTCGGAGGGCGCCGTCGGCGATACGGAAGTGGCGGCGGGTGCGCGATTGGGAGCGACAATCTCGGCCCCGGCAGTTGAGTCGGTCGCGGAGTCAACCACGCTGCGATTGTTTTCGTCTTCGAGATTCTGCATACGGTCGATTGCGTCTTTCTCCGCGCGCGGAAACAGCGCTGCGGGTTCTGCGAACTTGGTTCCCGATTTGAGTCCGCCCCATTGGAGATCGCTGAGGAATGCACGCTTTGAGGCCTCGCCGATCTCTCCCTGGCCGATTTGATGCCAAACCTTGGCAGCTGCGTCGGGCAGGATGGGATAAACCAGCGCGGTGATAATCCGGATGGCTTCAGCAGCCGTTGCCAGCACGCGCGCCTGAAGCTTCGCGTGGTCGGCGTCCGAGCGGTCGGCGGGTTTTTTCCATGGCGCGTTCGCAGTCAGGTAGCCGTCGGTTTCAGCCACCAGGATCCAGAGCGTTTTGAGCGCATCGGAAAAGTTCAACTCATTGAACAGCGGGCCGAATTGGGCGATGGCCTTTTCTGTGCTCGCGCGCAGAGCAGACTCGGCCTCAGCCGGCGCTCCCGGCTCCGGCGTCACGCCGCCAAAATACTTGTGCACCATATTGACCACGCGGCTCACCAGGTTGCCGTAGCCGTTGGCCAGGTCCCCGTTGTAGCGCTGCACCAGCGCGTCGAAGCTGAAGTTTCCATCCTGGCCGAAAGGAATCTCGCGCAGCAAAAAATATCTCAACGCATCGGAACCCAGAACCGCGTGAACCGTCTCCGCGCGCACAATGTTGCCGCGCGACTTCGACATCTTGCCCTGGTCGAAGAGCAGCCAGCCGTTGGCGCGCACCGAGCGCGGCACGGCAATGCCCGCGGCCATCAGGAACGCCGGCCAGTAGACGCAATGGAAGCGGGAAATCTCCTTGCCGATGAGATGAATGTCGGCCGGCCAGAACTTCTGGAATTTTTCCTGATTCTTCGCATTGGGCGAGCCGTATCCGACCGCCGTAGCGTAGTTGGCGAGCGCATCCAGCCACACGTAGATCACGTGCTTCTCGTCGCCGGGCACGGGAATGCCCCACGAGAAACTTGTGCGGCTGACTGAAAGATCCTTCAGACCGCTGCGCACGAAGGAGATCACCTCGCGCCGGGTAGACTCGGGGCCCATGAAATCGGGATTCGCCTCGTAGAATTCCAGCAGCTTGCGCTCGAAGGCGGAAAGCTTAAAAAAATAATTCTCTTCGCTCACCGTCTCCGTCGGCCGCCCGCAGTCTGGGCAAAGCGTTCCAGGCGGGCCTTCAACGTAGGCCTCATCGTAGATGCAGTATTGCCCCGTGTAGGAGCCCTTATAAATGAATCCGCGATCGCGCAGTGTCGCGAAAAGATGCTGCACGCCACGAATGTGGCGCGGCTCCGTAGTGCGGATGAAGTCGTCGTATGTGAGGCCCAACAGATCCCACAGACCCTTGAACTCGGCGGCGATTTTAGTGGCAAACTCTTGCGGCGAGCAGCCTGCTTGCTTGGCCGAGCGCTCAATCTTCTGGCCGTGCTCGTCGGTGCCGGTCAGGAACCAAGTCTCGACGCCCAGTGCGCGCTTGCGGCGGGCGATGGCGTCGCAGACGATCGTCGAGTAGGCATGGCCCAGATGCGGCCGCGCATTCACATAGTAGATGGGCGTGGTGAGGTAATAGCGGCCTGAAACCGCGCCTGTGCTGGAGTTTGAATCGGTCATTTTGAATCGATCATCTTGAATCGGCCGTGTTCAATCGATCCTGTTCAATCGATTGTGGAGAGCGCATTCCGTTCGCTCCCGCATGCCGAGCGGCGTCTTGGTAAGTCATTCTCCATCTTACGGCATCGAAAATCGCAGGCCTGCAACCGCGGCCATGAGCCCGCGGTTCTGCCCGTCTCAGGTGGTAGAATCGCCTTGAAAATCAAGGATTTTTCAAGGCTCCCACGTGTATTTGGAACTGCAGAAGCGGCTTGCGGAACGCATCCGCGGCGTGCTCAAAGAGAAATATTCCATTGAAGTCGAAAACGTTCCCATGGAGCTGCCGCCTGAGGTGCGTTTCGGCGAGGTTGCCACGCCCATCGCCTTCGAGCTGGCGCGGAAACTGCGCAAGGCGCCGAAGGCAATCGCGCAGGAAATCATCGACGCGATCGGCCCCGTCCAAAACCAGGCTGTCCAGGGCTTCAAGAAATTCGAGGTCGCCGGCGCCGGCTACATCAATGGCTGGATCGATCGCGCAGCCGCTGTCAAAATAACGGCGGCCTCCCAGGCACATCACTCGTCCGAAAGGCTGCCCCACGCAGTGGCCCTTGTGGAGCACACTTCGATCAATCCCAACAAAGCCGCACACATCGGCCATCTTCGCAATGCCATCCTCGGCGACACGTTTGTGCGCCTCCTGCGCACGTCCGGATCCAAAGTCGACGTGCAGAACTACATCGACAATACCGGCGTGCAGGTAGCGGATGTGGTCGTCGGCTTCCTGCACCTCGAGGGCATGTCGCTCGCCGGTGTGCGCGCGCTGATTGCCGATTGCGAACGCCGTGCCGCCGGCCCTGAGAGTTACAAGGCCGCCTTCGATTACTACTGCTGGGATCTCTATGCGCGCACGTCTCTGTGGTACACCGAGGGATCGCCCGACGAAAACGAGGCCAGAAAGAAGCTGCGCTACGAAACACTGCACCAGATCGAGGCCGGCGGCAATGAAGTCTCAGAGATCGCCGAGCTCATCTCTACCGCCGTCCTGCGCCGCCATCTTCAAACCATGCTGCGCCTCGCCATCGAATACGATTTTCTGCCGCGCGAGAGTGAGATTCTCCATTTGCACTTTTGGGACGCCGCATTCGAGCAGCTGAAAAAAACCGGCGTGCTGTACTTCGAGAACGAGGGCAAGAACAAAGGCTGCTGGGTGATGACCCGCCCTGGCTCAGCCTCGGAGCAAGTCCAAAACGAGGACGGTACGAAGCACCCGAAGGGCATCGACGACGACGCGAAGGTGATCGTCCGCTCGAACGGCACCGTCACCTACGTGGGCAAGGACATCGCATATCACCTCTGGAAGTTCGGCCTTCTCGGCCGCGACTTCGGCTACCAGCCGTTCTTCAAGTATCCAAGCCATGAATGTTGGATATCGTCCGTCCACGGCCAGGAAAAACATCCCGAGTTCGGCAACGCAACCGCGATCTACAACGTCATCGATTCGCGGCAGTCCGATCCGCAAGCCAACGTGATTCAGGCTCTGCGCGGAATGGGATATACGGCGCAGGCGGACCACTACACGCACTTCAGCTATGAGATGGTTGCGCTCACGCCGCGTTGCGCAGAGGAGCTTGGCTACAGCGTCTCCGATGAGGACAAGAAAAGGCCGTACATCGAAGTCAGCGGGCGCAAGGGCTTCGGCGTCAAGGCCGACGACCTCATCGACAAGCTGATCGCTGCCACACGCTCTGAGGTTGACGCGCGCCAGACCGGCGGAACAGGCGAAAACGCCGAAGTCGAACGTCAGCGCATTGCGAAGCAGATCGCCATCGGCGCGCTGCGCTACTTCATGCTCAAGTACACGCGGAATTCGGTCATCGCCTTCGACTTCAAAGACGCGCTGAGCTTCGAAGGCGAGACCGGCCCGTATATCCAGTACGCGGTGGTGCGCATCCGCAACATTTTTCGCAAAAACGAATCGTCGCCCGATGAAGCATTGAAACAACTGGAGAAATTAGCAGAATTGGACGCTTTTCTTTCCGGCGAAGAGAACGAAGACATCTGGGCGCTGTGGCTGCGCGCGGGAAGGTTCTCGCAGATTCTCGACCAGTGCATCTCCGCATCCGAGCCCGCGTATCTGGCCAAGCACGCCTTCCAGCTGGCGCAGGAGTTCGCCAACTTTTATCACAAGCATCACATCCTCACGGAAGAAGACCCGGCTCGAAAAACATTTCTGCTCGCGACGGCTGCCGTCACCTTGCGCGAACTTGTTCGCTCACTGGCGCTGCTGGGCATCGAAAGCCCCGAAGCGATGTAAATTTCCCGAGCGCGCTGCGCCGCGGTGCCCCAGGTCTTGCTTCTGAAACCTGGGGAAGCAAAGAACTGTCTCCGCCGCTACACCTTCAAATCTGGATCAACACTTTGAACGAGCGCGCTTTGTCTGCCGCAAACTCGAAGGCCTTCACGGCATCCTCAAGCGGAAATACCTCGTTGATCAGCGGCCGCAGATCCACGCGGCCCGCAGCCACCAGCCGAATAGCCTCATCGAACACGTTGCCGTAACGCATCGATCCGATCAGATTGAGCTCCTTCGTCATCAGCCGGTTCACCGGCAGCGGAATCTCCGCCGTGCCCAGTGTCCCGATCTGCACAATCGTCCCGCCGGGTCGCGCCAGCTCGATTCCGCTGCGCAGCGCCGGCGGCGCTCCGGAAGCTTCAAAGACAAATTCGAATCCGCCTCCACTCAGCTCCATTGCGCGCGCGGCAAAATCCGCCGCCGAGGGATCGAGCACGGCGTCGATGCCGAGTTCCCGCGCCTTGGCGCGGCGCTCCGGGACAATATCGCTGATGGCTACCGGCGCTGCGCCAAAAGCACGCGCAGTAATTGCGGCGAGCAGGCCGATCGCACCCGCGCCCGTCACGAGGACACGCCGGCCGGCGACCGAACCGGCGCGCTTCACTGCATGGAGCGCGACGGCGAAGGGCTCAATCATCGCGCCGAGACTCTCGTCGATATTGTCTGGAAGCGGATGGCACTGGTCGGCGCGCACCGCTACGAATTCGGCGAGTCCCCCATCGGTTGGCGGTTTTGTGCTGGCGCTGCCCAGCATGATGTTGTGCGCGCAAAGATTGATGCGGCCGGCCTTGCAATATTCGCAAAGTCCGCAGTTGCGCGCCGGATTCACCGCGACGCGCTGGCCCGGCCTGAGATGCGCCACATCATCGGCTACGGCAGCGATCTGTGCCGCAATTTCATGGCCCAGCACGAAGGGCCGGTCGGGAACGAACGTTGCGCAATAGCCGTGCTCGAAGTAATGCTGATCGGAGCCGCAGATGCCCACGCAGCGGCTGCGCAGCAGAACCATGCCAGGCGCGAGATCGGGCTGGCGATAACTCTCGATCCGAATGTCGCGCGGACCATGGAGGACGGCGGCTCTCATGCGATACCTCCCGACAAGCATAGCGCGGCGATAGCCCGGCCTGCCCCCGGCGATAGCTAGCCTGTCTCGCCCGGCAACTCAATTTGCCAAGCAAGCGTGGCTGCATGGACAATGCCGTGGGGGTGGTCAGACCATTCAGCGCCCTCGCGAATCGGCGCCGGGACTGTGCCGCAAATCCGAAAATGTTCCGGGCTTGGGGGAAGATAGAATGCGGGTTTCGCGTTTCATTTTGCTATTTTGCCTATTTGCCGGCGCTCTCGCGGCGCCCATTGCGCGCGGCCAGGTGGCCATCGAATATGCACCATCGAACACCACATCGATTTTGCCTCCCAATCCCCATGCCAGCGAACCAGGGCTGTTGTTTTATCTCTCGGGCGACAAGAGTCTCAACGCCGACTACGCGGCCGGCGGCAACCCCGTGCCGAATTATGTGAAAGATGTGAAGATCGTCCCCGGCGGTGTGTCGGGGTCGTACATCGAGTGTGGCGATACGCAGCTGCTCTCCTATTGGGCCCCCGGCAACGTCTACTCGCAGCGCGGCACGCTCTCGTTTTTTTGGCGTTCGCGCACGCCCGTCGATGAAACAGCTTTCCCGGTGTTTCGCGTCGGGTTTGCCGACCACTCCAGTTGGGACATGGTCTGGCTGCGCATCGACTGGAACGGCCACGGCTTTGACGCGTTCGTGACCGACGTGAATCTGGGCCGCACCCGCGTGAGCGTGCAGCTGCCGCAGGCGCCCAAGCCAGACCAGTGGCTTCACCTGGCGCTTGCCTGGGACGAAACCAGCGGCATTCGTTTTTATATCGACGGCAAGCTGATGGCGACAAAGGCGGCCACGGGCCTGTTCGACACGGGGCTCGACCAGTTCGGGCCGCACTCGCGTGTCATTGGGCCAACCGGGGTGGAGAGTTCCTATAGCTACGATCGCGGCGGCGATCTCGACGAGCTGCGCATCTATGACCGCGCACTCTCCGACGAAAACATCGCCGGCCTCGCCAAAAACCAGATTCCGCAAAACATTCCCGCCTTGAATCGCAGCGTGGTTGCTGGCGTCGTTCCGGTCGAGCAGCCGGCGCCGGTGCTCGCAGCCGAAGGCCGATTCGATTCGGGCTCCGGCCATGCGGCCAACTGGCAGCAGGAGTGGAACCTTAAATATGGATGGAACCGCCAGGGTGACGAGCCCGTGGTGTTGAACGAGGAGTACACCACGGTGCGCAAGGTTGAGATTCACGACGTCTACGACCTCGATCGCTGGTGGTGGAAGGCGACCGACGGAATTCGCGAGACCACTTGGCCTGGCGTCTTCAACCGCTCCCGGCTGATCGGGCGCGACGACTACTTCGAGCTGCCGGACTGGGATTGCTACTCGCTATCCGGAAAAGTCGTCACATTCGACATGCCCAACGAGCCCTGGAACCACCTGGAGATCGCCGGCGGAGCGTGGGGCAACTGGACTCTCCTCGCCCACAGCAACGAGAACGCCGCCGATTCGGAGAAGACGCTCTTCGACCGGCCCAAAGGCCAGGAGATCACGTATCACCAATTTGACTCGCCGATCACGGGACAGAAGATTCGCTTTACCAACGTGGAGCAGGAACAGCCCCTCGGCGAGTTCTCAGCCTACTATGTGCACTCCGGGATGGAGCCGGCAGGGTTCGACACTCTGCGCTACCGGCTCACGTCTTCTGCGCGGCCTGACGACAATCCATCGACGGTGCCGCTGGTCGAATACATCGCGGGCCGTTTTCCCGCAGACGAGCGCATGACAATAATGGCCATGCCCGCAGGCGCCGGGCCGGGCGTCGATGCACCCGGCGCGGGCGCCGGCCGGGCCAGCCGCAGGCAAAATGGGCAATCGGACGGCGGTCAAAGCGGCTTGCCGATCGTGCACATTCTTATTCCGGCGGATTTCCGCTCGCAGATGAACACCGAAGGCCACGGCTCGTCCTACGGCTGGGAGAACATTGACGCCGGACTCGACGGCATCGCCATCGATCTGCCCGCGCTGAAGATCGCACCCAACGCCGATGGTGTGATCCCGCTCAATATCGAGGTCAAAGACCCGCTCTGGCCCATGCGCGACATGCTCTATTTCACGTTTGCCGTGAAGCCTGGAACACCGCACACGCTGTGGCTTGACACGCGTGACCGCATTCTGCCGAACGGCAAGAGCCTCTACATCACGATCGCCGCGCAGAGCGGTGACTTCAATACGTCGGCGCTCGAGGGCGCCGAGGTGCGGCTCATCTTCAAACCGTATAAAGAAGCGCTTCCCGAGCACATCGCCGATCGCCTCACCCAGGCGCGCGACGAGTACGCGAACCTGGTAGAGGAGTCGGTGAGCTCGCGCCGGCTCAATCTGTTCAATCGCTTCGATGGCGATATCACAGACCTCTTGCGCGTTGACCCGCAGAACGAGCTCGGGCGCGACTACTGGCACGAGATGAATCACGAGCAGCCGCGTCCGCCCTTCACGCTGCCGCAGGCGCCGGCTGGCGTGCCGCAATGGGCCTTTCTGCAGGTGCAGGATCTCGGCGACCTCAAGAGCCTCATCAACTGGTACATCGATAACCGTCAACTCACCAACGGCGAGTTCGGTGGCGGCCTCTCTGACGATAGCGACTTTACCGAGTGGTGGCCGGGCCTCGCGATGATGGGATCGACACCAGACAAGATCAAGGCCTCCCTCTGGAAAGAGATGGACGTGATGTACGCGCAGCACATGTTCACCAACGGCCTCGCGACCATCCAGACCGATGAGCTGCACAGTTACGAAGACGGAATCAACGTGCTCGGCGAGTCCATGCTGCTTGATTTCGGCAGCCCCAAGCAGATTGAGCGCGCCATGATCACCGCCAAGCGGCTCGAGTGGCTTACGGGCATCAATCCCGCGGGCCATCGCCACGTCCGGTCCAATTATTTCAACGGCGCAAAGATGGCCGAGGGCGGCGTGTGGGGCTCGTCGAAGGAGGCGTCCTACATGGTGTTTCATCCGGCGCTCTCGCTGGTGCTCTTCAACGGCATGCCGGAGACGCGCAAGATGATCCTCGAGCTCGCGGATGGGATGATCGCGCATTACAAGTCTGGGCCGGACGGCAAGCCGTCGCTGCATCTTGAAGTGAACTTCAAGTCCGACGAAGACAAGCCGACGGGCATGCGCGCCTGGTTCATCCTCTGGGCAGCGTATCGCTGGACGGGCGACGAAAAGTACATCAAGCCTTTCCTCGACACGCCGGTCGAGTCGCTCGAGACGATCAACTCCGACATGCTCGATATGCTCGATCTGCGCAAGTCGGCGACCGATCCGCTGATCGTGGCGGCAAATCGTCCGCAGCCCGCGTCAACCGCGGGAGGCGAAACTTTGTGGCAGCTCGCGTGGCAGGCGACAGGCGATACCTCGTATCTCGAAAAAGTCTACGCGTCGCAGATTCAGACCGCGCACGAGCGCGAGTTCATCAACCGGCAGGGCAGCCTGTGGATCGACCGCATCTACTTCAACAATGGCGAGCTGCAGCGCTCGCGGCTGGGCGGCGTCGCGCTCATGCGCAACTACTGCTATCCGGGCAACGCCGTGAGCTGGCGATTCGATTCCCCCGCAAACGACCAGAGCGTGGCGATTCTGGTTCCGGAGGCCACTCCCGATCACGTCAAGATCATCGCCTACAACCTGGAGCGCGAACCGGTGAAGGCGCAAATGACCGGCTGGGAGGTCGATCCCGGCCAGTGGACAATCACCCAGGGCACGCAGAAAGGAATCGGCAATGCTGCGCCCGCCGCCGATGCACCGGTGGAGAACGCCAGCACGCAGACCGTCGACTGGGAGCGCAGCAAGGACATGACGATCACCTTTCCGCCTCACACAACGACCGTGATCGAGCTCAAGCTGGCAACCAAGGGAACGCCCTACTGGAACCGTTCGGATCTCGGCATCGATCCCGAGGACGTGAAGGTGGAGGGCGGAAAGATCTCGGTCACCGTGCACAGCCTGGGTGCCATCGACGCGCCCGCGTCGAAGGTCGTGCTGCGCAGCCGTGACGGCAAAACGCTGGCTACTGCCTCGGTTCCGGCGCTCAAGGCTCCGCTCGACCTCTCGCCCAAAACCGCCAACGTCTCGCTTGCCGTTCCTGCCAGCCCGGACCTCAAGGGCGCCACTGTCACTATCGAGGTCGGCGGCGACGTTCCGGAGATCACGCTGATGAACAATTCCGTGACGTTATGAAGGCGCCTGTTCGCTATCGGCGGGCGGGAGCATACGCAGGCTTCGGCCCAGGTGACAGCGCGCAAAGACACGCAATTTCACGTTAAATCGCGCAATTTTGCGCTTAAAACGCACTAAATACACGCTTTAAGGGCCTAACTACGCTCATTTCGCGCAATTCTATGCAGACTGGGTAGGCAACTTCGCGCAATTTGCCGCGTTCAGTGTCGCTCGTTCGTGAAATTTCCCGCGCACTGTCACAAAAAAATGCGAAATTCTATACGAACCTTTACCCCAGGTTTGTGCAACAGCCAGCGAACATTTCGCTCTTTTTGTGCAACGCCCAGCGAACATTTCACGCGTTACTCACCAGCTTCGATCTCGCGCGCAGCTTGCGCGACGGCCTCCGGTTTGCCCAGGTCGCGCCAGTACGTTCCATCCGCGCGAAACGCCGCAATCTTCTCTCCCTGCGCGGCAAGCGTCAGGTATAAGTCGATGATTGAGAAGGCCTTGTCCTCGCCCATGAGCGCGAAGATGCGCGGCGAGATCACGTGAATGCCGCAGAAAGCCAGCGCCTGCGGAGCCTGCGCGGGCCGCGTGAGTTCCGTCGCAGAATCAGGACCTTTGCGCCGGCCGCAGAGCAGCCCCTGCTCGTCGAAGAGCAGGTAGCGTGACGTCTCGCGCTCCTGCACCGCCAGTGTGGCAAGGGCATTGCTTTCAGTGTGATAACGCACCATCTGCGCCAGATCAATGGTGCTGATCACGTCAACGTTGTGAACGATGAACGGCGCGCCCTCCTCGGCCCCTTTGTCCTCGAGGAAAAACCACGCCGCCTTCTTCAACCCTCCACCGGTGTCGAGCAATTCGTCTTCGTGAGAGATCTCGATGCACATGCCAAAGCACTGATTCGCTGAGAGATACTTGCGAATCATCTCGGCATAGTGATGGGTGTTGACGATGACCTCATCCACGCCGAAGGCGCGCAGACGTGCGAGCGCGATCTCGAGCAGGGTGCGCCCGGCGACGGTCACGAGCGCCTTGGGCCTGTCATTGGTGAGCGGGCGCAGGCGCGTACCCAGGCCGGCAGCCAGGATCATCGCCTTGATTTGAGCCTTCATTTGGGCCTTCGTTTCGGCAACGACCCATTCTGGCGCAGTTTCTCGAGCTGCATGTGGCGAAGATCCACGCTCACGCCGTTCATGCGCAGGTGCTTCGCGAGCTGTTCCGCGAGGTAGACGGAGCGGTGCTGCCCCCCGGTGCAGCCGAAGGAGACCATGAGGTTTGTGAAGCCACGGCGCTGATAGCTGGCCACTGTGGCGTCGACGAGCGACGTGGCGTGCACAAGGAACTCGGCAACGCCGGTCTCGCGCGCCAGATAATCGATCACCGGCTGATCCTGCCCGGTGAGCGCGCGGAACCTCTCTTCGCGGCCGGGATTGGGAAGGCCGCGCGCGTCAAAGACGAAGCCGCCGCCGTTGCCCTCTTCATCGACGGGGGCGTTGTTGTGAAAGGAAAAGCTGAACACGCGGACGGTGAGGTCCGCGTGAGCGGGCGCGGCGATGGTCTGCAGTTTTTCAGAAGACCCAATCGCGTCGAGTGCTTCCATCAGCGCGGGCAGCGCAACCGGCAGCCGGACATTCGCAGCCAGCCAGCGGAGATTCTTGAGCGCGTACGGCACAGATTGCAGAAAATGCGCCTTGCGCTCATAGAATCCACGGAAGCCATATGCCCCGAGCGCCTGAAGGATGCGCACGTAGACATAGGCGTAGTAATGCTCCATGAACGCGCCGCGATCGAGCGCGACGTGCGTGCCGAGGGAGTCGAGATAGTGCTCGAGCAGTTGCTCACGCAGCGGCGGCGGAAGATCGGCTTTGCCGTCGAACAGTAGTGAGGCGATGTCGTATTGCAGAGCCCCTTTGCGGCCGCCCTGGTAGTCGAGAAACCAGGGATTGCCGTCGCGCAGCATGATATTGCGCGATTGAAAATCGCGATAGAGGAAATACTCGCGGTCGGCGGCGAGCAGGAATTTCGTTAACCGGCCAAAGTCGAGCTCGAGCGCCTGTTCGTTGAAGGGCACCGCTGCGAGACGAAGAAAGTAGTACTTGAAGTAATTCAGGTCCCAGGCGATCGACTGGCGATCGAAGCTGGAGCGCGGGTAGCAGACCTTGTAATTCAGATCGCGGCCGGCGACGACCTGGAAAAGCGGCAGCGCGGCGACGACCTTGCGATAAGCTTCGATGACTTCAGCAGCGACCGTATCGCCGCTCCGATGGACGCCCAGCCGGTCGAAGAGCGTGGTGTTGCCTAGATCCTCTTCGAGATAAGCGCCATGGTCCAGATCTTCGCCGTAGATCTCCGGAACAGGCAATCCGTGGCGCCGGAAGTGACGCGAGAACTCGAGGAAGGCGATGTTCTCTTCGCGCACGGGGCCGATGATCCCGATGGCGGATTTTCCAGCGCCGGCGAGCCGGATGATGGCGCGGCCCGATCCGCCAAGCTCGCCCTGCAGCGGCTTGATTTCGCCGGCGGCCTGGCCGAACCGCTGCGTGAAGAGATTCTGGAGGATTTCCATGCGTGTGTGCCGCTTTCAAGAAAGATACGGAGCGCGGCCAGTGATGAGCAAATGTGACGAGCAAATGCGGATGCGCGAAGCCGATACGGAGTTCTTGAGGCCCGCAAGGGAGTTTGCGGCCGGATCAGTTGCGGCGGCGGCGCTGGTGGGTGGACGGAATATTCATATCTTCGCGATATTTCGCAACGGTGCGGCGAGTAAGCTGGATGCCCTGCGATTGCAGCTTGGCGGCGAGCTGATCGTCAGTGAGTGGATGGCTCGCGTCCTCCTCTTCAATCAGCTTGCGGACCTTGCGCTTGAGCACCAGCAGCGAGGTGTCGGCTCCTTCCGGTCCGTTCGCGCTCTCTGAGAAGAAGGAGCGCAGCTCCAGCACACCCTGTGGCGAATGCGCGTACTTGTTGGCTACGGCCCGGCTCACGGTAGAAGGATGAACCCCGATCTCTTCCGCAACCTCCTTGATCATCATCGGGCGAAGCGCTTCCGCGCCGAGCTCAAGAAAATCCTGCTGCCGCCGGACGATAATTTCGCAGGTGCGGAGGATGGTGCTCTTGCGCTGCGCGATATTGCGCATTAACTGCAGCGCGGAACGGAACCGCTCCTTCACGTACTCCTTCACCTCTTTGTCAGTGTTGTCGGCGACGAGCATGCGGCGGTAGCGCTGGCTGAGACGCAGGCTGGGCAGGTCTTCCTCGTTCATGCTCACCACCCACTCGCCGCCGCGCTTTACAAAGAAAACGTCAGGTTCAATGAGCCGCGTCTCCTCGCGGTTGTACAGGCGGCCGGGCCGCGGATCGAGGGTGCGGATAAACTCGATCGCGGCATGGGCCTCTTCAACCGTGACCTGGACGGCTCGCGCCAAGTCCTTCACGTCGCGCTTCTGCAGGAGAGGCAAGTGGCGGTCCACAATGAGCGCCGCGACCTCCATCGCGCGCCGGCGCCCGGCGATCTTCGCTTCGTCATCGTCTTCGTGCGCCTGGCTGGGGTTTCCGGCGGGTTCCTCGGCCGGCGTTCCGTAAAGTTGGTCGAACTCTTGCTGGTGCGCGGCAATCTGCAAAACCAGGCACTGCCGCAAGTCGCGCGCGCCAACGCCCGAGGGATCGAGTTGCTGCACAAGCTCGAGCGCGCGGTGCATCAGGTCCAGAGCTGCGCTGTGCTGCTTATGATGGCCGTTGGCAGCCGCAGTTTCATCCGGGGCGCCGATGAAAGCGGCGGCAAGCTCGTCGTCGCTCGTAGAGAGATACCCGTCTTCGTCGAGATTGCCGATGATGAACTCGGCCGCGGCGTGCAGATTGCGATCGACGCTCAGAGCCCCCAGCTGCCACGCCAGATGATCGGTGAGAGTGGTCGGCTGCGAAAGAAAGTTTTCGAACGAAGGCTTCTCGATCTCCTCGTATTCCCGCTGTGTGCGGAACCCCGGGTCGAGATATTCCTGGAAGTACGAGCCGAAATCGATCTCGTTGAAGATGTCCTTGGGCGGCGCGGCGGCTTCTTCCGCGCTGCGCTCCAGACGCTTCTCGCGGCCGGCCATTTCGTCGAACAGGGGAACAGATTCGTCAATCTCCTCGAGGACGGGATTCTCGACCATCTCGGCATCGATCATCTCCTTGAGCTCGACCTTGTTGAGCGCGAGGACGCTCACCATCTGCATCAGGCCCGGCGTCAGGACCTGACGTTGCGCGACTTTCAGACTCAGTTTTGGTTGCAGCAGCGCCATGGATGAAATACGTTTCCTCGGTCGAATTCAAATGCGAGTCTATGCGTGTGAGAAAAAGCTTAATGGAGAAATCGTCCCAATTTTAATCACCAATTCGAGTGATGGTCCCGGAGTGGGCAGATTCCCCATCCCGGTTTGGACGGCGTGGATTTAACGGCCGAATAGCCTTCCCGCTGCACGTTCATGCAGATGAGCCGTCTTCCCCGCGGATCCGGCAACCTCTAGTTTAGCGAGAATCCCTCGCCGAGGTAGATGCGGCGGACTTCGACGTCGTTCCCCAGCTCGTGCGGTGTGCCGGCGCGGAAGATGCGCCCCTCGGCAATAATGTACGCCCGATCGGTCACGCTGAGCGTTTCGCGGACGTTGTGGTCGGTAATCAGGATGCCGATGCCGCTGGCCTTCAGGTCAAAGATGATCTTCTGCAGCTCGCGCACGGCGATGGGATCGATGCCGCTGAACGGCTCATCGAGCAGGATGAAGTTGGGCTGGATGCAGAGCGCGCGGGCGATCTCGACGCGGCGGCGCTCACCGCCGGAGAGCGCGTAGCCGCGCGTGGTGCGGATGTGGCCGATGTCGAGCTGGTTGATCAGCTTTTCCGCGCGTGCGCGGCGCTCACGATTTCCCAGCGGCTGCGCTTCCAGCACGGCCAGGATGTTTTCCTCAACCGTGAGCTTGCGGAAGACGGATGGCTCCTGGGGGAGATAGCTGATTCCGAAGTTACGGGCGCGCAGATACATGGGCACACGCGTGATCTCGGTTTGATCCACCAGGATGCGGCCCGTCTCGGGCGGAACGAGGCCGACGATCATATAAAAACTGGTCGTCTTGCCAGCACCGTTGGGGCCCAGCAATCCGACGACTTCACCGCGGGAGATGGACAGGTTGACGCCGCGAACGACCTGCCTGCCCTTGTAGCTCTTGCCGATTCCCTCGGCAATCAGTGTTTCCATCTAGATTTCAGACTCACTTCTGGTGCTACTTTCCGTGCGCATCAGGCGCGGTTGTCTGGGTGGTTGTCTGCTGGCCGCCACCTTCGATACTGACGCTATCATCGCGGCTATGGAAAATCAAAGCCTGGCCGGTGACGGCACCTCGGACGGGGTCGGTCATGCGTGGTGGGGTTGAGGCTGTACCCGTGAGCGTGTAATCTCCGCTGACACTCGAGTAGAGCAGTTGCTCGCCCGTGCCGTGCCGGCCCAGAGAGATGAGCATCACGTGGCCTGAGGCAGTCATGCGATCTACCTGCGCCCCTGCTCCACCGGGACCTGCCGGCATGAGCCGCAGCTCGAGCCGATCTGAGGAAGAAGTTGCGGTGCCTGTCTCGGCCACCACGGCGGGGAGTGCGCCTGCATGCATCTCGGCGCGATGCTCGGCGTCGGAATACCATAAGTCGCCGCCGCGAACGCGGATCACCGAGGGAGTGGCGGATTTGGCGCTTGAAGTCTCACCTTTCTGCCGCGGCGCGCTGCCCACCGGCGCGCCGCCGGCGCTCAGCAGCACGGCGCGTACCGGATCGGCGGGATCGGCCGTGCGAGCGACGAGAGTCTGCGCGTGCTGGTTGAGAATGATCAAAGGCGCACTGACGGAGTTAGCCTGTTGCCAGAGACGCGCGCGGCCCCGGAAGGTCGCTTCGCCTGTCGACTGGTTCATCTGCGCCTCGGAAGCGATCACGTGGGCCGGCCCGTTGCCGCCCAGGGTCATGGAGTTTTGCGGCGAACCGCCTGAGGCTGCGGAAGATGAATGTCCGGTCGCGCCGCCGGTGGAGCTTCCCGGCGAGTTTCCAGACGAATTTCCGGTCGTGCTTCCAGTCGAGGTTCCAGACCAGGTCGCCTTGACGTTCCCGTGGGCGAAGGCGTCGCCGGATTGTTGCGAAACATCCTCTTTGTCGGCGGTCAATTCCAGGCCGCCATTCTCAATGCGGGGAGTGAGGGTGAGATGGAGCCACTCGCCTGTTCCTTCGTAGACGGCCTTGCCTGCCGTTGCCCGCAATGGTGGCTGTGGCTGGCCAGACTTTGCCGTCGGCTGCTGAAAGAGCACCACGTGGCCGTCAAGCTCGGCAGATTGAACGTTGGCTCCGGCCGAAGCACCCGAAGTAGGCGAGGCAGCGGCAGGAGTCTCTCCCTTCGGCGCAAACTGTGCTTGCAACCGGTCGCCGTTGGCGGATTGCTGCGCTCCTGTGGCCGTTGTCTGCTCGATTCCGGCGTGGCCTGTGCCGGTGACTGCGCTCAGCGAGGAGTTGGGACCGAAGGCGCCGGTCAGATCATCGGCAACCAGTTTCGCGGGCAAAGCGACTGCGTTGCCGCGCCTGGTTACGCTGGTCAGCACGACTCCGCCCATGCCGTGAAGCGATGCCGGTTCCACCTGGCCCTTGCCTGCATCGCGGAAATCCACGTCGGCGACCGGCGAGCGCCAGTTACGCGTTGCATGCAGCGCAGGCTGCGTGGCCATGCCGGGGCTGGTTTCGTCGCTGGTGAAGACAACGCCACGCTCGAGATGCGCGTGCCGCAACTGGCCCTGGCCGGCAAACTCAAGGTCGGCGGCAGGCGACGTACCGTGTACGGTGCGCCCTTCGCGCACGGAGTCCATCATCACTCCACCCTGCAGATGGCCGTGACGCGGCTGGCTGTGTTCGTCAAAGACCATGGTCGCGGCCGGCGCGGCGATTTGGCCGCCGGTAGTTGTTGTCAGCGTGAAGCTGCCTGTTGCGTCAAGCTGCTGCGCAGAGCCGTCGGGGCGGAAGAGGATCTTCGCCAACGCGGATTTGGCCTGCGCTCCGCGGTCGTCCGCAGTGGCCACGCGCAACCAGCAGATTTGCGTGGCGCGGTCGAACTCGGCGTGCTGTGCATGGATCTTCACCGTGTCGGCGCCGCGCTGCGTGACGAGCTCGACGGACTGCTCGAGCGTAAGATGGCCGCTCTGTGAGTCATAGGTTGCGCCCATCGAGCTCCCGCTGCCCTGGTTCATCGTAAAGTCGACGTGCTGCAGCGTGGTGATCACGCCCGTGTCCTGGTCGAAGGTGACGCCGCTGGTTTTCACGTGAACCTGCCTCGAAGCCTGCGTGGCGACCGCAGGTTTGCCGGATTTTGCGCTGGCTGCTGTGCTCTGCGGCTGGGCAAGGACCATCTCCACCGGTCCCACGGCGATGGCGAGGCCGCTCTTCTTGTCATACTCGAACTCGTCGCCGGCGATCTGCGCTACGCGGCTGCCATCTTCGCCGAAGAGCTCCATGTTCACACCGTGCAGCAGCACGCGATTGTCGCGCAGCTGAACCTCAATGGAGGCGTGAATCTTGTACTGCGAGCGGGCGCCGAAGGCATGGGCCATGGTGAAGCCGATGGCCTGCTGCTGAATGTTCTTGGCCAGCCGCTCCGGCAGATCGTGGCGAATGAATCGGCTCTTCCACTTGGCCAAAGAGAGCAGAACGATAAGCGAAACCAATAAGAGGGCGGCTGCGGAGAGGACGAGGAAACGGATTCTTTCAATGCTGAGGCGCATGCGGGCTAGTTGCCAACCCCGAGCCGAGCCGCGAGCCGCTGCGCGAGGCTCTCACCCAGCTCGCTCCACAGCAGCCGCGCGGTTGCGCCGGAGTCCTTCTCGACGGCCGTGGTCAGCGCGACGAGCTGGCGCACATTGTCTTCCACGTGCTTCGCACCGAGCGCGTCCAGATCGGCGTCTTCTTCGAGAAACGGCGCGTCGGAGCCGAAGTCGACGCGGATGTGGCCATCCTGCTCGTAAGCGCCCTCGTCGAAGAGCGGGCCGAAGCCGGTGACACGGACCAGCCGCGGCTCGTGCACCCAGCGCGGGTCGAGACCGGAGCCGACGCCCTCAATATCCTCGAGCTCCCAGAGACTCCAGCCAATCTGAAATTCGTAGGCGTAATCCTCGTGGAGCAGCTCGAGCGTCTCGGCGACGGCCTGGCGCGGAGGCACCCCACGCTCCCGAGTGGGATCGCGAGCGGGACCGGGCGCGTCTGGCGCGTCCAGCGCGGGCGGCGCGGCAATGCGGCCCCAGACGCGCTGAAAGGCCGGCGACTCGCTCCAGCTCACCGGCCACACCGTGGCCGCGTAAACATTGGCCTCTCCACCGTTTGCGGCGAAGGAGGCGAGTACCGAGACGAGCTTGTCCGGCAGCGCGGCAAGACGCAGATTGGGGTACCAGAGGCTCAGATAAAGCGAGTCAGCCATCTGCAACTAGTTTAGACGGGCAGCGAGGCAGAGCGGCCGGCAAGAAAGCGAGCAGGGAGGGGTAATACGATTCCCGTGCTGGAATTCGCCGGCGAGGCGCGGCGGACGAAGTTACGGGGTTACGATCTCGCTGAAATCGGCGATGCCGGAGAAATTGCGCAGGACTTCATCGATCAGGCCCAGATGCGCGCCACGAATCTCTGGATTCGGATCGAGCACCATCACTTTGTCGAAGAAGCCATCGACGGTCGGCCGCAGAGTGGCGATGGCTGCGAGCGCTTCACCATAGTTGCGCTGCTCGCGCAGTTTCGCTACGTGCGGCGCGAGAGTCTGCACTGCGACAGCGAGCTGCTGTGCCTCCGGTGCGAGCTGCACGCTGGAAGGCGAGCCGATAGCAAAGCCCTTTTCTTCGGCTTGGCGAAGGATGTTCTTGATGCGCTTGAACGCGGCGGAGACAGCGGCGAAGTCTTCGGAGCCGCGGACTGCGGTGAGGGCTTCTGCGCGCGCGATGGCATCACGCACGTCGTCTGCATCGGTGGCGAGGACGGCGTTGACCACATCGTAGGCGAACCCGCGCACATCCTTGAGATAAAACTGCAGCCGCTCGCGCAGAAATGCGGCGACCTGAGCCTTGAATGCGTCCCATTCGATTTTCGATGTACTCGCTTGCACGACTTCACTCAACGTCAGCGGCAATTCCGATTCAGCGAGGATCTTGATGATTGCGTTCGCCGCTCGCCGCAGCGCGAATGGATCCTTCGAGCCCGTCGGTGCTTCTCCGATACTGAACATCGCGATAATCGTCTGAATGCGATCAGCGAGACCTAGTAGTTGTCCTTCGGCAGTCGGAGGAATCGCATCGTCGGTCGAGGCTGGCACATACTGCCAGTAAATGGCCTGACCAACTCGGTCTATCGTCTCTTCCTTTAAGTTACCGGGCAATCCCTGCGCACGGACATAGAGTCCACCGATGATTCCTTGCAACTCAGTAAACTCTTTGACGAGTTCCGTAGTTAGGTCGGTCTTTGCGAGTTTTACCGCCCAGGTTAATGCTGCGTAATTGTGTGCCTCAAAACCCTTGCGCTTGAGGTCCTCATGCAGCTTGTAAGCAACCCCATCGTTCCAGCTTGTCTTCAGATGGTAGTTCCCCAGCTCTTTCTGGAACGTCACGCTCTTCAGGTTTTCCATGCGCTCGACGAGCGGGGTTTTCTGGTCGAAGTCCCAGAAGAACTGTGCGTCTTTAAAGCGGGCGCGGAGAACCTTCTGGTTACCGTGGCGGATGAGGTCTGCGCCCTCCGCATCGGCCTGCGTATTGAGCACGGCGAGAAAATGCGGCGCGAGCTTACCATTTGCGTCTTCCACCGCAAAGTATTTCTGGTGATCGCGCATCACGGTGACGAGAACTTCCTCAGGCAGTTCCAGATATTCCGGCTCGAAGTTGCCAAGAATTACGGAGGGCCACTCGGTGAGATGTGTGACGGTTTCGACCAGCGGTTCATCCTCGCGCCAGCGCGCGCCGGCGACCGTTCGCGTCTCCCTGTCGAGTGCCTTGCGGATGATCTGGCGGCGCTCGGCGACATCGGCGATGACGGCTGCGCCGCGCAGCGTTTCGGCGTAGTCCTTTGCGGACGCGATCACGACCGGCGCCTCTCCGTGCAGCACGCGATGGCCGCGGCTGGCATTGCCAGCGGCGATGCCGGCGATTTCAAGCGGAACGACGGACGAGTCGAGCAGGGCGACGACCCAGCGCACGGGCCGGACGAAGCGCTCCGGTTTGCCAGCCCTCCAGTACATGTTTTTAGGCCAGGAAACGCCGAGGACTTCCCTAGGCAGTTCGGCAGCGAGAATCTCGGCTGCGGTGCGGCCGGCGCTCTTCACCGTTGCGCCCACGTATTCGCCTTTGGGAGTTTCGATCTTCTTGAGAGCCTCCACATCCACGCCGGCTTTCTTCGCGAACGCCTGCGCGGCGGGCGTGGGCGCACCGTCTTTGAAGGCGATCTTCCACGAGGGGCCGGTGAGCTGCTCTTCCATCTCGGCCTGCGCGGCGAGCACTCCCGCGGCCAGCACGGCAAGGCGGCGCGGCGTGGAATAAGTGGTGAGCTTGAACTCGGATGATACAAGACGCTCGCGCGTGAGCAGATCGGTGACGCGCTTGCCAAGTTCGGCTTCGGCGCCGGCGATCATGCGTGCGGGGATTTCTTCCAGTCCGATTTCGAGCAAAAAGTCCGGCATGATTCTTGAATTCCTTCTGTTCCCGATATCACGTTGCGCTTAAATTGGGAGATTCGAAAAACAACCGCAGATCCTTCGGCTCCCCCTTCGCTGCGCTTGGGGTCCGCTCAGGATGACAAGACACTTGATGTTGATCCGATGGTCTGCTGCAGTGAGTATGCCCTGGCGACGCCAACGGCGAGGTTGCGGATGCGGCCGATCACGCCGACACGCTCCGTCACGCTGATGGCGCCGCGCGCATCGAGAAGGTTGAACAGGTGCGAGCACTTCAGCGCCAGCTCATAAGTTGGCAGCAGCGGAAATCTTTTCTTGTCCTTTGCGCTGGCATGATCGTCCGCCAGCACGGCGCCGGCCTGCGCCAGCAGCGTCTGTGCCTCCTGCTCGTAGAGGTTGAAGTGTTGCCACAGCTTGTCAACCTCTGCGTACTCGAAGTTGTAGACCGAGAACTGCAGCTCCTCCGCAAGCCGCACGTCGCCGTACGTTACGTGGGCGCCATTCTCCGGATCGCGTGCCCAGACGATGTCGTAGATCGAGTCGACGTCCTGCAGAAACGCGGCGATGCGCTCCATGCCGTAGGTGAGCTCGGCGCAAATCGGGTCGAGATCCTGCCCGCCGCACTGCTGGAAATACGTGAACTGCGTAATCTCCAGGCCGTCCAGCATCACCTGCCAGCCCACGCCCCACGCGCCGCCCGCGGGCCACTCCCAGTTGTCTTCTTCAAACTTCAGGTCGTGCCGCTTCAGGTCGATGCCCATCGCTTCGAGCGATTGGAGGTACAGCTCCTGAACGTTCACCGGCGGCGGTTTGAGGATGAGTTGGAACTGGGTGTGCTTGAAGAGCCGGTTGGGATTTTCGCCGTAGCGCCCGTCAGCGGGCCGGCGCGAGGGCTGGGCGTAGCCGACCTTGTAAGGCCTGGGTCCCAGGACGCGGAGAAATGTCTCCGGCGCCATGGTCCCTGCGCCCACTTCCACGTCATAGGGCTGCTGCAGCACGCAGCCGCGCGCCGCCCAGAAACTCTGCAAACGGAAGAGAAGATCCTGAAAGGTGAGCGAGGTGGGCTTTACTTGCGCGGGGGGCTGGGCAGAAGACACAGGCGAATCTCTCTCGGCGGAACTAAAGATCGATTTTATCAGCCGGGTATAACGGGCAAAACAGATAAACCTGGAAGCGCAGCCTGATCTTGTGCTGGACCTCTACGGCCAGTTCTGCGCCCCGTGGTAGATACGCGCGATCTCAGTGATGTCTTGCCTGATCCTATAAACAGCAATGTAGGGCAGCGGCGCAAAGATCATTCACGCCATCCGCTCAAGCGGTCATTCGCCCGGCCCATGCCGGGAGAATCCTTAAGCTTGGCAATGCCGTTGTAAATAGTCGCCCCAACCCGTTTGGCAGCTTCAGGATTGTCGCACTCAATCCACGCGCAGATGCGCTCCAGGTCCTCGGCGGCAGGCAGAGACCACCGGATTCCCATTAGGGCTCAAGAAATCGCCGCAGCCGGTCGCCGACCTGCTCGTGCGTCAGCGTCTCGCCGCGCTCCAGCGCGGCCTCACCCCGCTTCACAGCCTCCACAAACCGGTCTTCCTCCTGGAAGTAACGCGTCACTACATCTCGCACTACCTCATCGGGGCTGAGGCATTGCCGCGCAGCCCGCTCGGCAAGCCGCGCTTCGAGGTCGGGAGAGAATTGCACATCCCACGCCAACAGTGTAGGTGGAATCAGAATCCCGAGCAATGCAGCGGGCCGGCATTCACCCAGCCGGCGGGGCCAGCAGGCCCGCCGGCGTGAACCGAGCAAAGTCTCCGCCGATGCCCCGCCCGCTTCACGTCCAGTGCTTCAGCATAAAATTCGCCGCCGCGTGCCACGCCGCCGTCTTGCCGAACGGAATTTGGAAGGTGTAGAGCAGCCACACATACGGCGCGGCGATCAGCGTTGCCCGGTGCACCTTGCGCAGGCTCACCAGGTCGTACGCGATGGGCAGCACCAGCAGCAGCGTGTAGAACCACACCGACCAGTGCTCGTTGATGCCCCATGCGTCCCACGGCCAGCGGTCGCTGCCCGCATTCATCATCGAGATGACCGCGTAGAGCGCCAGCCGCTTGTGCGTCGCGGGATTGCGCCGCGCCAAGTACGACGCCGCCATCAGCGAGCCGAACATCAGCATCCCGTTCACCGATACGATCGAGAACGAGAGTGGATCGATGCCAAGAAGGTAAGGCGGCCCGGTGGCCAGGTCGCGCTTGATCTCGTCTGCCGCGGAAAGCACGCCGAGAGGAATCATGATGGCGGCAAGGCCGTAGAGCCAGAGGCCGAGTCTCATGTGCCAGCGCACTTTTCTCGCCGAGACCAACGACACCTGGACAAGGAAGCTCAGCAGAAACGTCGAGAAGACGACGCCGTGCAGCACGATGATGTGGCTTGAAAGCGCTTCCGGCCGGGAGCCCAGCGGAAAATAGGTCGCGCGAAATCCCAGCAGGATCGTCGCCATCATGAGCAGCGTCATGAAGCCGAAGAAGACGCGCTCGAGATTGCGGTTCGCCGGACGCTGCGCACGCACGCTTACGCGGACTGCTGCCCGTGTGCTGATCTGCGGCCTCTCAACTGCCAGATTTCCCGGAAATCACGAAGGGGGACGGCTCATTTTAACGATAAGCGGCGTGAATTCGGAAAACTTATTGCCGCAGACGCGCGGCCGCTCACCCGCCTAGCCTGGCCAGCGCTTCCGCGGTGCGCAGCTTCCGCTCCAGGTGCCGCTCGAGCGTCAATAGACTCGGCCTAATCAGATTCAAACAGCGATTTGGTGGGCCCGGATAGCGAATGACGCTCCGGAGAGTGCCGCGCCTGGGGGGATCGTGGAGCGGCACGGGGACGGTGATCGTGGTCCCGTCGCTTTGCAACTGCATGATCCGGTGACTGCCGTGCTGGCGTACTGCGATGAATCCGTGCTCTTCAAGAATCTTGCAGACCTCCGAGCCTGAGAGGACTCGCAGTCTACCCAACGGGCACTTCAACCTGGGTGACGAGGACCTCGCTGTGCAGGCGCCGCGTAATTTCTGATGGGGATGCCGTCTCGAAAAACAGCGTGAGCGCTTCCACCAGATTGGCTCGCGCCTCGTCAATTGTGGCACCCTGGCTCGCGATATCTAGCTCGGGGCACAGCGCCACAAAGCCATCGTCCTCACGCTCGATAATCGCCATCATTCGCTGTGCGCTGGGCATATCCGGATTTTACGCCTTCCGCAATCGCCCTGGACATGGGGCGAAATTGGCGCGCGGCCGCTTATCCACCGAGCCGAGCCAGCGCTTCCGCGGTGCGCAGCTTCCGCTCCAGGTGCCGCTCGAGCGTCTGGAGGGTGAACCGCCTTAGATCCTGGCCGCGCCGTCGCGCCCACGGCTCGGCAGCGAAGGAGGAAACCGGCGCGCGCAACATGCGCTGCGCCTGTTGCCAGCTGTCCGCACTCAGCGTGTTCCCGCTCCCATTCCGGTGCACCGGGCAAAGCAGCCCATCCGCGTAGCTGTTGAAGGAAACCTGTTCCGCCTGTAGTGCCTCGCCGCACACGATGCAGTGGGCAATATCGGGCAACAGCCCCATCAGCCGCGTCATCCACAGCAGGAAATAGGTAAGCGCCATCCATGGCTGCGTTACTTCGGACTCGGCGGCGCGGGTGTGCTCCAGCACGGAAACCAGCAGCCGGAAGACAGCGTCCTGCGGGTCGCGCTCGGGCAGCACCTCGTCGAGAAGCTCGGCAAACAGGCTGAGGACGGTCATGCGTGTCTGGTCAATGGGCGCCGAGAGGGGCGACTCGACGATCTCGAGCTGATCGAGCCGCACTAGCTCCTGGCGTGGCCGCTCGGCGAACCAGGCGCGGACGAGGGTCATCGGCTCCAGCGCGCCGCCGAAGCGCTTGCGGCTCTTGAGTGCGGCTTTTGCCACGCCGCGCAGACGGCCGTAATCGCGCGTGAAGAGGCTGACGATCAGGTCAGCTTCATGCAGCGGCCAGGTGCGGAGTACGACCGCTTCCGAAGTGAGGACGGGCATCGCATCTCCATCATCGCATTGGGCATCGCACTGGGCGTCAGCGATCGTGAGGGCGCCAGATCAGGGCGAACCAAAGACAATTGGTTGCGCTGCGGTCCTGCGACGTGGGCGGCATCCCATCATGAATTTGGAATGCGGAGTGAATTTGGAATGCAGTGCGGCGCATGAGCCGCGATTTTCAAGTGGATAAGGGAGGGGCCCAGATGCGCCAACGCGTATCCCGCCGAGGCAGGATACGCGCTGGGTATTCGAAGGGGTAAGGGAGTGTGGTGCGATTAGCGGCCGAAGTGCTGGGCGTTTTTCTCGGTAAAGTGGGCCCACTTCTCGGGCAGATCGTCCTGCGCGAAGATAGCCGAGACTGGACAAACCGGAACGCAAGCACCGCAGTCGATACACTCGACAGGATCGATGAACAACTGATCGGACTCGGCGTAACCGGCTTCATCTTTCTTGGGGTGAATGCAATCGACGGGACAGGCGTCCACGCAGGCGCTGTCCTTGGTGCCGATACAGGGTTCTGCAATGACGTATGCCATCTTCTTCTCCGGGAGTCAGGCGGAAGGCACGCGCGAGCCGCCCTTAACTTTACGTCGCTGATAGTAGCACACGGCACACGGGGATCGCGTCAAGCAATGGGAGGGGAGTTTTGCCATGCGGGAACGGCGACAGGATAAGTAGCGAATAGGGAAAACACACAAGGACGGGGCATCGCAGCGCGACCGTCCCGCATACCTATTTTTGCTGCGCGGCCCGCGCGCGTGCGAAGTCCTGTGCCGTTGGAATCGGCGCTAAATCAAGGCCCGCGAACATATCCTTGAAAAGCGCAACCAGTTCCGCATGGATGAGTCCGTTTGAGGCGAGCACTTCATCGCTGGCCAGCCGGACAGGCGCGCCTGAAAAATCCGTCACGCGGCCTCCGGCTTCCTTGATGAGCAGAATTCCGGCCGCGGTGTCCCAGGGATTGAGGTTGAACTCCCAAAATGCTTCCATGCGGCCGCAGGCCACATAGGCCAGATCGAGCGCGGCCGATCCGGCCCGGCGCACGCCGTGCGAGCGCAGAGTGAACTCCTGGTAGAAGTGGACATTCGGGCTTGCGTGGCGCTTGCGGCTGGGGAAACCGGTGGAAAGAAGCGCCTCGGCGAGATTGGCGATGCGCGAAACGTGAATGGGCTTGCCGTTAAGAGCCGCTCCCTGGCCACGTTCAGCGGTGAAGAGCTCGTCGCGCATGGGGTCGTAGATGACAGCGGCGGTCAATGTACCGTCCTTGGCGCCGTCCTCGCCGGGGTCAGCGCCCGCGGGCCGATGCTCGAGCCCCATCGAAACGCAAAAATGCGGAAAGCCATGCGCAAAGTTGGTTGTTCCGTCGAGCGGATCGACATACCAGCGATATTCGGCCTCGAGGCGCTCGCGCGTGCCCTCTTCGCCATAGATGCCATGGGTTGGGAACACTTCGGCTAATCGCGTGCGGATGAACTTCTCGGCGGAACGATCGGCGACGGTGACGAGATCCACATCGCCCTTGTATTCGGTTTCAACGCCGCGTGCCAAATAGTCGCGCAGCATGGCGCCCGCCTCGCGGGCGATGGGAGCGGCATTCGGAACAAATTCAAGGCCGGCCGGAAATGCCGAGGCGAGCGGTCCGCTCACAGGCCGCCCTCGGTGCGGCGCTGCCCGTCGACAGACTCATAGCGTGGCGGGCGGCGGCGGCCGGCTTCGCTGATGGTGCGGATTTGGCTCTTGTAGATGAAGAGATTCGGATGACCCTCGCGCGTGATGCGGAGCATGGAATCGTCGAAATACTCGATCCAGCCGCGGACAGTTTCACCGTCTCGAAGCTTGATTGAAACGATCACCTGGCGGTCGCTGAGTGAACGGAGATAGAGCGCCTCCTGACCGGTTTCGCCGGGCGGCGGCGTCTTGGACCGGCGACGCGAAGACAGGGGCGGAGTCATGCAGACATTGTAGAGGCAAGCAGCGCCGCAGGCGGAATCTTTCTAAAATCACGGACCGGATAACTGGACAAATGTGAAAAAAAATAACCCGTCGAAGGATTCCCAGAATGCTTCTGAAAGATTAGTTACCCTTGACTGGCGAGTCAGCGTAGTAGCCCGTCTTATTGCGGATGTTGAATTCGGCAGCGGCGGCGCGCGGAATGGTGACTACGATGCGATGAAACGTCTTTCCCGGTTCCTGATTTTTGGGGTAGTAGGCGAGAACATACTGGGTTCGCAGATCGTCGCTCACACGCGCAAAGGCCTTGTCGAGTCCGCCATCGCTCACATAGAAATGCTTGCCGCCGGTCTGCTCGGCGAGGGTGATCAGCGCATGTTCGCCGCCGAGGTCGCGGCCCGCGCTGGCCTCGATGGGAACGTCGATGATGGAGTAGATCATCACCTCGTTGCGCAACGCCTGCTCGAGCGCGTCGGCATAAGTCGAGGTCTTGGCGGTGTCGTCTCCGTCTGACACGACAACGAGAACCTTGCGGCCCTGACGTGAACCGAGGCGCTCGGAGCCCACGCTGACCGCGTCGTAGAGGGCTGTCGCCCAGTCACCATGCAGCTGGCCCAGGCCGTGGTCAATCACGGAGAGTCTATTGGTGAAGGGGGTCAGCTCACGGACCTCGGTGGCAAATTGCAGCAGGCTCATCTGGTCCTGCGGGCGAAGAATGGCCTGCGCAAAGTGCCGGGCGGCGGACTGTTCCTGGCTCATGTCCTTGTGCACGCTGCCACTGGTGTCGATCGCGAGCGTCAGATTGAGCGGCATCGCGGACTCGCGGTCGAATAGGGCGATCTGCTGCGGCCTGCCATCTTCGAAGATGGCGAAATCTTCCTTGGTAAGCGCTCCCACGATGGCGCCATTGCGATCGGTGACATTGACGAAGATATTCACGAGCTTTACGTCGACATGGAACGTCGTCTCCTGCGCACTGAGTGCGAGGGGCGCAAAGAAAATCGCGATGCGAAGCGCAGATCGGAGGAGGGGGCTAGGCATCGCGAGTAGCCTCTGCCGCGCCGATGGCGATTTCTGCGGGAAACGGCTCGCCTGGCGCCCATATCGCTCCGTCAGCAAAGGTCTCCTTCTTCCAGATGGGCACGGTCTGCTTGAGCGTGTCGATCAACCACCGGCAAGCTTCGAAGGCCGCCGAGCGGTGAGCGCTGGCGACCACAATGAGCACGCTGGTCTCGCCGATTTCGAGACGGCCGAGCCGATGAACAAGAGTGACGTGGCGAACGGCGAAACGCTCGCGGGCGCGCGCCGCGAGCTCGCGCATCTGCCGCAGGGCCATCTCCTCGTATGCTTCGTAATCCAGGTACAGCGTGCGGCGGCCGCGGGAGTGATTGCGCACGATGCCGTCGAAGACCACGACCGCGCCGTCTTCTGCATTCTTGGCGGCGGCGATCAGCTTGGGCGACTCGATCGCATCGCGAGTGAGCGCGATCACGCCGGGATCGTCCGCAGTGTTCGTCCCGTCTGCGGCGCCGCCCGAGACGGGCGGAAGCAATCCGACCTCGTCGCCATCGTGAAGAACGAACTCGGGCCGCGCGTACTCAGCGTTCACACTCACGGCGATGCCTTGCAGGCTCAAGGGAGGGTTGCGCTCGGCCAGGCCGGCACGCAGGCGATCCATAAGCTGCCCCACCGAGGCGCCGTCGGGCAGCTCGACGGTGTTCGCGGAAGAACCAAGCCAATCTTTCAATACCCCGAACGAAATCACCTGCACACGCATCTCTCGAAAAGAATACTGCCTGCTCATTAGACGCGGCAGAAAGAGATTCTTCATCCCGGCTCGCTGCCGCGAAATAGAAAACATGCGGGCGTCAGCGGGAATCGAAACTGCGAACCTAAAAGGAAAAGGCCGGCTTCGTGGGCCGGCCTTCTGGATTGAAATGAGTATTACGCTGCCGCGATCACGGCGACGTTCTCCGCTGGCGGCTGGGCATAGGACTGCGCGAACACGAGCGGCAGAGCCACGGCCAGTACGTCGTCGATCTGCTTGGCGTAGTGCACGTCTACCCCTTCCATCATCTCCGGCGTCAGGTCCTCTTCCACGTTCTGGCGGTTCTCAGCCGGCAGGATGATGTGCTGCACGCCGGCGCGCCGCGCGGCAAGGAACTTCTCCTTGACACCTCCGATTGGCAACACATTGCCGCTGAGCGTGATCTCACCGGTCATGGCCGTCAGCGGGCGAACTGCCTGGTCGGTCAGCAGCGAAGCTAGCACAGTAGCCATGGTGACGCCAGCCGAAGGACCATCCTTGGGAATGGCGCCCGCGGGAACGTGAATGTGGATGTCGATATCCTTGTTGAAGTCCTCCGCGAGCCCGAGGCGCGCGGCGTTCGAGCGCACCCAGGTCAGCGCAGCCTGCATCGACTCCTGCATCACCTCGCCGATCTGCCCCGTCACGGTGAATCCGCCCTTGCCCTTCATCTTGTTGGCTTCGATGAAGAGAATGTCGCCACCAGCCGGAGTCCATGCCAGTCCAACAGCCACGCCAGGCCGGTTCACGCGCTCGGCAACCTCAGTCTCCACGCGCACCAGGATGCCGCCAAGGAACTCCTTCAGCACATCGCGCGTTACGATGAGCTTCTCCTTGTGACCCTCGACCACGCGGCGTGCCTGCTTGCGGCATACGGTGCCGATGGTCTGCTCAAGCTTGCGGACGCCCGCCTCCCGCGTGTAGTGCCGGATGATGTGGCGCACCGCATCGGCCGGGAACTCGATCTGCTCCTCAGTGATTCCATTCGCCGTGATCTGGCGTGGAATCAGGTATCGGTTCGCGATATGCAGCTTCTCTTCCTCGCTGTAACCCTGCAGCGGAATGATCTCCATTCTGTCGAGCAGGGGCGCCGGAACCGGATCCAGCATGTTCGCCGTGCAGATAAACAACACCTTCGAAAGATCGAAGGGCACGTCCAGATAGTTGTCGCGGAACGTGTTGTTCTGCTCGGGGTCCAGTGTCTCCAGCAATGCCGAGGAGGGATCGCCGCGAAAGTCTCGGCCCAGCTTGTCGATCTCGTCGAGCATAATCACCGGGTCGTTGGTTTCCGCGCGGCGAATGCTCTGGATGATCTGGCCCGGCAAAGCTCCAATGTAGGTCCGGCGATGTCCGCGAATCTCGGCCTCGTCGTGCATGCCGCCAAGCGACACGCGCTGGAATTTGCGGCCCAGCGAACGCGCGATCGAGCGTCCCAGGCTGGTTTTGCCCACGCCCGGAGGTCCAACGAAGCAGAGAATCGGCCCTTTCATATCAGGCTTCAACTCCAGCACGCTCAGATAATCCAGAATGCGGTCCTTCACTTTCTTCAGCTCGTAGTGGTCCTCATCGAGGATGTCGCGCGCCTTCCCGATATCGATCTTGGTGCCGGAGCTCTTGGCCCACGGCAACACCGCCAGCCACTCGATGTAATTGCGCGTGAGCGAGTAATCTGCGGCCATGGGAGACATGCGGCCAAGGCGGTTGAGCTCCTTCATGGCCTCTTTCTTCACGTCTTCCGGCATGCCCGCGGCTTCAATCTTCTGGCGCAACTCGTCGATCTCGCGCTGGCCCTCATCCTGCTCACCGAGTTCTTTTTGGATGGCCTTCAACTGCTCGCGCAGATAGTAGTCACGTTGGGACTGCTGCACCTGGTCCTGTACCGAAGTCTGGATCTTGGCGCGCAGCTGCTGCACCTCGATCTCCTTGGCCAGCAGCTTGTTTAACTGTTCCAGCCGCTCGATAATGCCCGGCGTTTCCAGTAACTGCTGCTTGTCGTCCGTGGTCAGGAACGGCAAAGATGACGCCACGAAGTCGACCAGGCGGGCAGGCTCCTCGATGTTTGCCGCAATCGTCCGCAACTCGTCAGAGAGTGTCGCGGACTCGGTGACGATCTGCTGGAACTGCTCAATCACATTGCGCTCGAGAGCCTCGAAACCTGAGGACGCAGCGGGCGCGACGTCATCGAGGGTCTCCACCTCGGCGATCATGAACGGCTCAGACTGGATGTAACGGATCATCCGGACGCGGCTCACGCCCTCGGTGAAAACAAAGCGGCTCTGATTGGGCATGCGCACGATTTTGTGCACGGTGGCCAGGGTGCCAACGGTGTGCAAGTCGGCGGGCTTCGGCGAATCGAGCCGCGGATCGAGCTGCGCGGCGACCACGATCGCACGTTCCTCGCCGAGAGATTCAATCAACTGGATGGAACTTTCGCGCCCGACCGTCAAGGGCAGCACGGCGTGGGGAAACAGCACCGTGTCGCGGACGGGAAGGACGGGAATCCGGCGCGTGCCCGAAGTGATCTTCGGCGAATCCTGGGAGCTACTGACGATCGGCTGGTTCGACATTGAGTGTCCTCGTATCAACTTTTCTAGCTTTAGACTACTCAGAGTTTCAAAAAGTTTCAGGATTTGGGTATCGCCCGCCCAAGCCGTTGGCAAAACGGATCTTGGTACGCTCCGTTTCCCCAACAAGTTTCCCAGCTTAGGATGCGCTCAGGAGAGATGCCGAGGACAGCTGCTGCTAACCTCTCGGAAAAAAGGCCTTTAGCAGCGAGTGGCGCGTTTTCCGCGAATCCATCTCGCAAGGCTCTATCGGCAGATATAACCGAAATTTGAGAGACGCGGCACACCGGCGCCCGAAATAATCCCCATACCTGGTAGCGGAATCCCCAACCGGACCGGGAAATTGGTTCGCTGGCCGGATTGGATCTGGGCCTCGAAAGAGATGGCGGTTATCGTGGCTGAGTGGCCACCGGCTCCGTGCCGTCGTCCTCATCGCTTTTGATCGCCGATTCGATGTGTTCCCACACGGTATCAGGCGGTTCAACGCCGGGGAACAGCTGGCGGGCGGCCTCGGCGATGGTTTGCAGGTCAGCCAGCAGCGCCCGGCACAGTTCGCAGTTCTGCACGTGGGGATTGCTGGAAGCGTCTTCGCCGGACCCTATCAAATCGGCCATTTGAGCCTGGAATTCAGCGCAGTGAACTTTATCTGGGCCGCTGGTCATAGTTGCGCCTCCTGCCGGCTTTGAGCGCGCAACGCATCGCGTAGTTTAAGGCGCGCCTTGTGAAGCTGGGATTTGCTGTTACCGATGGAGCAGTCCAGCATGGAAGCAATCTCATTATGCTCAAAGCCCTCAACGTCGTGAAGGATGAAGATGAGCCGGTATCCGGCGGGCAGCTCGGCAACCGCTCGCTCCAGCGCCAGACGGTCGATGGCTCCGGTAAGGATCAGGTCGGGAGCGCCGAAACTGCGGCTTGGCCCCTCTTCCGGAGTGGGCTCCATGGCCTCGTCCAGCGAGATCAGGGAGAGCCCTTTCTTGCGCAGCTGCATGAGCACAACGTTGATGGCAAGCCGGTGCAGCCACGTGGAGAATGCAGAATCGCCGCGAAAGGTGGCAATCTTGCGATGGAGCTGCAAGAAAGCTTCCTGCGTCAGGTCCTCAGCCTCGGCCACATTCCCAACCATGCGTAGGCACAGCGAGTAGATCCGGCGCTTGTGCAGTGCATACAACTGCGCGAAGGCATGGTGATCGCCGGCCTGCGCGCGAGCCAGCGCATCAGCCTCACCAGGGTTGGGGATACTCATCGGACGGCCGGGCGAACCGGCCGGCCGAGGACGGCTGGATGCTGATGGGGAAGAAGATGGAGAGTCGGACATTCGCTTCCTTCGGGATTGCTCTCGAAGATGATTTTGATGCGCGAGGCCCAAACCAGAGTTGTTTGTTGCGGTCCTCATTGTCATCAAGCTGCCGCAGAGACAGCAGTCCTCAATGGGCTAAACAGAGCCTCGTTCCCTGATTTCGCCTGAGCTTCCTAACTGATTAGTATAAGGGGGAACCGTTAAGGTTGGCCGGTCTGGGCGAAATCCTTTGAAAATGCAATCCTTTGAGGCCGCATCTTGCGCGCTTCCTGCGTCGAATAGGGAATCGTCTGCCGCGCAGGTTTCTCCAGATATGAATTCGCGAATAAAGCCGGCTGAACGTCGTGCCGCTCCCCAGTGGCCCCTGCCGGTTTTCACTCTGAGCCCAAAACGAAAGGAAGCGGAAAGGCGCGGTGCTCAGCAACGGTTGAGCGCGAAACGGGTTCTTACATCTTGTGTGGAAGGTACATTCGCTATTGATCGAATAGAACAACAGAACCCACTCGGCCTGAATCGCAGCAATCTGGACGGCAGCAATCTGGATCCCAGCAATAAGGAGCTTTGCGAGCCCCGGTCATGGCGGGCCCGCATCTGGCGCGTCCGCGGCGTGCTGCCGGCGTTGGCGCTGCTCTTTGCCTTGTGTGCCGAGGCCTCGGGCCCAGGACGGGCGCAGGCGCCGGCCGATGACGCAGTCAGCCGGTGGGAAGGACAGACGGTGCGGCGAATTGTCTATGACGGTGTGCCAGCCGCGCGGCTCTCGCCGCTCGCGGGCCATTTGGCGCAGACCGAGGGCGCGCCGCTTACCGAGCAGAACCTGCGCGAGAGCCTGCGCGAGCTCTACGCAACGGGACTCTACGACACGCTTGAAGTGACGGGCCAAGCGGAGCAGGGTGGCGTGGCAATCACATTCCGCGGCCAGCCGGCGACCTTCATCGGCACCGTAGGGGTTGACGGCGCGACCGGCGCCACGATGAATAATCAACTCGAGCGAGCCAGCCAGCTCGAGCCCGGCACCCGGTTGACGCAGGCCAAAATGCTGCGTGCGACGCAGCAGATGCGAACGGCTCTTGAGGAGAACGGTTATCACGCGCCGGCGATCGCGCAAACGGTGACGCCGCACGCCGGCCAGCAGCTTGCCGACATCGCCTTTCGCGTGGTGAGCGGGGCGCGGGCGAAGGTGGGCAAGGTCACGCTGACGGGTGATGCGGGAATGAGTCTGGAGGATTTTCGCCGCTACGCACACTTGCGCACGGGCGCCCACGTCGATCACGACACGGTGAATCGCGCGCTGGATGGCCTGCAGAAGCAATACCAGAGGCAAGGACGGCTCGAAGCCGATGTGAAGCTGGTCTCGGCACAATACAATTCGGCGGCGAAGTCCATGGACTACAGCTTCAGCGCCAATCGTGGGCCCCTGGTGAAGGTGGAGGTGCAGGGCGCGAGCCTGACCGCGGATCAGATCAAGCACCTGATCCCCATCTACGAGGAAGGCAGCGTCGACGAGGATCTGCTGAACGAAGGCAACCGGCGGGTGCGTGATTACTACCAGCGAAAGGGATTCTTCGACGTGAAGGTGGGCCATGCCACGCAGTCGGCCGCCAACAAGCAGGTGACCATCCAGTACACCGTGGCGCTGGGAACACGCCGCAGCGTGGAAAAGATCTCGATCGAGGGAAATCACTTCTTTGACACGGCAACGCTGATGGATCTGCTGAACGTTCATGCGGCAGACGTGCTGGACCGGCACGGGCTATACAGCCAAGCGCTGGTTTCCGCGGACGTGAACGCGATCGAAGGCGAGTATCAAAACAATGGTTTTTCCAAGGTGAAGGTCACGCCGGAAACCAGCACGCCGGAGACGGTGGTCGCGGATAATCCTCCCCCGGCAAGCAACGTGGCGCGGCCCACAGCCATCGCGCACGCCGCTCCGCTCAAGCTCACCTATCACATTGTCGAGGGACCGCAACTGAACGTTGGGAAGCTGGAGATTACAGGCAACGGCCACATCCCAACAAGCACGCTGATGAAGCTGCTCAGCAGCGCACCCGGGCAGATGCTTTCGCCGAGCGCCCTAGCGGGCGACCATGACGCGCTCGCGACCGAGTATTTTGACCGCGGTTTCGACAAGGCCACGGTCACTCTGACGCAGAATCCGGAATCGAGTGACCCGGGCAAGGTGGATGTAGCGTTCCACATCGACGAAGGCAAGCAGATGTATGTGCGTGACATCCTCCTGACCGGCCTCTCGGCGACGAGGCCGCGGACCGTGGCAGCGGCGATTACAGTGCATAAGGGCGACGCTCTCAGTCAGACGGCGCTTGCCGATACGCAGCGCAATCTCTATGGTTTCGCTCTGTTCAACGAGGTAAACACAGCCGTTGAAAACCCCACCGGCAACGAGACAGAAAAGACTGTGCTGGTGCAGGTGACCGAGGCGCGGCGCTGGACGCTCACGTACGGCGTCGGGTTTGAGGCACAAACAGGGCAGCCGCAAAACAACTGCGCCGGCGCCAAAGCGGGCGGCGTGGCGTGCAATCCCAACGGCAAAACCGGCATAAGCCCGCGCGTGCTGGCGGAGATCACCAGGAACGACATCTTTGGGCGCGACCAGTCGGCGTCGCTGCGCGGCACCTACGGGCTGCTCGAACAGAGCCTCGGACTGCAATACCAGGTGCCGCACTTTGCGGGCAATCGCAACTTGGGCCTCACCTTCTCGGGCGGCTATGCGAACAGCGAAGACGTCTCGACGTACGTAGCATCGCGCCTCGAGGGCGGGATACGCGCTACAGAGAATTTCAATCATCCCGAGTCGTGGCTGTCGCGCGCCAACACGTTCATCTACGAGCTCGACTTCCGCCGCGTGAAAGTGTCGGCCAGTTCGCTTCAGGTATTTCCCAGCGAGATTCCCGAGCTATCGACAGCGATGCGAGTGGGCGGGCCCGCGTTCACCTGGTTGCGCGACACGCGCGACGTTGCGATGGACGCACGGCGCGGAACCTACACCAGCTTTCAGGAGTTTCTTTCCGACCGGTGGTTCGGCGCACAGGCGGAGTTCAATCGAATCGACACGTCGAACTCGAGCTACTATGCCTTTGATAAGGGGCGTTTCGTGCTGGCACGCAACACGCGCTATGGCGAGATTCGCGCCTTCGGCAACGGGTCGAGCGAGCTGATACCGCTGCCCGAGCGGCTCTTCGCAGGTGGCGCGACCTCGCTGCGCGGCTTCTCTCAGAATGCGGCCGGCCCGCGCGATCCCGAGACCGGCTATCAGATCGGCGGCGCCGGCGCTCTGACCAACAGTACGGAACTGCGGCTGCCGCCGCCTTCCATTCCATGGTTCGGCAACACCATGAGCCTTGTGATCTTCCACGATATGGGCAACGTCTTCACCAACGCCGGGGACGCCTGGGCAAGCGCGTTGCGCGTGCGCCAGCCGGACAGTGCCGCGTGCCGCACGCTCACCCCGGCCAATACGTCCACCAATCCTCCCACGCCGCCGGCGCCCACTGGGCCGCTCACTTCAACCGGGCGGCAGGGATTCTGCAGCTTCAACGACTTCTCGCACGCCATCGGGATGGGCCTGCGGTATCACACCCCGGTCGGGCCGCTCCGCTTCGACGTGAGTTATAACCTGAATCCTCCGATCTACCCGGTGAACATCAACTACTCGATCGGTTCCTCGCCGTCGACCCCGCTGGGTCCGTATTCGGCGCAGTATGTGGGCCAGGCCCCGCACATTCTCTTTTTCTTTAGCCTGGGGCAGGCATTCTGATGAGGAGAACCGCGCCAACCCGCTGCATCAAGATGTACGCGCAAGCGCGGAATGCGCTCTTCGTGTGTTTCATCGTCCCTTGCGGAGCGGCGTTGGCTCAAACCGTCGGCGGACCAGGTGCACCGGCCTTGCAAACGCAGGCGGAGCAGGAGCTGGCACCTGGCCAAGTGGTTCTCGATCGCGCCGTGGCCGTTGTGAACAAGCATGTAATCCTCGAGAGCGATCTACACGGCGAGATGCGGATTTCGATCCTGGAACCCAACGGTGGCCTGGAACCTAACACCGGCGGCGAACCGACGCCACAACAGGCGCTGCAGCAGGCGCTGGAGCGGCTCATCAGCCGCAACCTCATTGAGCAGCAGATCAGCGAAGAAGATATCGAGTCAATCGAGCCGTCGCAGGAAGATGTGAACGCACGAGTCGAAGAGCTGCGCAAGGTGCTTCCAGTATGCGTCAACGCAAGCTGCGCGACGGATGCCGGCTGGAAAGCATTCTTGAAGGCGCACGGCCTCACCGAGAATGACGTCGATGCCTACATCCGCCAGCGGCTGGAGCTTCTGGGATTTATCGAGCGCCGTTTCCGCCAGGGAATCCAGATTTCGCAGCAGCAGATCGAGACCTACTATCACGGCACGCTGCTCCCGCAGTACAAACCCGGCGACAAGGTACCCGCACTCGACGAGGTCGCTCCTCGCATCGAGGAGATCCTTTTGCAGCAGCAGGTCAACGCGATGCTCGATGACTGGCTCAAGAACCTGCGCCAGCAGGGCGATGTGGAAGTGCTGGACCCGGCCCTCGAGAGCAACGATTCGCCAGACGCGGCGGGAAGGGGCGAACCGTGAGCCTGCCGAAAATTCCGCCGATGCCCGACGAAGCTGAGACTCCCGCGCTGCAGAGTCCGCCGCAAAGCCAGCCCCCGGGTAAGAGGGGCGGCAGCCGTTTGCGCAGGTTCTTCTTCCGGCACGTTCCGCTCACCATCCTGGGCGGGATGATCCTGTTCGCTCTGTTTGCGGTGGTGGCGTACTTCATAGCCAGCTCGGCGCGGTTTGAGAACGCCGTGCGCCAGCGGCTGATTGCCGCACTCGAAGACGCGACCGGCGGCCGCGCGGAGATTGCGTCGTTCCATTGGCGGCTGCTGGACCTCGAAGCCGAAGCCGACGGAATCGTGATCCATGGCCTGGAGGACCCAGGCGACGTGCCCTACGCGCAGATCGATCGGCTGCGGGCGCGCATCAGCATTATTGGCGTGTTCACGCCGCGCATTCGTCTGCGCGACCTCGAGATCGCCTCGCCCCGGCTGCACCTGATTGTCTATCCCGATGGCTCGACCAATCAGCCTGTTCCGCGTAAGGCGCAAAATTCCAACAAGCAGGAGATGACGCAGCTCTTCAAGCTGCAGGCGAGCCACGTCGCCGTGGAGCAAGGCAGTGTGCATTACGAGAATCGCGCCGCCTCGTTCGACTACCAGAACCGTTATGTGCCGCTCGATTTCGAGGCCGACGATCTATCGATGGTGATGCATTATGTGGGCGCGACATGGAAGCAGCCAGAGAGGTACCGCATCGACGCCGAGGCCGCGAACCTTGATCTCGCGCGCAGCGCGCCGCACAGCAAGATGCTGCCCGTGCATGGTGACCTGAAGGCGACCGTAGACCTGGAGCGTACGCGGCTGCTGTTGCGTAGCCTGCGGATTACCGCGCATCGTGCGGACGCCGCCGATCACATGCTCAATGTGACCGGTGAGCTGGATGACTTCTCGCATCCGCGCTGGCAGGGCCGGGTGCTGGGCGATCTCGATCTGCGGCTGCTCGATCCTGTGCTGGGATATCCTGACGTGCCGGAAGGGATTGCGCACCTGGATCTGGCTGCCGGCGGCCAGGCGCAGAGCTTCCGCATCGACGGCGGGTTGCACATCGACGGCGGAACGTACAACGCCGTCGGGATTCATGCTACGGGCATCACGCTCGATGCAAAAATTCATGGCGACCCTGATCAAGTGACGATCTCTCAGATCGTGGCGCGATTGCGGCAGGGAGGACAGATCGAGGGCTCGATCGACCTGCATCCGTGGCTCCCGGGCGCGCCGCCGGCCGTTGTGAGCCGCGGGAAAGGTGGGCGTAACGAGCCGCCTCCCGACCGCAACGTTCTGGTGCGGCAACCGGTCGTCATGATTCCGGTGAACGGCAAAGTCAGTGCGAACTTCAAAGGTGTGGCGATCGATTCGGTGATGGACATGGTGGCGGCGCCGCAGTATCAGCGGCTCGGAATCGACGCAGAACTGAACGGACCGGCGACGGCCAAATGGACGAATGGCGATGGCGGCAACACCGCTGTCACTGCGCTCTTTTCCCTGAGCCCTTCGTCGCGGGCGCCGCAGGGTGAAGTGCCTGCGAACGGAACGATCGACGGCACCTACACGCAGCGCGACGGCCTGGTCGACTTGCGGAAGCTCGAGATTCGCCTGCCCGGCAGCCAGCTTGAGGCGCACGGGAAGCTGGGTGCTTATCCGTTAAGCCGGCCGTCAGAGCTCAATTTGGATTTTCACTCGAATAATCTGGCCGAATTTGACGGCACCCTGCGCAGCCTGGGGCTCAGGCGCAATGGCCGTGCGGGAACCGCCGCGCTGCCGGTCTCGCTCGGCGGCCAGGTGGACTTCCACGGCACCTGGGCGGGCAGCATGGTCAAACCTCAGCTGGCCGGTACGCTCAAGGCCACGCAACTGTCGGTCGAAATGCCGGCACCGCGCAACGCCGGAGGGCCGCCGCAATACGTGCGTCTCGATTCAGTTCAAGCGCAGGGTAGCTACTCGGATTCACAGATCGCGATCTTGCACGCCGAGCTGCTGCATGGCAAATCCAAACTCGACCTTGATGGAACGCTCAGCGCTTCCGGCGCAGGATTCGACGGCGAATCCGCCGTGCACGCGCGCATCGACGGCACCAACGTGGACGCCGCCGACATCGTGCCGATTCTCGCCGCGGAGACCGGACAGGCGCTGCCCGTAGCGGGGATCTTTAACACGCAGCTGCAGATGGACGGACCGCTGCACGTACCTTCAGGATCCGGTTCTCTCCAGATGGAGAAGGGCACAGTCTTCGGCGAGCAGATTGCCCACCTGCACATGCAAGGCGCAGTCGCCGGCGAGGAATTCAAGCTGACCTCTGCGACGGTCAACGATGCCGGAGGCACGCTCAGCGCCGCCGGCAGTTACGACTTCAAGGGCAAGCGTTTCCAGGTGGAGGGGCACGCGGACGGCATCGACATCACGAAGGTTGGCTGGGTGCATCAGCACAATCTTGATGCAGTGGGAAAACTGACAATGTCGCTCTCCGGCTCCGGAACCATCGCCGAGCCGCGGCTGGAGGGCCGCGCGACGGTGAGCGCGCTGCGGCTGGGAGGCCAGCAGTTCGGCACCCTGGAGCTGACGGCGCACACCACGGGCCACAGCCTTGACTACACGGCCAACACGCAATTCACCGGGGCTGAGCTTGCGGTTCGCGGAACTACGCAAATGGAAGGCGAGTACGCAACCAACGCGCAGCTCGAGTTCTCACATTTCGATATCGGCGCGCTGCTCACCATGGAACATCTCGAGGCGTTCCGCGGCGAATCGGCGCTGGCCGGCACCCTTACGGTGACGGGGCCGCTGGCGCATCCGGAGCAGTTGCGCGGCGAGGCGCGGTTGAACGAGCTTGCGGTAACGATTGCCGGAGTGCAACTGAAGAGCGAAGGCGGCGCGCATGCGACGCTCGAGAATTCGCGCGTGCAACTTGATCCGATGCACATCACCGGGACAGATACCGATCTGCGCGTGCACGGCGACCTGGCGCTCAAGGGAACGCAGCAGCTCGATCTGGCGGCCGGCGGTTCTATCAATTTGAAATTAGCCGAGACTCTCGATCCCGATCTGACGGCGAGCGGCACGACGACCTTCCAGGTGGAGGCGCACGGACCATTGCAGCATCCTGGGCTGCAGGGGACCGTGAACTTCGAGGATGGGGCCCTCTCGTTCGGCGATTTGCCAAACGGTCTGAGCCAGTTGCACGGGTCGTTGCAGTTCACCCAGAACCGGCTTGAAGTGCGATCGCTCACCGCCGTGAGCGGCGGCGGACAGTTAAATGTCGCGGGATTCCTCGCGTACGAGCGCGGCATTTATGCCGACCTCTCGGTCACAGGCAAAGGCGTGCGCATCCGCTATCCGCAGGGAGTTACCTCGCTCGCGGATTCGAATTTTCGCTTGCAGGGCTCGCAAAGCAACCTGCTGCTCAGCGGGGACGTGATGATCACGCGCTTCACGGTGAGCCCGGACCTGGACCTGGCCGCGCTGGCCTCGCAAGCCAACAGCGCCGTGCAGGCGGTAGCGCCGCCGGATGCGCTGTCGAATCACATCCGGCTCGATGTGCATATCAGCTCCTCGCCGCAGCTCAACTTCCAGAACGCATTTGCCAAGCTGGCGGGCGATGTCGACGTGCATCTGCGCGGAACCGCGGCCAATCCGTCGCTGCTGGGGCGAATCTCCATCACGCAGGGCAGCGCGATGATCGCTGGGACGCGCTACGAGTTGCAGCGCGGCGACATCACCTTCACAAACCCTGTGCGCATTGAGCCGGTGCTCGACATGAGCGCTACCGCCCACATTGAGGACTACGACGTCACGCTTGGGCTGAACGGCCCGCCGCAGAAGATGTCAGTGACCTACCGCAGCGACCCGCCGATGCCAGAGGCCGATGTACTCTCCCTGCTGGCGTTGGGCCACACCTCAAACCAGCAGCGGCTTTACACGCAGCAGCAGCAACAGTCCATCAGCAATCCCACGGATGCGCTGCTTGGCGGCGCGCTGAACGCCACGGTGAGCAGCCGCGTGCAGAAGCTCTTCGGAGCGGGATCGGTGAAGCTCGATCCCAATTACCTCGGTGCGTTCGGCAACTCCACCTCGCGCATCACCGTTTCGGAGCAGTTGGGCCGCAATGTCACGCTGACTTACGCAACCGACGTGAATACGACCAGCCAGCAGCTGCTGCAGGCGGAGGTAGCCATCAACCGGCATGTGTCGGTGGTGGTGGCGCGCGACGAGTCCGGCGTGTTCTCGATGGTGATTAAAGCGACCCGGCGCTATCGTTAACTCCCTCAAAACTCCGCTCACCGCGCCCCGCGCAACCCCCCGGCCTCCTTTTGTGTCTAACAGAGGCGCGAGCGGCAGAAAAAGTGCGCCCAGTGGCGCGCCCCGTGAGCCGTACAAACGCATAGAACAGGAGATAGTTTATGAAAAGAACGAAGAGTTTTTCAGGTGTTTCCAGGGCTTTGGTTTTGAGCGCGATGCTGGCGGCAGCCACGGCCCCGCAAGCCATGATGGCCGCAGACCAAACGGATGTGACCACCTCGTTGAAATCGAAGCTCGACAAGTCGCAGTACAAAGATGTGCAGGTGAACGTCGACGGGAGTGGCGTCGCCACGCTGAGCGGAACGGTGAGCGCCTACGAATACAAAGCCGACGCCGACAAAGCCGCGCACAAGGTGAAGGGCGTCACAGCGGTCCGCAATGAAATTACCGTTTCCGGGCCGATGGTTTCCGACGCGCAGCTGCAGAAGACGCTCGGGGAAAAGCTGGCGTACGACCGCGTAGGCTATGGCAACGTATTCGACGCGATTACGCTGGAGATTCATGACGGCGTGGTTACGCTGGGCGGCCACACCCACGACTACCCCAACCGTGACTCGGCGCTAGCCGTGGTCTCAACCACGCCGGGCGTCAAAGACGTTGTGGATCAGATCGCGGTCGATCCCCTTTCGCAAATGGACGATCAGATCCGCATGCAAGTAGCGCGCTCCGTCTATGGCTTCCCCACCCTGAACAAGTACGCCATCGATCCGGCGAAGCCGATCCGGATCTCGGTGCAAAACGGGAACGTGGAACTTTATGGCGAAGTAGACTCGCAGGCCGACAAGGATGCGGCGGGAATCCGCGCCAACGGCGTTCCAGGCGTTTTCAGCGTCAAGAACTACTTGCAGGTGGCAGGCGCTCAAGGCGAGCACCAGTAAGCACTGCTGCGCGTGGAAGCGGCGGGCCGGTCGGTTTGGCCGTTGTGACCGTTCTCCGCTGCTTTCACGCCGCACAATCGCGCGAGACCTTGCAAATAGTTATGCTGTAGGTGCTGTTTGGCCCGGCTGTTTCGCCCAATGTGTCCGGCCGAAGGAGTTTCCCCGCACGGGGAGGAGGCTCAATGGAGCCGGAGTTGCAGCGCGCCCAGGAGGAACCGGCTGCGGCTGCGGCCAACCACGCTGCGACCGGCCACGCTGCCATCGGGCGGAGCCTGCCGGCGCAGCAAGCCCAGGGATTCGACTGGATCTTCATCGGCCCGCAGGGATTGCGCGCCGGCTGGGCGCTCGCGTTCTTCTACGCGCTGTACTGGGTGTTCCGGATGGTGGTCGGGACCATTTTCTACAGTGCAGGGCTGGTCGGCGAGACGATGGACGACACCGCGCCGTCCGTCCTGCTGGTTGAGCTGATCCCCTTCGTTTCTCTGATTGCTGCTGCCTGGATCGTTGCCTTGCTGGAACGGCGGAATCTGCTCAGCTACAATCTCGCGGGCCCGCGACGCCCCGTAGGTCCGGATCGGCTCGGGGGTCGCCCCGCGGGGCCGGGGCGCGCGATGCACTTCGCGATTGGAGGGGCAGCCGGCTTTGCCGCGCTTTCGGTTCTCGTCGCGATCCTGACCCTCGGCGGATGGCTGCATATCGAGCCCGCGACGTCCGACGCGTCCCAGGCATTGAGCCAGGCGGCATGGTGGGGCGCAGCGTTCCTGATCGTGGCCTGCGTCGAGGAGGGTCTCTTCCGCTGCGTCGGCTTGTCCATCCTGACCCGCGGAATCAACTTTTGGTGGGCGCTCGCCGCGCAAATTGCTGTTTGCGCCGATGAGGCATTTCGCACGCACGGCAACGGCGCGCGGGGCGTGTACCTGGCCGCGTTGGTGGGGCTTTTTCCGTGCTTCGCGCTCCACCAAAAGGCTGGGCTCCGCCAAGGGGCTACGCCAGGCAGTGCTTTCTGGCAGGCGACGTGGGTCACCTCGACGTTTTTCGGTTTCTATCACACCTTGAATAACGGCGAGAACTGGATCGGCGTGTTTGCCGCGGCGCTGGTGGGATTCGTGCTCTGTGTCACTGTGCGGCTTACGGGCTCGGCGTGGTGGGCCCTCGGGTTCCACGCAGCGTGGGATTGGGCGGAAACTTATTTTTATGGCGCAGCGGACAGCGGACTCGATAGCCAAGGGCATTTGCTGAGCGCGAGCCCGGCCGGGAACCCGTTATGGAGTGGCGGCACGGATGGTCCGGAAGGCAGTGTGCTGGCGCTTGCGGTGATCCTGGTTCTGCTGGCGTTCGTGGTGGCCGTGTATTGCCGGCGCCCGCGGAACGCAGCGGCAATCGCTGGCGAATCCTAGCCCGAAAACATACGCGCGTGGGCAGATTACCCGCGATCGCGGACAACATTCGTTTCGTGCCGCAAGGGTATCCTGTAGCTGACCGATGCCTGGAATTTCTCCAACAGATGCAATGAGCCCCACATCCGTGCGGCCAGCGCGGAAGCGCCGCTGGGGACGAATCTTTCTCTTCGGTGCGTGCACCTTCGTTGCGCTTCTTTTACTCGCTGCTGCGGGCGGCGTCCTGTGGCTGCGCAGCACAACGCAGGGCGCACTGCCGCAGCTCGATGGCGACGCGCGCCTCGCGGGTCTCTCGGCGGCGGTATGGGTGCGGCGGGATGCGCATGGCGTGCCGCACATCGACGCGGCCTCACTGGACGACATGTTGGCCGCGCAAGGCTACGTGACGGCGCAGGACCGCTTGTGGCAGATGGACATGATGCGCCGGGCCGCGAATGGCGAGCTGGCTGAAGTGATGGGCGCCGTGGCATTGAAACACGATCGCATCCAGCGCGTTCTGTTGATGCGCCGGACCGCAAACCGTGTTTACAACGGCCTGCCACAAGCAGAAAAGACGCGAATGGAAGACTACGCGCGGGGAGTGAACGTCTTTATCTCCCAGGCAGAGAGCGCGAATACGCTGCCAGTCGAGTTCCGGCTGCTCATGTACAAGCCCAAGCCGTGGAGCGGTGCCGACACAGTGAGCGTGGGCCTCAACATGGTGCAGGAGCTCGATATGCATGCCTCGACCAAGCTTTCGCGAGAGCAGATCCACGCGGCGCTGCACAATGCGAAGCTCGAGAACGATCTGTATCCGGTGGGTTCATGGCGCGATCGTCCGCCCACGGGAATCAAGGTGGATTTGAGCGAGCCGCAGCCGCTACCCACGCCGCCCAAGAAAAACGACGACGATGATGACGACGACGAGAATACCGAGACGCGGATGGCGCCGGGCGGCGCCGCAACCGCGCTGGCGCTCCTCGCGCCTGAAGATCTTCGCGCTCTCACGGCGCTACTGGGCCAGCCCGCGTGCGGCGGATGCGCGTCCGGATCGAACAACTGGGTGATTGCCGGCCGCCACACAGCGAGCGGAAATCCGCTCCTTGCGAACGATATGCATCTCGGGCTGAGTGTGCCGAATATCTGGTACATGGCCGATCTGCGTGCGCCCGGTTTTCACGCTGCGGGCGTAACGCTGCCCGGGCTGCCGTACGTCGTCGCCGGGCACAACGAGCATGTCGCGTGGGGATTTACGGCGCTGCTGGCCGATGTACAGGATCTTTACCTTGAAAAGCTCGACGGCAAAGGAAACTACCAGAGCGGCGATGGAAGCTGGAAGCAGCTGACGATCGATCGCGAGACGATTCAGGTACGCGGCGGCAAAGATGAGACCATCGACGTCCAATCCACCGATCACGGGCCGCTGATCAACCCGGTGCTCGCCGAAAACAGCCAGCCTGTTTCGCTGAAGTGGACGCTTTACGATCCTGCGCTGGAGCGGATTCCGCTCTACGAACTGAACACCGCATCGAACTGGGCGGAATTTTCCGGAGCGCTCGCGCAATGGGCATGGCCGACGCAAAGTCTCGTCTACGCCGATGACCAGGGGCACATCGCATATCAGGCTATCGGCAGCGTTCCCATGCGGCCGGGCGGGTTAGCCGATGCGCCGATCGGCGACGCCTCGCATGAGTGGCAGGGATACATTCCCTTCGACCAGATGCCGAGTTCCGTCGACCCTCCGTCAGGTTTTCTCGCTACGGCGAACTCGCGCGTCACAACGGATCTGTCTCCCTACCCCCTTACCGACGAGTGGATGGATCCATACCGCGTGGAGCGGATTTACAAAGTTCTGGACGGGCGCGGCGATCTCACGCCCAAAGACATGCTCGCGCTGCAGATCGACATCTACAGTGAAGTCGACCAGGAGATGGGCCATCGCTTTGCCTACGCCATCGATCACACACCGGGCGCGGACGAACGGCTGCGCAAGGCTGCCGACCTGATGCGCAGCTGGGACGGCCTGCTGACCACGGATTCAGCCGCGGCGTCACTTGTCACCGAGACACGCGCCGCGCTGTGGCCGATGATTCTTGAGCCCAAGCTGGGCAAGCTCGCGAAGGACTACAACTGGGGCGAGTCGCAGTTTGCCGAGGAAGAGATCGTGATGCATGCCAAGGCGGAGTGGCTGCCGAAGGGCTACAGGAATTGGGACGAGTTGCTGACGGCCGCTGTGCGCAAAGGGATGGAAGATGGCGCCGCGCCTGGGAACGTCGCCGACTGGCGCTACGGAAGCTGGCACGTGGTTGAGCTTGATCATCCCCTCGCGCAGTTTCTGCCGTGGGTGGGCCGCGTGGCCGATCAGGGCCCATTGCCCTTGAGCGGCGATAAGACCACGGTGAAGCAGTCCGAGCGCGACCACGCTCCCTCGCAGCGGTTCACGATGGATTGGAATAACGTCGACGGCTCGACGGAGAACATCGTGCTGGGCGAGAGCGGCAATCCGCTGAGTCCCTACTTTCGCGACCAGTGGAATGACTGGTACGCAGGAACGACGTTTGCGTTGCCGTTCACTCCGGCGGCAGTTGCCGCGCAAACCAGCCACACGCTGCGGCTGACGCCATGAACGGCAGCAACCGAGGAGAAGCGAGCAGGCGCGGCATGGTTCCCGGGTCGCGCTGGACTGGCCCGGTGATTCTGCTACTCGCCGCGGCAGCGGCTACGTCGCCGCAGCTCATTCGCGGCAATTCGTGCGGCCACGACTTCGATGTGCATCTTGTCTCCTGGCTCGATTGCGCTAATGCCTGGAAGCACGGAATTATTTATCCGCACTGGACGCCGAGCCCCAACTACGATGCAGGTGAGCCGCGCTTCGTCTTCTATCCACCGCTCAGCTGGATGCTGGGCGCGCTGTTGGGCCTGATCTTTTCCTGGAGCTTCGCGCCGATCGCGATGACGTTCCTGACGCTGGCCGGGACGGGACTCGCCGCGCGCGCGCTCGCACTAGAAGCTCTGGATGATCTGCCTGCGACGCTCGCCGGATGCGCCGCCATGTTCTCCGGCTTCACGCTGTTCACGGCGTATGAACGCTCGGCGTTCCCCGAATTTGCGGGCGGCGTTTGGCTGCCGCTGTTGCTCTTGTATGCGCTGCGCGATCGGCGGCCCGCAGACAAAGTCTTTCGCCGTACCTTCGACGGTTCGGCTCTGCCTCTCGCGCTCGCTCTTGCAGCCTCGTGGCTTTCGAACGCGCCGCTGGGTGTGATTGCCAGCTATCTCCTCGCAGCAATCGCTCTGGCCGCTGCACTGCTGCACAAAACATGGGCGCCGATCCTGCGCGCCGCGGCTGCATTCGCGGCGGGCATGGCGGCAACGGCGTTTTACTGGATTCCCGCGGCGCTCGAGCGCGCCTGGGTCGACATCCGGCAGGCGACCGAGGACCCTGGCTACAACTTTGAGAACAACTGGCTCTTTTCGCGGCACGCGAACCCAGTTCTCGCGCTGCACGACCAGGTGCTGCGGCAGGCATCATGGATCGCCGTCTCGATGATCGTCGTGGCGATCGCGTCCATCGCAATTTGCCGGCTGCGCGGCACGCTGCCGGTTCAAAAAAGCAGCGGCTCCCGCCGCTGGTGGATTCCGCTGGGAGTCCTCCCGGTCGCAGTATTGTTTCTCTCGTTTCCCATCTCGCGTCCAGTGTGGCTGCTGCTGCCGGAGATGCGCTTTCTGCAGTACCCGTGGCGCTGGCTCGAAGCGCTCGAGGCGCCGATGGCGATCTTCGTTGTCGCCGCTGTGTGGCCGGCTGCGCGACGCGCACGCATCATGATATTGGCCGCCTGCGCTGCTTGGTTTGCGGCAGCGACGGTTTATGCGGGCACGGTCTTCTTCCAGGTTTGTTATCCCGAGGACACGGTTGCCTCGACACTCGCCGACTATCGCGATGGCGCAGGCTTTGAAGGCATGTATGAGTACGAGCCGCCCGGCGCAGACCTTACATTGATCGCTACCGGCCTGCCCGACGCCTGCCTGGTGAGCGATGCGACGATCGCGCTGGGCAAGCCCGACCCCAACGATCCGGAAAGCAACCCCGCGTGGAGCGCGAGCCAGGGAAGCTGCGAAGCCACGTTCGCAATGATTGGCGGCATAAATTCGATTCCCGAGCATCGCGCATTCCACGCTGCGATTCCCCACGACGGCTATCTTGTGCTGCGCCTACTGAGCTATCCCGCATGGAGCGTGCGGCTGAATGGGCTGGCGCTCACCAGTGATCCCGCGAAGGGGTTGCCGAAGCGTGCGGATGGGCTGATTGCCGTGCCGGTGAAGCAAGGCGCCGCGGATCTCACGCTGGACTGGACGACAACGTCTGACGTAATGGCGAGCCGATACGCGACGCTCCTGGGCCTGCTTGCGCTCGCTGGTGTAGGCTGGCTCGAGCGCCGCCGAGGCCGCAGTCGTCTAACATGAAAAGAATGCCTGTCGATGTCAGGTCGATCATCCAGGAAGGCGCTGAACTGACCGATCGCGCGCTGGAAGAGCTGATTCCTTCCGCGGAGACGGTCCCCGCGTCGATCCACGGTGCGATGCGCCACTCCACATTCGCCGGCGGCAAGCGGCTGCGGCCGGTACTGGCCATGCAGGCGGGAGTTACTATCGCCGGCGCGCTGCCCCAAGGGATCGAGCGGCTCGGCGCGGCGCTGGAGATGCTGCACACCTATTCGCTGATCCACGACGATCTCCCCGCGCTCGATAATGACGACTTGCGGCGCGGCAAGCCCACCTGCCACGTGGCCTTCGGCGAAGCGATCGCGATTCTTGCCGGAGATGCGCTGCAGACGCGCGCATTTGAAGTGCTCGCAGGGCTCGACTGCCCCGCGCCCGCAACCGTCAGGATCGTCGGGCTGATAGCGAACGCGGTGGGAACCGTGGACGGTATGATCGGCGGCCAGGTGCTGGACCTCGAGAGCGAGCACCTCAAACCAACGCCGGAACTCGTCGAAGCGATCCATCGCGCGAAGACAGGCGCGCTGATTCGCGTGAGCGTGGTTGCAGGCGGGGTGTATGGCGGCGCAGCGGCCGACGATGCCGCGCGGCTTGACCGTTTCGGGCGTAAGGCCGGCTTGGCATTTCAGATCGTCGACGACGTGCTCGACATGACGGTAGATTCCGCGCAATTGGGAAAAACCGCAGGCAAAGATCAGGCGACGGAAAAAGCAACGTGGCCAGCGGTCTACGGAATCGAGCAGAGCCGGCGCGATGCATCGCAACTGATCGAAGAGGCGTTTGCCGCGCTGGATCCCTACGGCAGCCGCGCCGACGGACTCAAGGCCGTGGCGCGGTATCTAGTGGAGCGGCAAAACTGAGGGGCGCTCAGCCGGAATATCGGCCGAGTGTCTCGCGCAGCTTGTGCCCTTGTGTGGAGATATCTTCGACGGCCGATTGTGCGCGGCACAGCGTGGCGGAGAGTTCTTCAAGGAAGCCCGGGAACCCGTTCCACCATGCGGTGACCGCTTCCTTCTGCTCGAGCAACGCCAGTGCAGCGCCCGAAGCGGCGGCGATGAGGCCGGCACGGCGGTGGCCAGTAACGAGCAGCACCCCACTCGCCGCCAGCGTGCCAGCAGCGGCGTAGCGGATCCAGTTGTTTGGTTCGACGCTCTGCGGGACCGGCACAAAGCTCGTCTCGCTCACAGGTTTTGCCAGCGGCACAACCACCATATTTTCTCCTCACATTGCCGGCCGCAACCAATGGCGGCGTGAAATTCTGATCGTCACTCAGTATGGACTGACAGCCTGTGGACCGTCGAGTCTCTTGAGTACCACCACCACAGTGCAACCATTCCGGCACCGCGGCCATTCAATCGCCACACGGCGCCCTAATCGAGATCGATCTCGCGCATTGGCCTCTCGTCAGGCGCGTCCTTGGCCTTGCGGATCGCCTCGGCGAAGCGCTTCTCGAGCAAGTCGGCCTTATTCTTCTCTGCATCCACGCTCTGCCGGAAGATTGACTCCGTGCGTTCGCCGTGCTCGCGCATCGCCTTCGCAGCGGTTTCGAGATCTTCAAACATTCGTTTGCGCGGCGCAGGCGTATGACTTACCAGTACGCCGCTCGCTGCATCGATCTTGAGCATTGCCCCGCAGTCGGGACAGGCGATTTCAATCGTTTTGTCCTTGTTCTTCGCCATCGCACTTCGCCCGTGCCAAGTAGGATTGTATTCGCATCGGGGGGGGGTGCGCATCCGAGCGTTGAAAGCCGCGCAAAATCGAATTGCGCACCTCAAACCGGCGTTTCTTGACACGCACAACCCGGTAAGCGAAAGATGAATGCGCCGGAAGAAGGCGCCCAATGAACGCGTGCCGACGGCGGCCGCTAAGCCGCCGAAATCTCCACAGGAAAGATCCGATGCTGATGACGAAATGGACGGGTATGGCGGGAATTCTTGCGCTCATGGCAGTGTGCGCGCTGCTCGCCGGCGTGAACTACGCGGCGGCGCACTCTGAGCCGGCGATTGGCGGCGGTTCGGCTCTACCGGCGACGATGCCTCTCAAGCCGGAGCAGTTGCCCCTCAAGATCGACCGGTTGGATCCGGCGATCGAGCGCATTGCGCCCGCAGGCGCGTCGCTCGAAAAGATCGCCACCGGCTTTACGTGGGTGGAGGGACCGGTGTGGGAAGCCGGCAGCCTGTTCTTTGCAGAAATTCCTTCGAACACCATTCGCCGCTGGACGCCGGCATCGGGAGTGAGCATCTTCCTCAAGCCGAGCGGCTACAAAGGGAGTGACGCCTACGGGCGCGAACCGGGCTCGAATGGAATGACGCTGGACGCGCGCGGGAGGCTCACGGTCGCCGGGCACGCGCAGCGCGATGTGTACCGGTTCGAGTCACTCAACCCGCAGGGACCGTTTACGATTCTTGCCGATCAGTACCAGGGCAAGAAGCTCAACAGCCCGAACGACCTCGTCTATAAATCCGACGGTTCGCTCTATTTCACCGATCCGCCCTACGGGCTGCGCACCCAGAAGGACAACGACCCGGAAAAGCAACTGCAGATGAACGGCGTCTATCGCATTCCGCACGCACTCAACCACAAACCGGGCGCGCCGCCGGCGCGCGAAGAACTGCAGTTGCTGGTGAGCGATCTGCCGCGGCCAAATGGTATCGCGTTCTCGCCGGATGAAAAATATCTCTACGTGAACAATTCCGAGCCCAAGAAAATCTGGATGCGCTATCGCGTGCTGCCCGACGGTAAACTCGCGGAGCCCAAACTGCTTTACGATGCAACATCCGACCCGCGCATCGGCGGACCGGACGGGATGAAGGTCGATGAGGAGGGCAACATCTATAGCGCGGGCCCCGGCGGCGTGTGGATCTTTTCACCCGAAGGCAAACCGCTGGGAACGATCGTAACGCCGGAACGCGTGGGCAACGTAGCGTGGGGAGGGCCGGATCGCAGAACCCTCTACATCTGCGCCAGCACGAGCATATATCGCGTGCACCTCAAGATCGCAGGCGAGCCGGTCGTCAAGGGAAAATAATCAAACGAAGATAGCCCGGCAGAGTTCTTCGCGGAGAGATCGATGAACCGGAGAGAGTTTCTGGTTGCGAGCAGTGCGGCCAGCGTTGCGGTTGCCGGTGCAAAACCGTCGCGCGTAGCAGTTGCCGAGCGGGCATCTCAGGCGGTGCTGATGAAGCTTGGCGACCAGACGGCGCCGACCAATGACACGCACCTGAAATATCTGGCTCGCTACGGCGTGCGGAATATCTGCGGCTTTCCCGAGATCGAGGGCGGCCGGCTCTACGCAACCGTCGACGAGCTCAAGCGCATGATCGATATGGCCGGCAAGTACGGCATCAGCATCGACTGCACCGCGCCGCCCTTTCTCGAGTCGAGCTACATCGATCGCGAAAAACATCCGGCCGTGATGCTCGCCCAGAGCCCGGAGCGCGACCGCGACATCGAACAGCTGCAGACCTTTATTCGTAACTGCGCGCAGGCGGGGATTCCATCGATCAAGTACAACATGAGCATTCTCGGCGTGCTGCGCAGTGGCCGCGTGCCGGGGCGCGGCGATGCGATGTATTCCCAGTGGAAGCTCTCTGCAGCGCATCCTGCGACGCCGCTGACGCGCGCGGGCGTGGTGAACGCCGAAATGTTCTGGGAGCGCATCACCTACTTTCTCGATCGCGTAATACCCGTGGCCAACGAATACAAGATCCGCATGGCCTGCCATCCCCAGGATCCCGGCGTGCCGCCCGAGGGCTACCAGGGCGTGAATCGCGTACTGGGCACGATCGATGGGCTCAAGAAGTTCATCACCATCCAGGAGAGCCCCTATCACGGGTTGAATTTCTGCCAGGGAACAATCTCTGAGGACCTGCAGAATCCGGGCGTGGAGATCTTCGACGTGATCCGCTACTTCGGCACGCGCAAGAAGATTTTCAACGTGCACTTCCGCAACATTCGCGGCCATCGCGACGACTTCATCGAGGTCTATCCCGACGTTGGCGACGTGGATTTTGTAAAAGCGATCAAGGTTTACAAGGAGGTCGGCTATCCCTACATGCTCATGCCCGATCATGTGCCGCAGGCTCAGGCCGATCCCGATTCGCTGCAGTCGTTCGCGTTTTGCTACGGCTACATTCGCGGGCTCATCCAGTCTGTGAGTGAAGCAGCGTGATGCGCGAGGCGGCGTGGTACGGTGAATCCGAAGCATTGCATGGCGAGGATCGCCTTGGCTGAAGAACGGCAGACGCGGATTCGCTATCTCATCCTCGCAATTCTCTTCATCATTAGCTGCTTCAGCTTTGCTGACCGCTCGGCGCTTTCGCAGGCTCTCTCGTCGATGCCGAAGAGCCTGGACCTGACGACCGGACGGCTGGGTCTTTTGCTCTCCGCATTCGGCTGGGCTTACGCGCTCGGTCAGCTGCCGGCCGGCGGTCTTCTCGACCGCTTCGGATCGAAGCGCGTCTACGGCATCGCCATCATCGGATGGTCCGTGTGCGCGTTTTTCACTGCGTTCGTGGGATATTTCGCCGCCAGCGCAGCGTTCACGGCACTCTTCATCCTGCGCATTCTCTCTGGTCTCTTTCAGTCTCCCGTCTTCCCCGGGAACGGGCGCATCGTGGCCGCGTGGTTTCCCACCTCCGAGCGCGGGCGCGCTTCGGCAATCTTCAACTCGGCGCAGTATTTCGCGCTGCCCATCTTCGCGCCCATCTTCGGATGGCTGATTCACGACGCAGGATGGCGAAGCTGCTTCTGGTTCATGGGCGCGCTCGGTTGCGTGCTGACCGTCGTTTGGTTCACAACCATCTACGGCGTAAAGGAACACCCGCGCATCTCGCAGGCCGAGATTGAACTCATCGAGCGCGGCGGCGGCCTTGTAAATACGGATTCAGCAACCAGCGCGAGAAAGAACACTCTCACCTGGGCCACCGTAAAAATGCTGTTGAGCTATCGCATGCTGGTCGGCGTCTACATCGGCCAATATTGCATCACGACACTCACGTGGTTTTTTCTCACCTGGTTCCCGCTCTATCTGGCGCAGGCACGGCACATGAGCGTTCTCAAGGTGGGGCTCGCCGCGGCGGTTCCCGGTTTGTGCGGAGGGTTCGGTGGTGTGCTCGGCGGCGTAATCTCTGACAATCTGCTGCGCCGCGGCTATTCTCTTAGCTTTGCTCGCAAGCTGCCCATCATGGCGGGCATGGCGCTTTCCATGACGATCATTGCCTGCAACTACGCGCCATCGCAGAGCGTCATGCTCCTGTTCATGTCGATCTCATTTTTCGGCAAGGGGATCGGCGCGCTGGGCTGGACGGTGATCTCCGACACTTCGCCAAAAGGGATGGTGGGTATGAATGGCGCGCTCTTCAACCTCTTCGGCAACATGGCCGGCATCACGACGCCGCTCATCATCGGCTACATTGTCGAAAAGACGCATTCCTACAACGGAGCGCTGGTGTTTGTCGCCGTGATCGCATTCTGTGCGATCGTGAGTTATGGACCCATCGTCGGCGAGATCAAGCGGCTGGACCTGAGCAAGCCGGAAGCCGCTTGAGCGGTGCAGTGACCGGCGCAATGAATTAAGACGGGAGGCAGAAAAATGCCGGAGTGGCCGGGAAACATTCCGCGGAATGCATTCAAGAGCGCGCTGGCGCGCTGCGAGCGTCAAGTTGGGTTGTGGTGCGGGCTCGCGAATCCGATCGCGGCAGAGATCGTGGGTGGCGCGGGATTCGATTGGGTCGTGGTAGACGGCGAGCACGCGCCCAACGACATTACCACGCTGCTGCCCCAGCTGCAGGCGATGCGCGGCGGCACGGCCGAGCCGGTATATCGCGTGCCATGGAATGACGCGGTCATCATCAAGCGCGCGCTGGACGTGGGAGCGCGGTCGCTCCTGGTGCCGTTTGTCCAAAATGCGGAAGAGGCGCGCAAAGCCGTCGCCGCGGCGCGCTATCCGCCGCTGGGAATTCGCGGCGTCTCCGTTGCCCCGCGCGCGAATGACTATGGACGCATTCAGAATTACCATCGCAACTCGCACCTCGATACCTGTGTGCTGGTCCAGCTCGAGACAAAAGAGGCGATGAAGGAGATTGAGGCGGTCGCCGCGGTGGATGGAGTGGACGGAATCTTTATCGGGCCGAGCGACCTCGCCGCGGCCTTCGGGCAGCTCGCTAATCCCAAGCATCCCGAGGTCCAGGCGGCCATCAAGGACGCAGCGGCTCGCATCCGCGCTACCGGCAAATCCGCTGGCACGCTTACGGGTAATGCCGACGACGCCGAAGCCCTCTTTGAGATGGGCTACAACTTCACTGCCGTGGGCAGCGACGTCGGAATCCTGGCGCGCAACGCAGAAGCAACCGCGGCGCGCTTCCGCAAATCGTAACTGCGGCCCGGGCCGGCGCTCGCAGCTGGCCTATTTTGCGAATCGCGAATTGCCAATCGCTGACTCGCAGAATTGCCAGTTCGCTAGCTCGCTGGCGTGGCCGCTGTCTTGAAGTTGATGACGTGGTAGATGGCCGGCTCCGTGCCCACGTTCCTGAATCCGTGCAGCTGGTTCGATCCGTTGAAGATCACCGAGCCGGGTCCGACACGAATCCAAGTTCCGTTCGAAAGCGTTTCCGCCGTGCCTTGGCGGATGATGATCATCTCCTCGTTCGGGTGCTTGTGCGGCGGGTGCGATGACATGCCGGGGTTGAGCGTGGTGATGTGGACCTCGAGATTTTCGAGCGTAGCCGTGGGAGTATTGCACACTGTCCGTACAGACCCGGTGGCGTTTGGCTTATCGACGAACGAGTTCCAATCGAGGACCTTGGAGCCCATTACGGGCGCGGGATCGGCGAGGGCGAATGCCTCGCCGGCAACTGCGGTTGCTGCGAGAGCGGCAAACAGTTCTCTGCGATTCATGTTGTCTTCCCTTTGCGAGTAGGATAAATGCGACGGTGCCCAGGCCCCATCCGCACCTGCCGACCTTACCGCAGACCGCTGCGCCAGCTTCAGGGAGCGTCGCCGACCGCTTGGATCCAATCAAAATCAACGCCATCAAAAGCTTAAATCACCGGCAGAGCCAGCCGCCATCGACGACAAGAATGTGGCCGTTGATGTAGTTGCCGGCCTCGGAAGCCAGCAACACCGCGGCGCCGCCCAGATCGGCCGGCGTGCCCCAGCGGCCCGCGGGAATGCGGCTGAGGATGGAAACGGAACGCACCGGATCGGCGCGCAGTGGTGCGGTGTTTTCCGTCGCCATGTAGCCCGGCGCAATGGCGTTCACGTTGATGCCCTTGCCGGCCCATTCATTGGCAAGAGCTTTTGTGAGCTGGCCGACCGCCCCCTTCGACGCAACGTAAGACGCAATGAGCAAGCCGCCCTGGAACGACATCAGCGACGCGGTATTGATAATTTTTCCGTGGCCCTGTGCGAGCATCAGCCGGCCGGCGTACTGGCTCAGGTACCAAACGGCGTTGAGATTGGTGTCGATCACCGTGTTCCAATATTCCTCGGGGTGTTCCTCGGCAGGCGCGCGCAGGATGGTGCCGGCGTTGTTGAAGAGGATGTCGATGGATCCGAATTCCGCCACGGTGTCGTCGACAAGCATCCGGCAAACTGCTTTGTCGCGCACGTCGCCCGCGCGCGTCAGGTAGCGAACTCCCGTTGCCTTCACCTCGTCAACGACGGAATCGAGAACCCGATCGTAGTTATGCAGCGTGACATTGGCGCCCGCCTGCGCCAGCGCGATCGCGATGCCCGAGCCCAGTCCCTGGCCGGAGCCGGTGACCAGCGCGTTCTTGCCCTTGAGGCTGAAGAGGTCGAGGATGCCCATGCGATGGCTCCCGCTCGGAAGAGAATGTCCGTATCCATTATGCTTGGCGGGCAAAGGCGATTGCCGCGCGGAATCACCGCGGCGGCTGCGATCGCCACGCGCCGGAATCGCGGGCTATTTGCCAATTCCCGCTCCAGGTGTTTCAATCGAGCTATTGAAACAGGGGTGCTCCGCGGCACGCGGGGCTGAGAAGATACCCTCGAACCCGATCCGGATAATGCCGGCGTGGGAAGCTTTCTTAGCCGGGCAGCGCATTGAGCGCGGCTCCGGTTCTCTTGTTTCAGGTTGTGAAATGAGAGAACCCTATGCCCTCGGCCCGAATCCTCGTAAATTCAGCATCAGGCGGCAGCGCGATCGTCGCGTTCTCCTGTGCACTGTTGGCCTGCTCTGCCGCGCTGCTCACGTCTGTCGCGGCCCGCGCCCAGAACTCCGCGCAGCAACCGCAAACTCAGCCGCCCGCGCCAACCGGCGCACACGACGCGGCACAGAAACCCGCTCCGGTGAGCACCACGGTGATCGTTCACGGCGAGGTAGAGGACAACTACCTTCCCGAATCGGTAACTGTGGGCACGCTGGGCGGCGCCACGCTGAAGGAGACGCCGCTCTCGGCTTCGGTCATCACGCGCGACCTGCTGAACGACCAGGTCTCGCGTCTGTTGAGTGACGTGGTGAAGAACGATGCCTCTGTCGATGACGACTACGTTCCCGTGGGCTACTACGGCGTCTACGAGATTCGCGGCTTCCCCATCGATCTGGCGACGGGCCTCGAAGTGAACGGCATGACGATTGCCGGCGAGCAGGACGTGCCTCTCGAAAATAAGGACTCCGTCGAGATCCTCAAAGGCATTGCTGGCGTGGAGAGCGGCGTCGCCTCGGCCGCGGGACTCATCGACTACGTGACAAAGCGGCCGATCAATATCTACACCGCGGATCTTGCGACCGATCAACGCGGAACCGCGTACGGCGCCACCGATCTTGGCCGCCTCTTCGGAAACCGGAAGCAGGTCGGCGCGCGCTTCAATCTTGCCGCGGAGCGCATCGTCACCTATATGAACGACACCAACGGCTGGCGTGCCATGGGAGCCGGGGCGGCAGACTGGAAGATCACACCGAAAGCCACGCTGAAGGGAGACTTTGAATATCAGCACAAAACGGAGCGCGACGGCAGCGGCTACCAGCTGCTGGGTGGAACAACGTTGCCCGATATCAACCGCATCTACCGCTCAACGATGGTCGGCGACCAGGCATGGGGTCCGCCCGACACCTACGACACCTTCAATACCAGTGCGCGATTCAATTACGCGTTCTCGCCGGCGTGGAGCGCGTTTGCCGCGGCCAGCCTGAGCCATTCGCTGATCCAGGACAACGTGATCTACGCCTACGGCTGCTACTACGAGGCGGAGTGCAATACCGGCTCTGCGCCGTATCCGTTTTTTTTCGCGCCCGACGGAACCTACGACATCTATGACTATCGCGATCCCGGCGAGCTGCGCATGGATGGCGTGGCCGAAGCGATGGCCACGGGACACATCCACACCGGAGCCATCACGCAGGACGTCACGGCGGGAGGCTCGCTGTTTCTGCGCAGCGTGCAGCAGCCCGGTGCGCCCCCGCCCAACGCCGCCGCGACCGTACAGGACGGTGCGGTCTACGCCTATGTGGGCTCAGAAAATATCTATCAACCCATCGCGCCGCTGCCGGCGCCCGGCAATTCGAGTTCCCTGGAAGATCCGGAACAATCGGCAGGACCCCGCGCGCCGTGGGAAGACAGCCATCAATCGGCCGCAATCATCCAGGACCGGGCGCACATTCCCGGCCGTATCCAGCTCGTCGCCGGCGGCCGTTACGATTCGCTGCGCGACCACAACTACTCGCTCACGGCAACCGACCCCGGCACACCGCCCACGATCAGCAACCGCAATCTGTGGCTGCCGCAATATGCCGTCCTGTTCAATCCGGTAAGCAGCCTCACGCTCTATGGCAACTACGGCGTGCTGCTCTCGCTCGGGCCGCAGGGGCCGTTCTGGACCGACAACGGCAGCGCGTTCCTGTCACCGTTCTTCACGCGGCAGGTGGAGGCGGGCGCAAAGTACGAGCCGAGCGGGCGCATTCTACTCACAGCTGCGCTTTTCCGCATGCGCGCGCCCTTCTTTTATCCGAAGATGATTCAAGCGCCGGACAATTTCTGCCCCGCGAGCGTCTTCGTCGCGCCCGGCGACCTGTGCTTTGAGCAGGAAGGCCGCGAGACGCACGACGGCGTCGAGGCGAGCGCGGAGGGCAACGCGGCAAGCTGGCTTCGACTGAACGGGTCAGCGGCGGCGATGAGCGCCGAGTCGACCGACACCGGATCGCCCGCCTTCGATAACAAACAGGTAATCAACGTGCCGCGGCTGCACTCGAATGTGTTTGCCGACTTGACGGTCCCTGGCATGCTTGGACTTCATCTGCTGCCCGGCTGGAGCTACACCTCGCGCAAGGAAGCAACACGCGACGATACGGTGAGCGTGCCGAGCTATAACTTGTTCAATCTCGGGCTGCGTTACACGCCCGGCGGCGAGCAGGGCCGCGTCAGCTTTCACCTTTACGCGAACAACATTACCGACAAGAAGTACTGGTCTGACACCGGAGCCAGTTACGGTGATACGTTTGTCTGGCTGGGCGCGCCTACTACTGTGCGGCTCGATGTGCATTATCGATTCTGATGTGTCTTACCGATTTTGATGCGCACTATCGATTCTGAGCATCGATTCTGAAGTGCACTGGCGCGAAACAAAGGGAATTCTGAGATGAGTGCAACTGCCAAGGCGCATGGAATGGATGGCTCGCTGGTTGCGGCCGATTGGCCCGCGCTCACAATCGGCGAGCTGCGCGTGCTGTTCGCCGAATTCCCGGCTCTCGGCGAGCCTCTGGAAATTCTGTCGGCCAGCCCGCGGCCGTTTTCTGCGGCTGGCGTGGTGCAGGCGCGCGGTGCGCGCGTCTTCGTCAAGAGGCATCCTCGCGTCGTCCGCGATGCCGAAGGTCTGCGCGAGGAGCACCGGTTCCTCGCGCACCTGGCAGCACGTGGCACAAGCGTCGTCCACGTACTTGCATCGGCAACTGGGGAAACAGCCATCGCGACGGGCGACTGGACCTACGAGGTCCACGAAATTCCTGCGGGGATTGATCTCTACGAAGATGCAATTTCATGGACGCCGTTTCGCAGCGCAGCGCATGCCCGATCGGCCGGCGAGGCTCTTGCGCATCTCCACATTGCCGCCCAGGAATTCACTGCGCCGGCGCGGCGAGTACGTCCATTGGTGGCGAGCTTTACGATATTTGCCGATCGCAACCCGGAGGCGGGGATGGCGAGCTACCTCGCTGCGCGGCCCGCGCTTGCCAAACATCAGGGCGCGCGCGCGTGCACCGATGAAGCGCTTCGCTTACTTGCGCCATTCCATGCCGAACTTAGTCCACACCTGGCCGCGCTTCCGCCGCTCTGGACGCACAACGATCTACACGCGTCAAATCTCTTCTGGAGCGGCGAGAGTGCACACGCCCACGCGACCGCGGCGATCGACTTCGGCCTCGCCGATCGGACAAACGCGATTCATGACATCGCGCATGCGATCGAGCGCAGCATTATCGAGTGGCTCACGCTCGTCAATGACCCGGCGCATCCGGATGCTGTACCCATCCACTTCAATCATCTCCACGCGTTGCTCGATGGCTACGAATCCATCCGCCCCCTCACGCCCCAGGAGCGTGCCGCTCTGGCCCCGATGATTGTGCTCTGCCACGCCGAGTTCGCGCTCTCTGAAGCCGATTACTTTCTCAGCATTCTCCATTCTGAAGAGAAAGCAGCGATGGCGTACGATGGGTGGCTCGTGGGCCACGCGCGCTGGTTCCGCGGCGCGGGGCAAGAGTTGATCGACGCTGTCCGGGAATGGGCGGCCAACCACGCGCCGCGCGCCCAGGGAGCAGCCACGCGATGACGCTCGACTCAATTTTGCAGTACTTCATCGATCACGGCCTTGAGTGGGCCAGCGCAATCACAGCAGCGCTGGGAATTTGGCTCACTACCCAACGCAGGCTTATCTGTTGGCCCATTACACTCATTTCCACTTTTCTCTACATGTTGGTATTTTTGCGCGTAAAACTCTACTCGGACGCTCTTCTCCAGGTGTTCTTTGTCGTCTTCACCATCTATGGATGGTGGAACTGGTGGCGAGGAGTGCGCGAAGATGGAAGCGTCCGTGTGGAGCCGCTGACTGTGCGAAGCATGTTCGTAGCACTCGCCGCCGGATTCATTGGTTGTTTCTTGCTCGGTGACCTGGCTGAGCACATTCATGCGGCACTTCCCCATCTGGATGCAACGTTAATGAGTTATTCGCTCGTCGCCAGCTGGTGGGGTGCGCGCAAACACATTGCCAACTGGTGGCTTTGGATTGTAGTGGATGTTGTTTACGTTGGAGAGTACATCTACAAGGATCTGTGGCCCACGGCTGCGCTGTACGCGGGCCTCGTTATCCTCGCCATTGTCGGCCTGCGCGATTGGCGCCGCGCCGCCGTGTCCGCTCAGATCGCCGCTTGAACCACATTTTTCAGCGGCTCGCCATTCATATAGCGCGTCAACTCTTCGGCCGCGGTGCGCAGCGCACGCGGAGTAAACTCAGGTGTCGACGCTCCGACGTGCGGCGTGATGAGCAAATTGGGACAGCTCCACAGCGGATGGCCATCCGGCAATGGTTCCGGATCCGTCACGTCAATCGCGGCCCGGATGTGGCTCGAGTTAAGCGCTGCGATCAACGCTTCCGTATCGACAATGGGCCCGCGCGCCGCATTAACGAGAAGCGCGCCCTGCCGCATCAACGCAAATTGGCGCGCGCCGATCAGCCCGCGTGACTCCGCGGTTAAAGGCAGGATGAGGATGACCACGTCCGCGCGCGGCAGCAGTGCATCGAGCTCGCCGGCCGGGTGAACCAGTGGATCGGTTCGGGCGCTCCGCGCAGCGCGTAGCAGGTCCACGTGAAATGGCGCGAGGATGCGTTCAATCTCCTTGCCAATCTCGCCGTAACCGACCAGTAGTACCGTCTTGCCTGTGAGCTCCTCGCCGAGAACAGGCGGGTACACCTCATCCGCACCGCCGCTCATCTTCGCGTAGAGCGCGCTGGCTTCGAATCTGCGCTTCCAGATGCCCGCATGCTGAATATCGAGATACAGGGGAAAATACTTCAGCATCGCAAGGATGGCAGAAAGCGTCCACTCCGCGGTGGGGATATTGTGCGCGCCATGCGCATTGCAGATCGTCACGTGCGGCCCGACGGTTCCGGGGATCCATTCGGTCCCCGCCAGCAACGAGAGCACGAGCTTTAGGCCGCGCAGGTGCGGCCACTCGTGGATGGCGCGCGAAGAGTAGGGATCGGGAATCCAGACTTCGATTTCGACGTCGCTGTCCATTTCGGCTGAGATGGGGATAAGCTCGATTCCTGAAGGGAAATCGAGCAAGAGCTCTTTGCGGAGTGTCGATGGATATCCGACGCGAAGCATGGGAGTCATAAGCAAGGAAGGTACAGACTTCAAAATTGTAGGCGATCAGGGAACCGTTGGATTCAGATGGTAATAGCATTTCGCTGCGAACGAAACTTGCAGCTGTCAGACAGCGAGCGACTCCGTATATATGGCCATCCCGACGACGGCGTCGGCACCCAGCGCGTCGAGCGCATCGATCTCCTGTTGATTGCGAATCCCGCCCGCTACGATCAGCTGCTTCCTTGTCAGCTTGCGCAGCCGCTCCGCGGTCTCCATGGGGAACCCCTGCATCGTTCCTTCGGTGTCAACGTGCGTGTAGAGGAACGCCGCCGCGTAGGGCTCAAGCTGCGGAATCGCCGCGTCTGGCGTCAGCTCCACCTGCGCTTTCCATCCCTTCACCGCGATGCGGCCATTCTTCGTGTCTATACCGGCGACCATCTGCGCCGCGCCAATGCCGCCGGCTAACTGCCCAGCGAAGTCGACGTTGACCGTACCCTCGGCCGAAAAAAGCGCCGACCCGATGATCACGCGCTTTGCGCCAGCATCCAGCACGCGCCGCGCTCGCTCGATGGAATGGATGCCGCCGCCCGCCTGCACCGGCAGCCGCTTGGCAATCTGCTCCACCAGGTCTGAGTTGTCGCCCTGGCGCATCGCCGCGTCCAGGTCAATCAGCTGCACCAGCGGATATTTGGAGAACTTTTCAATCCAATACTCAAAGTCATCGAATGCCAGCCGCAGCTTTTCGCCCTGCACCAGTTGAACGATACGTCCGCCCAGCAGATCGATGGAAGGAATCAACATGGAAACCTCACGGGAACACCGGATTGAGCCAGCGCTTCTTTGAGCGAGCGCGAGGTCGAGACGCCGAAGTGGAAGATGCTCGCCGCGAGCGCCGCGTCGGCCTTTCCGTTGGCAAAAACATCGGCGAAGTGCGCCACGGTGCCTGCTCCGCCGGATGCGATCACGGGAATCGAGACGGCCTCGCTGACAGCCGCAGTCAGCTCGCAGTCGAACCCCGCGCGCGTGCCGTCCGCGTCCATTGAGGTGAGCAGGATTTCGCCGGCCCCGCGCTGCTCCGCCTCGCGCGCCCACTCGACAACTGTGCGTCCCACTGGACGCCGCCCACCTTGCACATAAACCTGCGCATCGCGCACCGGATCGGCCGCCGCCGGATCGCGACGCGCGTCAATGGCGACGACGACGGCCTGCGCGCCAAAATTGCGCCCGATGGCGCTGATCAGCGCTGGGTCGGCGAGCGCGGCGGAGTTGATGCTCACCTTGTCTGCGCCCGCGGTGAACACCTGCTCGGCGTCCTTTGCGGAGCGGATGCCGCCTCCGACGCAGAAGGGGACAAATAATTCATTCGCGGTGCGGCGCACCGTATCGAGCAGCGTCTGCCGGCCTTCATGCGTGGCTGTGATGTCGAGCAGCACGATCTCGTCCGCGCCCTCGCGCGCGTGCCGCGCAGCCTGCGTCGCCGGGTCGCCGGCATCAACCAGATCGACAAACTGCACGCCCTTGACCACGCGCCCGTCATGCACGTCCAGGCAGGCGATGATGCGCTTGGTCAGCATCCAGCGCTCTTCGGTTGCCATGCCAGAAAATTGCGCAGAATCTTCAACCCCGTCTCGCCCGACTTCTCTGGATGAAACTGCACGCCCATCACGTTGCCGCGTTCTACCGCGGCTGCGAAGGGTTCAATGTATTCGGTTACCGCTGCCGTATCGGCTGTCACCGGGCCCTTGTACGAATGCGTGAAATAGACAAACTCGCCTGGCTCGACACCCTTCAGCAATTGCGAACCATTCCGAACCTCGAGTGCATTCCATCCCACGTGCGGAATTTTTTTCGTTCCCCCAGTAAAACGTGTGCACTCTCCGGCAAACTGCCTAAGCCCCGCCTGCTCCGGTGCCTCGGTCGATCCTGCATAGAGCCACTGCATCCCGACGCAGATCCCCAGGAAGGGCACTCCCCGAGAAATCGCTCCGCGAATCGCTCCGGTCAGCCCCGTCACATCCAGCCGCTCCGTCGCCACGAAATGTCCCACGCCCGGCAGCACGATGCGCTCGGCAGATTCCACCAGAGACAAATCGCTATCGGTGACAAGGGTCTCCGCGCCAAGATGCTGCAGCGTCTTCAGCACCGAAGTCAGATTGCCGGCTTTATAGTCGATAACGATAACCCGCATCACAATAATCCCTTGGTCGAAGGCAGCATTTCGCCGAGTTGCTTGTCGCGGCTGCACGCCACACGCAACGCTCGCGCAAACGCTTTGAAAATCGCCTCGATCTTGTGGTGGTTTGACCGGCCGTACATGGTCTTCACGTGCACGTTGGCCCGCGCCCCGCGAGCAAACCCCTCAAAGAAATCCGTCACCAGTTCCGATTGCAGATCGCCGACCAGCCGTGTACGCACTTTCGTGTCCACGGCGAAGGCCGCACGCCCACTCAGGTCGACGGCCGCAATGGCCAGCGTCTCGTCCATCGGCATCACGAAGTATCCCGCCCGCAAAATCCCGCGCTTGTCTCCCAGCGCGCGGTCGAAGGCTTCGCCGAGCGCGATGCCGACGTCTTCCACTGTGTGATGCTGGTCTACATCCAGATCGCCATGGCAGGCGAGGTCGAGGTCAAAGGCGCCGTGACGGGTGAAAAGCTCCAGCATGTGATCGAAAAAGCGGATGCCGGTGGCGACTTTGTACTGCCCTTGGCCTTCGATTGTCAGCTCGAGCTCGATGCGCGTCTCCGTCGTGCTCCGGACAATCGTTGCCGTGCGCATGGCCGGGCTCTTCGCTGATTTGTTTGTCTTCTTCGCCGTCACGGCATCCCTTTCCCGGCTCGCAGCGCGTCCATCGCATCGGTCAGAGCCACTGCGGCCTGTTTCATCTGTTCGCGCGTGCCAATCGTGATGCGCACGCGTCCGTCGCAGCCCGGATCACTCGAACGGTCGCGCACCAAGACTCCGGCGGTGCGCATGCGTTGCACAAACTCCGCGTGCCGTTCGCCGATCTCCACCAAGACAAAATTTGCCCGGCTGGGCCACCGGCGCACGTCCGCCGCATCCAGCGCGGCTTCGAATTCGCTGCGCGCAGCCAACGCTTCGCCGACATACCAGTCAAGATAGGGCGTGTCCTCGAGTGCCGGCGGCAGGCAGGCAAGCGCCAGTGAGTTCACGCTGTAAGGCGAGAGCACGCGGCGCACCCAGCGCATCAATGTCACCGGACCGGTTAGAAGACCGAGCCGCAGCCCGGCCAGGCCGTATGCCTTTGAAAACGTCCGCGCCACAAAGAGGTTCGGGATGCTGCCAACCTGATCCATCACCGATTCGCCGTGAAAGTGGAAGTACGCCTCATCGACGAGCACGACTGCCTGCGGCGCGCGACGAGCGATCTCGAGAAGCTGCGCGCGCGTGGCCACCGAGCCCGAGGGGCTGTTGGGATTGGCGATCGCAATCACCTTGGTGCGCGGCGTGATGGCCGCGAGCAGCCGCTCGTAAGGGAATTGCAAATCGTCCGCGGCTTGAACGGCAACGGCGCGCGCATCGGTGGCCGAGGCATACACCTCGTACATGGTATACGTGGGCACGGGCAACAGCACCTCATCGCCGTCGTCGAGAAATGTCGAGAAGAGAACATGAATCGCTTCGTCAACGCCATTCGTCAGGGCGGCTTGGTCCGGGCGTAGGCCGAGATGCTTCGCAACGATCGCCTCGACAGGCTCGCGCTCGGGATAGCGCGTGAGCGCGCCTGCAGAGATTTGCGCAAGCGTCTCGCGAACGCGCGGCGAGCAAGCCAGCGTGTTCTCGTTGAAGTCCAGGCGCAGCGCATCGCGGCTACCCAGCGGAGGGTGATACTCCTTCATGGCCTGGACCCGCGCGCGCGGCGCCGGCGTAACGGAGACTGCAACTTCAGCCACGGGACCTCCTTTGCACTGAGGATTTCTCGCGCAGGCGCGTTTCAATTGCCTCCGCATGCGCTGTTAGACCCTCGGCCTTGGCGAGCGATATGGCTCTCGGGCCAAGTGCGAGCAGCGCCGGCCGCGCATACTCCTGCACCGTGATCAGCTTCACGAAATCATTCACGCTCAATCCGCCGCGCACGCGCGCCATGCCGCCGGTGGGCAGCGTGTGATTGGGACCGGAAATATAGTCGCCGAGGGGCTGCGCGGACCAGCGCCCGACAAAGACGGAACCGGCATTCTCAACCCATTCCAGGTCATTCGCCGAATCAACGGTGAGATGTTCCGGCGCGAGACGATTGGTGATCTCACGCGCTTCGGCGGGCGAAGCGGCGACAATCGCCACGCCGTTACGGTTGAGCGCTTCGCGCGCGACGGGATCGTTGCGGCTGCGCGCCTTGCACTCAGCGATTACGGCCTGCGCCAGGTCTTCGCGTGTCGTGACAAAAATTGCTAACGCTTCGGGATCGTGTTCGGCCTGCGCGACCAAGTCGCTGGCAATATCGGCGGCGCGGCCACGATCGCTCGTCACGACGATCTCCGTCGGTCCGGCAAGCATGTCGATCGCGCAGTCAAACGCGACGAGCCGCTTGGCCGCGGTGACATAGAGATTTCCTGGGCCGACGATCTTGGCAACTTTCGGAATGCTGGCCGTTCCGTAGGCAAGCGCGGCGACGGCATGAGCGCCACCAAGGCGATAAAACTCGCGGATGCCCAGCAGGTGCGCCGCGGCAAGAGTTTCCGGCGCGGGCCGCGGAGAGACGACAGCGATGCGCGCAACGCCTGCGACCTGCGCCGGGATTGCCGTCATCAACAGCGTAGAAGGCAGCGGATGCCGGCCGCTGGGAACATAACAGCCGACGGAAGCGAGCGAGCGAACAATCTGGCCGGTTTTGAGACCCCTGATAGTCGACGCATTCCACGACTTCGGCAACTGGCGCTGGGCGAAAACGCGAATCTGATTCGCGGCGGTTGAAAGCGCCTCGCGCAATGCGGGATCAAGAGCGCGCCACGCTTCGACCATCTCTTCGGGTGTGATTCGCAACGCACTCGGTCCGGCAAGTCCATCGAACTTCTTTGCGTAGGCCATAACTCCGCGATCGCCGCGCTTGCGCACGTCGGCTACGATGCGGCTCACGGCGGGCAGCACTGCATCGAGCGCCGTGCCGCCGCGCTGCTCAAGCGCCGCCAGCGTTGCTGCCGCGGCTTGCGCTCCACGCCCTGTTGTGCGGATCAGTTTCATTTGCACTCGCCAGCCTCAACTCAAATCCATTTCTTGGGGAGTCTGCCGAGAATTGAACTCGGATAGCAAGGGCCACAACCTTGTGCCTAACCACTCGGCTACAGACTCCATAAAACTTGATCTGCCTCAATGAATCACAGCACAACCTTATTCAGCGGGTATTCCACAATGCCCGTTGCTTTTGCCGCTTTCAGCCGCGGAATTACATCGCGCGCCGTGCTCTCGTCGACAATCGTATTCACCGCCACCCACTCTGAATCGCTCAACTGCGAAACAGTGGGCGAGTTCAGCGCGGGCAGCACAGCGAGCACTGCGGCGAGATCGTTGCGCTTCACGTTCAGCATCAGGCCCACCTGCGACTGCGCATCGATGGCGCCGCGCAACATTACGGCGATCTGGTCGATCTTCTGGCGCTTCCACGCGTCGGCCAGCGCCGGCTTGCCCGCGATCAGGTGCGTCTCGCTCTCCATCACCGTATCGATAATCTTCAGGTGGTTGGCCTTTAGCGAGCTGCCCGTCTCGGTCACCTCGACAATTGCGTCGGCAAGCATGGGCGGCTTCACCTCCGTCGCGCCCCAGCTAAACTCAACCTTCACGGTCACCCCCTTCGACGCGAAGTAGCGTTTGGTCACTTCAACCAATTCGGTGGCGATGATCTTGCCTTCGAGGTCTTCAGCCTTTTCAAAACCGCTCGAATCAGGGACAGCTAACACCCAGCGCACTTTGCGGCGGCTCTGCTTGGCGTAGGTGAGCGTGGTCACGCTCTCCACGGCCAGGCCGCTCTCTACAACCCAATCAATGCCGGTGAGACCGGCGTCGAGCACGCCGTGGTCCACGTAGCGCGCCATCTCCTGCGCGCGGATGAGCATGCACTCAATCTCGCTGTCATCGATCGAAGGAAAGTAAGAGCGGCCGTCGGCATAGATGTTCCAGCCGGCGCGCTTGAACAGCGCCAGGGTCGCATCCTGAAGGCTGCCCTTGGGCAGTCCGAGTCGCAGCTTGTTACCCACGCGACACCTCCGCAGCGGCACCGGGGTCCCCGACGACGGGTCCTTGTCGTTGGGTTGAGACGGCAACCGGCCGCGTGAAGCAACTGACGGTGCCTTCATGGCAAACCAATCCATCGCCCTCGACCTCAACCCGGAAGAGCAGCGTATCGTTATCGCAGTCCATCGAGGCGGAGACCACGCGGAGCCGATTGCCGCTCGTCTCACCCTTCATCCAGAGTTTCTGCCGGGTGCGACTCCAGAAAGTCACGAAGCCTGTCTCCTGCGTTTTGGCGTAGCTGGCCGGGTTGAGAAATCCCAGCATTAAAACCTCGCCGGTGCGCGCATCCTGCACGATTCCGGGGACGAGGCCATCCATTTTTTTAAAATCGATCGTTGTTTCCTGGCTCATTTTCGCTTTCCTGTTTTGTTTTGCGGTTTTCGTTCGGGCATGAAAAAACCCGCTGGCTCAATTCGCCGGCGGGCTTGGGTTCTGCTTTAGATCTTTTGGGCCTATTGGCTCAGGCCATAGCAGTCCGCCGGCATGGAAGCGCCATGATGGTGGTGATGGCCGTGATGGCGGAGGCTCTGCATTCATTTTCAACGTAAAGGCAAACCCCGGATGGTGTCAAATGGTTTGTTGCGATAACGCAGCCCGCATCCGGTGGCAGCTATTGCTGCTGACGTGGCCCCACGGTAACTTCCTTAACCGCAAAATCGGCGGGAATGGTGAAAAGGGCCGGATTTGGTTCGCTTCGGTCCAGCTTTGCAACTTCGCGCGTCAGCTTTTCGCGCGGATCGTCTGACGAACTCGCCATCAGGATCTTCAAGTCGGGAGAGACCCATCGCTCCGCAACGCTCACCACGGGCGTGTCGTTGCCGATCGTGCCGGGTGGCCGGACTCGTGTCACTCGGCGGCCCACCGCGTAAACACCGTTAATCATCTTGCCGTCCAATTTCTCCACTTTCACCTGAACGCCGGGCAACGCTAGCGGTTGTTTGTCGTCGAGATCTGCGTATGAGTGCAAACTCTCCGGCCCTCGATCGGGAAGATGAAACACGATTGCGGTTTTCAGATCCAGATTAAGAAGCGTGAGCGTGCTGTTAGTGGGATCGATGATGGAAGCGGTATGAAACTCCGACTGCTGGCTCTCTTCCTTGCTCTCCTTGCGGAATCGGCCCTGGGCATCGCGCCATTTGCGCTCTTCGGTCCGCCGGGTCAGCATGGTTCCATCGGCGAGTGGTCTTATGCTCTCGATCTTCTCAATCACAATGCAGGGCTCTCCCAGGACGATCCCAGCGTCGTCTTGCATCAACGCGATACGTGCTGCATTGTTCAATTGGGCATGGACGGCGGGCAAAGATACGGCGACCACAGCAGCCGCTGCCCATCTGCAAGATTTTGAAACCATGATTCGCCTCCGGAAATGATCGCGGGCGGCGTTACAGAACTGCCAACTTCACCGATTGTTCGATGTTCTCAGACGGATCGGCTGTGGGCAAGCAAGAAATGTGCCGAATGAGCCCTGAATTACTAACCGGCCGAGATCGACCTACCAGCATTGGGGCGATGCAAGTGGATTTCCAGCAAGGCGCACAGAGCCAATCGTCATTGCGACGGGTTGCGAAATGGCGGAGAATGGGTCAGTGTGTGCGGAATGTAAGGTTTTGCTTCTGGCCACCGTCCTTGGTTTGCCGCTGCCCCAGTTGGCGCTGACGGCTCATGAAGCGCCCCAACCGAAGCCGAAATTGCAATCTACTCCGCCGCCCGCTGCGCGCGTCGACATCAATCGCGCCAGCGTTGAGGAGCTGACGAAGATTCCCGGCATCACGCGGACCTGGGCGGCGCGCATTGTTCGCTTCCGGCCGTACCGCACAAAAATTGACCTGCTTGACCGAGGCGTGCTGCCGAGCGATGAATATGACCGGATTAAGGATTACGTGATCGCGCACCGGGAATAAGGCATTTCTCCTTCCGATATAGCCCTTTCTGGAGTTGTGCAGGGTGGCAACTACTCCCACCCCGTCGACAAAGGCCTGTCGCCGGGGACCCCGGCGTTGAAATTGCCACTTGGCAGTTGTGGCTTCGGCGTAGAGCAGAAGGAGAAATGCTTTAAGCGCCGAGCTGGGATTTTTCGTAATTCCACAGGATTTACATTCTCCGCGACTTGGATTCGTATAGGGACGAGTACACTGTTCCCTATCAGAAAACAGGAGGAATCAGTATGCAGACGCGAGTGCTGGGCACTACGATGCCCGTGCTGGAAGTGCAGCTTGAACCGAACGAGAGCGTGTTCTCAGAGAGCGGTGAGCTTTCCTGGATGACGGCTTCCATCCAGATGACGACGCACACGCAGATGGGCGGAGGCGGCGGCATCTTCGGCATACTCAAGCGCGCGGCTGCCGGCGCGAGCATCTTTATGACGGAGTATCGCGCCATGCAGTATCCGGGCGCGGTTTCGTTTGCGACGAAGGTGCCGGGACATATTGTGCCGGTAGAGCTGGGGCAGGGACCGGAGTACCTGGTGCACCGGCACGGATTCCTATGCGCGACGCCGCAGGTGACGATCACGCTGGGCTTCCAGCAGTCGCTCGGCGCGGGAATCTTCGGCGGCGACGGATTTCTGCTGCAGAAGCTCAGCGGCGTGGGAACTGCCTGGCTGGAACTGTCCGGCGAGCTCGTTCGAAAAGATCTTGCGGCGGGCGAGGTGCTGCGCGTGCATCCCGGCCATATCGGCGCGTTCCAAACCTCAGTCGGCTTCCAGATCACGATGGTGCCAGGCATCAAGAACGTGATCTTCGGCGGCGATGGTCTTTTTCTCGCGCAGATGGTCGGTCCGGGATCGGTGTGGCTGCAGACGCTCCCCATTTCGCGGCTGGCGCACCAGATCTCCGAGTATCTGCCCCGCGGCGAAGCGCGGCAGGCAGCGCCTGCTGCTATCGGTGGCGGCCTGCTGGGCGGCATCGTAGGCTCCATCCTCAGCGGAGATCAGTAAATCGGCGCGGAGAAAGAAAGCCGATCAGCCGCATGCCGGCGCATCAGCGCGCGTGAACCGGTGCCGCAACTGTTGCTTTCCCAACCGGCGGCATCTAATGTCCCGAGAGCGTGTTTCATCAACTGCAGTTGCGGCGGGCAATGTTCATGGAACCCGGCTTGTTGCAGGGCCCCATACTCGCCGGGCCAGTTTCTGTGGATTGATGAAACACGCTGTATGCAAGGACGATCCACATGACAACGCAGCAGTACGCGCGCTCCATTCGCGGCCACATCCTGTTCACCTTTCTTCTGGCGTTCGGCGTCTACATCGCCTGGCTCGTCCGCGGCGTACTTTTTCTCATTTATGTTTCCGCGCTCTTCGCGGTGGTGCTTTCGCCGGCGGTGCGCGCCACTTCAAACATGTCGGTGGGGCGCTGGCGCCCCTTCAAGGGATCGGCAGCCATCTTTTTTCTTCTGCTGGTGACCGCGGCAGTGCTCACAACATTTTGCTTCCTGGCGATTCCACCGGTCTTACGCGATTTGGAAACCTTGAGCCATGCAGTGCCGAGCCGCTTCCCTGCCTTCATCGGCAAGCTGCGTGCGATTCCGTTCGCCGGCCAAATCGATCCCGACGCACTGATGGACAAATTGCAGGACTTGGGAAGCCAGGGCGCGGGCATTCTGCTGTCGTCGGCGAAGAGCTGGGCGAGCGGGCTGGTGCAGATCGCGGGCGGGCTTGTCCTCACCATCTACTTTGTTCTTGAAGGCAACAAGGCCTATCGATGGCTGCTGTCCTTCTTTCCCATGCGGCGCCGTCAGCGGCTCGATGGCACGTTGCAGCGTGCCGCGGCTCGCATGGGTAAATGGCTACTCGGCCAGGCGACCCTGATGCTTGTCATCGGCCTCGCGAGCACCATTGTCTTTCTCTCGCTGCACCTCCGCTACGCCTACGCGCTCGGCTTTCTCACCGGGCTGCTCAATATCGTTCCCGTGCTGGGCGCCGCCATTTCCCTTGTCCTGGCGCTGCTGGTTGCCGCCGTCGACTCTTGGGGCCGGGTTCTCGGCGTCGGCATTTTCTTTCTGGTCTACTTGCAGTTCGAAAATTCCTTCCTCGTTCCGCGCGTCATGCGCAACCGCGTCAACCTGCCAGCGCTGGCGATCTTTATCGCGCTGCTTCTCGGCTCTGCGCTCGAGGGCATCCTCGGTGCGATGGTTGCCATCCCGACCGCGGTGCTGGTGGCCGTTCTGCTGGAGGAGTACGTAATCCGGAAGGAAGCGACCTAGAAACGATCAGGTGGACGCGATCACGACAAGCGATCAGGCGGGCACGCGCATCGACTCAAGTGCGCCAGTAAGATCGGCGCCGAGCGTTTCCTGATCCCCGGGTGTGAGCTTTTCCCCGTTCTTGGTCAGGTAGAAGACGTCGATCGCGGTCTCGCCCTCTGTATCAATGAGCGCAACTTCGATATTGCATTGATGCGAGCCGAAGGTGAGTGCGATCTGGCGGAGCAGTCCCGGCAGATCCTGCGCAACCACCTGCAGCAGCGTCGAGTGAGTGGAAGATTCGGAATCGAAATCGAGCTTGGGAAGGACCTCAACTTTGAGGTTCGCGGGATGATTCAGGTGGCGGCGTGCCTCGAGCAGCGACTCGACCGAGGTCTTTTGCGCCACGACGTCGTGCACGTTGGCGAGGAAGCGCTCCTTTTCCGTCGGGTTCAGCTCGATGGTGCGAAACACGTCGGAGAAATAGAAGCTGTCAACGATGACGCCCGCCTCGTTTGAATAGGCGCCGGCGCGCACGATGTTCATGCCCCAGGCTGCCAGCACGCCGGCAACGTCAGCGAACAGGCGCGAACGGTCGCGCGTAATCACGGTCAGGTCGTACAGTTGGCGGTTCGGCCGCAGATCGAGTTGCACCTTGTCCTGGTCGAGATCGAGCGCCATCTGGAAATGATGGCGGATCTGCTCAGGCAATCGGGTCTGCAGGTAGCGCTGCGGCAGCCCCTCGAGAAAGTGCTTGAGCGCGTCGTGCTGCGGCGCGGGAACCATGGAGCGGATGCGATTGAGCAGCGTGGGGTCGATGGCCGCGTGGTAGCGCGTCTCGTCCACCGATCTGTCCATGAAGTTCGAAGTGGACATATAGAACTGCCAGAGATTTTCCGCCTTCCACGGCGTCAGCGCGTCGGGATTCACCGCCTTGATATCGGCAAAAGTCATGAGCGTGAGCATCTTGAGCAACTGCGGGCTGCCGATCTTCTCGGCGAAGGCGCGCACGTTGTCGAGATCGAAGATGTCCCGCCGCATGGCCGACGACATGTCGAGGTGCAAACGAATGAGCTTCAAGATCGACTCACGCTCCTCGGCATCGAAATCCAGCCGCGCGAGAAAGCTGTCAGCCAGTTCCACGCTTTGCCCCGCGTGCTCGCCGGTGCGGCGCGCCTTGCCCGTATCGTGCAGCAAAAGCGCCAGCAAAAACAGGTCGAGCCGGTCGATCTCCGGCAGCAGTTGCGCCAGCCTCTGCTCGTATTCGTGCGCCGGTTGGCGCAGTCCGTGCACGTTGTCGATGGTAAGAAACGTGTGCTCGTCGACCGTGTACCGATGGTAGCTGTCGCGGATCACCAGCGCATCGATGCCGTGAAACTCCGGGATGAGCATCTCCAAAACGCCCAGCGCATGCATGGTGCGCAGCGCATGGGCGGCGTGGGGGCCGATCAGCACCTCGCGCAGCGCGTTCCACAGATAGGGTCCTTCGGGAATGGAAATCGCGAGCACAGGCAGCGCGTCCGTGATGCGGTCTTCCGCGGCCTGCGAAAGCGTGTAGCCATGCGTGGCCATCAGCGAAAAGATGCGCAGGATGGCGGTCGTGTCATTGAACTGCGCACCGGGCTGGATGTCGATGCGGCCCTGATCGAGCAGGAAATCGGTCCCGGCAATCGGCGTGCGGCGCCGACGAAATTGGCGGTAGAAGCTCACCGGCGCGGGCAGATGCTCCATGAGCAGCGCGGCGCGGCGGTACACCACCCGCGCGTGGCGATAGTAGGTGCGCATCCAGTAGGAGGGATCTGCGGTGCCTCGTGTCTCCAGGCCGATCGATCGTGCAGCAGCTTCGTCCTGCGACTGCCAGTCCAGCGTGTTGTCATCACGGCCGTGCCGGAAGTGCAGAAAACAACGGGCGGAAGCTAGAAAATCGAAGGCCGCTTCCGCGTCGCCGCGCGCACTCTGGAAGACGCCGCCGCGCTGGCGCGGCCACTCCTTGGTTTCCTTCAGATGGAACAGCAGCGCGAACCAGACAGCGAGATGGTAGTCGCGCAGGCCGCCGGGGCACTCCTTGAGGTTCGGCTCGAGGTGAAAGATGGTGTTGCCGTACTTCGCATGCCGGGTGCGCGCGATCTCGCCGAGTCTTTGTGTGATCGTGGTCCACTCGCTCAGCACGAGGCCGGGAAACGTGACCTGATGGAGCTGCTGGTAGAGGGGGAACTGTCCGGCAAGAAAGCGGCGATCGAGAGTGGCAAGCGTGAATTCGAGATTGTCCGGGTCGAAGCGGCCGGATTCCTTCACCGTGCGCGAGCTCGGGCTGGCGCGCAGGCCGATGTCCCACATTCCCTGGACCATTGCCCGCAAAGCTTCCTGGGATTGCTCCTCGGTCTTGTCGTCCGCGAAGGCGAAGAGCACGTCGATGTCGGAGTAAGGGAAGAGATCCTTGCGTCCGTAGCCGCCTAGGGCGAGCAGCGCGACGTTCTGCTGGGGCAGGTCGGCGAATGCCCGGCGCCACATCTCAATCAGAATGCGGTCGACCACCGCAGACCGGCGCCGGATGGCCGCCGTACCGTCTCCAGTGCGCTCGCAGGTCTGGCGCACAAGCGCCATCTCCTTGAGATACTGCTCCCGAAGATCGTCGACTGCCAGAACGATTGGATTCATGAGGTTGTGGGTTTGGCCCGCCAGCGGCGGGAAGGAATTGTTACAAGCATAAGCGATGCGGCGAAATCGCGGTAGATCTCATCGCGTACACGATAGACAACCCTGCCCACTTGACCTGCGGCAGCGCGCTCGCCGTAATCGCAAATTTTTTGGCTGGGCGTTATTTCCAGCGCGTTATCATGGCCCAACCGTGGCCGATTTTCCTCCAGCTCCCAGCGCCAAATCCATCGCCGTGTCCTCGCTCGCGGTGTCCGCGTTGGAGGAAACCCTGGCTCACGCCTCTGCGCCAGCGGCTGGACCCGCCCACGCCATCGCCGACACCGCTTCCGGCACCGCCGACACGATCGATCAGCTCGAGCCTCTTCCCCGTCTCTTCCTCTTCGGCTTGCAGCACGTGCTCGTCATGTACGCCGGAACCGTTGCCGTTCCGCTCATCCTCGCCGCTGCGCTCCACCTTTCAACCGGGCAGCTCATTGCGCTCATCAGCGCCGACCTTTTCACCTCCGGTATCGCCACCATGCTGCAAACCATCGGCTGGTGGAAGTTTGGCGCGCGTCTGCCGCTGATTCAGGGTTGCTCGTTTATCTGTGTGCCTCCCATGATCCTCATTGGCAACCGCTACGGCATTCCCACGATCTACGGCGCGATCATTTGCTGCGGCATCTTCACCATGCTGGCCGCACCGTTTTACAGCCGCATGCTTCGTTTCTTTCCGCCGGTTGTTATCGGCTCCGTCATCACGGTGATCGGGCTTTCCTTGCTCCCTGTTGCGGGAACCTGGCTCGGTGGTGGCGACCCCTCGTCCGCTGCCTTCGGCACTCCGCGCCAGCTTTCACTCGGCTTCGCGACCGTCGCCCTGATTCTGCTCATCCAGCGATTCGCCAGGGGGATCGTCGCCAATCTCAGTGTTCTGATCGGCCTCATCGCAGGAGGAGCGATCGCTGCCTGTACCGGGCAGATCGATTTCTCGCAGGTGGCCGCCACCCCATGGCTGGCTATCGCCCACCCGTTCCTCTTCGGCCGCCCTCACTTTGCACTTCTTCCCTCGCTGATTCTTTCTGTCTCCATGCTCATCGTGATGACCGAAACCACGGGCAACTGTCTCGCGATCGGCGAGATTGCCGGCCGCGAGATCACTCGAGAGACTCTTTCCCGGGCCTTTTACGCCGACGGCCTCTCCACCGTCCTGGGCGGAATCTTCAACAGCTTTCCCTACAACGCGTTTTCCCAGAACACTGGGCTCCTCTCTCTCTCAAAGGTCAAGAGCCGCTACGCGGTGGCCGCCGCGGGTGCGATCCTTATAACGCTCGGATTGCTGCCCAAGGTCGCTGCACTCATCGCCGCCATCCCGCGGCCAGTGCTGGGCGGCGCGTCGCTCGTGATGTTTGGCATGACCGCTGCAGCGGGTATTGAAGAGCTGTCTCGCGTTCGCTACCGCGGCACAAGCAACGGCCTCGTCGTCGCAATCTCCCTCAGTGTTGGTGTCCTGCCTATCGCGACGCCTCAGCTCTTTGCCCACGCTCCGCCCGCTGCGCAGCTTTTTCTCAACAGCGGCATCTTCCTCACCGCATTTACCGCCGTGTTGTTGAACATCTTCTTCTCGTCAAAGACTCGCGCGCCTGAGGTTTCGAAGTGACGGCCATGCAGCCACTCGTCCCCGCCGAAGAATCGTTTCTCCGCCGATCCATTGAACTCGCGCGCGAAGCTCGCGCTGCCGGCCGTCATCCCTTTGGCTCGCTCATTGTTGACGAGCAGGGCAAGATCGTCGTCGAGTCGCGCAATAATGCGGTCCGCCCGGCGGGCGATCCAACCCAGCACGCAGAATTGCTTGCGTGCGCGGCCGCGGCGAAGCTCTTACCGGAAGCCGAGCTCGCCCGGTGCACTCTCTACACAAGCACCGAGCCATGCGCGATGTGTGCCGGCGCGATTTACTGGACGGGGATTGGCCGCGTGGTCTACGCGCTGCCGGAAAAAGGTCTGATGGCCTATACCGGCAGTCACAATGAGAACCCGACGCTCGATCTGCCCTGCCGCGAAGTCTTCGCGCGCGGCCAACGTCCAACCGTGGTTGCAGGCCCGTTCCTCGAAGAGGAAGCGGGCCAGGTCCACGAGGGATTCTGGACAGAAAAGCATCTTTAAAGATGTTTTGGCGCGGTGCGGGCGGCTATTGCGGAAACGGCACAAACTTCTCCGCGCAAGAAGCCGGCGTTCCCTCCGCAGGCTTTCCGGTCACGGTCGAGTCCTCACCGGCTGGCAACTGCAGATTGGTAGGCTCAGGGCCAAGCGTGATGTCGGCGTGGTGCAGGTCGTATTTGTAGCTGGCCTCGTCGGTAATCTGCACGCCGTTCAGCGTCGCGGCAATGCGATAGTCTTTCGCGTAGCCGTTGAACGTGATCTTGCCGCCGCCGGAGACACGCACATTGTGCAGCGTGATGTCCTTCATTGAAGGCGGCGAGTTGCCCTCGGTCGTCCCAGCCGCGCTGTAGGCCGTATCGAGCGTGATCGGATTGGGTGAATTGCGGATGCACACATCGTCGTACACCACGTCGTGCGTCAGTCCGCCGCGCGAGCCGTTCGACTTGATGCGGATGCCGTTGTCCGGTCCGTCGAGCGAGAGATCGAAGACGCGGATCTTGCTCACACCGCCGTTGGTCTCGCTGCCGATTGACATACCGTGGCCCCAGTAGAAGTGATTGTGGCTCACGGTCATGTTGGTGAGTCCGCCTGTACCGCCTTTGATAGCCACATTGTCGTCGCCGGCGCGAATGTAGCTGTGCGTGATGGTGATGTTCTTTGAGCCGCCGCCGGGATCGACGCCGTCGGTATTGCGAGCCAGCCGCTGCGGCGTATCGATGCGCAGTCCCCACACCGTAAAGCCATTGCCGTGGTTATAGACGACGTGGAAGTTCGGCGAATTGCGCAGCGTGATGCGGTAGAGCGTAAAGTCGTCCGAGTAATCGGCGACAAGAATGCGTGGAACCTGCTGGCCGCCGCCGGCGCGGGCCTGCTCGGCAAGGTCCCACCAGGAATACTGCGAACCCAGCATCTTTTCACCGCCGCGTGCGTCGATCACGCCGTCGCCCATGATCGCTGTGTGCGGCGCGTGGTCAACCGAGATGAGCGGCTTGCAGCCGCGTGTACCGGGGCCCCCAACGACTGGACCATGGCTCACAATGCCGCAACTGCCAGGTGAAACGGCATAGAGACTCGGGTCACGTGAAGCAAACAACGTCACGCCCACTCCGACGATCAAGGTGATTTCAGGACGAAGCTCGAGCGGCCCGGTGAGGAAGGCGTTGTTCTGCTCGTTTACGTGCAACAGCACCGCGCGCCCTTTGCCGCATTTGTCGATCGCCTTCTGGATGCGTGCGGTGTCGAGCTTCTGCTCGTCAGCCGGAGCCAGCGTGCGGCCCGCGGCCTGCAGCTGCGCGTCCAGCGTGGTGCAGAGCTGCGGAAAGAACGGTTCGATGACCGTGCGCGTGTCCTGCGCGCAGAGACGCGGGGCGGCAAGTAGGTAAGCCACGCTGAGCGCGAGAAAAGCGAAGACAATCAGCGTGGGGCGAATTAGGATTTTTCTTTCAGCAGCATTAGTGATCACGCCAGGTCAGCTTTGCTCCCCTTTTGCAATTTGGCTGCCCCCAGTTTAGCGGAACTACGTGCCGCGGTTTCCATTCTGCCGAGCAGCAAGATCACAATTCGCGCTTAAACCCCCAAGCCTCGGGATCCGCTTGTGCGGCAGGTTATGGTTGTCTCAGTTGTCTCAAGTGGAGGCTTCGATGAAAAGACTGCTGGCCGAAACTGCAGACAGGGCTGCTCACTATTTGGCCGGGATTGGCGATCGGCGGGTGGCGCCTTTACCTGCGGACGTGGCGGGTTTGGAAGCGCTTGGCGGTCCCGTGCCTGAATCCCCATGTGACCCTTCAGCCGTGCTGGCCCTGCTCGATGAATTCGGATCGCCCGCAACGGTGGCGACGACCGGCGGCCGCTATTTTGGGTTCGTCGTGGGCGGCACTCTGCCCGCGGCGCTCGCCGCCAACTGGCTGGCGGGGGCGTGGGACCAGAACGGGGCGATGCGGGTCATGTCTCCGGTAGCGGCCAGGCTCGAAGAGATTGTGCTGGAGTGGATGGTGGATCTGCTGGGACTGCCCTCCGGGTCGGGAGCGGGGTTCGTTACTGGCACAACGATGGCGAACTTCACGGCTCTGGCTGCGGCTCGATCCGCGCTGCTGAGACGCGCTGGTTGGAACCTGGAGGAGAACGGTTTGTTCGGGGCGCCTCCGATTGAGGTCGTGGTCGGGGACGAAGTTCACGTCTCTGTGCTCAAGGCGCTTTCCATGCTTGGGCTGGGGCACAAGCGCGTGACGCGGGTCCCGGTTGACGGCCAGGGGCGGATGCGGCCCGAAGCGATGCCTCCGCTGGGCGATCGAACTCTAGTCTGCATTCAGGCGGGCAACGTGAATACGGGGGCGTTTGACCCCGCGGAAGAGATCTGCGCACGCGCTCATGCTGCTGGCGCATGGGTGCATGTAGATGGCGCGTTTGGGCTGTGGGCAGCCGTATCTCCGCGTTACGCGCCTCTGCTGGCAGGCGCAGCCGATGCCGACTCCTGGGCGATCGACTGCCACAAGTGGTTGAATGTGCCCTACGATTCTGGCGTGGCCGTGGTGCGGAGTCCGGAGCATCTTCGCGCGCCTTTCGCAATGAGTGCAGCCTACCTCACTTCCGGCGAGGGACGCGAGCCATGGCACTATGTGCCGGAATCGTCGCGGCGTGCGCGTGGGGTGGAGTTGTGGGCGGCGATTCGCTCGCTGGGCCGGAGCGGTTTGCGGGAGATGATCGAGCGGAACTGCCGCCAGGCAGCAGTATTTGCGGATCGGCTGCGCGGGGCGGGGTTCAGCATCCTGAATGAAGTGGTCCTGAATCAGGTGCTGGTCTCTTTTGGCACAGCGGAGGAGACGCGCCGAGTGATATGGGAGATTCAGAACGATGGAACCTGCTGGTGCGGAGGAACGGAGTGGCAGGGGCAGGCGGCGATGCGAATCAGCGTGTCGAGTTGGGCTACTACGGATGAGGATGTAGAGCGCAGCGTGGAGGCGATCATCCAAATCGCGCGGCGGGTGAGTGGCAATCGGATGTGAAATTGGGCCTGGTGATTCGAGGTCGTGGAGCCCGGCCCCTTTGGCAGAGCCTATAGCGCATTCTCGCCGCGTTCGTCGTTGCGGATGCGAATCGCCTCGTCGATCTTGCTGACAAAAATCTTGCCGTCACCGATGCGGCCGGTGCGCGCCGCACCCACAATGGCCTGGATGGCTTTTTCTTTGAGCTCGTCGTGGATCACCATCTCGATCTTTACCTTGGGTAGAAGGTCGACCGTGTACTCGCGGCCGCGATAGAACTCGGTATGGCCCTTCTGGCGGCCGTGGCCCCGCGCTTCGAGAATCGTCATCCCTTCAATGCCCGCTTCCAGCAGCGCGTCCTTGACGGCGTCCAGCTTGGAAGGTTGCAGAACTGCTTCGATCTTCAACATAAACAGATTTACTCCGTTCGCTAGCCTAACAGGCGCGGCGTGTTGCTGGCCGCCTCCAAATCAAAAAGATTTCCCCTCCAGTATCGGTTCGATACCAATCCTCAGGTGTTGAAATCGTAGCCCTCTTCGCCGTGCTGCGAGAGATCGAGGCCGACGGCCTCGTGCTCCGCCGTCAGGCGCAATCCCATGATCTTATCCACCACAAAAAGCAGGATCAGCGTGCCCACCATGGAGATACCCCACGCCACGCCCACGCCGGCGAGCTGGTTCAACACCTGGCTCCAATGACCATCGATCGCCCCGGTGGGAACGCCCTTGCCATAAATCGGGTTGATGGCGCTGGCGGCGAAGATGCCGGTAAGGATCGCGCCCAGCGTTCCGCCCGAGCCGTGCACGCCGAAGGCATCCAGTGAGTCGTCGTAACCAAAGCGGCTCTTGACCTGGAAGACCATGAGCGAGCAGAAGAAGCCGGCGGCAAAGCCGATGAGGAGCGACGACATCGGTTGCACAAATCCGGAGGCGGGCGTGATGGCGACCAATCCGGCGACCGCGCCGGAGATGGCGCCTAGCGCCGTAGGTTTGCCGTTGTGGAACCACTCGAAGATGGTCCAGCCGATGGCCGCGGCCGCAGTGGCAAAGTGGGTGTTCACGAAGGCGCTCGTCGCCAGTGGGCTGGCCGCCAGCGCGCTGCCGGCGTTGAAGCCGAACCAGCCCACCCACAGCAGGCATGCGCCGATGAAGCTTAGCACCATCGAGTGCGGCGGCATGGGTGTCTCCGGGTAGCCGGTGCGCTTGCCGAGATAGAGGCAGGTGATCAACGCCGACACACCGCTGGTGATGTGAACCACGGTGCCGCCGGCAAAGTCGAGGCTGGGGATTCGTCCTCCGGAGGCGTTCAGCAGGCCGCCAACGCCCCAAACCATGTGCGCCATCGGGCAGTAAACGGCGATCGACCATAACGAAAGAAACACCGCCATGGAACTGAACTTGACGCGCTCCGCAAAGGCGCCCGTGATCAGCGCAGGCGTAATGATGGCGAACATGAGCTGGTAGATCATGTAGGTCTGCTCGGGGATGGTCGCCGCGTATTCGGGATTGGGGCTGAGAGACACGCCGCGCAGGAACAGATGCTCGAAGCCGCCGATGAAAAGATTGCCGTGGCCGAACGCGAATGAATAGCCGCAGATGGCCCAGATGATCGAGACCAGTCCCATCATTGCGAAGCTCTGCATCATCGTGCCGAGAATATTTTTCCTGCGCACCAGTCCGCCGTAGAAGAGCGCGAGTCCCGGTCCGGTCATCAGCAGCACCAGCGCAGCAGAAACCAGCATCCACGCGTTGTCGCCCGCCGATTGCGCGTTCTGGACGGCCTGTTGCAGCGCGGCGATTTGCGCCTGTGTGACCGGGCCCTGTGCCGGCTGGGTTGTGGTTGGCGATTGCGCAAGAGAGAGGGCGGGAAATACCAGGAAGGCAAACAGGATCGCTCGCTTCAAAATTCGACTAACCGTTCGACGAATCATGAAAATTCCGCTCCAAGTAAAGCCGTTTATGCCCGGATGACCGGGAACCATTGGAATTTGGCGCATCTTGCAACGCAGACTGGCGCACGCCACCGGGAGCCGCGATGTTGCGCCCCCGAAAAATCATATAGAAGGCAGCGTTCCGCGTTCGTAGGTTTTTCATCATGAGGAATACAACGCCACCCGACTCGCGTTTCCGCCTGCCGCCAATCTCCGCCATTTGCGCCAAGCGTATAGTGGGGATATGGCGGTCACTGCAGAGCGCGACCATTATTTGTTTGGAAACCTGGAAAGCAGCGCGAAGAACCGCGTGAAAGTGCAGGAGGTGAACTACGGCTATGAGCAGCCGGAGGGCGTCTTTCTCACTTCGCTCGATTTTGCTGTGAACTGGGTGCGCAAAAATTCAGTGTGGCCCATGACCTTCGGCCTGGCCTGCTGCGCCATCGAGATGATGTCGATGGGCGCGGCGCGCTTCGACATTGCGCGCTTCGGAGCCGAGGTCTTCCGTCCCTCGCCGCGGCAGTCGGACCTGATGATCGTCGCCGGACGTGTTTCGCAGAAGATGGCGCCCGTGCTGCGCCGCCTCTACGATCAGATGCCGGAGCCCAAATGGGTCATCTCGATGGGTGCCTGTGCTACCTCGGGTGGCGTGTTCAACAACTACGCTCTGGTGCAGGGAGTGAATCAGGTCGTGCCGGTCGACGTCTACGTCCCGGGCTGCCCACCCCGCCCCGAGCAACTTATCTACGCAATTTCGCTTCTACAGGAAAAGATACAGCGCGAACCGCGGAGCCTGTTGAAGACACTGAACGCAGTTTAAACGCGGTCAACAAATTCTCTTTTTGGGCTGCCGGTGCCACCCCCCCATTGCCACCGGGTTTTCCCCTGATCACCTCTGCCGCTCGACGAGCCATACACACCCAAGCGCCTTGGCAACAACGTAAGCAGCAGGATTCCAATCCCATTCCGAGGCCGGGTAAAACGGTGCAAGCAACCGCATGAGTCGACGTGTTCCCCAATTTGCGTACCTCCCCCTGATCTCCCTGGTCTGCGTACTCACGCTCAACATGCCAGCCGCGCACGCGCAAGCCTCCCCCAGCGCGCGGGGCAGTTCGGCGAGCGATCCTCCGCCCAGGTGGGATGTCTTCGCCGGTTACAGCTATCTCGATCCGGTCGGCAGCCAGGTGGTGCAGGTTCCCAAGCCTCTCGGCACCAGCATTGACACGACTTTCAATGCTGTCGACCTGGGCGGGCTGTTCAGCGGTGCTTTTTACTTCAGCCGGCATTTCGGTTTGCAGGCCGAGTTTGGCGAGCATGAGTGGGGCGACGGTCGCTATCCAGATCCCAATGGAACTGAGGGCAACGACGATGGATTTCTGACCATCGGCGGCGGCCCCATCGCGCGCTTCCCGATCAAGAATTTTGTGCCGTTCATCCATTTCGTGGCCGGCGGCGCCGACGTGAACGGACCCTACTTCAATGCCAACGTCTGGCGATGGGATCTGACCGCCGGCGGCGGCCTCGATATCGAGACGCCCTGGTTCGGCCATCACCTCGCCTACCGGCTCATTCAGGCCGACGACGAGATCATCCACCTGAACTACGGGCCAACGGTGAGCGAGGGGATTATCAACCTCAATGCGCTCCGGCTCGATACAGGCCTTATCTTCCATCTCGGTCCCATGGCTTCTCCCACCGCGGTCACGCTCGCCTGCATGGTGGAGCCCTCGGGAGCGGTCTATCCTGGCGATCCGCTTACCATCACGGCGGTGCCAGGCGGGCTGAATCCCAAGGAAAACCTGGTCTATTCGTGGTCCGGCCAGGGCGTCACGGGGAACGGAGCGTCCGCGACCCTGGCCACCGGCTCGCTCGCGCCGGGCCAGTACACGGTGCAGGGTACGGTAAAAGAGGGCAAGCCCGGCAAAGAAGGTATGAAGCCCTGGGAGACGGCGATTTGCTCCGCCGTGATCACCATCAAGGCCTTCGAGCCGCCCACGATCAGTTGCACTGCAGATCCCAGCACCATCCGGCCCGGAGAATCCAGCACCATCACCTCCGTCGCGATGAGCCCGCAGAACCGGCCGCTGACCTACAGCTATTCCGCTACTACGGGAAATATCAGCGGCGGCGGACCCACCGTGCAGTACAACTCCGATGGCTCGCCAACCGGAGCCGTCGGCATCACCTGCGACGCGACGGACGACAAGGGACACATGGCCACCGCGCAGACCAGCGTGACCATTGAAGCGCCGGTCGCGCCGCCGCCTCCGCACGTGCAGAAGCTCTGCTCCATCAACTTCACCACCGATAAGAAGCGCCCGCTGCGCGTCGACAATGAGGCGAAGGCTTGCCTGGACCAGGTTGCGCTCGATCTGAAGCAGCAGGCTGATGCCAAGGCTGTAGTGGTGGGCGAGGAGACCTCCGGCGAAAAGAACCGTCCGGCACAGCGCGGCGCTCCCGCAGTCGATCCTGCAGCGCAGCGTGCGGTCAACGCGAAGAACTACCTTGTGACGGAGCAGGGGATCGATCCTGGCCGCATCGGTGCCGCGACAGGTTCGGAAGACAGCCCGTCCTTGGACAACTATCTCGTTCCCTCCGGGGCCAGCTTCAACCAGGATGTTCCAGGAACCACCCCGGTGGATGAAACAACCGTGAAGCCGCAGGTGCGTAAGCCATTGCCGGAAAGGCATCACCCGAGCAAGCCCACGCCCAAGCAATGATAACGGGAAAGTTGCACGCATGCGGCAGGATGAGCGAGCAACTCATTTACTGCGTTGCGCTTCTACAAAAATAGACCCGGAAACGAAACCGTGCGGCACCCCCGGCATCTCAAGATCGGGGTGAGTTTCTTTCTGGTTGGCTGCGTCGAGATTTGACCTGTACGGTAGGAATTTCGATGACACGCGAAAGGCGCTCGTTGCTCTAACTTCCCTGGCATGCGTTCCTAAACTTCTCGGCGCGACATAGGCGAGCTTTCAACGGCTGGCGGGGGCTGCGCTGCGTGCGAGGTTCCTGAGACTTCGCGCGACGAGCTTCGTAAGTCGCTGAATTTCAATGGCTAATCTGACTACCAACACGCCGTCAGACTGCGAATCTCGAAGAATTCGAGAGGTGATTCCGAAGCGGGCATTTCTCGAAAATCAGGTGGTTTTTTCTAGTGGGGCGAAGTATCGACACTATACTGTTTACTGCAAACTTTGTTCAACGCCTCAACAACTGTGTTCCCGGAAGACTAGCCAAACTTGGAGGGTGTAGCTGATGCAAGCGAAAGATTTGAAGTGGGTATTCCTGATTCTCATTGCAGTTGTGATGGGTCTTGTACCGAACGGGCTTTCAGCCCAGGGGCCAAACGGTCAGCCGTCCCGGTGGGATATTTTTGCGGGTTATAGCTATCTGGCGCCGAAGGGAACGGTGCAGGTTCCGCAGCCTAGCGGCGCCGCAACGCCTTATTCGTACGACGCGGTGAACGTGGGAGGCGATTTCAGTGTCGCCTACTACTTCAACAAGTATGTCGGCGTTCAGGGCGAATACGGCCTCCATGAATGGGGCGATTCGCGCTCTCCCAACCCGGTCGGAACCGAAGGCAACGACGACGGCTTCCAGACCATCTCTGGCGGCGTAATCTTCCGCTTCCCGCAGGAGAACTTTACGCCCTTCGTGCATGCCCTGGTGGGCGGCGCGCTGATTGGCGGTCCGGACTTCAATGCCAACAAGTGGGGACCAGACCTTACCGTGGGTGGCGGCATGGACTACGACCTGCCATGGATGAATCACCGCTTCGCGCTGCGCGTCTTTCAGGCGGACTACGAATACATGCACGCCGACTTCGGCCCGCAGACGAACCCTCCGGGCGGTCGCGCAAACATCGACGCCGCGCGCCTGAGCACCGGTGTCGTGATTCGCGTTGGCTCGCTGGCGCCGCCGCCGCCGGTCACGCTCGCCTGCTCGGCGAGCCCCGAGTCAGTCTTCCCGGGTGAGCCGGTCACCATCACCGCGACTGCTGGCGCGCTCAATCCCAAGGACAACGTGGTCTACGCGTGGACGGGAACGGGCGTTACCGGCAACGGCACCACCGCGACTCTCGCCACGGCGAACCTCGATCCTGGCCAGTACACCGTGCAGGCTACGGTGAAAGAAGGCAAGACAGGCAAGGAAGGCCTGAAGCCATGGGAGACGGCGAATTGCTCAGCGACCGTTACCGTCAAGGCATTTGAGCCGCCGACCATCAGCTGCTCCGTGAATCCGAGCACCATCAAACCCGGCGACACGGCGACGGTTACCTCCGTCGGCGTGAGCCCGCAGAACCGTCCGCTCACCTACAGCTACTCCGCTACTGCCGGCACGATCACCGGCACCGGCACCACGGCTGAGTACTCATCCGCTGGCGCTCCGACGGGCGCTGTCGGCATCACCTGCAACGTCTCTGACGATAAGAATCATTCGGCGTCGTCGCAGACCAATCTGACGATCACGGCTCCCTACGTTCCTCCGGCTCCGAAGACGCAGGCGCTCTGCACCATCAGCTTCTCCACTGACAAGAAGCGGCCGATGCGTGTCGACAATGAAGCCAAGGCATGCCTCGATCAGGTGGCTCTTGACCTGAAGCAGCAGGCGGATGCCAAGGCGGTCGTGGTCGGCGAGGCAGATGCCGATGAGAACGCCAAGATGGCCAAGCAGCAGGCTTATGCCGCTAAACACAAGCACGCAATGGTGGATATGTTCGCCGCACAGCGTGCCGTCAACGCCAAGGACTACCTGGTGACGGAGCAGGGCATCGACGCTTCGCGCATCAGCGTGGCCACAGGCGCAGCGGACGGGCAGACGGTGGAGAACTACCTGGTGCCGTCAGGCGCAACCTTCGCCAGCGACGTCACCGGTACGACCCCGGTGGACGAAACAACGGTGAAGCCGCAGGCCCGCAAGGCGCTGCCTGAGAAGCACAAGGCGCACTAAACGCCACGAGCATTCCGCGAATCCTGGCACCAACCCCGGGGTTCGCGGAACCCAGCCACCGGCACACCTTTTGTACTCACTTGAGGCTGATCGGCGTCTGCGCCGGCCAGCCTCATCGTTTTTTGCTCGTATTTTGATTATTCTTGAGAGAGATGCGAGGGTTTTTGTCAGTCTTTAGAACTTCTTTTTCCGGGCCATTCCAGAGAAATCGCAGCATAAGCATTCCAATTTGGGTTCTTGTTTGCCTCGTTGGGTTGTTGGGCGCGCGAACTCTGGCGGCGCAGAACGCCTGGAACGTCGTCGGTCCAGACGGCGGCGACGCGCGAGCATTCGCGGCGATCCCTGGCCAACCCAGGCACCTCTACCTGGGTACGACCAATAGCTGGCTCTACGAATCTATTGACCAGGGCACAACCTGGCGCCGGTTGGCCAAGCTCGACCCAATCGACGGCTTCGTTCTCGATAGCATCGTCGTTGACTCCGCGAATCCGGCCACGCTGTATGTGGGCGCCTGGAAGGACAGCGACAACGGCGGTTTGTGGATCAGCCATGACGGCGGCCATTCCTGGACCGAGCCCGCACCCTTCAAGGGGCAGCCCGTGCACGCGCTCGCGCAGGCGCCGTCCAATCCCCGCGTACTGATCGCCGGCACGCTGCAGGGCGTCTTCCGTTCCAGCGACTCAGGCACGACGTGGAGCGAGATCAGCCCGCACGGCAGCCGTGAGATTCATGAAGTTGAATCGCTGGCCGTCGATCCGCGCAGCGCGGACACCGTGTATGCGGGCACTTGGCACCTGCCCTGGAAGACCACCGACGGCGGCAAGACCTGGCACAACATCAAGCAGGGAATCATTGAGGACTCCGATGTGTTTTCGATCATCGTCGATCCTCAGCACACCAAGACGGTCTACCTGAGCGCGTGCAGCGGCATTTACAAGAGCGATAACGGCGGAATGTTGTTTCGGAAGATTCAGGGAATTCCCTCGGAAGCGCGCCGGACCCGTAATCTGACGCAGGATCCCGAGAATCTATCGGTGGTTTATGCCGGCACCACCGAGGGACTGTACAAAACGCTCAACGCGGGCAAGACCTTTGAGCGCATGACGGATTCGAGCGTGGTGGTGAATGACGTGTTTGTCGATCCCACCGACTCGAATCATGTGATTCTGGCGACAGATCGCGGCGGCGTCCTCGCCAGCCACGACGGCGGCAAGGCCTTCACGCCATCCAATCGAGGAATCAGCGAGCGCAAAATTGCCGCGCTTCTCGTTGATCGCGACGATCCGCGCCAGCTCTACGTGGGCGTGGTCAATGACAAGACGTATGGCGGCGTCTTCCGTTCCAATGATGGTGGCGCGCACTGGGAGCAGCTCGGCTCGGGCCTCGATGGACGCGACGTCTTCTCGCTGTCGCAGACCAAGGATGGAACGGTGGTCGCAGGCACCGGCCACGGGATTTTTGTTCTCGCTTCCAGCCCGGCGGCCGCCAACGCGGGCGCGCCCGATCCACCTGCCTGGCAGCCGCGCAACACCATCTCCAATACGGTGACCAAGGTTTCTACCGAAACGGTTCGCGGTACGCACGTGAACGTGGAGAAACAAGTCAAGGCCGCCGTCATCGAGCTGCAGAGTCCAGTCTTCGCGCTCGATGTTTCGGGCGACGTGTGGGCGGCGGCGACCGGATACGGCGTCGTCACCAGCCGCGATCAGGGCGCAAGCTGGCAGGGCGGGCCGGTGATGGGGGTGGGCGAATTCCTCTCAATCGCCGTGCACGGCGAGATCTTCGTCGCCGCCCGCAATGACACCGTGGCCATCTCAAAGGACTCGGGGCAAACCTGGTGGCCGATGGGTGTGCCAACGATGCTCACGCATATTCACCGCGTGCTGTTCTCGCCCGACGGAACGTTGTGGCTCGGTGCGCGCGAAGGCGTGTACTATACGCGCGACAACGGCAAAACCTGGATGTGGATCCAGCGGCTGCCGCTCCGCGATGTCGACGATTTGAGCTACGACGTCAACCTCAAGCGGCTGCTCGTCAGCTCACGTTCTGCAGACCAGATCTACGCCATCGATCCCAAGACGATGAAGTGGGACTGGTGGCAGACCGGCTACCAGATTGATCTGATCCGCTCCGCGGGCGACCGCCTCGTTGCCGCATCGCTGAATGACGGCGTAATTGTAGGGCCACTAACGGTGCCGGTGGAACCGCCGCCGGGCAGTGGCGTGACGGCCAAACAATAGCACCAGGCGGCATCCAACGTCGAATGCGCCGATCCCAATCTAGTGCTTTGGCCGGCTGAGCCGCAGCATCACCACTCCATGTGCCGGCACGGTGAAAGTCTTTTCACCGTTCAGAACGCCGAGTTCTTCGTGCGCCCACAGGTCGCGTGCAGCGGCCGCTCCGCTCCAGCCAAGGTCCTTGAGACGCAGCGTCATGTGCGTGGCAATCGTCGTGCGATTGAAGAGCGCTGCGGCGAGCTCTCCACCGTGGAGCGGCTTCGACCAGACTTCCAGCGGACCCGCGGCGTACGCGCGGTCGCCCTCCTTGCCCAGCGGGTCCTGGTCCACGGCGATCACTTCCCTGTTCAGCAGCACGCTCTTGGTCTCTTCGCTCATCTCTGTCAGGTCATTGCCGGCGAGGAGCGGCGCCGCAAGAATGGCCCACAGGCTCATGTGCAGCCGCTCTTCGTCCGGAGTCAGCACGCCGTTGCCAACTTCGAGAATGTCGGGGTCGTTCCAGCGGTCCGGACCCGCAAAGGAGGAGAGCCCCGCCTCGCCGAAACCGTTCAGCGCCATGCGGTCGTAGTCGTTGGCGATATCGCCGCTGGTTCGCCACAAGCCCGCGCCCACCTGTGGTCCCCACTCCCACACTTCTCCCCATCCGTACTGGCACAGGCTGAACAGAATCGGCCGGCCCGAAGCAATCAGCGCCTTGTGCATCGTTTCGTAGGCGTCCTTCATCATTGCATCGGACTTCGTCACGTCCCCGCCGGATCCCTGCTTCATGTTGATCCGGAAACTGCACAGGTCGTATTTGAGAAAATCCACGCCCCATGAGGCGAACATCTTCGCGTCCTGCGCTTCGAATCCGTAGCTGGTCGGCGCGCCGCCACAGCTCACCGGCCCGGGCCCGGAATACATGCCGAACTTCAGGCCCTTCGAATGGATGTAATCGCCGAGCGCCTTCATGTCAGGAAAGCTGCTGTTTGGATGCAACACGCCGTTCGTATCGCGGTAACCCTGCCATCCGCCGTCAATGTTCACGTAGACATAGCCCGCGTCGCGCATGCCGCTCGAGACCATCGCGTCCGCCTGCGCGCGCACCAGGGCATCGGAGATGTCGTGTTCGAAGCGATTCCACGTGTTCCAGCCCATAGGCGGAGTGGGCGCGAGCATCTGCAACTGCGCCCGCGCGAAGCCCGCGCAGGAGAGAGCAGCACCAACGATCGCCATTGCAAACAGCAATTTCTGCATTTATTACTCCTGCGCACGCGGAATTCTTCGCACATAACAATTTAGAACATGGGGGCTATAGCAGTTTCGAAATTGGTGCAGACCGAAAGCACGCGGCAATGTGGCGTTTCATCGCTCGGGTCCCCGGCGACAGGTCTTCGTTGGCGGGGTGGAAGAAAAATGCCACCCTTCATTGCTCTCAAAAAGTCTACGTAATTCCGAAACTGCTTTAAAACATGTGGCCCAGGAATTTCGACTTGGGAAGCGCGCGGAGACCTCTGGGCGCCCTGTGCGGCGGAAGCCCGCTAGGGCAGTGTGAAAGCCTTGTCGGCGATGGCGTTGGGATTGCGGCCGGCGGGGAGCAGCGTGAACAGGGGAAGCAGCGTGGTCAGGGATTGCGACGCGGTACGCGCTACGGCCACGTCGCCGGAGCGAGTGTCGACGACGAAAAGCAGGTGGCCGGCGGCCGAAAATGCGAGCGCCGCGGGTCCGTCGCCGACGCGGATCGCGCCTAGACGTTTGCCGTCGTCGATCGAGTAGACAGTGACCTCCTGCGACCGCAGATTGGCCACGTAGAGCAGCGAATTATCACGTGATACGAGGCCGCGAACGGGTTCGGCGCCAATCGTGTACGTGTCGCCCACTTCGTCATTGGAGTTATAAATCTCTGATACAGAATCCGACAGCGAATTCGACGCGAAGATCTCGCCGCCATCCGGCTTGAGAGCAAGATCCACCGGCGCGCGGCCCACGTCCATCAGCGTCTCCAGCCGGTCCGGCTGCGCAGGGTGTGTGTCGGGCGTGGCCAGCGCAATCACCATCACCTGATGGCCGCCCGAGCAGGGAATGAAGGCCTTCGTAGCATCGGGAATGATCACCGCGCCTGCGGCACCTGGGCAACCGGAGAAGGTAGCGCGCACGCGGCCGCTGGTTGTATCGATCACCGAAACGGAGTTGCCGCGCCGGTTGGCGACTACCAGCGTTTTGCCATCAGGCGTCGGCTGCGCCGCGACCGGTTCTTCTCCAGCGCCAATCTGCGCGATCTCGCGCCGCGCCTTGAGGTCGACGATGGAAATGGAATTGGAGCCGGAGTTCGCCGCGAACGCGAAATTCCCCTTCTCGTCGAGTTCGATTGAAACCGGCTGGCGGTGCAGCGGAATCGTAGCGACAACGTTGTTGTGCTCGGCGTCGATTACTGAGATCGATCCGTTCGCGGCCGCCGCACCGGCATTCACCACGTACACTTCATTGCGAGTCGGGCTCACCGCAATGGCAACCGGATCGCGTCCCACCTGCAGTTCGCGATCGACGCGCACGTTCACCACGTCCAGCACCGTCACGGTGTCGCTGCCTCCGTTGGTCACGTAAGCATATTCGCGATAGTTTGCCGGGTATTGCGGAAAATCGTGCTGGCGGCAGCCGGCCAGAGCAATGAGGCCGAGAATCACGAGCCGCGATGGGGCGGCAGGTTTCCAATTCATAGCGAGGGTCGAACCTGCGCGCGATGCGCGCTCATTTCCTTCCGCTTGCCGCCGTTGCGGCCACGCTGCGCGGCAGGTTGCGGCCCACCACCGGCGCAATCTGCTCCAGCTCCTGCATCATGGTTGCGAACTGCGCCGGATAAAGCGACTGCGGCCCATCGGAGAGCGCTTTTTCCGGATGGTCGTGGACCTCTACGATGATGCCGTCGGCGCCCGCGGCCACACCGGCACGCGCCATGGGCAGCACGCTGTCGCGCCTTCCCGTGCCGTGGCTCGGATCCACCAGGATCGGCAGGTGGCTCACGTGCCGCAGCGCGGGAACGATGCTCAGGTCGAGTGTGTTGCGCGCATGGTCAGAGAACGTGCGCACGCCACGCTCGCAGAGAATCACCTCGTAGTTGCCTTCGCTCATCACGTACTCTGCGGCCATCAAAAACTCTTCCATCGTCGCGCTCATGCCGCGCTTCACGAGCACCGGCTTGCGCAGCTTCCCGGCCTTCTTCAGCAGCGAGAAGTTCTGCATATTGCGCGCGCCGATCTGGATCACGTCAGACCATTCGGCCACCAGCTCGAGCGTTTCGCTGTCCAGCGCTTCGGTCACAATGCGCAGGCCAAACGTGTCGCGGATCTCGGCCATGATCTTGAGCGCGTCCAGCCCGAGACCCTGAAACGCATAGGGAGAGGTGCGCGGCTTGTAGGCGCCGCCGCGGAAAAACTGCGCGCCCGAAGCGGCCACCACCGCTGCGATTGCCAGCGCCTGCTCGCGGCTCTCAATGGAGCACGGGCCCGCGATCACCGCCAGGTCCCGGCCGCCGATGGCTGCGCCGTTGGCGAAGCGAACAACGGTATCTTCCTCTTTTACGTCGCGGCTGGCGAGCTTGTAGGCCTTGGAAACGCGAATCACTTCGGCCACGCCAGAGAGCGACTCGAGATTTCCCCGGTCCACTTCGCCCTGGTTGCCTGTGATGCCGATGGCCGTGCGCTGCGCGCCGGGCAGCGGGTGGGCGCGGAAGCCCAACTGCACAATGTGATCGCAGACCGCCTGGATCTCTTCCGGCGTCGCCTGCGCTTTCATAACGACGAGCATTCGTGGCCCCTCAACCCATAAGTCTACCGGCTGCAAGGGCGAGCGGGCAATTTGGGCGTGAAGTGGGTCGCGCGGCGCTGCGCGATGAATAGAGGAAGTAGCAACGCAGACTGGGGAAATCGTGCCAGGAGAGAGATTTTTATTTGTCGCTGTTACGAACCGCAACGCGAGAGCTCGTAACGCCAAGTGCTGGGGCTATCACGATTCCAAAAAACGCCAAGGCAAACCAAAAATCGTGCATGAATCTTTCCCTCATCCCGCATGATTCCATCGCGCCCGGCCCGATTTGTCACTGGCTCTCAAACACTATAAGGCCGAACGCTTGACGGAATAAATGAACTGTCTTGTTTCTACTGACTGCATCATCGGCTGCACGGGGCAAAAGTTGAAATAACACGAAGACTCCCATCCGCGAACGGGAGTGCTAATGGCCGATGCGACTTTGGTTTTGAGGATTCGTTACGATCGCCCGCGGCTTGCCGATAAGTCTATCCAAGTGAGCAAGATGCCCCTAAAGCTGACGGCCGCTAGCGGCGCAGTTCCCGCTTCATCGACCACCATTTGACACCGAGAAACGCCAGATAACTGAGCTGAATGACCCAGGTCACGACGTACGCCGCCACGCGGAATTGATGATCGAGAATTGCGGCTGGATCCATTGCGGCTAGACCAATTGCGACTGAATCAATTGCGGCTGGACCCATATTCTCCTCGTTTCGAGTTGGTGCCTCACACGCTCAATGCGGCCTGCTGCTCTGCGGCCGCGATTCTCTGTTGCCGCCGCTCCACATGAAAGCGGAAGGCCAAAATCATCACTCCCCACGCAAACCACGCCAGCAGGTTCCATAGGAACGGTCCCACCATCGACGGGTCCATACCCGAGCCGGGCGCGCCTCCGAAGACCGGCGCCGGGTGCTGTGTGCGCCACAGCCGGTTTGCCAGGTAAACGATCGGGACATCGACCGCGCCAAAGATGCCGAGAACAGCAGCCAGCGTTTGCATCTGCGGGCCGGCGGAAAAGCGCCGCAGCAGCAGATAACTCACATAGATGAGCCAAAGGACCAGCGTCGTGGTGAGGCGCGCATCCCATGTCCACCAGATGCCCCATGCGCGGCGTCCCCAGAGCGGCCCGGTCGTTAGCCCCACCGTGCAAAAGACTACGCCAACTTCCGCGCCGGCGAGCGCAAAGGCGTCGGCAATCTGCGCGCGGTCGGGAGCGCCGTGGCGGAAAGCAAGAAAAGCAATTGAGCCGAGAAAACTGACCCCGAAGAAAACGAATGCCACTGCGAACGAAGGCACGTGGTAGAAGATGATGCGGAAGATCTCGCCCTGCATGGCGTCATTGGGTGCGACATAGATGGCCTGATAGTAGCCCCAGATCATCAAGGCAACGGTAACCAGGACATAGAGACCGGCAGCGAGTTTCTTCATGGGATGCCCTTGCCTCCAGTGTACGTCCCGATCCGGCGGGAGATGTAATTTCTGTCACCGTTTCGTGGATGTCGCAGAGGCGGCAGGATTCTGTCGCACGTTCCCGATCCAATCGGCGGATTGCCAGCATCTCTACTGGTAGCATGAACTTTCCGGAGAATCGATGCGCGATCACCTGGCTACGCTGCTCGATGATTTTCGTGGCTACGAGCGCGAAATCGCCATCGTGCGTTACCAGGGCAACCGCCGCCGCGTCACCACCTACGGCGAGCTGGCCCGGCTGGCCGGCCGGTTTGCGTCGCTGCTCGAAGCGCGGCAAATCCACATCGGTGATCGCGTAATTCTCTGGGGCGAAAACAGTGCCGAGTGGGTCGCGGCGTTCTACGGATGCATGCTGCGCGGCGTGCTCGCCGTACCGCTCGACTCGAACGGAACCGCGGAATTCGCCGGGCGCGTGGCTGCGGATGTCACCCCAAAGCTGGCAGTCGGTGACGCAATGCTGCTGGCCAAGCTCCGGGAAGCAAATCACGGCGCGGCAATTCCATCGCTTGCCTTTGAAGAGTGGCAAAGCCAGCTGCCTGCCGCCGAAATGGGCGCAGTTGCCAGCCTCTCACGCGATACCCCACTACAGATTCTCTTCACCTCCGGCACAACAGGCGACCCCAAAGGAATCGTGATCACGCATGGCAACGTGCTCGCGAGCGTTGGTCCTATCGAAGACGGCGCGAGACCCTATATAAAATACGAGCGGCTCATCCATCCCCTTCGCATTCTCCACACGTTGCCGCTCAGCCATGTCTTCGGGCAAACCATGGGCCTCTGGATTCCGCCGACCTTTCGCGCAGAGCTGCACTTCGAGAGCCGTCTCGTCGCGCCGCGGCTCGTGGAGCTGATCAAGACGGAACGGATCTCCGTGCTTGCCGCCGTGCCGCGCGTGCTGGCGCTGCTCAAGGCACATATCGAACTGGGCCATCCGGGGCTGGCCGGCCGCGCGGCAGAGTCAAAAGACAAAAAGCTGGGCCCGTGGGGGCGATGGTGGCGGTTCCGCGAAGTGCATTTCGAATTCGGGATGAAGTTCTGGGCGTTTGTGTCGGGCGGCGGCGCGATGCCTGCGCCGCTGGAGCAGTTCTGGAACGCGCTGGGCTTTGTGCTGGTGCAGGGCTACGGAATGACCGAAACTACGGCGATCATCACGCTGAATCATCCGTTCCACGTGGCGGAAGGAATGATCGGCAAGCCGCTGGCCGGGCGCGAGGTCAAATTGGGCCCGGATGGCGAGGTACTGGTGCGCGGCGCGATGATCTCCGGCGCTACGTGGAAGGACGGAGCGCTGCAGCCGCGCACAGGCGAGTGGCTCGCGACAGGTGACATTGCCGAGCGGGAGCAGTCCGGCGATCTTCGATTCCTCGGCCGCAAGAGCGAAGTGATCGTGACCTCGTCCGGTTTGAATCTCCATCCCGAGGACATCGAGGCCGCCATCGAGGAGCAACCGGAAGTTGCAGCCTGCGCGGTGGTTGCGATGCAGACTGCAACAGGCCCCGAGCCGTGCGCTGTGCTCGCGATGCGCGGATCAGAAGAGCAGGCCGCTGCGGCAATCGCGCGCGCCAATGCGAAGCTCGCGGAGTTTCAACGCATCAGCCGCTGGGTGCTGTGGCCTGAGCCGGATCTGCCGCGCACATCCACCGGCAAAGTCCAGCGTAAACCGGTGGCGGCGTGGCTGGCGCGGATCCAGGCCGCAGCCAGCCCCACGAGTAACGGTTCGAGCAACGCTGCGGGGGGAACTTTCGGCCCGTCTTCCGACTGGCTGTTGGCGCTCATCGCGCAAATCGCCGGTGAAACGCCGCGCGGTGTCGGCGACGAACAGCGGCTCACCGAGGATTTTCATCTCGACAGCCTGGGCCGCGTGCAGCTCGCCGCTGCCATCGAAGAGCGTCTCGGAATCGTTCAAGGCAACGGACTGCTTGAAGAGGTGCAGACGCTCGGTGAGTTGCGTCGACTCATCGCGGGCGGCGATCTCGGCGTCGCCGAGCCGGATGAGGATCCAGCCGAACCGCAAGCGGCAACTGCGAATCCTGCGGCGCAGTCCGCAGCGGGTGCTCCCGCTCGCGAAATCTCCGCGGTTGCTCCGGCCGGAACTGCACCTGCAACACCAGCGGTTTCAGCGGCAGCGAAGCGTCACTATGTGTATCCCGAGTGGCCGTGGTGGAAGCCCATCGATTGGATTCGCTGGGGATTTATTGAAGCCATCATGCGGCCGTTGGTGTGGGGCCTCTCGAAACCGCGCGTCATGCCGCCGGCAAGCCCGCTGCCCGAGGGGCCGCTGCTCATCATCGCCAACCATGTGTCGACCTACGATATGCCGTTTGTGCAATATGCGCTGCCCGGCTGGCTGCGGCGGAGGATGGCGGTCGCCATGTCGGGCGAGATGCTCGAGGACTATCGGCACTGGCGCAATGGCGACCGCATGCCCGCCGACGACAGCTTTTTTCTCTTTGGTCCCGCCGCCTATCTTCTCATCACGTCCATGTTCAACGCATTTCCGCTGCCGAAGCAACGCGATTTCCAATTGAGCTTCTCGCACGCAGGCAAGGCCATGGACCGCGGCTACAGTGTGCTTGTGTTCCCCGAGGGCACGCGCTCTGAGCAAGGCAAGCTCGCGCGGTTCCGGCCCGGAATCGGATTGCTGGCCAAGCAGAGCAGCGTACCGGTGCTGCCCGTCGCGATTCGCGGCTTGGGTGAGCTCAAGGTGCGCGGCCGCGGATGGTTCCGCTCCGGCACGATCGAAGTGCGCGTGGGTGAAACCATTCGCTTCGGTCCCGAAGCGAGTGAGACCGCCATCACCGCTCGGCTGCAGCAGGAAATGGAGCGGCTGCTCAGCGGAGAGAACGAGTAGCAAAGTATTCGGACGCTTGTGTTCACAGTTTTGGCGAGCGCATGCGCGACCGCTCAAAGATGCGTCTAGCTTGGCCGCCGCGGCCGGAAGTACGTTGTTCCACCTGCCAGCATTGGCGTCCATTGGTCAATGTTCGCCGGCTGCTCGCTCGAGCCGAGGAAGAGAATGCCATCGGTGGCGAGCAGGTGGTGAATGCCGGTCATCAGCGTGCGCCGCGTCTCCTGCGAAAAGTAAAGCATCACGTTGCGTAGAAAAATCACGTCGAACCCGTCACTCGAGCGATTGAAAGGGAGCGCCGGCCCGCATAGATTGGCTTGGCGGAAGTTACAGAGCTTGCGAACTTCCGGTTTGATCGTCCAGTCTTCACCCTCGTGATCAAAGTAGCGCACCACGTTCCGAGCGGGAAGGCCGCGATTGATCTCGATGCGGTGATAGCACCCGGACTTCGCCTTTGCCACCACCTCACCGTTAATGTCCGTGCCTTCGATCACGATGTTCCAGCCAGAGAGAATAGGAAAGTGCTCGAGCAGCATCATCGCGAGCGAGTAGCCCTCCTGTCCGGTGGAGCATGCGGCGCTCCAGAAGCGAAGTTTACGCACGTGCCGGCGCGCTTCGATCAGCGGCGGCAGCAATTCGGTCCGAAGCAGATCGAAGGGCCGCAGGTCGCGAAAAAAGCTGGTCTCGTTGATCGTCATCGCCTCGGCGACGGCCCGCTCGAGGTTCGGATTCTTGGTGGCGCGCAAATTGCGCACCAGATCGTTGAGGGAGCCCAGGCCCTCGTTGCGCAGCAGCTTGGAGAGTCGCGTATCGAATAAGTAGTCTCGAGAAGGATCCAGGACATTCCGCGAGAGCCCGAAGACCAGCTCGCGAAGATAACCATATTCTGCAACTGTTTCCATAACTAGACCACCATCCCATTTAAAATTCGAGCTTCATTTTGACTGCGGCCGGCAAGCCGGACTATCTCTGGACCAATTACCGCGAGTGGAAGAATCTTGTGCGCCAGGTTCTCGTGCGCAACCGCGCCGGGCATGCCCCACACGACACTCGTTGCCCGATCCTGGGCCAGAACCGTGCCGCCCTGGGCGCGAATCTGGCGGCAACCAATGAGGCCATCCGATCCCATCCCGGTGAGCACCACGGCGAGCACGGCCGCACCGTAGTGATTGGCGGCGGAGCGGAAGAGCACATCGGCCGCGGGCCGGCAGTGATTTTCCTGCGCATTCTGGTTGAGATGGATGGACGCCGCACCGCGATGTGCCGCGGGCATGATCTCCATGTGCCAGTTGCCGCGCGCAATGTAAATCATCCCGGGCTGCACGAGCTCCCCTTCCACGCCTTCACGAACATTCAGCTTGCAGCGGCTGTTCAACCGCTCGGCCAGCAGCCTGGTAAACACCTCCGGCATGTGCTGCACGATCAGCACTGGCAGCGGGAATCCAGCAGGAAGCGCGGGCAGCAGGACATCGAGCGCCGCCGGGCCTCCAGTGGAGACGCCGATGACCACGACCGAAGGCACAGTGATGGCGTGCGCAGCAGTGGACGGAATTGCAGGCGCTGACGGCATGAGCAAAGAACGCGGAACCAGGGGCAGCGGGTGCGCTCCCACAGTGAGCGCATGAATCTTCGGAAGTAGATCGTGGGCCAGGGTCTTGAGCGCCGCTTCACGGTCGGCTTGGCCGCTGGGCTTCGCCACGTAATCCGACGCACCACCGGCCAGCGCCTCAATCGTCACCTTCGCCCCGCGATGGGTCAGCGAGCTGCACATGATCACCGGCATCTTGTACCCGCGCTGGCGCAATTGCTTCAGCGTCACCAGCCCATCCATCACCGGCATCTCCACATCCAGCAGGACCAGGTCAGGCTTATCCACCGCGAGCCGGTTGAGAGCTGACAATCCATCTCCCGCAACCGCAGCCACTTCAAGCTGCGGATCGGAGCTCACAACCATGCGCAGCAACGTGCGCACGGCTGCGGAGTCGTCGACGATCAGGATCCGGGTGCGACGGCGGGGTGCCATGGAATCAGGCCTCCGCCAGTCCCAGCATGGCGAGCTTTTCGCCAAGTGCTTCGTTATCGAACGGCTTCATCAGGTATTCGTCTGCGCCGGCTTCGAGCGCGCGCTCGATAAAGTCGTTTTCGGCTTCGGTGGTCACCATCATCACCTTCACCTCAGAGAAGCCGGTGGCGCGCATCTGTATGAGCATTTCAAAGCCGTTCATCACCGGCATATTCCAGTCGATGAGCGCCAGGTCGAACTCCGGCCCGCACTTCAACTGGGTGAGTCCGGCGCTGCCGTCCATGGCCTCCTCGCATTCAATGCCGCGCCCTTCAAGAAGTCCGCGAAGATAATCCCTCACAAAGCGGGAATCATCGACGATCAGTGCTCGCATATAGTTCCTCCGGCAATATTGCGGGATGTTCTCTCCGTGCGGCGAACCCACGGAGTGGCCCAAACCGCAAAGAGAAGGATCCCTGGGGCTGCCGCCCCCAAGCTTTGCGATTCCTTAATCGTTTTGAAGCTGCGCCGATTGCAAATTCGCGTTCCGCTCCAATGGGGCTACGCCGCCTGGGCTGCAGCTAACCGCAACGGATCAAGCCGTTCCGGATCCAGCATGACCAGCAGGCCGGCCTTCAGCTTGTAGGCGCCGGCTAGCAGCCCTCTGCGATGCTCATCGAGGATCGACGGGTTGGGCTCGTAGTCGGAGGAAGGCACAGTAAGAACTTCGCAAACCGAATCCACGAGAAGGCCGAAACAACTCCCGCCGCTTTCGAGTACCAGGATGTCCTGATTGCCTTCCCTTGCCGGAAGATCGAGCAATTGGCGAAGGCTCACGGTGGTGAGTACGTCGCCGCGGTAGTGCACCAGGCCGCCGACGAAGAGCGGAGCGAGCGGAACCGGCTGCGGTTTTGCCTTGCCGACAATCTCCAGGATGTGGCTGATGGGAACGCCGAAGAGCGTCGAGCCCACGCGGACCGAACACACTTCAATCAGCGTCCCGGCCGCCCCTTGCTTGCGATGCGATGCGATCGACGTTGTGCTCATCCTGCCACCTCTATTGGTTCGTTCCATTCCTCGGCGTGCTTCTCAAGCACTGGCAAAGGCTGCACGCTGCCCAGGTCCACCACTCCAGTCACGCGATCCTTCAGCAGTGTCACCCCATCGGTCAGCTGTCCGGTTCCGGACTCAAACAAGCTGCCGCCAGCGGCCACATCCAGAACATTCGAAACAGCGATACCCACGTGACGATCGCCATCGCGGCAAACTACAACGATGATCGGTCCCTCGGGATTGCCCGCGGCCGCGGCAAGAATTCCTCCAGAGTCTTCCACCGGAAGCAGCTGGCCCTCGAAATTGAGAACCGCCCGGTAGCCCACGTACTCGATGCGCGATAACGGAAGCTGCTCGATGCGCAATACGTCGCTTAGCGGAATGGCGGCCTGCCGTCCGGCGACCTCGACAAGCAGATAGTCCGGCCGGTTTTGGCCGGTCTCGCTTCCCTCGCCGATGGCGCGTTCGCTTTCGTCGACGCTCATGATCACACCCGCTTTCGAGGCAATCGCTCCGGGATCGAGGATCAGCGCAAGGTCGGCATTGCCGAGAACAGTTGCGCCGGAATATAAGCCGATGTCTTTGAGAACAGCGTTGAGCGGCTTCACGACAATCTCTTCTGGATCGGCGAGTGAGTCGACCACCAGGCCGAAGCGGCGGCCGTCGGCATCGAGCACGGCAATAAAGCTGTCGCGGTCCTCGATCGGCTGCCCCTGGCAACCTGACTTGAGCAGCCGCTCGAGAAACACCAGCGGCAAGAGTCCGCCGCGCAGCCGGTACAGCGGCGCGCTGTCGATCCACTCAATCGCGGAAGTGCTCTGCTCTGCGGGAATATGCACGAGCTCGGAAAGCGCGCCCTGCGGAAGCGCGAAACTCTGGTTCAGGCTGCGCACGATCAGCGCAGGGATGATCGCCAGAGTGAGCGGAATGCGCAGACGCAGGACAGTTCCCTTGCCGGCGCGCGACTCGATCTCGACCTTGCCGCCGATCTTCTCCACGTTGGTGCGGACGACATCCATGCCGACGCCGCGGCCGCTCACGTTGGTGACCTCCGCAGCGGTCGAGAAGCCGGGCAGGAAGATCAGCTGAAGCAGTTCGCGCTCGGCGAGCAGGGTTGCGCGCTCGGCGGAGATCAGCCCGCGCTCGATCGCCTTGCTCCGGACGCGCTCCACATTGATGCCGGCGCCGTCGTCTGAGACTTCAATCACTACATGGCTGCCCTCCTGCCCGGCGCGCAACGTCAGCGTGCCTTCAGGATTCTTGCCGGCTGCCTCGCGCACATCGGGCGGCTCAATCCCGTGGTCGAGCGAGTTGCGCACAGCGTGGGTAAGCGGATCCTTGATGGCCTCGAGCAGGCTCTTGTCGAGCTCCGTCTCCTGGCCTTGCATGTGCAGGCTTACGCGGCGGCCCAGCAACTGCGACAGATCGCGCACGATGCGCGGCATCTTGGAGAAGATATTCGAGACCGGCTGCATGCGCGCCTTCATCACGGACTCGCGAAGATCGGCGGTCACCATGTCGAGGCGGCGCGAAAGCATTGTCATGTTAGGGTCGGCGGCGGTGGCCTGCAGGACCTGATTGCGCGTCAGCACCAGCTCGCCCACCAGATTCATCATCCGGTTGAGCACCGCGACATCCACGCGCAATGAGCTTTCGGCTGCGGATCCGGAGGTGGCCGTGCGTGGCTTGCTGGCATCGGCCTGTAGCGCGGGCGCGGCGGGCTCGGGCTGTGGGACTGGCATCTCCGGAGACGCCGCGGCAGCGCCGGCCGGAGCCGATTCAGTATTCGCAGGTGCGATTGGCGGCACGGCGGGCGTTGACGCTCGCCCCCCAGGCGGGCTTCCCGCTCCTGCTTGAACCGCAGTCATCCGCTTGACCTGTTGCGCCGCGGCCGCCGGCTTCGCGGCCTGCAATGCCGGGGTGCGTAATTCGTCCAGCCGGGCGATAAGCGCGACGTCTTCGCCGTCGCCTTCTGTTGCCTCTGATTCAATGGTCTTCAAAATGGCGCGCAAGCCGTCCATCAGTTGCAGCAGCCCGGTGATCACCGCGGAATCGGCTGTGAGCTTGTCATCGCGTAGCAGCCCGAGGAGGTTTTCTCCCGCGTGGGCCAGCTTTTCCAGTCGCTTGAAGCCGAGAAATCCCGTGGTTCCCTTAATGGTATGAACCGAGCGGAAGATTTCGCCCAGCAGCGCGTTGTCACGCGGCCGCTCTTCCAGTTCAGTCAGGCACCGCTCCATGCGGTCGAGGCCTTCCTGGCTTTCGATCAGAAATTCTCTAGTCAATTCGTCCATAAATACACGCTCACCGATCTGCGAAGATCGCTGCCTCCCTTGGCAGGGTTCTCTGTGGGTTCTAGTGGTATATCGGACACACGGCGGACAACTTGAGACAACGGTATTTGTTCGAGTGGTCCATCGCGTGCAGGAATTTAACAACGCTCCGCACGGCAGGGCCCGATATCGAACCCTGGCCCCGGTGCCGAGCCTGCTAGTTTTGCGATGGCATGTCGATATGGTCAATCACGAGCACCTGAACCGGCCCTTTCGCCGGTTCCAGCCTTAGCCCGAGCTGCTCTTCAGGCGCGGTAAACAGGGAAGGTCCCGATGCGCCGCTGTCCGAATCCGGAACATGATCTTCGGGCGTCCATCGCAGTTTCAGGTCGTAGCGTCCGGCGATTCCGGTCTTGTCGATCACATCGCGGCCAGCGACCTTCGAGAGCTCCTCGGCCAGAACCGCGATGCTGTTCGCCATCTGCACCTCAATGCGTCCGTTGCTCGTGTTTACGCTTGATCCACTCTCCTGCGCGGGGCCAAGCTTGGCGCCGCCCTTGGCAACGACCAGCTCGTAGAGGGGCAGCTCGCGGGTTTCTGTGTGCACGACTAATTTGAAGCGATCGGCGAGGAGCGCCTGCACCATCTTCTTCTTCTGGAGTAACGCGGCTTGCGAGGTCAGGTTGTGCATCCCCTCGTCAACGGAGCTGTCGGCAGTGGCGTCAACGCTGAATCGCGTCGTGCCGACCCAGCCGGGGGCGTCGAGGATTCTGGTCTCCGGCATATCGAAGGCCCAGTGGATCAGACCCTTCAAGATAACGTTTTGCGCTTTGAAATGACCGTCGGAGGGCGAACTCCAAATGTGGGAGCCCTCATGTGGCTGTGGATTATAGACATGTATAGCGGCAACGTCGAAGACTGGCGCGGCCGCGGATTGCGGTTGCGCAACCGGCGAGGTTTGCGCATCCATTTTGCGCATCGGCACAGCAGGGGCGGCGAACAGAACCAGGACTCCAATCGAACGTGAAAGCGGGTTCATGGCAGCGTCCGCCAAAGTATACATTCCGGGTTGCGATCGATTAGCCTCGTATCTTCACCCCTTGCGCGGCCATTGCACGGCGTTGATTGGCCGTCGCGCGAAGGACACATTTGATGACGAAACTGAGCCAGGCGGCGCTCGAACGGCTGATGAAGCGCGCGCGTAGGGCAGCCGAGCACTCCTATTCACCCTATTCGAAATTCCGCGTCGGAGCGGCGCTGCAGCTGACGAATGGCGAAGTGGTGACCGGCACCAACGTGGAGAATGCGAGCTACGGGCTGACGATTTGCGCGGAGCGCTCGGCGCTGGTGCGGGCGGTCGCAGAGTTTGGTCCTAAAATCCGCGTCGCTGCGGTAGCTGTAACAAATCTGAACAGCTTGCCGAGCCCGCCCTGCGGAGCATGCCGCCAGGTGCTCGGCGAGTTCATGAATCCCGATGCGCCGGTCATCTTCCCGGCAGCTGGCGCGGTGCGCACCATGGCCTTTCGCGAGCTGCTGCCCGAGAGCTTTTCGATGAAGCCGGACTAAAGGGCCGTTCGAGAATTGAGAGTCAACGGTCTACGGCCGAATGAAGAATCGAAACCAAGCGAGAGATTTTCCTGGATGAGTAATTCCGCGGCTTCGCCTCTGCACATGATCGACATCATCCGCAAGAAGCGCGACAGAGAAGAGCTCTCCGCGCCTGAGATCGCCTTTGTGGCGGCAGGCGCGGCAGATGGTTCCGTCGCCGCTGACCAGCTTGCGGCGTGGCTCATGGCAGCGTGGCTGAACGGCCTGACTCTCGACGAGATCCGCGCGCTCACGCTGGCGATGCGCGACTCCGGCGAAAAGTTTTCACCGGCGCGGTTGGGTAGGCGCGCAGTGGACAAGCACTCTTCGGGCGGTGTGGGCGACAAGACAAGTTTTCTGGTCGCGCCCCTGGCGGCTGCGTGCGGTGTCGCCGTGCCCATGATCAGCGGCCGCGCCCTCGGGCACACCGGTGGCACTCTCGACAAACTGGAATCCATTCCCGGCTATCGCACTTCCCTCACCCTCGACGAGTTTGAAGCCGTCATCCAAAAATGCGGCGCGTCAATCGTCGGGCAGACGCCCAGGCTCGTGCCCGCCGATCGCGTGCTCTATGCGTTGCGCGATCGCACCGGAACGGTGGAGAATCCTGGACTGATCTGCGCGTCGATTCTAAGCAAGAAGCTGGCCGCGGGTCTGGATGGTCTTGTGCTTGACGTGAAGACCGGCTCGGGAGCGTTTCTGCGCCGGAAGGAGGACGCGGAATTTCTCGCCGCGCTCATGGTCGCCACGGCCGAGGCTGCAGGAACCCGCACCGTGGCGCTGCTCACCGACATGGGGCAGCCGCTCGGTCGCGCAGCCGGCAACTGGATCGAGCTGGTCGAGTGCATAGAGTTGCTGCGCGGCGAGCGGCCCCAACACAGCCCGGAAACGAGCTTCGACGTGCGCGAGCTTTCGTTAATCCTCGCAGGTTGGATGATCCATCTCGGCGGCCAGGCCGAAACTCCCGAGGCTGGCGCCAAGCGTGCCGAGCGGGCGCTCGCGGATGGCTCGGCATTGCGTGTGTTCCTTGAGATGGTGGCCGCGCAGGGCGGAGACGCCAGCGTCTTCGATTCGCCCGCTGCGCACCATAAGCCGGGCGCGACCAAAGTTGTTGAAGCGTGGCAGAGCGGTTTCGTGGCGGAGATGGATACCACGGCTCTCGGCTGGGCTGTGCAGCGAACAGGCGCAGGACGCGAAAAAGCTGGCGAACCCGGGGACCCCGGCGACAGGTCTTCGTCGCCGGGGTTGGAACCGGTCGATCCGAATGCGGGGATCCTCTTTCACGCGCGGCGTGGCGCAAAGATCGAGCGTGGCCAGCCCCTGGCGACGATCTTTGCAACGACCGCGAAACAACTGGAAGAGCCAGAGCAAATCATCCGCAAGGCAATCACCATCTCCGAAGCTCCGCCCCATGCAGCGGTGCCGCTGGTGAGCCGCATCTTCGATCGCGGATCGGCGGAGCAATACTTGCGCGAAAAAACTGCTTCTGGCTTTTAGCCGTTTGCTGTTAGCCTCTTCCTACCGAATCCAGGTGGCGCTTCACTGCCGGCGCCGGATTGCAAGCTGACGGCTGAGGCCGCAAGCTGCTTTTCGAGGAGAACGCGTTGGGCCGATTTACCGGGGTGCTGGGAATCCTGGCCGTACTCACGGCCGCTTGGCTTTTCTCAACCGATCGCCGTCATATTCGCTGGCGTACGATCGTCTGGGGCCTCGGCCTGCAGTTCACGTTCGCGTTCTTGGTCCTGCGTTTCAGCGTCGGTCAGGCAGCCATGACCTGGGCTGGCGGCGTAGTTACGAATATGCTCTCCGCCACCTTCGCGGGAACAAAGGTCCTCTTCGGCGAGTTGGGCCTGCCCAACTCCGGCGCATTCGGCGCACTCCTCGGTCCGAATAAAGGCGCAATCTTCGCCTTCCAGGTCCTGCCCACCATCATCTTCATCTCGGCATTTTTCGCCGTGCTCTATCACATCGGCCTCATGCAGATCATCATTCGCGCAATGGCGTGGGCGATGCTCAAAACCATGCGCATCTCAGGCGCCGAGAGCATGAACGTCGCCGCAAGCATCTTTATGGGGCAAACGGAAGCGCCGCTGACCATCCGCCCGTTCCTATCGAAAGCTACTCGCAGCGAGCTGATGGTGATCATGACCAGCGGCATGGCGCACGTGTCCGGCGGCATCATGGCCATGTACATCTCGCAGGGTGTAGAGGCGCGGCATTTGCTTTCCGCAGTGATCATGACCTCGCCCGGAACCATCCTGCTGGCCAAGATGCTGGTGCCCGAGACGGAGAAGCCCGCGACCGAAGGAAAGGTCGTAATCCCCAAGGACGAAATGCATGCCGACGAAAATTTCATCGGCGCCATCGCACGCGGAACCATCGATGGCGGCAAGCTGGCGCTGAACGTGGCCATTATGCTGGTGAGTTTTCTCGCGCTTGTGGCGCTGCTCGACATGGTGCTCGGCTGGGTGCATGGCCTCGCGTACCTGCACTGGGTTCCGGCAAGCCTCGGCCAGATCCTGGGATTTCTCTTCGCGCCCGTAGCTTGGCTTATTGGCGTGCCTTGGCGCGACTGCGGAGCAATCGGCAACCTGCTCGGCACGCGCATGGCCCTCAACGAAGTGATCGCCTACATTTCGCTCGGCGCGCAGAGGGCCACGCTGCTGCCGCGCTCGTTTACGATCGCGACCTTCGCGCTCTGCGGCTTCGCCAATCTGGGCTCGATCGGGATGCAGATCGGCGGCATCGGCGCGTTGGTTCCCGAGCGGCGCAACGATCTGGCGCGCCTCGGCGTGCGCGCCATGCTCGCGGGAACGATGGCCAACCTGATCTCGGCCTCGATCGCAGGAATGTTTCTCGGCTAGCTGAAATGCAACTCAATTCGCGAATCTCGACGAGCTCCGAGCTCTTGCCTTAGCGGCCTCTTCTTCGCGATTCTTCTTGGGCGCATTCGTGTCAAGGCGGCACAGGAGCCTGGCTGACGCCGCCGCAACTTCGCCAATCGCCTCGTCGAATGCCGTCGCGTTCGCCCTGGAGGGCTTATTGACTCCGCTAATCTTGCGCACGTACTGCAGCGCCGCCGCGCGGATCTCCGCCTCCGTTACCGGGGGCTCAAAGTTGAATAACACTCGGATGTTTCGGCACATAAAAGGAGTCACGACTCAAGATTTCGACACACCTATCCAGGATAAGCGCCGGTGATATAACCCTCAAGCGCCTGGATATGGCGTTCGTGGCCGGAGATCACCCAGCGCACCAGGTCGCCGATGGAAATGATCCCGACGACGTCTTCGCCCTCCACGATCGGCAGATGCCGGAAGTGGCGGTCGCTCATCAGGTTCATGCACTCATCCACGGTATGGCGCGGGGTGGCGGAGACCACCGGGCTGGTCATGATATCGCGCACGGCCGTGTCTTTAGAGAGATGCCCGCGCAGTATGCCCTTGCGTGCGTAGTCGCGCTCGGAGAGAATGCCCGCCAGCCGCTGGCCGTCGAAGACCATTAATGCGCCCACGTCGAACTCGGCCATCGTCTTGAGCGCCTCGTAGACGGTCTGCTCGGGGTCGAGCCGGATGATCTGATTGAAGCTCTTGTGCCGCAGCACCTGGTCGATCGAATCGTGGATCTTCATCGCAACCTCTCGACGGTAGCAAAAATATGCCCGGTATGCGTGACGGTTCCCCCGGCCGTCTGGCGCCGAGGAAATGAAGTATATCTCGATTTGGTTGCGACTGTCGTTGGCCTGGAAAAATTTGTTCGGCCGCCATTCCCGAAGAGCGCTGTCAGGCAGTGGGCTGTACCCGGTGGGCGCGGATGCGGCGAACACGGTAGATGATCGTCAGCAGCGTCGCCGTCCCGCATGTCAGAAAACTCACGCCAAGGCCGACGATCAGCGACCGGTCCTGCTGGTAGAAGCCGTGGACGACCCCAATCACCTGCAGGATGCAGAACCCGCCGAAGGTGACGAGCGAAATGCCTTCGTCCGACTTCTTGCGCCAGATCGCGAGCGCCTGCGGAACAAAGAGCAGCGCATTCCCGATGAGGCCCAGGCCGAAGATGAAGGCAACAGTCTCTTTCATGCGAATATTCTCACCGCTTTTCGTTTATTGTTCTTGTCGCGCAGCCAGTGCAATCTAGATTGCGGCGGCCAGCGAATTCAGCTGGATTGCCGGATCAGCTACGGCTGAGGACGGCGGCGCGTGCGGGCCAGCAGATGCGCGCTGATGGCGCCCCCGGCCGAAGCGAAGATGAGCAGCGCGGCCATGAGGAATGCGATTGCGCCCAGAACCCATCCAGCGCGGCCCTCGGGCGAGAGCAGCAGCCCTTCCAGGATGGCCATGGATTGCGCATCGACGCCCATAGTGGCCCACTCCTGGGTGATCTGCTGGTTGAGGCTCTGCCAGAAGTTGTCGAAGACTCCGCCCTGGTGCAGCCAGTAGCGCATGGCGAACAGCGTTCCGCCTGTCACCGCGGCAGAAGTCCAGCTACCCACAATCCCTGTGACAAAGCCGATTCGCGCGCCGGCGCCGATGGTGATCCAGGCCGGGCGCTGGCTGCGCATATACAGGGCCACGACCCACGCGCCGGTTCCAGCCATCAGCAGCAGTCCGAAGATGCCGACCGGCGAAGGAATGGAGCAGAACAGGCCTGCGGGAATCGCAAGAGCGAGCACCGAGCGCAGCGCCGGCTTCCAGTCCACTTGGCTGGCATCGCGTGCTGCTCCCAGCCAGGGGTCGGCCTGCGCCTGTCCGCTCGCGCCGTCGACTGTGTAAAGGAGCTGCGGCAGCCCGCAAACCGGGCAGAAACAGTCTTCGGATTGCACGGTCTGATGACAACGGCTGCAGGTGAGATCCATCTTGCTAAAAGCCTATAGCATTTGCCCCATGGGCGCTGGGGCCCTTTGCGGCTCGGAATCCGTGCCGCTCGGGAATTGCGCCGACGCGAATATTACTCTTCGCGGGGCGAACGCCGTCTACGTGAGCTGGGCCGATCGTGACTGCGGCCGCCGGTTCTGGAGTGATGCCAGACGCTTAGAATCCACAACAGGCTCACCCCCTCTCGGAATCGGCAACTGCGGCAGCGGACGGGAAAACGGAGCAGCAGGAAATAGTGCAAATCTCCCTGGCGGAGACGAGAAGGCCGAAGTTCGGCCGAGCCACATTGGCTGCAGTAAGGAAGCATGAACGTAAGATTTCCAACAAGATTTTGTCGCGATCTTCAAAACTGGCCCGGCTTGGTGTCGTGAGCGTATGCTGTCCAATCTCCCCGTGTCAAGAAACCAAAGAGTAATGGACTCCATGATTTATCTAACGGATCGGCAATCAATTTGCAACGATAGGTATGGCCGCGCGCAAAGATCGGACTCGCCGAACCCGCAAACTCAAATCTCCGTTTTTCCGTCACGCAGCTTCGCAATTACGATTGCTTCCGCGGCAGCGACCGCCTGCTCCAGCGTCATTTTGGTTGAGTCGAGCAACACTGCATCCGGTGCGGGCTTCAGCGGCGAATCGGCCCGGTTGCGATCGCGCTCATCGCGCGCGTGCAGCTCGCGAACGATCTCCTCCGGCGGAGCTACGGGCGCTTTCCCCTGCTTGCCCATCTGGTCGTAGCGGCGTTGGCCGCGGACCTCCGGCGCAGCATCCAGAAAGATCTTGACTGCGGCGTGCGGAAAAACCGCGGTGCCGATGTCGCGGCCTTCCATCACCACGCCGCCCTGTGCGCCCAGTTCCTGTTGCAGGCGTACCATCCACGTGCGAATAGCGGGGAAGGTGCTCACGCGCGAAGCAGCATCCGTCACCGTGGGGTTGCGAATCAAACCCGTAACATCCTCGCCGTCGAGCACGACGCGATTCTCGCCATCACCGGGATCCAGGCCGATGGAGGTTTCGGCCGCGAGCTTCTCAAGCGCCGCGCCATCGTCTAGCGGGAGCTCTTCGCGCAGCGCCTTCAGCGCAAATGCGCGATACATTGCGCCCGTCTCCAGGTTGAGGAGGCCGAAATGCCGGGCGAGATGCCGCGCAATCGTGCTCTTGCCGGCGCCGGCAGGCCCGTCAATTGCGATGATGATATTGCGGCCCGGCTCGGAGGCTAAACGGCGTTCTTCCGAGCTCATCCGCGCTTCTTGCTGCTCTTTCTCCGCGGAGCGGTAAAGCCGAACCGCCCTCTGGAGCCTGCCTTCGAAGCGGCCGACAACATCAGCTTCCGGTTGCCGCGCGCAGCGGGCTTTCCAGTCCGCATGTCCTTGCGGGAGGAGCCGGCGTGTTTGGAGACCGGCCGGGAAGCTTGTCTGGAAGAAGACTTGGCAGACGGATTTGCCGCTGCAGCGTGTACATTGCGCAGTGGCCGCACCGTGGAGGCCTTCGCCTTGCGCAATCCTTGCGCGCCGCTCTGCTTGCGGCTGGCATGCCCATTGTCTTTTGCGCGGAAGCCGTTTCCTGGGGACTTGCCATTCCGGCCAGAGTGCCCGTTCGCCGAGTGACCATTTGTCGCATGCCCGTTGGCCGCGTGGCGTTTCGCCCCGTGACCATTCCCAGAGTGACCATTCGCAGAGTGACCATTTCTCGACGGACCCTTTTTCGCCGCGCTTTGCTGCCAGCGCGCGGATGACGCGTGGTGCCGGGAAGCAACGTGGCGCGAGCCAGCCTGTTCATTCGGACGTGCCGTCGCGTTCCGCACCTCGCTCCGCATCTCGTCCCGCACCGCACGGCTCTGCCCAGAAGCCGATTCCGGACCTTGGTGGTTGCCGCGTGGCGATTGGTCGAACGCGGGTTTTTCTAGTGCAGGCTTTTGCGCCGGATCGCTCGCCGTAACTACGGGTTCCACGGGTTTGCGCGGAGTGATCGGAGTCGAGTGGAACGTATAGGTAATGGGCGGCGCAAGGTATGGGCGCGATTCCACTTCGTGCTCGTAAGAGCGAAGGAAATTTGTGGACGCGGGCATCGACGAGCTCGCGTAGATTGTGGGCGCGGTTGCGAATTCCGGCAGCGTGCCTGCCACATAGAATTGCGGTGCGTGGCCCAGGGAGATGGTATGCACCTGCCGCGTGGCCAGCAGTCCGCGAAGCACTTCGCGCACTTTGCTGCGCGCGGTCAGAGGGGCCAGAAACAGTTCGACCTCTTCCATGCTCGCGGCAATGACCGCCTGCAGATAGATCGAGGCGAGCACGGAGATAGCCGTAACTTGCGATGTGGACGCGCCCTCGGCAATGGCCTTTTGGAAGCGCAGGCGGAGCAGCTGCCACTTGGCAGCCTTGCCAGGCGCTTCAACCACGGGAACGATGCGCAACTGCTGCCAGAGCTCGGTGATCCCGCGTAGAACCGCCGACTCGGTCACCTCGCGGCCAAGTCCGTGCTTCAGCTGCGAAATCGTCGCGTCGCCCTGATCCAGAAGCTTGTAAACCTGCACCGCGAGCGGAGACACCTGCCGCGAGCCCGTCAGCTGCGGAATCCGGCGCCAGTCCCGATCGCCGCGTAGCGCATACACATAGGGCAACACCCAGCTTGCCACCACGAAATCGGGCTGCTCGCCCGGCTGCCCCAGCAAGTTGAGGCGAACTGCCACGCCTTCCAACTCCAGGCGAATCAGCAGTTCCTCGGCAAGGGACACGATCTTGGCCGAGGGAGTGGCATTCCGCTCTCCGCCTACCGCTTCAACGAAAGATGGGGCTACAAAAGAGGAAAACTGCCGTCTCGGAAGAAACAGACACAGCCCCGTTTCCTCCAACCAAGTGCGGGCCTCTTCAAAAGTCAGTTGCCCGCGTCCGTTATGGCGCATCCTCTCGGAGCGCGATGCTTCCAATTGTTCCGCTGTCAAAGAAAAAACCTCGCTTCCAGGCTGGCGAAAATCGCGATACAAGCCGCGCCCCTGAGAGCGCGGTGTGGCCCACCTTCCGAGTTCTTTAGATCCTGTGGAAGGCCCGCTGGATCTCTTTCCAAGAGTAAAGCAATGCTATTGGACGTCCGTGCGGGCAGCTGGTTGGGTGACTGGTCTTCGCAAGTTCTAACAATAACCATTCTATACGCTTTGAATCAAGAGTGGTATTGACTTTGATGGCGGAATGGCACGCGATCGAGGCGGCGATCCGCGATCGCAGCCGGCTAAGTTCTTCATTGGGCACAGGTTCATCTGAGTCTGCGGCTGCCTGCTCAATCACTTCCGCAAGCGTCCGCTGCAGCTCCGCGCCATTCAGGCCAACCGGAGCCGCTTTCACAGCAAGTGTTTGAGGACCAAATGGTTCCACCTCAAAACCACTGTTTTCAAGTTCCACGGCGATGCGAGCAAAAACGACCATTTGTTCGGGCTTTAAATCCACCAACAAAGGCATCAGCAAGCGCTGCCGCTGGACCCGCTCCACCTGGCGGTCGTGGAGAATCTTTTCAAACAGAACGCGCTCGTGAGCCACGTGTTGATCGATGATCCAGAGTCCATCGTCGCCGACGGCAAGGATAAAGGATTCGCGGAGCTGCCCCAGCGCCTTGAGCCCTCCCAGGTGGTTGAGTGTGGCGACCGCCTGCTCGGCTTCCACAGCGGCCGCCGCAGCGGCCGCATCCGCTGCGTAACCTGCAGACCCATTGGAGCTTGGCGAACCATGATCGGAATTCCCCGGGGTTTCCCGGATGAAAGCCGCCGCAGCTTCACCGAGTGCTTCCCGCGGAAAGTCGGCAAACTCCCGCGGAACATCGGCAAACATTGACGAGGCCGCCGAAGGGTTCGCCGCGAACGGCAATCTGCCCGGAGTGGGCGGCGGCAGCTTTGGAGTAAGTGCAAAGGTCTCAGCGTCAGTGAGTGAGAGAGTCTCGGAGGCCGGGACCGCAACTGGTGCCCCCTCGGGAAGGCCGGGCAATGGCGATGCCGCCACCGGCAAAAGCGAAGGGCTAGCTGTTGGCTGGGAGTCGAGCGCGGCAAGAAAGCCGGCGGCCGGGCGCGCCCTGATCAGCGCGTTGCGCAAGCTATCGCGCACAAAATCGTGAACCAGCGTCTGCTGCCGGAAGCGCACTTCGATCTTCGCCGGATGCACATTCACGTCCACCTCTTCCGGCGGCATCTCCAGGAACAGCAGCACCACCGGAAAACTGGTGGGAGGGATCACGTTGCGATATGCCTCCACGATCGCGTGCAGCAGCAGGCGGTCGCGAATCAGCCGCTTGTTCACGAAGATATAAATCGAGTTGCGATTGAGTTTCTGCAACTCCGGCTTGGAGTAGAAACCGGAGAGCCGTAGCGCGCCGGGCTCCCTTGCCGGCTCGTTGGGATCTTTCTTCCACGGCGGCGGCTCAGGCAGTCCGGCACGCGCAAGCGGAGACTCGGCGGCAACGGGAAGCAGTTGCTCAAGCGTCTCCTTGCCGAAGATCTGATAGATCCGCTCCGCCGTTCGCGCCACCGGCGGAGCCGCAACGATGGTATGGCTCGCAGAGATAAGCTCGAAGTGTTTTTCGGGATGCGCCAGCGCGTAGTGCGTCACCAGCGCCGTCACGTGCGCAAGCTCTGTCGACTCCGCGCGCAAGAATTTCCGGCGGGCCGGAGTATTGAAGAACAGATCGCTCACGGCGATCGATGTTCCGCACGGCAGGGCCGCGTCTTCCACGCGCAGAATCTTGCCGCCTGCAATCTCGATCCGCGTGCCAGTCGATTCACCTCCGGCGGAAGTCTCGAGCGTAACGCGCGCCACCGAGGCAATCGAGGGCAGGGCCTCTCCTCGAAACCCAAGCGTTGCGATCGAGAGAAGATCGTTCGCCGTGCGCAGCTTTGACGTGGCGTGCCGCTCGAAGGCAAGCAATGCGTCGTCGCGGCCCATTCCCTGCCCGTCGTCGGCAACGCGAATCAGCCTCCGCCCTCCGCCCTCGACCTCCACGCGGATCCGCGTCGCGGCTGCGTCGAGCGCGTTTTCCAGCAGCTCCTTCACCACGGAGGCGGGCCGATCCACCACTTCGCCGGCGGCGATCTGGTTGGCCACCTGATCGGACAGGATGCGGATCTGGCCCATAAGAGTTCAGGGTAAATGAGTGGCAGCGTCTACGGGACCTGTAAGCGGCGCAGGAAAAGCGGTGCGGAAAAAGGAAAAGGGCGCGAGTCTTTTTGACTCGCGCCCCCATTGTTGCCCGTCTTGCGATTTCCGTTGAGACAGACTGCCGGTCTACTTGCTGGCGGTTGTCGTCCCGGCAGCCTTGGCCGCTGGCTTGGCCTTCGGCTTTGCCGTCCCCGGCGAAGACACCGGGGTTGCGCCGGCCGGAGCCAGCATCGTCGGTGCGGTGTTGGTCGCCTTGCGAATCACTGCATCGGCGGCGATCGTGGTGCTCGCGGTGCTGAGCTGCGTCGCCGTGTACCACGGAGCCGGCAGATACCACTTCTGGTCGCCCGCCGCATTCAGGTAGTCGTACACCGCCGGCATATTGCCCGGCAGCTGCTGGCGGTCGCGATCGTAAAGCGCCACGTACGCCTTCAGCTCGTTCACGATCTGTCCCTGGTCGGCAGGCGTCTCCTGCTCCATGAGCGAGACCGCGTATTCCAGGTGTGCACCCGGAATCGCGCCGCGCTCGGAATCAAGGTTCAGCGCTGTGGTCAGATGGTTCAGCGCGTCCTGCCGTTCCTCGGGAGTCCGAGCGGTTTCACGCTCCAGCTTCGCGAGATAGAACTGCGCCGTGGGATCGTTCGGCCGCTGCGCTACGGAGTCCTGCAGGTTCTTTCTCGCGAACGCAAAGAGGTCGAAGTCCATCGCCAGGGCACCATTATCGCGCCTGGTCGCCGAACTCGCCGGAATAAATTCGGCGCCATTGCCGACGAACTTGCCATCCTTAGCCTTGCCTGAGATCTCGGCGCGCATCGGACCATCGAGCAGGTTCTGCAGATGCCCTTCGCGCTCCTTCACGTGCCTGGGATCGCCGATAAAACCCAGGCCCACTCGAGGATCCATCGCCGTGAGCTGCTCCAGCGTGTTGTAGACATGCAAGGACTCGCGGGCGTCGTAGTTCTGGTCCATCATGTAGCGCGCGGCCAGCTCGTCGGCCTCATCCTCTTCGGCATTCTCCCATTTCGTTGGCTCCAGGTGCGGATGGATGAAGTAGTGGCTGATCGTGAGGCCGCTCGCGCCGCCGGCCAGCCCGCCCAGCAACGTGCCTGCGCCTGCGCGCAGCGGGATCAGCACGCCGCCGGCACCCATGCCAAGCACGGTCGTAGCCACGTCGCTGATCATCTTTTCTTTTTCGGCCTTTTCTTTCTCCATCTCGTCGCCCACGACTTTGTCGTGGATCCGCTGCCACGCCTGTTTCTTTTCAATGTGCGCAATCTCATGTGCCAGCACATAGCTCAGCTCGGCTTCGTTGTCCACAACCGCCAGCATGCCGGTGGAAACATAAACCGTGCCCGTCGAGAGCGCAAGCACCTTGGGAATCGGATCGTACAGCACGCGGAACGTGTAGAGATTGGACGAACCCTTCGGCACCAGCCGCTGCCCCAGGTGATTGACATAGCTCTGCACGATCGGGTTGCTGTAAAGGCGCTGCCGGTCGAAAGAGTCGTCGCGGATATTGTCCCCGATCATCCCCCAGTTTTCTGTGAGATTGATGCTATAAGCCATCTGCAGGTCTTGACGGCGCGTCTCGTCCCATTGCTCCTGGATAGCCCTTTGGATCTCAGGCGTCGCCTCGATTTTGGCGAGACGCTCCTTGTCATTCTCTGTAAGATTTGAAAGCTGCGACATGCTGGGAGGCTTCTTTTTGCCGGTGAGAACGCTGGTCACGTTGCTGGTGATCTGAGCTGAGGTTGGTATCGACGAAACTCCGCATAGGAGAGGCAGGCATACGAACATAGAAAGAGGTTTCCGCACGAAACACTCCTTTCTTATATGGGGCCGGCTGTGTTGGCCATGAGCCGGGAGTATAGGTGCTGTGAGTATAGGCTGGGTTTTCTGTGAAGGTCAACGAGTTTCCGGCCAATAACAAAACGTGTGCGGGCGGCCCACGGGACGCGGTAACTCGATCAGATTACCAACGATAAGAATCGTAACCAGGCCTCGTCCCCGCGCAGGGCATCAGTCGCCGTCCGCCCGGTCAAATTCCCCCGTGTTTCGATCCGCTCAACGCGAGCTTGCGCGAAGCTGAAAAGGTGGGGCGTGAATTATTCAACAAGATTTGCACTGGCCCTGCCCTGAAGTCTGGAACCTGCGGCGCGCGCGTGGCATCGTAAAGGTGCGCGACACGCTCAAGGCTCACGCAGCCCCATGTTAGAGGAGCCCGTACGGTGTCCGCAGCAAAGAAAAGGAGATTGCATGTCGACACACACCAGTCAGGGTTCCAAAGCTGCCAAGGTCAGCAATCCGGACGGATTCTCGCCGGAAAAGGTCAAGGATTTATCGAGCGTGCTGAACGCGCTGCTCGCAGACGTCTTCGCGCTCTACCTGAAGACGAAGAACTTCCATTGGCACATGAGCGGTCCGCACTTCCGCGACTACCATCTGCTCCTCGACGACCAGGGCGATCAGATCTTCAAGATCACCGACGATATTGCAGAGCGTGTACGCAAGATCGGCGGTGAGACCATCCGCTCCATCGGCCACATCGCGCGCCTGCAGCGCATCGCCGACAACGACCAGGAGTACGTCTCGGCGCACGACATGCTCATGGAATTGCACAGCGACAATCGCGCACTGGTCGAGAGCCTGCGCGCGGCGCACGAAGTTACGTCGAAGGCCAACGACTACGCAACCACCAGCCTGATCGAAGTGTGGATCGATGAGGCCGAGCGGCGCGCGTGGTTCCTCTTCGAAGCGTCCCGTTAGCCCGAGCAACAAAGAAACACGAGTGAAGTCCGCGCGAGGCGGTATCTGCGCGGACTTTTCGCATGCGAGACTTAAAGCATGACCGAATCGCTGCCGTCGCTGATCCCGTCGCTGATCTTTGACCTCGACGGAACACTCACCGACTCGAAGCCCGGAATTCTCGGTTGCCTGCGCGAAGTTTTGCATGCGCGCGGAATCGGCGATACCGGTCCTCTCGACCGCTTCATCGGGCCGCCAGTCGAGCAATGGGTTGCAGAGCTTTTGCCCGATGGATCCCTAGAGGACCACGCCGCGCTCGCCCGCGAGTATCGCGCCTGCTACGACCGCACCGGCTGGAGGAACAACGCGGTTTATCCGGGCGCCGCGCAGATGCTGACCAAGTTGCGGAACGCCGGATTCCCGCTCTACGTCTGCACGTCCAAACAGGAGCACTTCGCGCTGCGCATTCTCCAGGCATTCGATCTCGCGCGGGTTTTCACTGCGATCTACGGCGACAAGCTGGAATACCCAAGCCACAGCAAGACCGATCTACTTACTCGTGTCCTGAAAGAACGCGAGCTCGCCACTGAGCAGACATGGATGATCGGCGATCGCAGCTTCGATATCGAGGCCGCGCACGCCAACGGCATCCGCTGCGTCGCGGCGGCGTGGGGCTACGGCGCACCTGAAGAGTGGGCGCAGGCCGACGCGATTGCCCATGCGCCCGCCGAAGTGATGGGCATTGTTTCGGCGCAGCCGGCAGTCCCAGCGGCAGACAACGTCAATTAACCGCACCACTGAAACGCCGCTCTGTGCGGGCTCCCAGCATCTATGATTGAGTTGGATCGCTGACAGGAGACCATCGTGCCGGGCACTGCTGTCCCATCGCCGGTTGCCGCTGCCGGTGGCAGCTTCCTCATCGAGTCGCGCACGCCGGATGAAGTCTTCACCCCTGAAGATCTGAACGAAGAGCAGCGGCAGATCGCTGCAACGGCTGCGCAGTTTGCCCGCGAAGAGATCCTGACGCGCATTGCCCCGATTGAAGCCAAAGAGCCCGGCGCCATGGCGGCACTCTTGCGCAAAGCGGCGGCGCTCGGGTTCACGGCGACTGAGACTCCCGAGGAATACGGCGGACTCGGAATGGACAAGGTCAGCGCGACAGTGATGACCGATCACCTCTCCGTACTCGCCAGCTTCTCCACTGCGTTCGGCGCGCACACTGGCATCGCCACCCTCCCGCTCGTCTGGTATGGAACCCCGGAGCAAAAGCAAAAGTACTTGCCGAAGCTGGCTTCGTGCGAGCTCATCGGTGCGTACGGTTTGTCCGAGGCCAGCTCCGGATCGGACGCAATGAACATCCGCGCGCGGGCCACGCTTTCGGCCGATGGCGCGCACTATATCCTCAACGGCGAAAAACACTGGATCACGAACTGCGGCATCGCCGGCCTCTACACCGTCTTCGCCAAGATCGACGGCGAGAAATTCTCCGCGTTCCTCATTGAGCGCGGCACGCCGGGCCTCACCGTCGGCGCGGAAGAGCACAAGCTCGGCATCCGCGGCTCGTCCACCTGTTCGCTCGTACTCCAGGACTGCAAAGTGCCCAGGGAAAACCTGCTGGGCGAAGCCGGCAAGGGGCATCACATCGCGTTCAACGTGCTCAATATGGGCCGCCTCAAGCTGGGTGTCGCATGTGTCGGTGGCGCACGCCAGGCGCTGGCAGAGATGATCCGCTACGCCAAGCAGCGCCAGGCCTTCGGCAAGGCCATCGCCGAGTTCGGCCTCATCCAGCGCAAAATCGCCACCGCCTCCGCGCAACTCTACGCAGCCGAGAGCATGGCTTACCGCACCGTGGGCCTAATCGAGGCCAAGCTCACAGAACCCGAAGGCGCCCAGCCCATCGCGATCCCGCGCAAGATCGAAACCTACGCGGTGGAGTGCTCCATTCTCAAGGTGTATTGCTCCGAGATGCTCACCTTGATTGCCGACGAACTCGTCGCGACCATGGGCGGCTACGGTTACGTCGAGGAATATCCGGCCGAGCGCACCTATCGCGACGCGCGCATCAATCGCATCTTCGAGGGCACCAACGAGATCAACCGCCTCATCATCACCGGCTGGCTCATGAAGCAGGCGATGGCAGGAAGGCTGCCGCTGCTCGGCGCGATCAAGCGCGTCATGGACGAGGTGACGCAGCCGCCCGCTTTCGGCGGCGATGGCGATGCAGGCGAAGCGCTGGCGCGCGAGTCGGCTGTACTCGCCGCGGCAAAGAAGATCGCGCTGTTCTCCGCCAGCGTCGCGAGCCAGCGCTTCATGACCGCGCTTGAGGAACAGCAGGAGATCATGGCAGACCTCGCCGACACGATCAGCCAGGTTTATGCGCTCGAGTCCGCGCTCTTGCGCGCGAAAAAAATGAGCGCGGCCAAACGCGGCGCAGCGGAAGCCGCCGCGGCCATGACCGCATTGCTCGCCGACGATGCTCTCGCGCTCGTCGAGCACGCGGCGCGGCGTGTCCTCGCAGCCTGCGCAGCAGGAGACGAATTGACCACGCAGCTCGCCATTCTGCGGCGGCTGGCGCGCGCAACGCCGGCAAATACGGTGGAGCTAAGCCGCGCCGTGGCGCGACAGGCCATCGCGCTGGAGCGGTATCCCGTCTAGCGCTGCTTCGCGCTGCAAATCGGCTGGCGTCCCCGAAAGTAGACGCACCACGATCGCGATCGCGGGAATCAAGTAAACAATCGAACCGAAAACCCACATGAAAGCTCCCGCTGCAACCTGGTCGTTCAAGGCAGAAATACCCAGCGGGCGGGCGATCATTCCATAGCTTGGATAGAGCAAGCGGCCGGAAAAGCAGAGCAGCGCCGAGACGGCTGTATTCACCACATCGGCGAGCAGCAGATACGGAATCAGTACCCAGCCGGACGACCTCTTGCGCGCGGGCCACGGCCGGATCACCGGCCACCAGAACAGAAGATTGGTGAAGAAGAAGCAAGCGTGTTCAAAGTTGTGCCAGTTCTCTGAGGCGAGCGCAAACTCGTAAGCGCGCGGAATGTGCCAGCCGATGTATGCTGCGTTCATCGCCAGCCACGCAATGCGCGGCCGCGTCAGGAAGCGACCAGCTGCATGAAAGACCTGTCCCGCGAAAAGCGGCCGCAGCAGCCGGATCACAACCCGCGGAAGCCCTCGCAAAATGGGAACCACCGGCGCGCCGAGCACAATGAGCGGCGGCGCGACAGACATCAGCACGTAATGCTGCGCCATGTGCATAAACAGCAGCGACTCGCTGAAGGTGTCGAGCGGCGAAGCGACCGCACCGAACAACGCCAGGATGCCGCCCAGGAATGCGGCAAGCCGCCACGCTGGAAACTGCGCCGGACGCGTGCGCCGGATGCGCGACCACCCAATCGTGTAAATCAGCGCGGCGAGTGCAAGCTCCGACGTAACGATCCAGGGAATCTCCCAGCGCGTCAACAGATCCGCAAGCGTGGTCGAGTCGGTCATCGGTTCCGATTTTAGTGATTCGGACTTTGCGCAGCCGGGGAATTCGGTGCGGCTTCTGAGGTTTCAACCGCGCGCCGCGACGCGTCGTAAGCCGGCGGCTCGTTTGCCGGATGCAGCGTCTCGAGAAAACTCACTAGCGCCTCAACCTCTGCCGGCGACAGATTCTTGCCGTACGCCGGCATGTTGCCGCCGCCGCTCACCACCTTGAAGCGCATCTGGTCGATCGTCATGCGCGTGGCCACGTTATCCAGATCCGGACCGCGCTCGCCGCCGGCTCCGCCAATCGTGTGGCAGTTGCGGCACTGCTTGGCCTGGAACACCACCGCGCCCTGGCGCACCAGCGGCGTGGCCGTCTGCAATTTAGCCACGGGCAGCGGATCGCTGCTCCAAGCGCTCATATGCGGGCTCCATGGCGTGGTCGTTCCCAGTTGCGTAAGCACGCCCCACGTCACGGCGATCGTAGTAACGGCGAGCACCGCAACCGGACGGCGGTGCCAGCTCTTCTCGCCCTCCGCCGCATAAAACGGAATCGCAAGCAAAACCGCAATCGCGATAATGGGAACGATCAGGATGAATGGCGTCTCCATCTGCGGCGGCAGATACGACAGGATGGTGTAAATCCACAGGAAGAAAAAGTCCGGCTTGGGCACGGTCGCGATGATCGAAGGATCGGGCTGACCGCTCGGCCCGAAGGGGCCAAAAACAAATGCACACACGGCAACGGCGGCCAGAATCGCTCCGGAAAAGATCAGGTCCTTCCAGAATGCGCCGGGGATGAACGGAATGCCGTCCGTGTGCGCTAGGTGCTTGTACTCCTCGATGTAGGTCGCCCGCTGCACCAGCCGCCCGGGCATCGGCCACTCGTTAACGCCAAGCTTCAGCACCATCCACACGTGCAGAAACGCGAACAGCAGCATCGCGCCGGGAATGACAAAAACATGCAGCGCAAAAAAACGCGAGAGTGTGGCGCCTGCGATGATCGGGCCGCCCAGCAGCAGATGCACCAGCCCGCCGCCGATAAACGGCACACGGCTCACGATCGATGCGCCGATGCCCAGGCCCCAGTACGCATCCTGGTCAAAGCGCAGCACCTGGCCGGTAAACGCCATGCCTAGCGTCATCAGCAGCAGAAAAACGCCGAGAATCCACGTCAGCTCGCGCGGAAACTTGTATGCGCCGAACAGAAATACCTGTGCCATGTGGATGAGCACGATGGCGACCATGAAGTTCGATCCCCAGCCGTGCATCGCGCGGAGGAACCACCCCAGCGGAATCTGGTGATTCAGAATATTCAGGCTGTTCCACGCCTCACCTGCAGCGGGTACATAAACCAAAGCCAGCAAAATACCGGTAAAAATCTGCAGAAAGAGCAGCGTAAACGCGGCGCTGCCGAAGACGTACCACCAGCTCGCGGTGTTGCGCGGCACAGCATGCAGCGCGGCATCCTTCACCGGCCCTTCGAGCTGCAGGCGTCGCTCCAGCCACGCGTAAACACGCGCCGCCACGCTTCGCGCCGCCGTCCCGGGGCCCCTGCGGACGGGTCCTTGTCCATGGGGTGAATCATTCATCCCTGGCATCGGCGATCTCCGGGCGTGGTGGAGATATTCACGAGCTTTGCCGAATTCGAAAGCGTCGGCATCTGGCCGGCATCGATCTTCAACTCACCGGCGACGATCTGCCAGTTGTACGGGAACAGCCCGCGCTCCGGCGGCCCCGACGCGCGCGCGCCGTCCGCGTAGTAGACGCCGCCATGGCAGGGACACATGAATAGCTGCGACTGTGGGAACCAGCGCACCGGGCATCCAAGATGCGCGCAGTTGATCGCGAAGACGCTGAACTGGTTGGCGCTCTCGCGGCGCACGTAGCAGGCCACGTTGTCGGTCTGCCCATCCCAAGGGTCGGCCGCGGGATTCTTGTAGTACGCAAGCCGCGTTTCCCCGGCCGGGAACCCTTCAATCGGCCCCAGCGACACCCACGACTTGTAATTCGCGTCCTTCTTCCATGGCGCAAAAAGATAACGCACGATGGGAACGGCGAGCACGAGCCCGACCAGACCATTCAGCCCGATGCCGGCCTTGAGCAGCAGCCACCGGCGCGAGACCGTACGCGGATCGTCTGCTGAACTGGCCGGGTTGACGGCGGCTGGCGCAGGCTGCGAATTGGAAGGTTGATCTTCGTTGCTCATTTCTTTTCACCTCCCGGTCCTTTCGCGGAAGCGGGTTGGGCGGCCTTAGGTTGCGTTGTCGCCGCATTCGCCGCTTGTGCAGGAGTACGCAGCGATGCGAGGTAGGCGACAACGTCGTCCACGTCCTGAGTTGAGACGACCGGCCGGCCATCCGGCGAAGATGCGGGCCCGAGCCTCCAGTCCGGCTGCCCAATATCGGGCCGGCCGGTGATGATGATCGAGCGCAGCGCCTGGTCGCTTACCAGGGACAAATATTCGGGCCCGGTGATCTCCTGTTTTGACGATTGGTGGCACTTTGCGCAGCGGTCGCCGTAGACTTGCTGTCCGTGAGCGGAGTCGCCGGCCGCGTATTGTGCATAAGGTGGAGGCGTCGCGCCGGCAAACGCATTCGGCTGCGACCACGCCTTGCGCATTCCGGCAATGATTGCGCCGATCTGCGCATCGGTCAGCATGCCGCCAGCGGATTGTGCGAAGGCCGGCATCTCGGTGCCCGGCATTCCGCCTGAAATCCACTTGCGCAGGCTCGCATCGTCCACCAGCGCCTGATATTCAGGATTCGCCAGATCCATCGCGGGACCATTCTGCCCATTCGCTCCATGGCACGCCGCGCAATTCTCGTTATAGAGTGCCGTGAAGTCCGTCACGTTTTCCGGCCGGCCGATCGCTTGCGGAGGATATCCGGGCGCGTGCGCGCAACCCGCAAGCAGAACCATCATGAATAGGAGAAGCGCGTGAAGGGGGTCGCGCATCAATGCTTCTCCTCTTCAGAGTGACCCACGTCCGGCCGCGATTCCATCAGGCCGGGCGCTTCAAAGCCCATCCGCGCCGCGAACGGGATCGATTGTCCTGTACGGATGCGTCCCTGGCGCGCGACGACGATGCCGGCAACCACGCCGTAAGTGACCTGCGAAATCAGGAACCATCCCCAGGCGATGTGCGCGTCAAGCGCAGGATTGATGATGCCCATGAACGAATGCAGAATCCCGGTCCAGAGAACCGGCGCCAGGATTCCGCCGAGCACGATGGGGCGCCGCGGCAGCATGGGCAGCATCGCGCCATAGAGCAAGCCGACCAGCACGCACGTGACCGAATGAATCACAATCGCCACCAGCAGTCCCTGCCAATGGAAGGCGGCAATGTCGGCGGTCGACGGGTTGCGCCAGTTCGCCACGCCTGCCCCGCCCAGCAGGTTCACCGGGTACCAGATGCTGTGCTGCGCAATCAGCCCATAGAGCATCGCCGGGAAGATCATCGCCACGCCGCCCGCAATGCCGCCCTTGATGCCGCTGGTCACCGGATACGTCTCGAGCGGCAGCCGTGCGCGATGCTCAGGGCTCAGGCGGATGCGCGCCACAAGCGAGCGCGAAGATGCGATAACCACCGGCAGGTCGAGCACCGGAACATCCTCGTGCTGCTCGTGCGGCAGCACCTGCCGGAACCATCCGATGCATCCCGCAAGCATCAGAACCCCACCCAGAATGCTGATGCCCGTGCTCGTAACCAGGCCCGCAACGCCCAGTGTGCAGCCGAAAGCGAGCACGATGGGCCACGCCGTTGGCGCAGGCAGACGAATGATCGCGCCGGCCGCCGGTCTCCCTTCGTGCTGCAAGCTCTCGTTCACGTCACTCACCTTCCCACGATGTACACCACGGTGAAAACCACCACCCACACCGCGTCGACAAAGTGCCAGTAAAGCGCAAGAACCTGCACGCGCTCTGAATGGTGCTGCTCCACGCGCCCTAGGAGCGTAAAGATCATCACCACCAGCAGCATCGACAGGCCAACGACCACGTGCGTGGCGTGCAGGCCCACCAGCGAGTAGAAGGTGGTTCCGAAGAGATTGGTGCGGATCGTCAGTCCGCGGTTTACGATCAGGTCGCGCCACTCGATCGCCGTCCCCGCCAGAAATTCGAGTCCCAGCAGCATCGTCGCCGCCCACCATGCGCCGAACGCTCGAATGCGTCCGCGATGAATGGCCCGCTCGGCGAGGATGATGGTGACGCTGCTCGACAGCAGGCACACGGTATTGAAGATGGGCAGTTCGAGAATCTGCGGCGTCGGTCCGGTCGCGCTCCGGCCGATGTAATAGATATAGGCGACGACAAAAATCGTAAAGATCGCCGACTCGCCGATGATGAGCGACAACATGCCCACGCGGCCGCGCGAGGGCAGCCGCCAGTTCTCGTCCGCGAAGATGGGCACCGGGTTCGAAATCGCGCTCATCGTTCGTACTTCCAGTCTGGATCCAGGGTGTGCTTCAGATCCCAGAGCGGTCTCCGGCTGCGCACCACCGGGTCTTCCGCGAAGTTGTACGCCGGCGGCGGCGAGGGCGTCGACCACTCTAGCGTCCACGCGTCCCACGGATCGTTGCCGGCCTTTTCGCCATGGAAGTACGAGTCGATCAAATTCCAGGCGAAGATCAGCACCGCGACGGCCTGCACCGCTCCCCCCGCCGAAACGATCATGTTCAGCGTGTTCCAGCCGCGGTCCGGTTCATACGTGTAGATCGAGCGCGGCATGCCGTAGATGCCGAGAAAATGCATCGTGTCAAAGGTGATGTGGAACCCGATGAGAAAGAGCCAGAAGTGCCACTTACCCAGCTTCTCGCTCATCATGCGGCCCGTCGCCTTGGGATACCAGTAATAAATCGCGGCGAAGATGCAGAAGACGATCGCGCCCACCAACACGTAGTGAAAGTGCGCAATCACAAAGTACGAGTTGTGCAGCTGCCAGTTCCACGGCGCAACGGAAAGCATGATGCCGGTAAGCCCGGCGATGAGGAACTGAAACAGAAAGCCTGTGCAGAACAGCATCGGCGTGGCGAAGCGGATCGTTCCCCCCCACATCGTCGCCAGCCAGTTGAAAATTTTGATGCCCGTGGGAATGCCCACCATCATCGTCGATAAAACGAAGAACGCATTGCCCACGGACGTCATGCCAACCGTGAACATGTGGTGCGCCCACACCGTAAGGCTCACAAACCCGATGCCGATTGAGGCCGCGACCATCGCCGGATAACCGAAGATCGCCTTGCGCGAGAAGACGGGAATGATTTCGTTCGCAATCGCGAAGGCCGGCAGCACCAGCACATACACCTCGGGGTGCCCGAAGATCCAGAAGAAGTGAATCCACACAATGGGTGAACCGCCCGCCTGCGAGTCGAAGAAATGCCCTCCAAGATAGCGATCGATCATCAGCATGATCTGCGCCGCGGTCAGCGGCGTAATCGTCACCAGCGTCAGCGCGCTCACCACCAGCATCAACCACGCAAACAGCGGCATGCGGAACAGCGTCATGCCGCGGCATCGCATGGAGATCACCGTAGCGATGATGTTGATCGCCGTGCCCAGCGTGCCAAATCCGCTCAGGATCAGCGACAGCGCCCAGTAGTCGGTGTTGTGGCCGGGGGTGAAGGCCCGCGCCGTGAGCGGCGCGTACGCGAACCAGCCGATGTCCGGCGCAGCGCCCATTCCATAGAGGCCGAATCCGCCCACAATGCTGAAGTAGAGCAGCAGTCCGCCTAACGCCGTCAGCCAGAAGCTGAAAGCGTTCAGCCGCGGAAAGGCCATGTCGCGCGCGCCGATCATCAGCGGGATAAGATAATTCGCGAACCCAAACAGAATCGGCATGCCCACCAGAAACACCATCGTCGTCCCGTGCATGGTGAACAGCTCGTTGTAGGTCTCTGGCGCGACGAAGTGGTTATGCGGGATAGCAAGCTGGATGCGAATGACCATCGCCTCGGCTCCCGCGACCAGCAGGAAAAAAATGGCGTACACGATATAGAGAATGCCGAGCTTCTTGTGGTCCACCGTCACCACCCAGCTATGCAGCCACTCAAGCAGTGCCAGGCCGCGCGAGCGGGGCACATCGAGAGCGCCCGGAATGGGATATGTCTGGTCGGCCATTGCGAACTCCTCTAGTGCAGCGTGGCGAGATACGCCGCAACCTGATTCGTCTGTTCGTCCGTCAGCTGCATGGCGGGCATCAGCGCGCCCGGTTTCATGTTGTCCGGGTTCTCGATCCACGCGCGCAGGTTCTCCGGCGTATTCTCCGCCGCGCCCGAGGCAATCGTTGCCCGGCTCATCAGGTGCGTGAGGTCGGGCCCGAACGTACCCTTCGCCGGCGTGCCGGAAATCGTGTGGCAACTCACGCACGCCTCGGTCTCAAACACCTGCCGTCCGGCGGCAACCGTTGCCTCTTCGATCGCCGGCTGCTGCTCGCTCTTCACCCACGCGGCAAACTGCTCCGGCGTGTCCACGTAAACCCGTAGCAGCATCTTGGCGTGCTCCACGCCGCAGAACTGCGCGCACTGCCCCACGTAGAGGCCCGTCTTTTCCGGGTCGAGCCACATCTCGTTCGGGTGGTTGGGAATCAGATCGGTCTTGCCGCCAAGTTGCGGAACCCAGAAGCTGTGATCCACGTCGGCCGACAGCAGTTTCAGATAGGCCGGCTCCGGCGCCCCGGGCGTGCTCACCGGCAGGTGCAGCTCGTTGGCCGTCACGATCCCCAGCTTGGGATAGCGGAACTCCCACCAGAACTGGTGCCCGATCACCGTTACATCCAGCGCCGATGCAGGCTTTGGCGCATCCTGTATCGCAAAGATGATGCGCGCCGTAGTCAGAAAGAGAACGACGACGATGAGCACGGGGATGACCGTCCACGCAAGCTCCACCTGTGTGCTGCCGTAAATCTGTGCCGGCTCATGCCGTGCATCCTCTTCGCGCGCCCGGTAGCGGATGACCACATATGCCAGCAACCCGCCGACGACCACAAAGATCGAGCCGGTAATCAGCAGCACAAAGAGCGAAAGCCCGTAGATCTCGTGCGCAGGCGTGGAAGCTGGCTCCAGGATGCTGGGGATGGACTGCGAGCCTTGCGCAATCGCCTGCGCGGCGCAGAGACAGAATCCCGCCGGGGTCAGAGAAGAGAACCGGATTAGCGGGAGACTGCGCATTGGCGGCATCGTCCTCCAGTTTCCGGTCAGGGTTGGCGGCCATGCGTGCAGACACGGCCGTGGAGGTGATTGCTGAGCCGATTTGCGATCGGCTGCTTTGAGTGGCTGAACAGGGCCGCGCGACCCGGCGGCTTGAACGCGTTGCCGTGGGCATGCGGGCCTTCGCCATCGATTATAAAGCGCTGCTCCGGACGCTTTTTCGATGCCGCAGTGGGGAAGAAGTTGTGATTCCATTAAGAAATCGTTGCCCGGTGTCGGGCAGCACGCTCGTCCACAGATAACACGACGACTGGACGATCCTTTGCCGCACCGCTCCTTGCGCCGCCGCGATATAGCAGGATACAACGGAGTCGAGCGGGGAGCCCATCGGGGAGCAATGAGCGCAACGTCGCAGCAGACGATTCGGTCGAAGGCGGCAGAGATCGAGCGAAGCCTCGCCGCGGGCACGCATCCCGATCGGGCGCGCCCCGACGCTGCGTGGCTGCTGCTCCTCGCCCTTCGGCGCGAGTTCCCGGATGCCAATCGCGCCTGGCTCATCGCCCACCAGGACGACACCCTCTCGCCCGATTGCGCGGCTGCGCTCGACAGGCTGGCCGCGCGAAGAACCGCGGGCGAACCCATGCAGCACATCTCCGGCGAGGCCGAATTTTTTGGGCTCCCGTTCTCTGTAAATTCCAGCGTTCTGATCCCCCGGCCGGAAACCGAACACCTCGTCGAGAAAGTTCTCGCGCTGGCGCGGAGTTTTCCCGCGCCTAAAATCGTGGACGTCGGCACCGGCTCGGGCGCGATTGCCATTTCGCTGGCGCATGAGCTCGCAAACGCCCAGATCTGCGCGACCGATCTCTCAACAGCGGCGCTGGCTATCGCCATCGAAAACGCCGAGCGCAACGACGTCGCGGATCGCATCCGTTTTCTCGCAGGCGATCTCCTGGCGCCCGTCGCGAATGAGCGCTTCGATCTCGTCGCCAGCAATCCGCCCTACGTGCCGGAGCGCGATCGCGCATCGCTGTCCGTCGAGGTCCGCGACTACGAACCCGCGCAGGCGCTCTTCGCCGGTGAGGACGGACTCGCGATCTACTGGCGTCTCATTCCCGCCGCATTTGCCGCCCTCGTCCCGGGCGGATTCATCGCCTTCGAGATCGGCTATGGCCAGAGCGACGCACTGCGAGCGCTGCTCGAGCAAGCGGGATTCAACGAAATCGAATTTGTTCCCGATCTCCAGGGTATTCCGCGCGTGGTGACCGCGAAACGGCCTTAGCCAGACAATTCTGAAAGAGCTATGGGCTCGAGGCGGGTTTGGCTGCGCGCCCCGTCTGGCCCAGTTCCTTGTAAAAGCCGAGATCCTCGCCGGTCAGCGACTTGGTGATGTACACAATCTGCCCGTAGTGCAGGCCGAAGTGCTCCACCACCTGGTAAACCGCATCGATTCCCCGAACCTGGTAGCCCTGGATCTCATAGCGCCCGAGCAGTTCCTCTGCCGTGAGCCGGTCAAGCACTGTGCCCGCCGCATCCAGCGTCGCGCTCAGTTGTGCGAGTAGTTCCGCAGCGCTCGCGCCTTCCCTGGCTGCAAACTCGGCCGGCCGGTTGCGTGCGTCGTCGCTTTTATTGAAAGACGCGACCAGCCACTGTCGCACATTGCCATTCAGATGCAGAACGAGATTGCCGATACTGTTCGATACCTCGTTAGGCCGCCACCACACTTGCTCCACCGCAAGCGGCGCCACGCATGTGCGCAGCCGCGGCCAGTACTGACCAAGAAGCTTCTGGCGGGAGAAATCGAGAAACAGCGCTGCGAGAGTGGAATCGGTGGATGTCATCGCACGTATTGGACCCGTCTGCCCGTTCCTTTAAGACCCAACCCGCCAATCGCGGGCTCCAATTGCGGACCTTAGATCAGCTCGTAGCCGGCGAACCAGTAGCCGATCTCGAATGCCGCGGTCTCTTCGGCATCCGATCCGTGAATCGCATTCTCAGAAATCGAAGCGGCGAACATCTTCCGGATGGTTCCGGGCTCTGCGTTGGCGGGGTTAGTGGCTCCCATCAGCTTGCGCAGGCCGGCAATGGCATCTTCCTTTTCCAGAACCATTAAATAGATGGGGCCGGAGGCCATAAAGTCGGTGAGCTCGCCAAAAAACGGCTTTTCACGGTGCACGGCATAGAATCCCTCGGCCTCGCGCTTCGTGATGGCCTGTTTCTTGATGGCTACAAACCGGAAACCGGCCTTCTCGATCGCGGCCAGGATGGCCCCTGTGGAATTCTTCCGAACCGCGTCGGGCTTGATGATACTAAATGTGCGTTGCAGCACTCGAGAGATGCTCCTTGAGGTTATCTGTCCTTCTATCATAGTAGTAGGGGCAGCGAGCCGCTGCCAATCTGGGCCGATTTTTGGCCATCTGGTACTGTTGATTACCAAGGCTCCCCACCGAAGGGATTAGCCGGAACTAACACGAAAGAGGCATTTTAGAGCCTCATTTTTTGCGGACATCTGCTTCGATTTCTGCTACTTTAAAAAGGTATTCAGAACCAGCCATTCAGAAGTGATCCGGGCTCGGCGATTTGAGCAGGGGTGCCGAACTCGGTTTGGGGAACACTAATGGTATTGCAGGTGCTCGAAATCGCGGTCGTGGTTGCCATCGCACTCTTCTTTGTGCGCTGGCAGCGGAACGCCCGCACTCGCAACGCGCAAACTTGGGAGTCGCTCCTCGGAAAGATTCGCCCCGAGTGGAGCGCGCGCGAGCTGAGCGAGCAGTTCCTTTGGCAGGAAGGCCTGAGTGCAACTCCTGAAGACGCCTGGCAACGTATGGAAGGTCCGAAGGGCCTCTGGGTCATGTATAAGAATGCCCGGGTCATGCTTCAGATGGCGGATTTTGCCGCCAAGCACTGCGAAGGCGTCGACCGGCTTCTGGTCGAGACGCTGCACAGTGACGCCATGCAGATTCAGGTTTGTGTATTGACAGCTCTAGTGCAATACGCTTTCCGCAGCACAAGCGAGAGCGTTCGCATCAACGCTTACCGTGCCGCATCGATGTATACGGGGATGGCCGCGCGCACGACCCAGCTGCTGCAGGAGCACGCAGCTGTTATGGTTCCGGATTTCGTTGCAGCGATGTAATCGCATCAACGGTTCGAGAACTCGAAACCCCGGCTTCGGCCGGGGTTTTCTTTTTTGTCGTGGGGCAATCGCTATCCGGGCGGTTCGCCTACGGAGCAGCCGCTTCTACGCTGGATTTTCCTTAAGGAACAGGTTAATCGCGTCGTACTCGCTCTCTGCGATGCGAAAGGTGAGAGCCGCCGCGGTCTCTTCCACTTGTTGGGCGCTGCGCCCGCCCACAATGGCTCCGGTGATCGCCGGATTGTGCAGCGTCCATGCCACGGCCACCACCCCGGCGGTAACGCCGTGCGCATTGCCAATCTCGCGCAGCAGCGCCACCAGGCGCATGTTGCGGCTCAACCGCGGTTCCTTGAATTCGATATTGTTGCGGCGCCAATCGTTGGCCGGTAGTGACGTGGCACGTTCCGCAGTCATCTTTCCCGTCAGCATGCCGCTCAGCATCGGCGAGTAATTGATCACCCCAATGTTGTTTTCGAGCGCAAAGGGCAGAATCTCCGTCTCCACTGCGCGGCGCAGCATGGAGTACGGCGGCTGCAGGCTGGTGATGGGCGCGATCTTCTGGATCCGCTTCATCTGATCCACGGAGAAATTCGACACCCCGATCCAGCGCACCTTGCCCTCTTTTCTGAAGCGGTCGAGCGCCGTCCAGGCCTCTTCAATCTCCGCGTCCGGATCAGGCCAATGAATCTGGTAGAGATCGATGGTATCCACGCCCAGGCGCCGCAGCGAGCCTTCCAGCTCCTTCGCCAGCGACTCGGGTTTCAGCCCGCCGCGGATGCTCCCATCGGCATTCCACAGCCGCGAGCATTTTGTGAAGATGTAGGGCTTGCGCGACGCCGATTTCACCGCGCGGCCCACAACTTCCTCCGAGTGGCCCAGCCCATAGACTGCTGCGGTGTCGATCCAGTTCACGCCCAGCTCGATCGCCCGATGGATGGCCGCGATAGAGTCGTTATCGTCCTGCGCGCCCCAGGCATATTGCCATTCGCTGCCGCCAATCGCCCAGGCGCCAAAGCCAATCGAGGTCAGTTGCAGGTCGGAGTTGCCGAGGGTACGGAGCGCGGGTGACGAAGCAGTCGCAGGCATACGTACAGAATAGATGCCATCGCGGCGGGCTAATCCTCAAATCAAGGAAAAACCACTGCGCGGTGGCGCCGACAGATCACGCGATCGGATGCACGCATTGTTCGCGCGCGCATCTAAACCTTCACAGAGGTGATGTTATGAAGTGCATTCTTCCCGCGATCTGCTGCCTTACGTTCTTCTCCCTGCCGGTTCTGGCGCAAAAGGCGGCTCCCATGAGCGACCAGAAGTTCCTGGACTTTGCCGCGCAAACCGACATGGTGGAGGCGCACCTGGGCAAGCTGGCACAGGATTCGGCCGGCAAGCAGCCGGTGAAAGACTATGCACAGATGCTGGTGCACGATCACACGCAGGACTTCGGCAAATTGCAGACACTGGCCACGCAGACCAGCCTCACGATGCCAAACGCGATCGACGCCGCGCACAACAAGTCCATGGTCGGACCATTCCACTCGCTAAAAGGCTCGGCCTTCGACCACAAGTACATCCAGGACATGATCGCCGGACACACCCAGGCGCTCGCGACCTATAAGAAGGAAGCCCACGACGCGCAGAATCCTGAGGTCCGCGCTTACGCCGAAGAGACGATTCCGACACTCCAGAAGCATCTCGATGGCGCGAAGGCTCTGCAGCAGGGAAAATCGCCGGCAATGTAAGTTGGCTCGCGTTTCAGAACGGCGCGAACGGGCAACGCGATCAGTCCACGCGATCGCCTCAGTTGAGGAACATCGTCCGGTAGAGCGTGTCGCGCTGCACGGGTTTAAAGCCCGCATCGCGGATGATGCGCCGCAGCTCCTCTTCCGTGGTGCAGTTCGATGTGCCCGCGGCGCGAACCACATTTTCCTCCAGCATTACCGAGCCCACGTCGTTGCCGCCGAAGTGCAGTCCGAGCTCGAGCACCTTCAATCCCTGCGTGACCCAGCTCGCCTGCACGTTCTCAATGTTGTCGAGATAGAGCCGGGAGATGGCGAGTACTTTGAGGTACTCGACTGAAGTCGCTTCGTCCCAGCCGCGGCCCCCGAGCGCTGTGTTTCCTGGCTGAAAGCTCCAGGGGATAAAGGCAGTGAATCCGCCGGTCTCTTCCTGCAGCCGGCGAATCGTCTCAAAATGGTTGACGCGCTGCTCCATCGTCTCGCCCACGCCAAACATCATCGTCGCAGTCGTCCGCATGCCAAGCTCGTGAGCCGTGCGGTGCACGCTCACCCAGTCTTCGGTGTCGCACTTGAGCCGCGCGATGCGGTGCCGCACATCGTCGTCGAGAATCTCCGCGCCGCCGCCGGGAATCGAATCCAACCCTGCGTCGCGCAGCCGCGCAATCGTCGTCCGCAGATCGAGGCCGGAGTATTCGGCGATAGCCAGCACTTCCGAAGCCGACAGGCAGTGCAGCCAGATCTGCGGAAAGCGCTGCTTGATGCCGGTGAAGAGCCGTTCGAACCAATCGATCTTGAGGTCGGGGTGAATGCCGCCTTGCATCAACACGCCGGTCCCGCCCATCTCCAGCGTCTCGGCAATCTTCCCGCAGATCTTCTCAAAATCCAGCAGGTAGCCCTCGTCCGCGCGCGGATCGTGCTTGCCCGGCCGTGGCAGCGGGCGATAGAAGGCGCAGAAGGTGCAGTATTCCGTGCAGAAATTCGTGTAGTTGATGTTGCGATCGATGATGTAGGTGACTACGCCCTCGGGATGCAGCCGCCGGCGCACCTCGTCCGCATCAAATCCCAGCCCGATCAAATCAGGGGATTGAAAGTAGTCGAGTGCTTCCGCGCGCGTGATCGCCATAGCCCGATTTTAGACCGATTTTACTAGGGAGAGAAACCCAAGGCCCTGCCGCAGCCGGAAAAAGGAAGACGCCGTGACTGCTCAGCGGCCGCCCCTGCGTTCGAACTAGGTTTGAATGCTGTCGAAATTCCGCTTTCTTAGGTCGGCATATCGCCGCCGAAGTAGCGGAATTCGCAGCGATGCTAACTCGCGTAGCGTCTCTGGTGCCAAGCCCACGCAGTGCGGATAATCCCGTCGAGCTCAGTGTAGCGCGGCTTCCAGCCCAGTTCGCGAATCGCTTTGGCAGAGCTGGCCACAAGAACGGCAGGGTCGCCCGGCCGGCGCGGATGAATCTCCGCGGGAATCGCGTGCCCCGTGACGCGCCGGGCAGACTGCACGACCTCCTTCACGCTGAAACCTTGCCCATTACCAAGGTTGTAGATAAGCGGCGCCGTCGCTCCGTCGAGCGCGGCCAGTGCCAGCACGTGCGCTTCGGCAAGATCGGAGACGTGGATGTAGTCCCGGACACAGGTCCCATCCGGCGTGGGGTAGTCGTCGCCATACATGCGAATCGAAGAGCGGCGTCCCAGCGCCACATCAAGAATGAGCGGAATCAGATGCGACTCGGGCTGGTGGGCTTCGCCTCGCGTAACGCCGTTGGGACCGTCCGGCGCGCCTGCAACGTTGAAGTAGCGAAGAGCAGCATAGCGCAGGCCGTGAATGCGCTGGAACCACGCAAGCATCTCCTCCACCAGCAGCTTCGATTGGCCGTAAGGGTTCGTCGGAGCCAATCGTGCATCTTCTTGAATCGGAATCGACTCCGGTTCACCATAGACCGCCGCTGTTGAAGAAAAAACCAGCTTCCGCGGGCCGCAGGCAATCGTCGCTTCCAGTAGCGCGAGCGTGGAGGCCGTGTTGTTGCGGAAATAAATCTCCGGCCGCTGCATCGATTCGCCGGCTTCGATCAGCGCGGCAAAGTGCATAACGGCGTCAAATGGTTGATTCTGCTCAGCGGACGACCGGAAGATCCGCTCGATCAGCGGTCGATCGGCAAGGTCCCCTTCGATCAATTCCACGCCTGCCGGCAGCAGCTCGCGCTGCCCGTGGAGCAGGTTATCGAAGACCACCACCTGGTTTCCTTCTTCGGTCAGCAGGCCGGCCACCGTTCCGCCGATGTACCCCGCGCCGCCGGTGACGAAGATCCTCACAAAAAGGCGACCCCCTCCGAAACAGTTGCGATAAGAATGAGTCTATAGGACTAGAGCCTCGCGGATTGCAGACGGGGTGAGCGTTCACGCCCTTAAGTTCGTCCTAGGGTCGTATCCATGGCCCCCGACCGGATCTCGACTGGATCTCGAATCTCCAGTTTCGATGCGCCGGCAGGCCAGAGTCTTCGCCCGAAGTGGGCTGAGATGGGGAAGCGGATGCCTCGGATTGGTAGTAGGGAAGCCGAATCGTTCCCGAGGTAGGAACCATCAGCCTTGTATCTGCACTTTTTCCACCTTCGTAACCTGCCAGTGTCCAAATAAAATACAGGGAGTCCATACCCGTTTCGTGGGACTCGCGAGTAACCTGATCGCCCGTATACAAGTAACAGCAAGCCACTTATACTTGGATCGTTCCCCTCACAATGGGGAGCTTTCAAGTTTTGAACTGATGAAACAGTCGATACTGCACGAATACAAGAAAGAACGGCCGGCGGCATCCAGCCGCCCATGATTTTGCATTTTGGCATCAAATTGTTGTCAGAGGCGTTATTCGCGTAGTCAAGCGTTCATTAGGAGAAGGCAGCCGGATCGGTCCTGAGATTCGCCTCCTCCCGCATTCGCCTTATTCAATCCAACTGCCACTCCGGCGCGGCAGCAGTAAGCGAGGTTCTTGAACACATGCCGATGACCTACACCCCTGGAAAAACGAACTTTGGCTTGCTGCCCGAGCCTGAGGGCCGGGCTGCAGGCTTTATTGCAAGCGGTCTCGTCAACCTCTCCATTCTTGGAGTGATACTTCTTGTCGGTATGACGGCCAAGCAGGTCATCGAGCGGCATTACGAGATGACGCAGTTGATCGTCCCCACAACTCCACCGCCCGAGATCAAGATCAAGACCCCGCCGCCGCCCAGGATTCAGCCTCCGCCGGAGCCGCCGAAGATCCAGCTGCAGCCCAGGCAGATCGAACTGCCCAAGCCGAAGCCTGAGCCAAAGCAGGTGCAGATGGAAGCCAAGGTCGATCTGCCAATGGTCGCGGCCAAGCCGCAGATCGTCAATATCCAGCCCCAGCCCAAGGCTGCTCTCACCGCTGCCATGCCCGCGCAGAACAATCAGGTCAAGGCGTCTACGGCGCCTGTGCACCTGGGAGACACCTTCGGCGTCACGCCGAATCCGAACGCCAGCCGTCCTGCGACAGTCGCGGCCATCGGCAATCCCTATGGCGGCAACCAGGGACCTGCGGTCGCACCGCACGGTGTGGTCGGCTCTACCGGCATTGGCAATGGACTTAAATCCGGATCGAGCGCTGGCACGGTCGGTAAGGTTGCGTCGGCGGGCATTCCGGGTGCAACTGGTACCGGCAACGGAAACGCGGCGTACGGCAAGGTCGCCTCCGCCGGCATACCCACGGTTACCCAGGCGGCCGCCGTGCAACGGCCGGTGAACGCCCCGGTGCAGGCCACCGAAGTTGAAGTTCTCTCCAAGCCGTCGGTGCAGTACACGAGCGAAGCCCGGCAGTTGCACGTTCAGGGCGATGTCGTATTGAGCGTGACGTTCCTCGCCTCGGGTCAGGTCGTGGTCAACGGCATCATTCAAGGGTTGGGCCACGGGCTCGACGAGGAAGCGCGCCGCGTCGCGCAGCAGATTCACTTCCGTCCGGCAACCAGCAATGGCAAGCCGGTGGACGTGACCACCAAGATTCGCATCACGTTCCAGCTCGCATAGCAAGAACGCTTGCTGGCGTAGCATCAAGGATGTATCGACGTAAGCTCGAAATTTGAAGTAACTTGGGCTGAACCGGATGGCAGGCGCGCCGCGCCAGATCCAGAAGGAAGCCGCAGAAGTAGATAAGGACCAGGAGTCTCACATGACGTTTAGGAAGATCCCCCTCACCTTGCTGATGTTGAGCGTTGGCGTTTCTTTCGCCTATGCAAAGAAGCAGCCCAAGTACGAGCAGGCGCGCCAGCTCACCGCCGATCAGAACGCCCTCGTTCAGAAGGCGATCACACAGGAAAAGGTGATGATCAAGAACATCCAGCAGCGCACTCCGCTGGTGGAGACATATATTCAAGACACCAAGCCTGACGTAAAGCTCTACGAAGTGCCCATCGCTGACCACTACATGCTCAGCCGCGTGGACTTCGGCAAGGCGTTTTACGACAAGAGCTATCAGCCCAAGGAAGACGCCAAGAAGGGCTTCTTCAAGGGATCCCTCGCGTCGATCTCCGGGCTGACCAGGGCGCTCGGGCTGGATACGCACTTTACGTATTCGCCAACCGGCTTTATGCAGATGATGTTCCTCGATCCGACCGGATTCGATCAGCAGCACTATGTCTTCAGCTATGTGCGGCAGGAGTTCCTCGGTACCGTGCGATCCTCCGTCTTCGATGTGCATCCCAAGACTGAAGTGAAGGGCATGGGCCGCTTCTATGGCCGCATCTGGATTGAGGATCAGGACGGCAACGTGGTCCGCTTCAACGGCACCTACACGGGCCCGACCTCGGAGGATGCTTCCAAGTACTATTTCCACTTCGATAGCTGGCGCATGAACGTGCAGCCCGGCGTTTGGCTCCCGGTTGCCGTCTACGTTGAAGAAACGCAGCGCTCCGAAACCGACAAGTCGACGGGCCTCAAGGCGCAGACGCACTTCTGGGGCTACAGCCTCAAGCTCCCCACCCGCGACAGCGAGAACGTCAGCGTGAAGGTTGACGATGCGGTCGACAAGAGCGATGACGCCGGCGACGTGAGCCCGCTGCAGGCCTCGCGCATGTGGATCACGCAGGCCGAAAACAATGTCATCGATCGGCTGGTGGAAGCTGGCCTTGTGGCTCCGCTCGATCAGAACGGATACGAGCAGAAGATTCTCGATCAAATCGTAATCAACCTGATCGTGCCGAACAATCTCGCCTTCACTGATCAGATTCACACCCGCGTGCTGCTCACCGACACCATCGAAGCGACCACGGTCGGCAACACCATCCTCATCAGCAAGGGACTTATCGACTCGCTGCCCAGCGAAGAGGCGATTGCCTCAGTGATTTCGATGGAGTTGGCGCACATCGCGATGGGCCATCATATTGATACCCGCTATGCCTTCAACGATCGTCTCCTCTTCCCGGATGAGTCGAGCTTCCAGCGCATTGCCATGAATCACTCCGACGTGGACAACGGCACCGCCGCGAAGCAGGCGATGATCTACCTCCAGAACTCTATGTACAAAGACAAGCTGGCCAACGCCGGGCTCTTCTATGAGCAGCTGGTTGACCGCGAGCATGTGCTGAAGGCGCTCAATACGCCCAAGCTGGGCGACTCGCTCCTCAAGCCCGATGGCACACCTTGGATGGCCGATCTGACGCATATGGCGCCGAAGATCAACTGGGACGATCTGAATCAGACGGCCGCTTTCCCGCTGGGAAGCTGGCTCAAGACCGATCCCTGGGACGACAAGGTGCACATGATCAACGCCAAGCGTCCTGCGCCGATGAACGCCCGCGACAAGATGCCGTTTGAAGTGACGCCGATCTACTACAAGCTGCAGCGCTACGACGAGGCCAGCGCGGCACCGGCTTCAGCCGGCGCCCCGGCGGCAGCCCCGACCAGCACTCCGGCGGCTTCTGCTCCAGACAACGCGCAGCCTGCCCCACCGCCCGCGCCCACTAGCAGCGCAGTGGCTCCGGCCGGCGCTCAACAGCCGGTGAACACAGCAGCGGCACAAGATCAGCCGGCCTCACCGCAGCCGCCAAACCAGTAAGAAATTCGATTCCGCACCACCAGCCCGGCGCGCCGCTGAAGCGCGCCGGTTGGCTTTTACGGCTGTACAATTAATAGGTCCTCATCTTCTTCCAAATACACGTGTTTGTGCGTCCAATAAATTGAACTTGCAGTACGTGGTGCCCATGAAAAAATTGTTCGCTGTTATTTTATGCGCTGGGTCTTTTTTCACAGCGCTCTCCGCTCGTGCACAGGTGGTTCCGGCGGCTACATCGGGCACCTTCAGGCTTGACGCTGGTGCGCTCGGCTCGGTCTTCCAGCCCGACTACGCGGGAGAAGGCATCGCGCAGGAGAGTCCCAACCGGCTCTACGGCGTCGGCGCCTATGTCGATGCCCGGTTTAGCCGCTGGGTACAGCTCGAGGGCGAGGGACGATGGCTTCGCTTCAACGAATACTTGGGCATCAATGAGGACAGCTACCTGATCGGCCCGCGCGTTCCCGTCGTCACCTTTCACAAGCTCACACCCTACGGCAAAGTGCTCGTCGGTCTGGGCAGCGGCAGCTTCCTCACCGGTCACGCCCTCGCTCTCGCCTATGGCGGAGGGCTCGATTACCGGTTGAGCCGCCGCTTCACGGCACGCGCCGACTTCGAGTATCAGCAGTGGAGGGTGACGCCGACACTCTGGCCCTACGGCGTCAGCGTGGGTGTCAGCTACAAGATTCTCGGGGCGCGCTAGCCGAGAGCCTCACAGGGGCGCGAGCGATGCGCCCCGCCCTCGCGCCCTTTTCGCATCCTACGGCTTCAAACCCAGCGGCGTAGCCTTTGCCAAGGGCAGCGGCGCGTGCAGAATTCCCGCCACCGTCGGCGCAATCTGCCGCATATCGATGGTCCCCAGGTCGCGATGCCGCGCGATCCCCGCACCCATCGCAAGAAACGACGAGTGCATCTCGGCAAACTCCGGCGAAAAGCCGTGCGAGCCGCGCGTTCCTTCAATCGGCGTGATCAGGCTCCCCGTCGTCGCGGTGCCTGTGTAGTAGCCCTGCTTCAAGATGACGAGAAATGCCGCGTCGGGAAAGCCGCCGCGCTTCACAAGCTCTTCGTGATCGAGAACCTGCGCGATGCCGTTCTCCGGATCGGCCGCGAGCTTTGCCAGCAGCTCGCGAACCTGCTGCCGCGTAGGCTCGTCGTGCGGATCGTGGAGCATGATCGCCGCCATGCCGCCCGCCATCCAGGGCTGCGCCTTCCACGAGGTGATCGCCGGAGTCTTCGATCCCGCGCTCGTCTTCATCTCGATTAGCCCCGCCTGCAGAAACGGGATCAGCAAGTTCACGCCATGCGTAATCGTGAGGAATCCGTGGTCTGAAACCACGACGACCACCGTCGAGGGATCGTTTGCCACAGCCTGGTGCGCGAGCCGTGCCACCATCCCGTCCAGCGCTTCCAGGTCCGCGTCCGATTCCGCGCTGAACGGGCCCGTCATATGCTCGGTCTCATCGAGCGAGCTTAAGTGGATCGTCATGAAGGCCGGCTTGTAGCGGCGCAGTATCTCCAGCGAGTAGCGCGTCTTCTCTTCGTCGCCCTCGGCCTCGGTATCGTTGCCCATCATGTACGGTCCCGCCGCGGGCTCGAGCTCGTGAAACAAATCGACCGGCCGCGTCAGCGCCGAGATGAGATACCGGTCCGATGAATTGTCGTTTGCGATCGGTCCCATCGTCCGCCAGTACTCCGGGATCAGCCAGTCGACGTCCGCGCCCACGCTCACCGGCCAGCCCACGCTCGCTGTGCGCAGCCCAGCCTGGTGCGCAACCTGCCACAACGTCGGCACCCGGATCTGTGCAGCGTACCAATACCAGTCCCCATTGAAGTGCTGCTCAGGATCGAACTGCAGATTGTTCAGTATTCCGTGCTCCGCCGGCCACACGCCGGTGATGAGCGTCGTGTGGCTCGGATACGTGACCGTAGGAAAGATGCCAACCACACCCTCGGCATAACTTCCCTCCGCCATAAACGAACGCAGGAACGGAATCTTCAGTCCATGCTCATCGGCATGGGTGACATACTCAGGCTTCATCCCGTCGATCGAGATCATCAGCACCGGCGCGCCGTGCGCCGCAGGCGCCGTGCAGACAAGAGAAGTGGCAAGAAGAAACAGAACGACGGAGAGGCGACGTGCAACCGCGGTCATGCGGAGAACTCCTGCGTGATTTTTGATCGGGGATAAGACGATGCCGGACGCGGCTCTGAGATCACAAGCGAGCGGCACAGGATCTGCGCGCTAAAGCATTTTCGGAATTGCTGTAGACCGAAAGCACGCACTCAAGTGGTTTTTTCTCACCGGGGTCCCCACAGACAGGTCTTCGTCTGTGGGGTGGAAGAAAATGCCACCCTTCAATGCTCTCAAAAAGTCTACGTGAATTCCGAAACTGCCTTGAGTATACCTCGCGAAAGACTGGAGCTTCGTGAATGGGAGATTGAATGTCGGCCACGCAAAAAGGGCTGCTCCGAAGAGCAGCCCCTTGTTGATCTCCCAATCGATCCGTCGAATTGCCTTTGCGGCGCAGCCGCGTCTGCCCCACCGCAGGTGGTCATGCCGGCGAAGGCGATCCCTCCGGCAAGCCGCCGCCCGAACCGCCGCGGCTCTCCGGTTTGAGAACCTGCTGCTGGCTGCCGTCGCCGTCGCTCGGGTTCGCCAGCGAGGAGCGCATCGGGGGCAGTGCCTTGCCCTCGATCAGCAGCCTCACCTCTTCGGCGTCGATGGTTTCCCGCTCAAGCAGTGCGGCAGCGATGCGATGCATCGGGTCTTTGTTGGCCTCGATGATGGTGTGTGCCGATTGATAGGCTTCGTCGATCAGGCGCCGCACTTCGAGGTCGATCTGCCTTGCCGTCTCCTCGCTGAAGTCGCGATGCTGCGCGATTTCGCGGCCCAGGAAGATCTGCTCTTCTTTCTTGCCGAATGTCAGCGGTCCCAGCCGGCTCATGCCGTACTCGCAAACCATGCGCCGCGCGAGGTCGGTAGCGCTCTCAATGTCGCTGCCCGCACCCGTCGACATCTGGTTCAGGAAGGTCTCCTCGGCCACGCGCCCGCCGTAAGCCGTCGCCAGGCGCGTCTCGAGATACTCGCGCGTGTAGTTGTGCCGGTCGTCTGGCAGGTAAACCGTCACGCCCAGCGCCATGCCGCGCGGGATGATGGTCACCTTGTGGATCGGGTCGGAGTGCTCGCGCTTGTACGAAACCAGTGCGTGGCCGGCCTCGTGGTACGCCGTAACGCGCTTCTCCTCTTCGGTGAGCAGCATCGATTTGCGCTCGGCGCCCATCAGCACCTTGTCCTTGGCAAGCTCGAAGTCGTACATCGTCACCTGCTTGCGGTTCATGCGCGCAGCGCTCAGCGCAGCCTCGTTCACCATGTTGGCGAGATCCGCGCCGCTGAAGCCCGGCGTCCCACGTGCCAGCACGTTGAGATTGGTGTCCTCGGAAACCGGCACCTTCTTGATGTGTACGCGAAGCACTTCCTCGCGTCCGCGCACGTCAGGCAGGCCTACCACCACGCGCCGGTCGAAGCGGCCGGGGCGCAGCAGCGCTGGATCCAGCACGTCGGGCCGGTTCGTGGCCGCAACCAGGATCACGCCATCGTTCGATTCAAAGCCGTCCATCTCCACCAGCAGCTGGTTCAGCGTCTGCTCGCGCTCGTCGTGTCCGCCACCCAGTCCCGCGCCGCGATGGCGGCCGACTGCGTCGATTTCATCGATGAAGATGATGCACGGAGCGTTCTTCTTGCCCTGCTCGAAGAGATCGCGCACGCGGCTCGCGCCCACGCCCACGAACATCTCCACAAAATCCGAGCCGGAGATCGAGAAGAACGGTACATTCGCCTCGCCGGCCACCGCCCGCGCCAGCAGCGTCTTTCCCGTTCCTGGAGGGCCCACCAGCAGCACGCCCTTGGGAATGCGCCCGCCCAGCTTCTGGAACTTCTGCGGCTCGCGCAGGTACTCGATGATCTCCTTCAGTTCTTCCTTGGCCTCATCCACGCCGGCAACGTCCTTGAACGTCACCTTCTTCTGCTGCATCGAGAGTAGCCGCGCCCGGCTCTTGCCAAACGAGAGCGCCTTGTTGCCGCCCGACTGCATCTGCCGCAGCATGAAGAACCACACCGCGATCAGCAGCACAAACGGGCCCACATTGATCAGCAGCGGAATCAGAATGTTGTTCTGCTCGGGCTTGATGGCGAAGTTGACCTTGTGCGACGGATCCAGCATCGCTTTCAGCAGGTCTTCATAATTTGTCGGGAGCGTGGTGTGGAACTGATCCTTTGAGGTCTTCAGATGGCCATGCAACTCGTTGCCCTGGATGCTGGCGTCCTGTACCTGATTGTTGATCACCTTGTCGTACAGGTCGGAGTAGGAATATTCCTGCTCCTTGTTCAGGTTGGCGCCTCGCTCCACCACACCCCAAAGCAACATGAGGCAGATAAGGATAAAGACCCAGAACATGATGGTTTTAACGCTTGAGTTCACCAACGACTCCTTTTCGGGGCGATGGAGCGGTCACGCGACCTCCGCAAACCATCCCCGGCCAACCGGCCACTCTCTTAGACGCCCACGCGCCCCGTAAAGTGGCAATATAGTAACCGCTAACCCGCGCAGACACGCATCGGGTACCGCCGCAGCAGACAGTATTTCCGATTGTACTCCCGGGCAATTAAAAGTTGGAGAGCCAATTATGGCGCGGAGGTGGTAGTACCGTTAGGATCACTTTGCGCCGGATCCGGGCTCCTGATCCAGCCCCGTCTCTGCCCCTCCGCAGAATTCAGCCTCAATCGCCAGATCCCCCTCCGGCTCCAGCTCTACACCGCGCATCCAAACGATGCGGCCAGCCACTTCCAGCACCGGCCATAGCGCCCGGTCACTCCCCGTAACTCGCAGATGTGCCAATACTTCCTTGACCTTGTGAATGCGGGCGGAGTGTCGCAGCCTCACCCGGTCGCCCGCTTTCCAGTTGCGCAGCGTCGCCCTCATAGGCGCCGCCTCCGCCGCGTCACCTTGTTTTTCCGCGTCTTGACTTGCCCCGTGTTGATTTGCCCCGTGGCCGCCGCTGCCCAGTTTCGTGGGACCTGCGCTCACCTTCAGTCGCACACCAAACACTGGGGCCTCAATTTCTCCGGGAATCGGCACCGTCCATTCCAGTTCCCCAGCCGCCGGCCCCGCAGTCGCTGTAGACAACCTCAGCTCGCGCGGCGTCCGTTCCGCCAGCAGGCCCGCCGGCAACGTCCGTTTTTGCCCGGCGCGGGCGTCCAACGCCAGCGATCGCAGCGATTCCGTAGCCGCAAAGTCGAGGGAGACGCCAAACCGCGCAGCCGCGTGGCGCAGCAGCCGGCGTTGCAGTGCCGGCGCCAGCGCCGCCATCCGCGTCATGTCGATTGCCAGGCCGGTCTCAAGGCCCGGATTCGCAGCGCGGCCGCCGCCCCGCACCGGGCGCCCCGCCAGCAGCATCTGCGGCGCAATCCGCGCCACCTCTGCGTCCCACCATGCCTCCTCGTCGCGCGCCAGCTCCGCCATCTGTGCCAGGTGCTCCTTCAGCCGCGGGTTCCATCCCTCCAGCACCGGGAGCAGCTCGTGTCGGATGCGGTTCCGGGTGAATGTCAGATGGCGATTCGTGGAGTCCTCTCGCCAATCCTGTCCAACCGCGCGCAGGTACGCCTCAATCTCCGCCCGCATCGCACCCAGCAGCGGCCGCAGAACTACACCCCCGTCCGCATAAACGAGCGCCGGCGCAATTCCCGCCAGTCCCTCCGTCCAGGCGCCGCGAAGAAACTTGCCGAGAACCGTTTCGGCTTGATCGTCCAGAGTGTGCGCGGTCGCGATCGCATCCAGCTTTTCCCCAACAAGTCCGTTCCCGTTGGGCCCATTCCCATCAAGGCCGTTCTTTATCAACAGCTCCCGAAACCACGCGTACCGCACCCGTCGCGCAGCTTCCTCCAGCGTCTCCCGCGCCTTGCCCGCTCTCCGGTCCGGCTCGGCTGCCGCCGCGGCGTCCACGCGCGCTTCGTGAAACGCCACGCCCAGCTTTGCCGCCAATTCTCGGCAAAACTCCAGATCGGCGTCCGCTTCTGCGCCCCGCAGTCCGTGGTGCAGATGTGCCGTATGCACCACCAGGCCCAGCTCGCCACTTCGTGCCGCGAGAACCCGCAGCAGCGCAACCGAATCCGCTCCGCCCGAGACTGCCACCGCAACCCGCAGCCCAGGCTTTAACATCCTCGTGTCCAGGGCCGGCATGGGGATTGCACTACGCACGAGAGGAATCATAGCGTTCGCAGGGCTCCCATCTCTTCACTCGGGTTCCGGCGTCACTGCACCATGCATCCGAGCCGGCGAAATGCAAACGCAGAAGCAGCGTAGCGCCAATCAGGAGACCAATCCAATCAGGAGGCGAAAATGGACCAGCGCTTCAGCATCGTCACCCTCGGCGTCACCAACCTCGACCGGAGTCGCTCCTTCTATGAGCGGCTCGGATGGAAGCCCTCCGCCGCCAGCAACTCCGATATCGTCTTCTTCCAGGCGGGCGGTGCCGCCCTCGCGCTGTATGGGCGCGCAGAGCTCGCCAAGGACGCAAACCAGATCACCGAAAGCCAGGGTTTCAGCGGCCAGGGGTTCGCCGGCCAGGGGTTCAGTGGATTGACCATCGCCTACAACACGCGGAGCAAGCAAGAAGTGGATGCTGTGATGTCCGCAGCCGAGGCGGCCGGAGCAAAAGTTCTCAAGCCAGCACAGGAGGCCTTCTGGGGCGGTTACTCGGGATACTTCGCCGATCCTGATGGATTCGCATGGGAGGTCGCCTGGAATCCATTCTTCACCATCGCTGACGATGGGAGCCTTGTCCTGCCTCAACCCTAATCGTGACGTTTGCGCCGGCAGCACGCGCCAGTCTATGCACCCGAAGCCGGTCCGCAACGATCTCCTATACTGTGCGGATGCCGGCCACCCGCCCCGCTACGCTCGCCGATGTTGCCCTCATCACCGCGCATCGCCGCGCCATGTTCGCCTCCATGCCCAACCCGGATGCCGCGGCGCTCAATGCCATGGGCCGCGCCTTCGAGCCGTGGCTCAAGGAGCGCATGGCCCAGGGCAAGTATCTCGGTTGGATCGTGGAGGACGAGAGCCGCATCGCCGCCTCGGCTGGGATGCTCATCGTTGACTGGCCGCCGCATCCGCTCCATCCGGAGGGCCACGAGCGCGCCTATTTGCTGAACGTCTTTGTCGAGCCGGAGTTCCGCCGCCGCGGTCTCGCAAATGCCCTCGTCGACCAGTGCATGAATGAGGCCGCCCGGCGCGGCATTCACGTCGTTACGCTGCACAGCTCTGACGCGGGAAGGCCCATCTACGAAAATCTCGGTTTCTGCGCCACCAGCGAGATGATGTTCGTCGCGAAATCGCCGGGCTGCCCCCCATAAACAGGCGCGCCCCCGCAGGCGCAGAAATCAAATTGCGGCTCGTCGTTTCCTAGCTCCCTGAGTCTGGCCGTCGCCGCAATCGGCCGCTCAAACCCGGTGCTATACTCCACCCGGTATGCAGGTCTTTGTAATTCTTCCTGCTGCAGGGCTGGGAACGCGCATGGCCGGCCCGCAGCCCAAGCAGTTCATCGCGCTGGACGGCGTGCCCATCCTGGTCCACTCTTTGCGCGCCTTCGCCGCAGTTCCGCGCGTCACCGCCATTTACGTCGCCGTGCGCAAGCAGGAGATGGATCGCGTGCAGGCGCAGGTGGCTGAAGCTGGCTTTGCTGGCCGCGTCACTGTAGTCGAAGGCGGCGAAAAACGCCAGGAGTCGGTAGCCAACGCGCTCGCCGCGCTTCCCGCGAACGACGACGACATCGTGCTGGTCCACGACGCAGTGCGCCCGCTCATCGATGCGGCCACCATCGAGCGAACCATTGACGCCGTGGAAGAAACCGGAGCCGCGATTGTCGGGCTGCCCGCCGTCGACACCATCAAGCAGGTCGAGCGCACGGCGCATGGAGCGTTGATCACCTCCACTATTCCGCGCGAGTTCGTGGTGCTCGCCCAAACGCCTCAGGGTTTTCGCTATGGCCTGCTGCAGCACGCTTTTGCCGAGGCCGAGGCCGACGGATTTGTCGGCACCGACGAGGCCTCGGTCGTGGAGCGCGCGGGCAATTCCGTCGCGGTCGTTCACGGCTCACAGGTTAATCTCAAGATTACCCAGCCCGGCGATCTGGAACTGGCCGAGTTCTACCTGCATCAGCGCGCCCGCTAGAAGCATTTCTCCTTCTGCCGTACACCGGAGCCACAACCGCCAAGTGACAATTTCAACGCCGGGGAAGCGGCGCCCATTTCAGAAGCCGTCTCGGCAAGCTGTCCCAATCGGTGCAGATTCGGCGAGGAATTTGCCGTAAGCTTGAGTCTGAGGCGCCTCGAGTCACGAAGCTTGAACCACGGAGCTTGACCCACGAGGTCTGGCCCACAAGGATCGACCCACAACAACATGGATACGCGCATCGGATTTGGCTATGACTCGCACGAATTCCAGCCTGGTGTGCCCTTGCGCATCGGCGGCCTGGCGATCGACCATCCTCAGGGCCTGGCCGGCCACTCCGACGGCGACGTCCTGCTCCATGCTGTCACTGACGCGCTGCTCGGCTCCATCGCGGCCGGCGACATCGGCAGCTTCTTCCCTCCCGGCGATCCGCGCTGGAAGGACGCTGACTCGGCGATCTTTTTGAACCTGGCTCTCGAGGAGCTGCAGCATGCCGGCTATGGCATCGCCAACATCGATACCACGCTGATTCTCGCCGCGCCCAAGATCGGGCCCATCGCCGCAGAAATGTGCGCGCGCATCGCCGATCTGCTCGGCATTGAAGTCGATCAGGTGAGCGTCAAGGCCAAGACCCCCGAAGGCCTCAACCTCGACCATGTCGCGCAGTGCCACGCCGTTGCGCTCGTCGAGCGCGTGCAGGAGCCGGAAGAGGTGAAGAGCATGACCGCGGTCATCGAAACGCAGCGCCAGCTTGAAGACGTTGTAGACGACCTGCTGAGCTCGGTGCACGGCGTGCCCAAGCGCCGCCTCGTCGCCCCGGTCTACGACACGGAAGACATTACGTAAAGCCGGCGTCAGGTTTCAGAGATCAGTTGGATTCTCCAAAGTATCGATCGCTGCAACCGAGGATGCGTTCAAACCATCAGGATCGGAATCCCGTACTCCGCCAGCTTCCGGTCAGCGCTCACAAGGATCAATCCTTCCAAATGCGCCTGGGCCAACAGCAGCCTGTCAAATGGATCTCGATGATGGGGTGGAAGCTTGACTGCACATTCTGCATGGCGAATTGAGACAGGCAATTCCAACAGGCCAAACGTGTGCAGCATGGAGCTAACCGGCATCTTCAGTCGCAGTTTCCCCGCCGCTTGCTTCAGACCCAACTCCCACGCTGTTGCAGCGCTCAACAGCCTTTGATTGCCTTGCCGGAGCCTCGTTAGCATGTCGGGAGACAACCGAGTGTTACCTGTGTCGAGCCAGATCAGCACGTGTGAATCCAGCAAGAATCGTTCCCCGGTCAATTCTTCGCCTCGGGACGAAAAAGATAATCGCTCTCGCCTTCCTCGAACAACTCGGGCGGGAGTGGATCGTCGAAATCGTCCGCAATATATGTAATTCCGAGCAGGTTCTTTCCAAAGGGCAACGGCTCCGGTTCCGAGTTGTTTCCTGGCTCTGAAACTGGAGACAGCCGCGCCATCGGCTTGCCCGCTTTGGCGATCACGATCTCCTCGCCGTTAGCCGCCCGCTCCACAAGGCTGGATAGATGGGTCTTCGCCTCATAGAGATTCACCTGCACGGGCTTGGTGCGCCTCTTCTTCGGTTTGTGGGCAGGCTTTGTTGGCATGGTTCGCTCCGTAATCCATTGTCTTGCAGAAACAGAGAGTTGGTCAAGTTGGTCAACCATCGTATCCAGGCGTTGGGATGGGCCGATATGCTGAGCGCCATCGCGCTCCAGGCCGGGCGAGTCCGGCGCGGATTGTGTCTCGCAATTTGCCGATTTCCGTTGCGGTTTCTTCCCGTTGGCTGTAAGTTGGCAGCGAGATTCCATTCCGCTCAGGAGCGCATTTATGCCCACCCTTGCACTTTTGCTGCTGCAACAAATGGACGGCGAAGCCACCCGCCACTTTGTCATGGCGATGATGGCCATCATGCCCATCTTCATCGTCATTTGCCTTGCCCTCGTGATTTTGCCGATGTGGTTCATTTGCAAGAAGGCCGGCTTTTCGCCCTGGCTTTCCTTGCTTATCGTCGTGCCGCTTGGGAGCCTTATCCTCCTCTACGTCCTCGCCTTCGCGCAGTGGAAGGTCGTACCCATATCGCAGGTGGTTATTGGTGCCCCTCCGCCGTATCCGCCCATCCCTCCGCAGCCGCCGGTACAATCCTTCCCGCCGCAAGTCTGAATCGCGTACAGCGCCGCGCTGCATCGCCGAAGCGAGGGAGCCGAATGCTTTAGCATCGTGAATGGAAACGCACGATGAGCGAAGCCACTCCCTCAGCATCCAACCCTCCCCGTGTGCGCTTTGCGCCGTCGCCCACCGGCTTTCTGCATGTAGGCAGTGCCCGGACCTTCATCTTCAACTGGCTTTTTGCGCGCCACACCCACGGCACCATGGTGCTGCGCCTCGACGATACAGACGTCGAGCGCAACACTGACTCCAGCGTGCAGTCCATCTTTGAAGGCCTGCGCTGGCTCGGCCTCGACTGGGACGAGGAGTTCAAGCAATCCGAGCGCCTCACCCTGCATCGCCAGGCCGCCGCAGCGATCTTCGAGAAAGGTCTCGCCTACCGCGATTTCACTCCCGCCCACGCCGGTGAGCCCGCCTCTACGGATCCAGCCTCTACGGATGAAGACCAGTCTTCCCGGCAGGGCGCGTGGCTCTGCAATCCCGGCATGCGCGAGCTCTCGCGTGAAGAATCGGACCGCCGCGCCGCGGCTGGCGAGCCCTTCGCGCTGCGCTATCGCGTGCCGCGCGATCCAGAATCCGGTTCAGTCCGCACACTCCACTTCACCGACGCCGTCTACGGCGAGCAGTCCAAACTGGCTGATGAAGTCGAGGACTTCGCGCTGCTCCGCTCAGATGGCAACCCCACTTATCACCTCGCCTCCTGCGTCGACGATGCGGACCTCCGCATCACGCACATCATCCGCGGCCAGGATCACCTCACCAATACCTTCAAGCATCTGCTCATCTTCGAGGGGCTCGGCATCCGTCCGCCTCAGTTCGCGCACCTTCCGCTGCTCGTCGCGCCGGATGGCGCAAAACTCTCCAAGCGCAAGCACGGTCCCGTGGTGAGCGTGACCACCTATCGCGATGCCGGGTTTCTGCCGCAGGCCTTCGTGAATTTCCTCTGCCTGCTCGGCTGGTCGCCCAAGAACGATCGCGAGTTCTTGAGTCTCAACAAGCTCATCGCCCTCTTCACGCTCGAAGGCGTCAACCGCGCCAACGCCGTGGTGAATTTTGACGAGGCAGCCTTGAGCTCTTCGGATACAGACTTGAGCTCTCCGAATTTTGCCCCTTTCGACCCCAAGGCCGTCTGGCTCAACGCCGAGCACATCCGCGCGCTGCCCGTCGAAGAGCTCAGCCGGCTCCTCGAGCCCTTCTTCACCCGCGCCGGCCTTCATCCCGCGCCAGAAAAAATGCTCGCCGTCACGCCGCTCATCCGCGAGCGCATCAAGCTGCTCGGCGAGGGCCCCGGCGCCGCGGACTTCTTCTTCCTCGACCAGCTCCCGCCATACGATCCTGCCGAGCTCATTCCCCCCCAAAAAGGAGAATCGACGGGCGACGCCGCCCTGGCGCGGCGCGTGCTCGAGACCGCCCAGGAAGTTCTGGCGACAACCCAGTTCGATCACGACTCGCTCGACAAGGCGCTCCGCGCTGCAGCTACCCAGCTTGGATTGAAGGCCGGGCCCATGTTTCAGCCCATCCGCGTCGCCGTCTGCGGCCGCAAGAACGCTCCGCCCCTTTTTGAAACCATGACCGTGCTGGGCCGCGACGTGTGTCTGGAGCGCATCGGCAAGGCTCTGGTCAATCTTCAATCGCTCGGCTAGCATTTCTCCTTCTGCTGTGCGGAGAAATGCCTCAGGCGCCGCGCTCCCGTTAGCATAAGAAGAATATGACCGGCGCCAACCCAGAAAGCCCAGACGCTCGCATGTCCTCAAACTTCCTGCGCGATCAGATCGCCGAGGACGTTCGCACCAGGAAATACGGCGACGCGGTCGTCCAGACGCGCTTTCCACCCGAGCCCAACGGCTATCTGCACATCGGCCACGCGAAAGCAATCTGGCTTGACTTCGGACTCGCCGGCGAGTTCGGCGGCAAGACCAACCTGCGCTTCGACGACACCAATCCCGAAAAAGAAGAGACCGAGTACGTCGACTCCATCCAGAAAGACGTGCGCTGGCTCGGCTTCGACTGGGACAAGCTCTGCTACGCCTCTGATTACTTCGGCCAGCTCTACGAGTGGGCTCTCCAGCTCGTCAAAGCCGGCAAAGCCTACGTGGACGACCTCACAGCCGATGAGATCCGCCAGCATCGCGGCACGCTCACCGAGCCCGGCAAAGACAGCCCTTATCGCAACCGGGCGATAGAGGAAAACCTAAACCTGTTCCAGCGCATGAAGCAGGGCGAATTCCCCGATGGCAGCCGCGTTCTCCGCGCCAAAATCGACATGGCATCGCCCAACCTCAACCTGCGCGACCCCGTCATGTACCGCATCCTCCACGCCACGCACCATCGCACCGGCGACGAGTGGTGCATCTACCCCATGTACGATTTCGCGCACGGCCAGTCGGATTCCATCGAGCACGTCACGCACTCCATGTGCAGCCTTGAATTCGCTGACCACCAGCCGATCTACCGCTGGTACATCGAGCAGCTCGGCATCTTTCCTTCCCAGCAAATTGAATTCGATCGCCTCAGCATCACCTACACTCTGCTCTCCAAGCGCAGGCTCCTCCAGCTCGTGCAGGAGGGGCACGTCAGCGGCTGGGACGATCCGCGCATGCCCACGCTCACCGGCCTGCGCCGCCGCGGCTTCACTCCCGAGGCCATTCGCGCCTTCGTCGCCGCCGCCGGCGTCTCGCGTACCAACGGAATCGTCGATATCGAAATGCTTGAGCACTTTCAGCGCGACGACCTGAACCATCGCGCCGCGCGCGCCATGGCCGTACTGCATCCGCTCAAGCTGGTCATCGACAACTATCCCGAAGATAAGGTCGAGTTCGTCGAGGTCGCCAACAATCCCGAGGATCCATCAGCAGGTACGCGCCAGGTGCCGTTCTCGCGTGAGCTTTACATTGAACAGGACGACTTCCGCGAGGTCCCTCCGCCCAAGTACTATCGCCTCTCACCCGGCAAGGAGGTGCGGTTGCGCAACGCCTACTTTGTTACGGCGCAAAGTGTCGTGAAAGACCCACAGGGCAATGTCATTGCGGTTCACTGCACCTACGATTCGGCCAGCCGTGGCGGCAACTCGCCCGACGGCCGCAAAGTCAAATCGACCATGCACTGGGTTTCGGCGCAGCACGCCATCCCCGCCGAGATACGCCTCTACGAAAAGCTCTTCACCCAGCCCGATCCCGGCGACGTTCCGGAAGGCAAGACCTTCCTCGACAATCTCAATCCCAATTCGCTCGAGATCCTCACCGGAGCTCAGCTCGAGCCGTCGCTCGCCAATGCAAAGCCCGGCGATCGCTTCCAGTTCGAGCGCGTCGGCTATTTCTGCGTCGATCCTGATTCGGCCCCAGCCAAACTCGTCTTCAACCGCACACTCGCGCTGAAAGATACATGGGCCAGGATTGAAAAGAAGGCTGGGAACTAGCGAGTCAGCAAGTCAGCGGCTGGCTTGCCGGGTGCCCCAGCTTGGGATCTTCAGACCTGGACAACCCAACACGCATGCGAGTGATGAGCGAGCGTCTGTCCCGCCGCAGGGTCTACGGAATCAGAAACGCCCCCGGAATTCCTCCATCCAGCGTTGCCAGAACCGCTCCATTCGCGAGTGCCAGCTGCACCAGATGACCGTCCGTGATCTGCGCCGGAGATTTTACCCACGCGGGAAGGGCGGAGATGTCGTTTGTGTCCGAAAAGAAGGTAAGTGGCTGTGCTGCGTTTGTCTTCATTCCAAGAAGGAGCATTCTGGCCTGCGAGACTCCAAGGCCATACTGGGCCACACTCCCGACCACTCGAACAAAGCCGATCTCGGTCACCGATGACGTAAGGAATATTGAACCGCGCTGCGATTGGATCCAGTCCACCACACGCTGATGGAACTGATGCTGAGTGATACCGAAGGCGATGAGCGCATTCACGTCCAGGAGAAACTTCATGGAAAGTCTTTGAGCAGCTCTCTTACCATCTCGCTGGTCAGGATCGGCGCTTCCGGCCCCAGGTCGATGGCCAGGAATCCGGTAACCGGGTCTTTCACCATCCGCGCTTCATACTTCGGCTTGGTGGCTTGAGTCATCACAATCCGATCCTCTTCGACGGCAATATCGAGGGTATCGCCCGCTCGAATGCCGAGCCTGCGCCGAAGCGGTCCGGGGATCACGATCTGACCTTTTGTGGAAACCTTGGTCTGCACGGTAAGACAATCTTACTACAATGCGCGGAATCTAAACCCGCACGATCTGCGCCAGCGCATCAAAATGCGTATCTCGCGCGAACAGCACCAACGAGTGCTCCAGAACCAGAGCCGCAATCCACATGTCGTTCGTCGGGATCGGGGTCCCCTGTTTTCTTAATTGCCGGTAGACACTCGCATAATGATGCGTGGTTTGCTCGCTCGCGTAAAGAATCCCCACGCCCGGCTTCATCAGAAAGCGGCGTAGCACAGCTTCGTTTTGCGCCTCCTGCGAGCCAGCCGCAAATCCCGCTCGAAGCTCTCCGAGGACCACAAACGGCAACCACACCTCATCTGCGGTCGCAATAAGACTCACACAGAATTCATCGCCTCGAGAAAGGTCGGTGTAGCGGTTGGTATCGAGAGCCAACTTCATCGAGCGAAACGCTCCCGCAGCTTCCGCTCTCTCGTCACCGCCACATCGCCTCGTCGACTTTTTGCTGATCTGCGATCGCGCTGTCGAACGCGGGATCCTCCCGCCATGTTCCCACAATGTCGCTCAGGTCTCTCTTTACCCGTTTTAGCTCTGCCAGACCCGCCCCGCGAACAAGCGCAGCCACCGCTATCTCATTCAAGCTCTTCCCCTCACGCTGCGCTACATCACGCAAAGCAGCGTCAAGGTAGTCCGGAATGTTGCGAATGGTATACTGCATGCATCCATTGTAGGCAATGCAGGCACAAGAAGCAAGCGCTTATTCGTGTTCGAAAAGCCGGGAATCTCCCCTCTTAAGCGCGTTGCTACTTTCCGATCACATCAATCGGCACGTTGATGGTCTTGGGCGGCAGGCACTGGCTCTCGTCGCAGGCCTGGTAATGCAGCTTCGCCTGCACCAGATGATCGCCGGGCGCTGCAATGAGGCGCGCCTGGATGATGAACTGGCCGGTATAAACGCTCAGCTTGGATGCCGGATCGGCAGGCAGCGCCATCGTCGTGCCCGGCGGATAACTTGCTCCCTCGAGCCGCACACCTGAGCCCGCGGGAATCGAAAAGTCCGTGCCGATCAGGTAGCTATCGCTCGGCGTGTGCGAGTTGATGTGCAGCCCCTCGGCAACGCGGAAGTGCAGCGCAACCGCGTTCGATTTGCCGGCCGCCACCGTCACCTGCTCGGGAAACAGATAAGTCACCGGATCTGCTTTTGCAATCGCCGGCCGATTCTGCGGTTTGGTTGACACGATCTGCGCCCGCGCTCCGTGCGGCGCGATTCCCGGCAAGACAATCATTGCAAGCACGCCGATAACGCATCGCCTCGTCATAATCGTTGATCGTTCCTTCCCCGCCCCTTTCTGCGGAGCAGACCTGCTAACTGCCGGATTCAGGGACCCGCTCACCCGCTCAATCCGCCAGCGCCTTCTTGATGTTGTTCTCAATATCGCTTTCCGATGTCAGTCCCACCGACGCGGCCACCACCTTGCCATTGCGATCCACGTAGAACGACGCCGGCAGGTCGTCAAGCCCGCCCCATGCCTGGCTGATGCTGTCGCCGTCCTCCAGCATCGGATAGTTCACCTGTTCTTCTTTGACAAACTTGTTGATGGCCGCCTTGTCCTTCGCCCACCCCGCCTTGTCGTCCGGCTTCAGGTCTTCGGCCTCGGTGTCCACGCCCAGAATCTCGAATCCCTGCCCTGCATACTTGTCGCGCAGCTCCACCAGCCACGGCGTCTCGATCCGGCACGGCCCGCACCACGTCGCCCAGAAATTCACCAGGACTGCCTTACCGCGATAGCTCTCGAGCGACACCCTCTTGCCCTCGACATCCTGCAGTGCGAACGGCGGCGCAGGCTTGCCGGAGAGCGGCGAAACGTACTGCGGCCCGGCAGCATCCGGCGCAGCCACCAGCACACCCTGAGAACTGGAAGCAGCCAATCTCTCGGCAGCCTGCTTGCGCGATTCAAAGTTCGCCCAGCCCGCCCAGGCAAAGATCGCGAGAATCACAAGAACTGCGAAAAGAACGATCGTGTTGCGGCGCACGGAAAAACCTCTCAGCACCATTGTAAGAGGCGACACGCAGATCGATGGTCATTGAACGTTGCCCTGTTCCCTGTTCCCTGCCTTCGCGTCTTTGTTACCATCGAAGGCCGATGAGTCCGAACCCATCCGATGCAACAAATTCGGCCGCTAGCGGCCCCGCCGAGCTGGTGCGCACTGAGGCTGCCGCGCTCACCGCTCTCGCCGCGCGGCTCGAGGGGCCCATGGCTGCCGCATTCGCGCGCGCAGTAGACCTGATCGTCCGCTGCGGCGAGCAGAACGGCCGCGTCGTCGTCACCGGCATGGGCAAGAGCGGCATCATCGCCCAGAAAATCGCCGCCACGCTCAGCTCCACCGGTTCGCCCGCACTGTTTCTCCATCCCGCTGAGGCCGTTCACGGCGATGTCGGCGTGCTCATGCCGGGCGATGTGGTCGTAGCGCTCTCGGCCAGCGGCGAAACGGAAGAAATCCTTCGCCTGCTCGCAACCCTCAAGCGCAAGGGTGACGCGCTGGTAAGCTTCTGCTGCAATCTGCAGTCGACGCTCGCCCAGGCCAGCGATGTGGCCCTCGACTGCAGTGTGGAGCGCGAGGCCTGCGGTTTGAATCTCGCGCCCACCGCCTCCACCACCGCGATGCTTGCGCTCGGCGACGCGCTCGCCATCGCCGTGAGCCTGCGCAAGGGCTTCCGCGCCGAGGACTTCGCCGAGCTCCACCCCGGCGGCAAGCTCGGCAAGCAACTGGCCAAAGTCCGCGACCTCATGCACTCAGGCTCTGACATTCCCGTGGTCGCACCCGCCACTCCTTTGATGGATGTGATCTATGAAATGTCGTCGAAAAAGCTCGGCATGACGACCGTGCAGCACGACGGCCATCTGCGCGGCGTCATCTCCGACGGCGACCTGCGACGGCTCCTCGAGCGCGAAGGCGGCGCAGCGCTCGGCCGCAGTGCGGGCGAAGCAATGAACGCACATCCGCGAACGATTACTGGCAACGAATTAGCCGCCAAAGCCCTCGCCATCCTTGAGGAGCGCAAAATAACTTCCCTGATCGTCATCGATGCCGAGCACAAGGTCGAGGGGGTCGTGCACCTGCACGATCTCTGGGGCGTCGAGATGATCTGAGCGAAGTTCTTACCCGGCAGAAGGCTCGGGCTGAGCCTCGGCTTGAGATTCAGCTTGCAAGGCGGCCGCGACAGGTGGGTCCGGATCGGGATCGCCGAACAGGTCCCACCCCTCGCCCTCTGTGGGCCGGTCGGCAGTGCTGAATGAGTACCATTCGAAGCCCTTCGGGGACACCCAGCGATAGACCCTCTCCGCTACGTAGTCGCTCCGGGCCACGAGGAATTCCGGCTTATCGCCTCGCGCATTGTTTACGAACACATACATATGACTGTCGGACTTCACTCGTTCGGCGTGAGCGCCCACCAACCAGAAATTCGGTCGTTCGCTATTGGTCTTAACCTGCACTGACCAAGCTTTCTTGCAGGCCTGGTCGGTGACCAGAAGGTCGGCTCCGGCTGCGCTGCGTGACGTCGGGGAGACGATAAAACCTCGCCTCGACAGTTCCGCTGCCACCAGATAGACGCCAAGCATTCCGGTCATTTGGCCCTTGATTGCCATGTCTGAGTCCTATCATGGGACGAGTTCCTTGGTTGATGCAAGCACATCACGCCGGCACTTCGGATTCGCGCTATGATTTTACGAGGAGTCGACGCCTATGACCACCCGAATCGTTCGCGCGGGAAACACGCTCACGGTTGAGATCCCGGAGGAGCTCGTTGCGCAGGCTTCTCTGCCCGTCGGCGAGCCGGTCGAGTGGGTGCCGAATGGGATCGGCAGCATTGCTTTGGTCAGCTCCTCCAAGTCCCTGACCCACAAAAGTCCGGCGGATACGACCCTTGAGGAACTGATGGAAGGTCTGAACGAAGGGGACAGTCTCGGCGAATACGACTGGGGACCGCCGCGGGGATCCGAGATTTGGTAAGTGCGTACGTCCCGGATGCCGGCGATCTGGTGTGGCTGGATTTCGATCCGCAAGCCGGTCGAGAGCAAGCGGGTTTTCGACCCGCTGTGTTCCTTTCGTCCAGATTTTTCAACGCGAAGACTTCTCTTGCTTATGCCTGCCCCATCTCAAGCAAAGTGAAAGGCTACCAGTTTCAGGTTGTTTTGCCGGCGGGCTTGGCCGTGCACGGAGCTATTCTTTGCGAGCACACGCGCAGTCTCGATTGGCGGGTGCGTAAGGCGTCGTACCTTGGTCACATACCCGATGACGTGCTCACACAGGTTAGAGGCGTTGTGCGAACTATCGCCGGCATTCCTAGATAGCTTTGCGCGTTTTCCGCGCCGCATCAACACGAATACGACCTGACCTCCACCTGCACTCCCTCCGCGCCGGACGAAGGGGAAAGTTCGTCTCGACCTCGCGCGTTCAGTTGATCTCGCGTGTCAGTTCTTCCACGCGCGTGTGCCTCCTGACACGCCTTCTTCGCTCAACACGGTGCCTACATCGTTTGTTTTCAATGAATGCAGGTCTGGCCCTCCCTTTGCAAAGTCGTAAGGCAGATGCAAACGGAAAGGTTTGGGCTGATGGAATCTTCTTTCGCAACGTGGATACAGCAATTTCAGGGTTGCTGTCCTCCGGAGCCGATATCTTCAAGTCGACGCGACCAGCAGGGAGTCGTCGACCTGGCAACGAGCCCGGCAGTATGCGCCTACCATGAAATTGCTCTTGCTTTCGGTGGCACGGCGGTACGGCAGCCCCAGCGCTCGCAACCCCGTGAACATTTAGAATCGACGATGGATGAATTAGCCATCTTCCGTCAGTATTCTTCCCGGCGGCCTGAAGCCTCCATGCGCCGCACTGAGACAGACGAGAAAGCAAGCAAGTCTTTCACTATGCATCGCTGGTCGAAACTCTTTATTCCCACTCTGCGCGAGGCCCCTTCGGATGCCGAAGTGGCCAGCCACAAGTTCCTGCTCCGCGCCGGCTACATCCGCCAGCTCGGCGCCGGCATCTACAACTATCTCTTCCTCGGCCAGCGTTCGCTCAACAAGGTCATCGCCATCGTGCGCGAGGAGATGGACAAGATCGGGCAGGAGTTCTTCCTGCCGGCAATCCTTCCCAAGGAGCCGTGGGTCGAGAGCGGCCGCTGGACCGGCATGGGCGAGAACATGTTTCGCCTGAAAGACCGCAAGGGCGCCGAGCTGTGCCTCGGCATGACGCACGAAGAGATCATGACCTCCATCGCGCGCAACGAGCTCCGCAGCTACAAGCAGCTTCCGCAGATCTGGTACCAGATTCAGACCAAGTTCCGCGACGAGCCGCGTCCCAAATCCGGCCTCTTGCGCGTGCGCCAGTTCACCATGAAGGACTCCTACTCCTTCGACTTGAATGCGGCAGGCCTCGACAAAAGCTACAACCTGCACGACCATGCATATCGCGCCATCTTCACGCGCAGCGGCCTCCGGTTCGTCGTCGTCGAAGCGGACTCCGGCGCCATGGGCGGCTCGCAGTCGCAGGAGTTCATGGTCTACACCGATGCAGGCGAAGACTTCATCGTGAGCTGCCCGGTCTGCGGCTACGCGGCCAATCTTGAGAAAGCAACCTCGCATCTCGAGCCCGTCGTAGAGATGGAGCCGACCGGCGACGGCAAGCCGGAGCTCGTCCACACACCCGGCTGCGCCGCCATCGCCGATGTCGCCGCGTTTTTCAAAATCTCTCCCGCTTCTGACATCAAGTGCGTGGCGTATATGGCCAATATCTTTGGGCAATGGCGACCGGCAATAACCTTTCTTCGCGGAGACCATCAAGTTAACGAAACAAAGTTGCAGGGAATCCTTTCGGCGACCGAATTGAGGCCCATGCAAGCGAACGAGATAGAGGATGTATTCCATGCACCGGCGGGCTTTTTGGGACCAGTGGGAATCACGCCCGCAGGCCCCGGGCTCAGACTCGCGGACCTGTTGCCAGTGCAGCCGGGGCAAAAAGAGAAATCAGCCAAACTGGAGAGCCAAGGCGTTATTCCATACGTAAGCAACCTCCGCCCCTTTGTGATTTTGGACAAGGCTCTCGAAGGCCGCAAGAATCTCGTCTGCGGCGCCAACCAGGCCGACTATCACCTGCGCAACGTCACCCCCGGCCGCGACTTCAGCTGGACCCTCCTGGCCGATATCCGTAGCGTGAACGAGGGCGAGTCCTGCCCGACGGAAAACTGCGCCGGCAAGCTCGTCGTCGGCAAAGCGGTCGAAGTCGGCCATATCTTCAAACTCGGCGACAGATACACTTCCTCAATGGGCGCGCGCGTCCTCGATCCCAACGGTAAGGAAGTGACGCCCATCATGGGTTGCTACGGCATCGGCATCGAGCGCATTCTCACCGCCGCCATCGAGCAATCGAACGACGCTGAGGGCTTCTGGCTCCCGGTGTCCATCGCACCCTTCGCTGTCGTCGTCACCGTCACCAACGTATCCGATGCCGCGCTTCGCGAAACCGGCGAAAAGATCGCGGCAGACCTTGAGGCCGCCGGCCTCGACGTGCTCCTGGATGACCGCGACGAGCGCGCCGGAGTAAAGTTCAAGGACGCGGATCTTGTGGGTATTCCCTTTCGCATCAATGTCGGCAAGAAGGCCGCAACCGGTCAGGTGGAACTGGTGTCGCGCGCTACGCGTAGCAGTGTAGACGTGGCGCTCGGCGAGGTTGTCGATCAGGCAAAAAAGCGCGTCGAAGAGGAGCGTCTGCTCCAAGGCGTGTCGTAAGGAGATGTGTCCTGAAGATTGTTGGCGGACTGGCAAGATTCAAGATTGTTGACGGCTTGGAATGTTTGTTGACAGATTTGAAGCGGCCCGCGTCTGCCCGATGAGCTCGCCGGACGATGCAAGCGTAGACAATGAAGGGATCGGCGATGGTGGTGAAGATCAAATTCGCAAGGCCCTCCGCGCAGCGGGACGCGCGAATGACCCTGCTGTGGATCGCGCTGGGCGTCGTGGGCGCTTCCGCGGTGGTGTTTTTCTCGGTCTTCGGCTTCTATTACTTCAAATATCGCGGCATTGTGGACGAGCGGCTGAAGCAGCCCATCTTTGCCGAAACCGCAAAGATCTACGCCGCACCGCCTCAGGTGCGTCCCGGGCAAAAACTCACCATCCGGCTCATCGCCAACGAACTGCGTGAGGCAGGCTACACGAGCGAGGGGGCTTCCCAGGCCTCGCCCCTCGGCACTTACAGCGAGAGCGCGAGCTCCATCACAGTGCAGCCCGGCCCGCAGTCCTACCACGCACCCGACCCCGCCACCATCCAGGTAAGCGATGGCGCGGTCAAAACGATTCTCGATGGCAGGGGGCAATCCCTCTCAAGCTACGAGCTGGAGCCGCTGCTCATTACCGGATTGAGCGAGGACGAAAATCGCACCAAGCGCCGGCTGCTTACTTACAACGAAATTCCGTCCAACCTCGTGCAAGCCGTCATCGCCATTGAAGATCGCCGCTTCTTTGAGCACAGCGGCGTCAACTACCTCAGCATGGTCAGCTGGGCTTGGCACGATGCCATCGGCGACCGCAAGCATCGCGGCGGCGCCTCCACGCTCACCATGCAGCTCGCCAAGCTGCTTTTCGTGGCCGACACGCGCACCGTCAGGTACAAAATCACTCAGATCATGGTCGCGTTCCACCTCGAGCATCACTTCACCAAGAAGCAGATCTTCGAGATGTACGCCAACCAGATCAACCTCGGCCAGCGCGGCAGTTTTTCCATTGACGGTTTCGGTGAGGCGTCGCAGGCCTATTTCGGCAAAGATGTCCGCCAGCTATCTCTCTCCGAGTGCGCGCTCCTCGCCGGTCTCATCCAGAGCCCCAACTACCTCAATCCCTTCCGCCATGCCGACCGCGCCATCGAACGTCGCAACATCGTGCTCGATTCGATGGTCGAAACCGGCGCCATCACCAAGGAAGAGGCGGAGTCGGCAAAGGAGGAGCCGCTGCACCTCGCGGCAGCCAGCGTAGACGAAAGCGAAGCGCCGTATTTTGTCGATCTGGTGCACGACCAGCTCACGCAGAAGCTCGGCGATCGCGACTTCAATCGCGAAGGCCTCCGCATCTACACCTCGCTCGACCCCGAACTGCAGCGCCTCGCCACGCAGGTGGTCAACTCGACGATGCCCATGGTCGACGCGCAAATTGACAGGCTCCACGCGAAAGACCGCAAGCTGGGCAAGCCGTATATCTACCCGCAGGTGGCCCTCGTCGCGCTCGATCCGCACACTGGCCAGGTGCTCGCTCTCGTCGGCGGCCGCAGCTACGGCACCAGCCAGGTGAATCACGCGGTAGCGCACCGGCCCACGGGATCGATCTTCAAGCCCTTCGTGTATGCCTCCGCCTTCCAGACCGCCGTTGAAGGAACCATGCTGCCTGGGCAGACCAAATTGTTTTCGCCCGTCACCATGCTTGACGACGAGCAGACCACCTATGACGAAGGCACGACCAACGAATACACGCCGCGCAACTACAAGGGCGAGTTTTACGGCGTGATCACCGCGCGCTACGCGCTGATGCGGTCTGACAACAACGCCACCATCTCGCTCGCCTCCATGGTCGGTTTCGATCGCGTCGCGGCGCTCGCCCGCGAAGCCGGCGTCAAGAGCGCGCGGGCCACACCCTCCATGGCAATCGGCTCCTATGACGCCACGCCGCTCGACATGGCCGGTGCTTACACCATCTACGCCAACGGCGGCGTGCACCTCGAACCCTGGATGCTGGCCAGCGTGCGCACGCCGACCGGCGACATCGTCCAGGACTTCACGCCGGTCTCGCGCCAGGTTCTCGATCCGCGCGTTGCCTATCTCACCACCAACATGATGGAGGCTGTGCTGCGGGGTAACGGGAGCGATGGCTGCATAATCGGAGGGCGGGATTACTGCGGAACCGGCGCCGGCGTGCGTAACATGGGCTTCACCGCACCAGCCGCGGGCAAAACCGGAACCGACCACGATGCCTGGTTTGCCGGCTTCACCAGTAGTCTGCTTTGCATCGTCTGGGTGGGCAACGACGACTACACCGACATCAAGCTCGAAGGCGCGCATGCTGCTGCGCCGGTCTGGGCAGAGTTCATGAAGCGCGCGGTCCAGTTGCCGCAGTACTCTGACGCCAACGAGTTCAAAGTTCCCGATGGCGTGCAGATCGTGACTCTGGATAAGGCGAGCAACCTGCTGGCCGATTCGGCCTGCCCCGATGATTACAACGCGGCATTCCTGGATGGGACAGAGCCTACTGACACGTGCGATCGCAAAGGTCCCGATGCCGACGATCACCGCAACATCTTCCAGAAGATCTTCGGAACCGGAAAGCCGAATAACTAGCTCGAATCGCTGAATCCTGAGCTGGTCCTGGGGTGCCCCAGGTCTCGATTCTGAGACCTGGGAAAGTAAGAACCAAAATTCGATTCAATCGCTTTTCATCCATCCACATCGCTGCCGTTCGGCATCGGCTGGCACTGCGGGCACCAGAAGGTCACGCGCGCATCGTCTCCTTGGATCCGTCTCCGAATCGCTACGCCGCATTTGCGGCACGGCTCCCCATTCCGTCCGTAGACCCACAGGCTGGCCGCTGGATCGGACTCGTGCGTCGTCCGCCGTTGCTGGCTGCGATACGTCACAATTAGGCTGCCGGAATCCTCCAGAACGTTGGCCTTCAGCAGCCGCTGCGCGCTCGCGATCGTCGCAACAGCCGTTTCCCGCGAAATCGTGCCGACCGTCCGATACGGATGCAATCCGTTCATGAAACAGATCTCCGACTTGAAGACGTTTCCTACGCCCGCCAGAACGCGCTGATCCAGCAGCGCATCGGCGATCGCCTCATACGGCCTTGCAAATAGCCGTTCAGTCGCCGCGCCCGCATCGAACTCCGCGCTCAGCACGTCGCTCGCTGGCAGTGGAATGCGCGTGTTCCGCGCCAGTGTGTGCGCGGTGTGCATCTCGGCCACAGGCACTCTGAAGCCCACCGCCTGGTACTGCGAATTCTCAATCACGATGCGCATGTGGAACCGCGGAACCTGCCAGCGCTCGCCGTGCCGGTAGATGTGCCAGCTGCCGTTCATCAGCAGGTGCGAAGCCAGGATGCCGCCGCCCGAGAAATACATCAGCATCCATTTGCCGCGCGCCTCCACGTAATCCACCGTTTGCCCCGCCAGCGGCGCGTCGTCGTTGAATCGCGTCAGCAGCGGATACGTCGATCGAAAAACTGTCACCGGCTTGCCGACAAGCGCGCGGCCCAGGTTGCGCGCTGCGCGAAAAATCGTATCGCCCTCGGGCATGGTTACTGCACCTCAGGTCGTTCCGGCTCGCGATGCCCAACCGGCAGCAGAATCCGCCGCAGGTGCATGCCCAGCGGCCCCGGATGAAATCCCGCATCCATCAGGAACCGCGCCATGAAGTGCGCAGCCACCGGCTGCCCATTGATCGTTGTGATCAGCACGCCGTCGTGGCTATTGAGCCGCATTCTCTCCTGCCCTCGCGCGCAAAGAAAATGCGCCAGTCCCGCAGCCACATGCGAGCGCTCCGGCTCGTCGGCAGGCAGAAACACCAGCAGGTTGGGATTGCCGCGCCGCAGCCATGCCACCAGTTCGCCGTTGCGCAGAATCACTTCGGCATACACCGCGCGGGTGAGCAGCCGCGGCGCTGACTCCGCGTCCTCATCCATCGGCGGCAAATCCGGCCAGCGCAAAACAGAACCATACGGATTCGCCGGGTCCGTCGCCGCCAGCTGCACAAACTCCGGCTTCTCCGCGGACGGTTCGTTGCGCAGTTGCCTCAGCAAGTCCACCGCCGCGGGCAGCGCGAACTGCGTCGCGCCGAGTCCGCCCACAAAGTAGCCGCGCCGCACGCGCCCGCTGTTTTCGAGCGCCTTCAGCACGTCGTAAACTGCGCTGAATCCGCCCGGCACATTTTCCGCCGCAACCGACTCGCGCGTGAGCACGCCGTAGCGATGCAGCAATTGCATCGCCAGCGCGTGGCTGCGCTCCGTGGTTGCGCGCCGCAAGTCTTCGGCGCTTTGCCCCGCAGGGCGAAGCGGCAATAATGACCAGCGTCCCTGCGCCGTCGGCGGCGTCGTGCGCCGCGAGCGGAAGACCATCCCCGTCGATGTGCGGCGCGGCGCGCGTGCGCTGTCGGGCCGCGCAATGTAGGCTCGCAGCGCGTGCAGAGAATCGTTGGTGATCAGCCCCCGCCACACCAGATTCCACAGCGCCTCGAGCGTCTCGCCCGGATAACCTCCGCCCGCGGCCTGGTGCAGCGGATCGAAGAAGCTCGCGCCCGCCGCTTCCAGCACCGCAAGAATCTTTTCTTCGCGCTCGCTCGGCGGCTCGGCGTTCGAACCCTGCGATGGCCGCGGCTGCGCAAGAAGCGGCAGCTTGTCCGCAAGGTAAAGTGCAATGCGCCCATCGCGCTCGCCGATCGGCTCCACTCCCGCCCAGGCCACTTCGCCCGCGGCAATCAGCGTATCCAGCCCGGCAGGCGCGTAGTCGGCAATGCGCGCAGGCAAAATGGACGTCTCAACCAGAGACGCCGGCAGCGGCGCGCCCTGCAAATTTTCAATCGCATCCAGCAGCGCATCCAGATGCCCCGATCCCGTGCGCCGCGGCGCAAGCAGTCCTTGCCAATGCGTGAGAAAGCGCGCCAGCGTGTGCTGCTCCACCGGCTCAACCTCACGCCGCAGCTTCGCCAGAGACTTGCGCCGGATCTGCCGCAGAATCTCCGCGTCGCACCACTCCCCGTGTAGGCCACCGGGCCTGAATCCACCTTCGAGTACGCGCCCTTCGTGAGCAAGCTGCCGCAGCGCGTTCTCGACGGCCTCTGTGTCGAGCGCAAATCGGCCGGCAGCCTCGCGCAGCGTGAACGGGCCATGCGTCCGCGCATAACGCCGGATCAATTCCAACACCGGATGCGCGACCGGCTCGAGCAGCGCAACGGCGAGCCCCGGAGGCAAAGGAATGCCAAGGCCATCGCGATACCGCGCGGCATCTTCGGCAGCCACCAGGCGCTTCTCTCCCGCAACCCGTAATTCCAGCACGCGCCGCGCGCGCACCAGCCGGTCGATCGAATCGAGCAGCGACTTGTCGGCAACCCGCAAAGCCATCTCTTCGCGCGAGAGGTCGCCGAGCTTCAGCAGCAAATCGTGCATGCCATCTGTCGAGCGCGCACGGTAGTTTTCCGCGAGGCATTGCGCAGCTTCTTCCACTTCTGCAATGGCCGCGGCGTCGAGCAATTCGCGCAGGTCGGCCTCGCCCAGCAATTCGCGCAGCTGATCTTGGTCGATCGTCAGCGCCTGCGCTCGCCGCTCCGCCAGCGGCGCATCGCCCTCATACACAAAATTCGCCACGTAGCTGAACAGCAGCGACGACGCAAACGGCGAAGGCTTGCGCGTTTCCGCCACGTGCACGCGAATCTGCCGCTGCTCGATGGCGCGCAGCGTCTCGATCAGCGCCGGCATGTCGAAAACATCGCGCAGGCACTCGCGATAGGCTTCGAGCAGCAGCGGAAACGACGGATAGCGCGACGCCACGCTGAGCAGATCGTACGATCGCTTGCGCAGCTGCCACAGTGGCGATCGCTGGTCGGCACGGCGCCGCGGCAGCAGCAGCGCCCGGCCTGCGGCCTCGCGAAAACGCCCCGCAAACAGCGCCGTCGATCCCAGCTGCCGCAGCACGAGCTGCATCGCCTCGGCGGATTCCACCAGGATCCAGTCCGAGTCAGGCGGCTCCTCGGTATCGGGAAAGCGCAGAACGAATCCGTCGTCGCCCCACAGCGTCTCTACCTCCGGTCCGCCGGCAGCGCGGATGCGCGCGCTCACCGCCATCGCCCACGGAATATGAATGCGGCTGCCGAATGGCGTCAGCACGCACACGCGCCAATCGCCCAGTTCGTCGCGCACGCGCTCCACCACAATCGTGCGATCGTCGGGAACCTGGCCCGTCGACTCCGCCTGGTCAGCCAGAAAACGCAGAAGATTCTCCGCCGCGCCCGGATCGAGATCATGCTGAGTCACGAGCCGCGCGATTGCAGCGGGTTCGGAAAGCGCACGCAGCTCACGCACCATCGCGCCGATGCGCCTGCCGAACTCAAGCGGCCGCCCCGGCCCATCGCCTTTCCAGAACGGCATCTTGCCCGGCTCACCGGGCGCGGGCGTCACCAGCACGCGATCGTGCGTAATGTCGGTGATCCGCCACGTCGACGCGCCCAGGATGAATGTCTCGTTCGGGTTCGACTCGAACACCATCTCCTCATCGAGCTCGCCCACGCGCACCGGCTTGCCCTCAGTGAACGCAAGAAACACGCCATACAGTCCGCGGTCGGGAATGGTTCCCGCATTCAAGATCGCCAGCCGCGCCGCTCCATCGCGCGCCGAGACCACATTGCGAATGCGATCCCACGTCAGCCTTGGCCTTAGCTCCGCGAACTCATCGGAGGGATAACGCCCGCTCAGCAGATCCAGCACACCCTCAAACGACGCTCGTGTCAGCGAACCGAACGGCGCCGCCCGCCGCACCAGATCGTAAAGAAAATCCACGGAGACTTCAGGCTTCGGTTGATCGGCGAGCGCGCCCTGTTCATCTCGCGAAGCAGAATTCCCAGCTTCAGACTCGAACATCAACTCCGCGGCCTGATTCGCGCCTAGCCTCTTGGCGCGCCCCGACACGCGACCTAACTTCAAAGGCCGCGCAGCCTTGGGCGGCCGCGCCGACGCAACAATCGCCACCAGCTGCTGGCACAGCACATCCAGCGGGTTGCGCGGGAAGCGCGTCGACTCAATGTGCCCCTCGTGCATGGCGCGAGTCACCGCTGCGCAGGCCACCAGGTCGGCGCGGTACTTCGGAAAGAGAATCCCTTCGCTGATCGCATCCACGTGATGGCCGGCGCGCCCGATGCGCTGCATACCGCTCGCCACCGACGGCGGCGACTCGATCTGGATCACCAGATCCACCGCGCCCATGTCGATGCCAAGCTCAAGCGTGGAGGTCGCGCAGAGTGCGCGAATCTGCCCCGCCTTCAGCTGCTCCTCAATCACCGCGCGCTGCGCGGCGGCAAGCGATCCATGATGCGCGCGCGCAATCGGTTCGCCCGCCAGATCGTTCAGCGCGCCGGCCAGCCGCTCCGCAATCTGCCGCGCGTTCACAAAAAGAATCGTCGAGTTGCGCTCGCGAATGATCTCCAGCAATCGCGGATGAATCGCGTTCCAAATCGAAACACGCCGCGGCGTCTGCGATGCGGAGCCCGACGGAATCTCCTCCATCTCGCCCAGCCGCGCCATGTCTTCCACCGGAACCTCGATGCGCAGCTTCAGTTGCTTCAGCGCAGCCGCGTTCACAATCGTCACCGGCCGGTAGCGCAGCGCCTCGCTCTCCTTGGCGCCCATCTCGATCTCCTTATCAATTGCTTCTTCAACCGTCGCCAGCGATGTCTGCTCGCTCCCATGCTCCTCGCTTGCCGCGTCGGCGGCCTGCTGTCTTTCTATTCCCTTTTTCCTACTCCCTACTTCCTGTATCTCAACGCCACCCAAGAACCGCGCAACCTCTTCGAGCGGCCGTTGCGTGGCCGAGAGCCCAATCCGCTGCAGCGGCTTCGCGGTCAGCGCTTGCAGCCGTTCGAGCGTCAGTGCCAGATGCGCGCCGCGCTTGGTCGGCACCAGCGCGTGAATCTCATCGATGATCACCGTATCCACCGTGCGCAGCGCATCGGCCGCCTGCGACGTCAGGATCAGGTACAGCGACTCCGGCGTGGTGATCAGGATCTCCGCCGGCTGCCGCGCAAACCGCGCTCGCTCGCGCTGTGGTGTGTCGCCGGTGCGCACGCTGATGGCCGGCTCATGAAAAGGAACTCCCATGCGCCGCGCCATGTTCGCCATGCCGGCCAGCGGCGAGCGCAGGTTGCGCTCCACGTCCACGGCAAGCGCCTTGAGCGGCGAGACGTAAACGATGCGGCAGCCCTTCTTCTGATTCGCCGCGGCGGGTTGAAGCATGAGCCGGTCGAGACACCACAAGAACGCAGCCAGCGTCTTGCCGGTGCCCGTCGGCGCCAGAATGAGCGCACTTTCTCCGCGGGCGATGGCCGGCCAGCCGAGCCGTTGCGGCGCGGTTGGCTCGTCAAACACTGCCTTGAACCACGCAGCCGTGACCGGATGGAAGAGCGCAAACGGGTCGGAGGTGCCTGCGGTTTTGGGTGGGAGCGGGGGCATGGCGCTCTCAAGAGATTAACCCGCCAGCCCCGGCGAAGACAAAGCGAAAAAGCGGAAGAAGTGTCGAAGCCGGGACCGAGGTCTCAGTCCTTCTTTTGATCGCCCCATCGCGCCACGCTGAACTGCGCTCCAGCAAACAGGATCAGCCCCGACACATATCCCCAGAAAATCAAGCCGACCGAGACATAAAACGGTCCGTAGAGCGATTTGAGATCCATGCGCGGCAGTACCGCGACGAAGGCGTAGCGCGCAATCAGCCACACCAGGCCCGTCACGATCGACGTGCGAAGAATCGGCCGCCACGGCACTCGGCAGTTGGGCAGGATGAAGTACACCGAAAAGAAAAACAGGATCGATGCTGCGCCGGTCGAAAGCGCCAGCCAGACATAGCTCAACGCGGCGTAGGAGTAATTCATCGCGCGGAAAAACCAGTTGTTTGGGTCATGAACGAGAGCAACAGCAAGCACCTTGTCCACGTTCACGTTGACCACCATGCTGCCAACACCTAGGCCCACCATCAGCAGCGCCAAACCGAACGCAATAGCCTGGTTGTAAAGATAATTGCGGCTCTTCCTGACACCCCAGGCCTGGTTCAGCGCTACTTCCAGCGGCAGAAAGATCCCCGTGCACGAAACCAGGATCATCGCCAGCGACCACGCCTGCACACCATGACGCGATGAAACGGCGGCCGCGGCGTTGAGGCTGTTCGTCAGCCAATCCGGCGTGCTTGTCACCGAGGGTAGAAAGTAGTTCACCATCTCGTCCACCACGACAACCATGGGGCCCCGGGGAGGCGAGTGGAATACGCGCAACGCAAGTGTGTAGAGCAGGATGACGAACGGAATAAACGATAGAATCGCGTTGGCCGCCACGCTGAAGGCAAAGGTGTGCACTTGACTGTCGAGCAGGTAGGCAATCAGCGCCGTGCCGCTCTTGCGCCACAGGTACCACTTGGATTGCGTAACTGGCTGATCAGGGCCTTTCGCAGCGGCTGCAAGCTCGGCTCCCGCCTCGCGGGCCTCTTCGAGCGCGGTGTGTGATTCTTCGGCCAAGAGTCAAGTCCTTCCCTTGAGCCCGCGAATTCCTTCGGGCTTGCGTCGTTGGATGCGCGGTGTTGGGAAGCGCTGCTCTAAGCATAGCGCCCATCGCGCCGCGCTGCGCAATCCTTCGTCGGCCGCTTCGGCCCATTCCCTCAGTTGCGGCACAAACCGCGCCAATCCGCTGTTGCCCATCGCAATCGCCACGTTGCGCCGCAACCCCTTCCATCCCGTCCTTCGCACCGGCGACCCGTTGAACACTCGTTCGAAATTCGCCTCGTCCAGCGACGCCAGCCAATCGAGCTCCGGGTTCACCAGCTCCGCCCGCGGCTCCAGCTCGCCATCGACCCCAATCGGCCCGCTTCGCAGCGCCTTTCCGTTCCACGGGCACACATCTTGGCAAATGTCGCACCCAAACACCTGCCGTCCCATTCCAGCCATCAGCTCCTCCGCAATCGGCCCTTTGTGCTCGATCGTCAAATAGGCAATGCACCGCGTCGCATCCATCTGGTAGGGAACATCGAGCGCGTGCGTCGGGCAGGCTTCGATGCAGCGCGTGCACGTCCCGCACCGGTCTGGCACAATCCCAAACTCATCACTGCTCGCAGCCAATCTTCCGTCTCGCTGGCTTGCTGACTCGCTGGCTCGCTGACCTGCTGAATCGCTCACCTCGAGCGACGTCAACAGCACCGCCAGAAATCCCCACGAGCCCAACTTTGGATGAATCAGGCAGGTATTTTTTCCGGTCCAGCCAACGCCCGCGGCGACCGCCAGTGCGCGCTCCACCACTGGACCCGTATCGACGTAAGCGCGCGATGTGAACTCGCCGCACTCCGCGCGAAGCATCGCATCCAGCGCCTTGAGCCGCTTCAGCAGCACCTTGTGATAATCGCTCGGCCGTCGCTGGCCGTTCGCGTCGACTCGGCTGCTCCACGCGTAGCGCGCAATCCACCCGCTTCCGCGCTCCGCCGTTTCGGTCGAGAGCGGTGCATCGGATTTGTAGCTCGCAAAACACACAATCGCCGACCGCGCCCACGGAAACGGCACCGACACACGCGTCCGCGTCAGCGTCCCATCTTCTGCTTCGCGCCCCAGGTAGCGCATCGTTCCGGCGCGGCCCGCGCGAATCCACTCCCGGAATCGTCCCGCATCGCGCGCTTCCGCCGCATACGGAAACGCCACCAGGCCGGCCTCGGTAAAACCTGCACCAAGCGCCAGCGTCCGCGCCCCTTCGCGCGTCAGCCCGGCAGCTTCCGTTAATGCTTCTCCCTGAATGGCATTCTCCGATCCAATCGACAGGCCAAATGGCCCCGCTTTCCCGCGCCGATCTCAGAATATTCTCCTCTTCCCACGCTGCCCTGTGGCCTGCCGCGCACCAGCGTAGGACTCCGTCCCCCTCTTGCCCCAAAAACCGGGAGAATCCGAGACCGCGCTCTCCTGCAGTGGCCTCAGGGTAGACCTCGGCGTAGAATTGTCCGGCAAAGCAATCGAGAAACCGGTCCCTCCGAGCATCAGATGACATCCCCGTACTCGCACAACGCTCCATCATCCCCGTCGCCGCCCCATCACGCCAATACGCCGCTCAGCCTCTATCTCATCCTCGTTTGTCTCGTCGGCTCCGCCGGCGGATTTCTTTTCGGCTTCGACACCTCGGTCATCTCCGGCGTCATCGAATACATCGCAAGCCCATCGGTCTTTGGCCTTGATGAGATCGCCAAGGGTTGGACAGTCAGTTGCATCATCATCGGCTGCATGATCGGCTGCGTTCTCGCCGGTCCGCTAAGCAGCCGCTTTGGCCGCAAGAAGACGCTCCTGCTCACGTCGGCTGTCTTTCTCATCTCATCGCTCGGCTGCGCTGGTTCCCATCAGCTCGCGGTCTTCATCGAGTTCCGTATCGTTGCCGGCATCGCCGTTGGTGCTGCCTCCATGCTTGCGCCCATCTATATTGCCGAGCTGTCTCCGCCCAGCCATCGCGGCAAGCTGGTTTCGCTCAACCTGTTCGCGATCTTCCTCGGCCAATCCTCCGCTTTTTATTCCAACTTCTTTCTCCGCGACTTCGACGGCGCCAACAACTGGCGCTGGATGCTGGTCGTCATGGCGATTCCTTCGTTCCTGCTTTTTGTTTCGCTGCTCTTTGCACCGGAAAGCCCTCGCTGGCTCGTCGATAAGCATCGCCGCGAACCGGCGCTCAGGATTCTTGCGCGCATCAACGGGCCCGCCGCCGCCGAATTGGAGCTCAAGGCAATCGAGGAATCCGTCCGCCACGAAGCACCTGGCCAATTCGTCGAGTGCTTTCGTGGAGGCATGCGGCGCATTCTCCTCATCGGGATCTTGCTTGCGATCTTTCAGCAGATCACTGGCATCAACGTAGTCATGTACTACGCTCCGGCGATCTTCAAGTCCGCCGGCTTCGGCAACAGCTCCGCGTTGTTGCAGACGGCGCTGATGGGGATGGTAAACCTGACCTTCTCTGTCGTCGCCATGTTTTATGTCGACAAGGTCGGCCGCAAGCCGCTCATGGTGATCGGCTCCATCGGAATGAGCATCGCCATGTTTCTCATGGCGCTCACCTTCATTAGCGGCCACGCGCGGGGCTACTTCCTGCTCATCTGCATCATGGGTTATCTGGCAGCGTTTGGCTTCTCGCTCGGCCCGGTGGTGTGGGTGCTCATCGCAGAGCTTTTTCCCAATCGAACCCGCAGTTATGCGGTTGCCATCGCCACCTTCATGTTGTGGGCTGCCAACTTCGTCGTCACGCTCACATTCCCTTATCTGCTGCACAGCGTCGGCGGGTACTCGTTCGTCATCTATGGCGCCATGTGTGTGCTTTGCCTGCTCTTTGTTCTCAGGTACCTGCAGGAAACGAAAGGCAGAACGCTGGAGCAGATCGAAACCGAGATCGCCGGCTATAACGCGTGACCAACGGCCTGTTAGAAGGCCCTAAGTTTTTCATCGCTGCAACCGTGCAGGCCATCCCATCCATTTGAACCTGCACAGCATCGGCTGCCGGGAACTTCGCGCATAGCGAGTGCGTAGGGTATATCACTGTTCATTTGCGGACGCAGGCACCGAAAACCGCACACCAGGCGCCCGTTGACTCAATAGAAGAACGCCCAAATGCCCTGCAAATCCAGCTTCTTTCCCGTTGCAGCACTTCCCAGCTTTGGCCCGCTGCATGCATCAACAGTGGCCAGGTCAGCTCCGGGCAAGTCAAAACCCGAGGCCGCGCAGAAGGAGATTCCAATGAATAATCCCCAATTCGAATCAGTCATTAACGTCGTTATCGATACCCCCGAGCTCGTTAGAGGTCAGGAGCAGGCATTCCTCGAGCAACTCACGCCGCTGGTGCACGAGCAGAGCGTCACGCTCGACCTGCGGAATGTCACGCGTATCGACGCCGCCGGCCTCGCTGCGCTTATCAGCCTATACTGCGCCGCACGCAGCGCCGGGAATCGCTTCGGCGTGCGCTGTGCATCTTCCCACGTGGCGGAGATGCTGGCTCTCGTGGGGCTTGATGGGGTCCTGCTCCAGAGGAATGAAACTGCCCTTAATTGCGGCGAACCCGACTGCCCCGAATTTGCCCTCCAGTTGTCCGCGGTCTAGACGAATCCGCGGCCCAGATCGGCAGCCTCGACGGGCCGCGAACCAAATGCGTGCTAGACCCGCGGTTTGCATCCCGCGCTCTGACTCTTTCCGCATCCAGCCTAAAACCGCGCCCCGGTAGTGGCTCAAACTGAGCCACTACCCGTGTCCCAAACGCGTATCGCAGCGTACAATCATCGCGATCCCCCACTTACTTATAGACCGCGAGGAACGTTCCCATGCGGGCAAAGCCACTGCTGGCGATCGCACTTCTGCTTCAGGCAATCCTCTTCTGCTGCGTCGCCCGCGCGCAGACCGAGGCATCGGCCAAAGTTTTTCTGCTCTCCATCTACCGCCACTATCAATCCGGCGGCAAAGGCCAATCCGGCGGTAAAGGTATCGACTTCGACGGCCCAGGCGCCGCGCTCTACTTCAGCGGGTCGCTCGTCGCGCTCATGCGTGCCGATATCAAGGCCAACGGCCCGGGCAATGCGCCCGCCATCGACTTCGATCCCATCTGCGGCTGCCAGGACTGGAAAGGCATCTGGGGTCTCAAGATCGCCGTGCATCTCGAGAGCCCGAAGCGCGCCCAAGCCAACGTCTCCTTTTCGCTGGTCCCTCCCAGGGAGAGCTCCAAAGACGCGCTGCGCGCCATGCAATTCACGCTCGTTCCCGAACACGGCTCGTGGCGCATCTACGATATCGAGGACGACTCCGATTCGAGCACGACATTCGCCCTGCGCAAACTTCTCCAGGACGACATCGACACCATCCAGAAGGATTCCGCACCGAATCCCAGCTCCCCGCCGAACCCCGCTCCGAAACACTAACCGCAAACGTCCATCGCAATCGCCGCAACCGCCCCACTGCTTCGGCTGCGCGCCCGCTCAATCCAGCCGTCTCTAATTGCGGGACATACCCCCCAAGAATCAACCAGCCGTCGCCCGCGCGCTCCCTCGTGATCGCTCGCACCGGCAATCCTATCCCTCACGCGCTATTTCTACTTACGACCAGCAGTTTCGGAATTGGTGTAGGCCGAAAGCACACAGCAAAGTGGCATTTTTATCAAGAAAATGCCACCTTTCACTGCTCTCAAGATGTCTACGTAAATTCCGAAACTGCTCTAGGCGCCGCGAAGCGCCGTCCTGAACTGGATCCGCGCACAGGCTCGCCATTGGCGCGTGGGGCGTCCGTTCCTTTACCCTTTCCTGTGGGCACGTATTGCGGAATCTCATGATGGAGGCTTTACCCATGGCGCAGAGCGCACTGGATCACGTTTCTGATAAGGCGCTCGCCCCGGCGAGTGCAACGACAACCAAGTATGTGTATTCGTTTGGCGGCGGCAAGGCTGACGGCAACGGAAAGATGAAAGACGTGCTGGGCGGCAAAGGCGCCGGACTCGCCGAGATGACGAATGCTGGCTTGCCGGTCCCTCCGGGATTCACCATCCAGACCGAGGCCTGCCGCGAATATATGCGCGGCAAACTCAGCCCGCAAATCGAGAGCGAGATGCTTGACGCGCTCGAAAAGCTTGAACGGATGCAGGGCCAGAAGCTCGGCGCCGGCGAAAATCCGTTGCTGGTCAGCGTCCGCTCCGGCGCAAAGTTCTCCATGCCCGGCATGATGGATACAATTCTCAACCTCGGCCTGAACGATCACGCTGTCGAGGCCCTCGCCAAGCGCACCGGCAATCCGAGGTTCGCGTACGACTCCTATCGCCGCCTCATCCAGATGTTCGGCGACGTGGTCCTGGACGTTCCCAAGAAGAAATTCGAGCACATCTTCGACGGCGTGAAGACGAAACAGAAAATAAAGTTCGACTACGATCTCACCGCCGATCATCTCAAGGCGATTATCGCGGAATACAAAAAGCTCGTGAAGAAAGAAACCGGCAAGGAATTTCCGCAAGACCCGCTCGTGCAGCTCGCCGCGGCGCGCAACGCCGTCTTCAGCAGCTGGCAGAACGACCGCGCCAAGACCTATCGCCGCATCAACCGCATCGATGACTCGATCGGCACCGCAGTCAACGTGCAAGCCATGGTCTTCGGCAACCTCGGGGAGAGCTCCGGCACCGGCGTGGGCTTCACGCGCAATCCCGCCACCGGCGAGCACATCTTCTTCGGTGAGTACCTCATGAACGCGCAGGGCGAAGACGTCGTCTCCGGCGTCCGCACGCCCAATCCCATCAGCGAACTTGAAGCGGGCATGCCCAAGGTCTACGAGCAGCTCAAGGACATCACGCGGCGCATGGAAAAGCACTATCGCGACATGCAGGATTTCGAGTTCACCATCCAGGATGGCAAGCTCTACATGCTGCAGACGCGCAACGGCAAGCGCACCGGCCTCGCCGCTGTCCGCGTCGCAATCGATATGGTGCGCGAGGGCCTCATCACCCAGGAAGAAGCCATCCACCGCGTCGAGCCCAACCAGCTTTACGATTTCCTCGTCCCGCGCCTCGTAGAAAAGGGCGAGAAGATTGAGGTCCTCGCCACCGGTCTGCCGGCTTCGCCCGGCGCGGCCGTCGGCCAGATCGTCTTCACCGCGGAAGACGCCGTCAAGCACCACAACAACGGCTCCTACAAGTCCGTCGTTCTCGTTCGCGGCGAGACAACGCCTGAGGACATCGCCGGCATGGAAGTTGCCGACGGCATTCTCACCTCGCGCGGCGGCATGACGTCGCACGCCGCAGTCGTCACCCGCGGCATGGGCAAGTGCTGCGTAGCCGGCGCCGGTGATTGCGTCGTCGATGAGGCGAAAAAGGAACTGCGCGTCAAGGGCAAAACCTTCCGCCAGGGGGATTACATCTCGCTCGACGGAACCACCGGCCGCGTGATCGCCGGCAGATTGAAAACCCTCGACGCCCGCCCCGACGATCCCGATCTCGTCACCTTCATGGGCTGGGTCGATCCTCTGCGCACGCTCAAAATCCGCGCCAACGCCGACATTCCGCGCGACGCCAAACAGGCGCGCGAATTCGGCGCCGAGGGCATCGGCCTCTGCCGCACCGAGCACATGTTCTTCGCTGAGGATCGCATCGAGCACATGCGCGCCATGATCCTCGCCACCAACGAGAAAGATCGCCGCGTAGCATTAAAAAAGCTGCTGCCCATGCAGCGCGCCGACTTCGTCGGCCTCTTCAAGGCCATGGAGTCGCTGCCGGTCACCATTCGCCTCCTCGATCCGCCGCTTCACGAGTTCCTGCCCAAGCGGGAAGATCTCCTCGTGCAAATCGCCCGCCTCGAGGAATCGAAGCCCAAATCGCCCAAGCTCAAAGAACTGCGCACGCTGCTCGCTCGCGTCGAAGAGCTGCACGAGCAGAACCCCATGCTCGGCCTGCGCGGCTGCCGTCTCGGCATCACCTTCCCTGAGATCACCGAGATGCAGGCACGCGCCATCATTGAGGCGGCAGTTATTGCCAAGTCGAAGGGCGGCGACCCGCATCCGGAGATCATGATCCCGCTCATCGGCTCCATCGAAGAGATGCGCAACCAGACCGCCATCGTCCGCCGCGTCGCCGATGAGGTCTTCGCCGAGAAGAAAGCCAGGGTCGACTACATGGTCGGCACCATGATCGAGCTGCCCCGCGCCGCGCTCACCGCCGGCCAAATCGCCGAAGAAGCCGAGTTCTTCAGCTTCGGCACCAACGATCTCACGCAGACCACCTACGGCATCTCGCGTGACGACATCAACAACTTCCTGCCCGCCTATCTCAAGCAAGGCATCTTCAAGTTCGATCCCTTCGCCACGCTCGATCAGGTCGGAGTCGGCCAGCTCATCAAGGGCGCGGTCGCCAACGGCCGCAACACCAGAGAGAACCTCAAGGTCGGTATCTGCGGCGAGCACGGCGGCGATCCGGAGAGCGTCAAGTTCTGCCACAGGATCGGGCTGAACTACGTCTCCTGCTCGCCCTTCCGTCTGCTCACGGCGCGTCTGGCCGCGGCCCAGGCGGCTCTTGAAGAGAAAGGCGAGGTCCACGCCGGCAGCAAGTAACCGCACCCGAACCGAAAACCCCAAGGGCGTTCGCTTCTGCGGACGCCTTTCGTGTTTTTGCGCTGGATCTATCCCAGGCCGCGCGCCCAAAATGCTCGCCCCGAATGTTCATTGACATGTCGAGCTCATGCAAACATGCTTAGAACATGGCGCGCATGATTCAAATTCGAAATGTTCCTGATGTCCTTCACCGCAGCCTGAAAGCCAGAGCCGCGGCCGCAGGTTTGTCGCTCTCCGGCTATCTGCTCGCGGAGCTGCGAGAGATCGCTGAGCGTCCCACACTGGCCGAGTTCCGCGAGCGCTTGCACACCCGCAGGCCGCCCCCGGTAGCCCTCGACACCGCTGCTCTCACGCGGCACGAACGCGCTGGGCGATGATTGTGCTCCTGGCCACACGGCCGTGATCGAGGTCTTCTGAGAACCAGCAGAGCCGTCTCCCATCTTCTGCGCAAGGTGAAACCCCACGCCGCACGATACTCTAACCTATAGATCGCGACCATCGGCGGCGTTGGAGACGCTCATCTTGCTGTCGCATCGCTCTACCAAAATCAGGGGGAACAGATGAAACACTTGGTGATCGCCGGGCTGTGCCTGGCTACGGCTTCGAGCGTCCTGGCGGCGCAGGTGAACGCCGGCGAACAAAACTCCGATCCGAAGCTACCCTTCACCGTGACTGAAATCACGACGCTCAATTTGCCCTGGAGAATTGCGTTTCTTCCTGACGGGCGAATGCTTATCACCGAGAAGGTCGGCGGACTGTGGCTGGTGACCCAACAGGGAGCGAAGACTCCGGTTGCCAACATTCCCGCCGTACTCTGGCAGGGCCAGGGCGGCATGCTGGGCGTCTTCCTCTCGCCGCATTATACCAAGGACCACAATATCTACCTCACCTACTCCGAGCCCGGTGAGCCCGGCGGTTCCAGCCTCGCGCTCGCGCGGGCGCAGTTGAAGATCGGCGATGGTGCGGCAAGCCTCGAAGGGCTTCAGGTCATTTGGCGCGATGGAGAAAGAGGCAGGGGAGGACAGTTTGGCGCGATCGTTGCCTTCTCTCCTGACAGCAAATATCTCTTCCTCACCGTGGGCGACAGGCAGCGCATGACCCCGGCCCAGGATCCCAATCAGCCGCTCGGCAAAATCCTGCGCCTCACGCTCGACGGCAAACCGGCTCCGCACAATCCCATGGCAGGCAAGACCGGCGCAGCCACCGTCCCCGTGATCGACCCGCCTTCGGACACGGAAAAGGCAAAGACGGCTCCCGTCGTGCGCACCTACACCTTTCCCGGCCCCAACCTCACGCCGGCCGAGACATGGGTTTCGGGTCTCCGCACTCCTTATGGCCTGGCCTTTGCGCCGGATGGAAGGCTGTGGGAGCTGGAACATGGCCCGCGCGGCGGCGATGAGCTCAACTTGATTGAGCCCGGCAAGAATTACGGCTGGCCGCTTGTCTCCTACGGATTCAACTACAACGGCGTCCCCATCCCCAGTCCGGATACGCGCCCTGACCTGACTAAACCCGTCATCTACTGGGTCCCCGTCATCGCGCCGGGCAACCTCTTCTTCTACAAAGGCGCTATGTTCCCGCAGTGGAACGGTTCGGCTTTTGCAACTGGCCTGGCATCGAAAGCGCTGGTCCGCATCACCTTCGATGGCAAGGGAGGAGCGCAGGCGGTCGAGCGTTGGGACATGGGCCGCAGAGTCCGCGACATTGAGGTCGCACCCGATGGTGCGTTATGGATGATCGAGGACGCGAAGCCGGGTGGTGTCTTCCGCCTCACGCCATTGGGCATGCCTGTTTCGTCTCCGCCCGCCCAGGCGGCAATGTCTGCCCCAACCCCCGCTGCGGCCCCGAGCGGCTCCGCGCTCCAGAACACTCCCATGAACGCCCCCAAGAACGTCTCCGACATCGAACACGTCAAGAGCGTCATCAACAACAACAGCTGTCTCGCCTGCCATCGCATCGGCCCGGACGGCGGAGACATTGGGCCGTCGTTGAACGGAGTGGGGTCGCGGCGTACACCAGACCAGATACGAGCGGCGATTGTCAGCCCTCCGCCAACAACCACTGCGGGCGCCAAGAACCCCATGCCCTCCTACGGAAAAACCATCAACGACGAAGATCTGAAGAGCCTGGTGCACTACCTCAGCACGCTCCCTCCCTTACCCTGAGGCCTTTAGGATCGACAATTCGCCGAAACCGGGTTCCCCATGTCTCGATTCTGAGACATGGGGAACCTCGATCCTCGATTCGTCAGGGGTCGGGGATCGGTCCGATTCGATCCCGATCGATCCCGACCGAGAGCTGCACTGTGTCGCTGAGCCGCCTGATTGCCCTCAACTCCTTCTTGAGGGTATTATCGTGCCTCATCTGTATGAAAGCTTCGCGCGTATCGCGCTTGCCGCTGTGTCAGGGGGCACTCATGCGCAGAGTGGTTCTGGGATGGTTGCTTGGTTTCGCGTGCTTCGCCTGCGCGCAGCAACCCGTCGGTGACGTGTATGAAAGCGGCGGGGCAAGCGCGGAAACCCCGGCGCAAGCGGTCCAGAACCTTTATAAGATCACGGCGACGATCACCGGCGATCCCAGCTCCGGCTACGACGCGAAAACCGACCATTGGCCGCAGGCCGACGCGGCGTGGCAGCAATGGGATAACAGCATTCCAAATGGCAACGCTGTCCTGCAACAGCAGCGCACCGAATTGGCTCCGTGCGCCGCGGATTTGGGCGCCGCGCTCGATGCGATGGAGCGTGGCTACCGGATCCAGATCTCGCAGGAGGGCAATGCGCCAGCGCAGGCAGCCGCGCAGCAGGATTATGCCAAGGGCCGCTCGGAGTTCGCGCAGTGCAGCCTGGCCGACGCTCTGAATGGCTCGAACGGGAACCCTGGCCCGGGAAGCCAATCCGGCGGCTCGGGCGCGCCTATTCAGGGAGGCGTGAGCACCGGGTCGAACGGCACGCCGCCGCCCACAGGCGGAAACGCGCCCCCGCCCGCAGCAGGCAGCCCGCCGGGAACGAAGAGCTTGACGCGCAGCCCAACCTCCGGCACCCCAACGTCTGGCGGCCCGACGTCCGGCACCCCCGCGGGCACGCCGGCGCCGGCAAAACCGGCAACTCCCCCGCCCAACATGGCGGCCATCGACAAGACGATAGAGACTTGCCTGAACAAATATGAGCCCTATTTGAACGTACAGTCCCTTCAGCCCGCTTACATGCAAATGGCTCTTTATTCGGCTCCGCCGTCCGTCAAGGCAGTGCCGTTCGCGCAGCTTCCCAGCCAATCGCAGATCTTTCTGGAGGAATCGGCGTGGGCTCTGCAGGTGCAGGCCACCCACGACGCCAAATATGGAGGGAACGAATACAATCCCGCGCAGGCGCAGGATTACATGGTCGGCTGGCTCGATCTCTGCCTGTTTTGGTCCAACCGGCAGCCGAGTGACTTCGGCAAAGCGGCTCCCGATCCTCGAGACGAGTACGCAAACTATCTGGGAGTGCCCCTCATGGATAACCGAATCGATATCTTCAGCAACGGCGGCCAGGAGTTCTTCTTGCCGCCCTTGCCGTTGATGCCTCCGCGCACTCCACCACCAAGTCTTTAGCGAGTAAACAGTCCGTTGGCCGGGTGCCCAGGTCCCGCGTCCCCGAGAACAGATCTTCGTTCTCGGGGTGGAGATCCCTCGCATTCGGGGACCCGGGATCGCGCATTCCCCGATGTCCATTCTCGCCTTCTCACAGATTCGTCTTCGTCTGGGCGGCGCGGCTTCGGTGAGTCGTTCAGCGATTGCGCACTCAATAAGAGCAGCAAACCGGAATTGCTGGCAGTGAAGCGCGTATTGAGATACCGATCCTGCCGCCTCGCTCTCGATGCAATATGGTATACCGTCAATGCGAATTTGCATCTCGTAACGTCGCTAGCCTCCATGCGTTGGAGAATAGGACTTTAGCTTGACACGCTCAAAATGCAACGATAACGTAGACCTCGCACGAGTCCTCCCCACAACTGGCTTTCCCAACAACTGGTTTTCCCAAATTGACATCGCGAGTCGCGTTGTACGCATGCCGTCCCACCGCTCTCGGCTTCGAGCTCCTGCAGCGGTTCTTCAGTTGCTATAAGTCGAAGCCTCAACTCCTAAGCAGCACTGGAAATGCCATTCACTAACTAAAGAACCGCTTTAAAACGTCCGGAGGCGCCATGGTTTCGAAAGCAGGAAAGTTGTGCTGTGCATCGGTAGTTCTCACCCTGTTCCTCGGTTTTTCAGCGTCGATTTGCCTCGCCGCCGAGAATGGCTTTTCCGCGATTCCAGGCAGCTTAACGCCTACCGCCGACGTCGACATGGGCGCGTTCAGCAGCGGGCAAATGACGGTGATGGTCCTGCTGGCGCCGGCCAACGCCTCGCAACTATCAGGGATGCTGACGGATCTCTATAACCCGGACAGCCAGAATTTCCAGCACTGGCTGGCCCAGGGAGAGTTCTACTCTCTCTTTGCCCCGGACACTGCGCAGACCACCGCGGTCGCCAATTATCTGCGGGAAAGCGGGTTGGACGTCGAGCAAACGTCGTCTCCATTCCTGCTGCAGGCAAGCGGGCCGAGCGGCATCGTCGAAAGCACATTCAAAACTTCCCTCCACTCCTATCGCAATCCCAAGGGCATCACCTACTATTCAAACGCTCTGGCGGCTCAACTGCCTGAGGCCCTCGCTCCCGCGGTCTTAGGCGTTGTCGGGCTCTCGAACACCGTGCGTTTGCAAACCCATACCGTGCGTCCCCAAAAGCAGACTTCACCCTCTGGTCCAGGCTGCGAGACTCCATACGTCACTGCGGCGGAGCTATTCAACCTGGTGAGCAACGGCGTGGGGTTTCCTTTTGGTTATGGCGGTGGTCCGGGTTGCAACGGGCTCACGCCGTCGCAGACCAACTCCATCTACGGCGCGCCCGATCTGGGACCCGAGGCGAAGGGGCAAGGCGTCAATCTTGCTGTCTTTGAGCTCTCTGCCTATCAGCATTCTGACATCGCGGCCTGGGCAGATTACTTCTATGGCCGCGGTTACAAGGCGCCGCTCGTCGACATCACCGTGGATGGCGGCCCGCTCGATCCCATCTGCCCTACGGGCGATGAATGCCCCGCCGAATACAACGGGTACTCAGGAGACATCGAGGTAGACGCGGACATTGAGATGTCGCTCGCAGTCTCACCAAATGCAAGCCATCTCCTGGTTTACAACGCTCCCAACGACTATACCGGGCAGACCGAGCTCGATGAGTACACGAAGATCGCAAAAGATGATACCGCGGACGTCATCAGCTCCAGTTGGGGCGTGTGTGAGAACGACGCGGGAGCTGGGTACGCTCAGGCCGAAAACATCGTCTTCGAGCAGATGGCGCTTCAAGGGCAGAGCTTGTTCAGCTCCTCCGGGGACACGGGAGCTTTCGACTGCATCCGCAGCGACGGCACGACCATCGTTAACGTCGAGGACCCGGCCTCTCAGCCATGGGTAACCAGCGTCGGCGGCACTTCGCTCGAATCCTTCAATCCGGACTCGAACCCTGATCCAAACTATCCGGCCGGAGTCGAGACTGTGTGGAACGTCGACAACCTCTGCAACGCGAGCGCCAACGAAGGCGGTCAGCCAGGGTTTTTCTGGTGCGGCGCAACCGGCGCAGGCGGGGGCGGAAACAGCCAATTCTGGGGCAAGCCGGGCTACCAGTCTGGGCCGGGCATTCTCAACCGGTACACGGTCTACGGCAACGGCACCACGCAGTGCGCGCTCGCCCGGCCGGGAACGCCCTGCCGCGAGGTTCCGGACATCTCCGCCAACGCCGACCCCTATACCGGCTATGCCGAATATTGCACTGGCAGCGCCGCAACCCCCTACAGCACATGCGCCACCATCGCGGGAACTCCCTATGGGTGGTTCGGAATCGGCGGCACCAGTCTCTCCTCGCCGCTCTGGTCGGCCATCATCGCCGACCACGACAGCCTCTCGCACGGCCGCCTCGGCAACGCCAACCCGCTTCTCTATCTGCTCTATAACGTCGATGCCGATGGATTCTTCAACGACATCACCGGCATTCACCAGTCCACCAACAACAACGGTCTGTTCCCAACCACTCCCGGTTACGATCAGGCCACCGGCATCGGAACGCCAAAGATGGGCGCTCTCATCACCCTCGACCCGCAGCGGTAGCGCGTCGCGATTGGGGCAGGACCCCCATCGCGGGCAATGGTGCCGGCTTGAATTCATCACGTCGGCACCGTCCTGTGATTCGGAGAGTCGGAAACTGCTCAATTGACCGTGATTCGCGTAGCCGCCATCGTGCCCGTCACCTCCACTGGTGTAGCGGTTCCGTCCAGGTTCCATATTTTGAAAGTGAATTTGCCGCTGTAAGATTTGTTGTCTTCGGCGACGGTAATCTCCTCATCCAGCGTGAAGGTGTTGGTTGCCGTGGCCGTCGGAGCGCTGGGTTCGAAGAGCCAGCCGACGTGATGGAGCTTCACGGTGCGCGCCCCGGTCTGTGCCCACACTCCTACGCACACGTCTCCTCCAGCCGGAGCAAGATATGCGCTTTCAAACTCGGTTCCGTCGGCGTGCCAGGTGTCGAAGGTGTCGTTGAACGTGGACTGATTGGCACTGTTGGTGTAAACCACGTGCCACAGGCCAACGATGGTCGGATGGTCGAAGATCGGGGGGAAACCCATATCAGCGTGCGCGACCCCTGGCAGTTTGATCGAGGCTTTTGAGCCAGGTGCGCCGAAGCTTCCGCATGCCGCATTGGCAGCCGCAGGGATAATGAAAAAGCAGAAAGCAGCCAGCAGAGCTAGACCGCCGCGGTAGAGCCGCGCCCGCAACCCGGCGTCCGAGGCGACTGAAAATTCTAAGTTTCTGACGATTCGATTCATGGTGAGCTCCTTTTGGAATCTCGTCCAGGCGAGATGTGGGCCTGAGTCTGCCCAACGGCGAGCGTTAGAGCAATACCCGCCCAGGCGATTTGTTTCTCCCCGTGCAATGTCTTTGGCTGCAATCGATTCGGCAGTTTTGTCCCCGCTTATTGCAGGGCAGAAGCGCTGATACGCTGGTTTCCCTACGGTGCTAAACTCATCTCTCACTGGTAGAGGGGGTGCGGTGTGGCGCTTTCGCCGACTCAGGAGACGGTTTGCTTCGGCCTCTTCGAGCTCGACCTCAAGGGCGCGCAGCTGATCAGAAATGGCACCAAAATCCGCTTGCCGCAGCAGCCTCTCCGTCTGCTCTCTGTCCTGATCGAATCGCCCGGCGAAATTGTCACCCGCGAACAGCTCCGTCAGCGGCTCTGGCCCTCCGATGTCTTCATCGACTTCGACCATGGATTGAACAAGTCCATGCAGAAGCTTCGCGACGCGCTCGGCGACTCCGCCGGCTCTCCCCGCTACATCGAAACCATCCCGCGCGTGGGCTACCGCTTCATCGCTCCGGTGAGAAACGGAACGGGGCTACTGGCGCCGGAAGTTGATACAGAAGTCTCTCAGATTCCGCCGCCCGACAGCCCTGCGCTTCTACCCGGTGCCGCAGTCGGCGGCAATTCGGGAACGCGATGGCTGCTTCTTGCCGCAGGAACCCTGGGCCTGTGCGTAACGGGAGCGATCGCGCTTTATCTGTCCTCCCGCGTCCAGCAGCCGGCTGTCGTAAAGTACACTCCGCTCACCGATTTCACTGATTCCGCAACGACTCCCGCCTTGTCACCAGACGGCCACATGCTCGCGTTCATCCGTGGAGACAGTTCTTTCATGTCGGCCGGTCAAATCTACGTCAAGATACTTCCCGGCGGCGAGGCCCGACCCCTGACCAACGATGCGCGGCTGAAATATAACCTGGCATTCTCCCCGGATGGCTCGCAGATCGCCTACACGGTGATCGAGCCCCCATCTTTTGCAACCTATACCGTTTCGGCGTTAGGCGGCGACCCGCATCTTCTCCTTAAGAATGCGGCAGGACTGACCTGGCTCGACCCGCAACACTATCTCTTTTCCAGAACCCGTTCCGGTCTGCACTTGGGAGTCGTTACCCAATCGGTATCGGGCGATGGCTTTCGCGAGCTGTATTTCCCTCCTCACGAGCGCGCCATGGCTCATTACTCGTTCGCCTCTCCCGATCGTAGATCTGCCCTGGTAGTCGAGATGAACGGGCAGGGAGATTGGACGCTGTGCCGGCTCATCTCTCTCGAAGGCACGTCCGCCCCAAGACCTGTAGGGCCGCAGGGCGCGTGCACTGCCGCGGGTTGGTCCCCGGATGGCTCGTGGATGTACTTCGTTGCGACTGTCGACGGCCAAAGTCACCTCTGGCGCCAGCGATATCCCAACGGGCGCGCGGATCAGATCACCGTCGGGCCCTCCGGCGAGGAAGGATTGGCTGTGGAGCAGAACGGCCGATCCATCGTCACCTCGATTGGCGAGCATGAGAGCGCCATCTGGATCCACGATGCCTCGGGGGAGCGATCTCTGTCGTCGGAAGGAGAGATCGTCGCGGGTATTTCGCCGCCGTCTTTTGGAGCCGGCGATAAAACTCTCTACTACCTGCTGCGCCAGCAGGGAAATGTCTACCCGGAATTTTGGCGCCTCACGTTCGACACCGGCAAGAGTGAAGCGGTCTTCCCAGGAACTTCGATGGTCGCCTACGATGTGTCGCCGGATGGCAAGCAGGTCGTCTACACGAGTGTGGGTCGCGACGGCAGGTCCCAGTTGTGGCTTGCGCCGATGGACAAAAGCTCCCCTGCCCGGCAGATCGGCCATTCCGGGGAGACAACGCCCCACTTCGGCGCGCGGGGACAGATCCTGTTTCGGCTTGCAGAAGGAAATGTCAATTATCTGGAACAGATGAATCAGGATGGCTCGGGACGGTCGAAGGTGCTTCCATACCCAATTCTCGAGGTGCAAGGCATCTCGCCAGGTCGCAGGTGGTTGATGGCGGTAGCTCCTTTTCCTGACAGCGGCAACGTGGTGCCCATGGAAGTGGCGATTCCGCTTGACGGCGGACCTCCACGCCGGATATGCGAAAGCTATTGCAATCCGGTGTGGTCGTCGAACGGGAGATTTCTCTTTGTTCCCGTCGAAGCATCGTCACAGACCAATCCCGGGCGAAGCCTGGTGATTCCGATAGGTCCGGGCGAAAGCCTGCCCGAGCTTCCGCCGAAAGGTATCCCGCCGCTGGCAGAACCCAATGTAGTACGCGGTGCGCAGTCGCTGAACCGCGCAGAGCTCGTCCCTGGCGAGGATGTCTCACACTATGCCTACGTGAACACCACGGTGCACCGCAATCTCTATCGCATCTCACTGCCCTGAGCCCCGGTGGCACAGCGCACTCGCTCCCGGAGGGAGCGCAGAAATTAGCCCCAGACGAAGTCCCGAAAACAGTCGAAGTCCTGGGAACCGAACGCAAAAAGACTCCTGGCCCCGTAGGGGCGACAGAACCGCAGCGGGCGATTTCGACCGAGCGACTCAGAGAGCTGAAGCCCAAACTCGCCCGTGGGGGCATTTTCATTGAGAAAATGCCCATGCACACCTTTCCCCGACTCTACAGGAATCCGAAAAATGCCATAGCCGACATCCTATCCGCGGCGTGGACGATCGTTTAGTCTTCGTAAAAATGGTGCCCGGGGACCGAAATGCGAGCATCGAAGAAACACATACGCCCAAGGAAGTTCGAGTAGCTCCTTTTCTTAAGCTCGGAGGATTCATGAAGAAGCCGGTCAAGATCGGTCTGGCTGCAGCCATAGCGGTACCAATACTGGCAGCGGCAGCCATTCACCTCTTCGTGGATGCCAACACTTTTCGTCCTATGATCGAGAGCCGGCTTACCGCAGCCCTTTCCCGCAAGGTCACCCTCGGCGATCTCAGGCTCTCCGTCATGACAGGTAGTCTGGTGGCGAACGATCTCGCCATAGCCGAAGACCCCAAGTTCGGCCAGACTCCATTCTTCACCGCAAAACAATTGCGCATCGGCGTTCAGATGAAGCCGCTCATCTTCAACCGTCAACTGATTGTGCGGAGTTTTGAGGTCGATGCTCCCCAAATCCATCTGATCCGCGCCGAGGATGGCACTTGGAATTTCTCCACCCTGAGCCGGGGCGCCGGCTCTCAGAACACCACTCAATCGGCCACATTGCCCGATCTCCCCGTCGGCCTCATCACCATCAAAGACGGCAACGCCAAAATAGAAAAGATAGAAAAGACAGAAACGCTGCCCTTCGAGAGAAATCCCCGGGTCTACGATCATCTCGACGTCAAGTTGGAGCACCTCTCCCTGGCCGAGGCCTTTCCCTTCACGGTGAGCGCCTCGCTGCCCGGCGACGGCAAGGTAAGGGTCTCGGGAACCGTCGGGCCGATCAATCCGCAAGACGCCGCCTCTACCACCTTCGACGCCCAGCTCACCATCAAGCACCTGGACCCCGTCGCCGCCGGGTACGTCGACCCCGCGGCCGGAATCTCCATGATCGCCAACCTCGACGCCCGCATCGCCTCAGACGGCATGAATGTCACCAGCGACGGCAAAGTCCACGCCGAGCACCTCATCCTCCTCAAAGGCGGCAAGCCCGCCCCACATCCTCTCGATATCAGCTATCGGGTGATCCACTCCCTCAAAGGCAACAGCGGCCAAGTCTCCGATCTCGCCCTTCAGACCGGCGCTGTCGCGATTCACATCAAAGGCACCTATCAACTCGCCGCAAACGCACCGGTCTTCGATCTCAAGCTGCTGGCCCAGAGTGTCCCCATCGACGGTCTGCAGGCCCTTATGCCCGCTGTCGGCGTAAGGCTTCCCGACGGCGCCGTCCTCAAGGGTGGAACGCTGTCGGCCCACTTCGCCATCAAGGGCTCGGCCAGAGACAACGTCATCGTCGGCTCCTACGAGATCGAAAATACACAGTTGGTAGGGTACAACCTCGGCTCCAAGATCGTTGGCATCGCCGCCTTGGGTGGCATCAAGACCGGCGATACCCTCGACATCGAGATTTCCAGCGCCGACGTCCGTATAACCAAAGCAGGCAGCGAGACAACGAATATCTACTCGCTGCTTCCTGCTCTGGGCGAGTCGACCGGCAGCGGCACCGTGTCTCCTTCCGGCGAGCTCAACTTCCGCTTGATCTCCAAAGTCACCAGCGCTAAGGGGCTCAATAAAGTCGGCATAAATCTCCTCACAAAGTTGAACAGCACATCCGCTGCCGACAAACCCTCAACCGCCGCCGGGATCCCCATTAACATCACCGGCACAGCGGAGAATCCCGTCATCACCGCGGATGTCAACGGCCTGCTGAAAGGCAACGCCGCAACTTTACGCAGCAAAGGCACCGATATCCTCAATAAGACCCGCCTCTCGAACCTCTTCGGCAAGAAAAAATAACACTTTTCAACCACCCCGGCAAAATCATTAGATTGCTCCGGCTTCGCGGATTGTGGCTTGCTCGAGAGAGTCGCCGGAAACCCCGTTCTTCGTGAACCGCGCCATGCAATGACCACAAAGTTAGTGATGATAGCCTTCCCTTCGAGGACGGCGGAAAAGATGCAAATAAGTGGGTCGCTCCATGTCGTGATGAACGATTCTCGATTGATGACAAACCGGCGGCACAGCGCACTCGCTCCCGGAGGGAGCGCAGAAATTAGCCCCAGGCGAAGTCCCGAAAACAGCCGAAGTCCCGAAAATAAGTCGACGTGACCAGAGCGCAAAAAGATTCCCAGCCCCATCGGGGGCGACAGAACGGCAGTGCAGCTTTAGCCGCTGCGTGACCTATCCTTCGGTTCCGTCCTCTCTTGAGACCTGCCGTGCCGAATGAGCGCCTCAACGAGAGGGGCCTTGGCTCAAACCGGAACCCCGCCCGTCGGTCCGTCACCTTGGCGAGATCATTCGCGCCTACGAAACTTAAAATCTGAACCAAAGGAACGGAATTCGGTATGAGCCACGGGGCGGATCTGGCTGTCTACGAGACCTTCGAGGACAATTTCGGCAGGAAGTCGACCTTGGAAGAACTTGAGCAAGAACTAGGGCAATTCTCCCTCTCATCTTTGCTCTGGACCTGCGCCGTGGTGGCTACGGGCGCACAGCTTTGGGACCGAAAAGACCCTCCGCTCGACGTCTATTCAAGTCTGCTGAACCTCTTTTTCCCACCAAGCCTCGTTACACAGTTTCAGATCGGCTTCTGGAGCAAAGACCCGAGGACAGAAGTATTTCATCGACGTCAAATCCTCCTGATTGCCAAACTCGGGATTCTCCACTGTAAAGCGCACGGGATAGATCTCCGTCAAAACGCGGAACGCTTCGGATCGATCCTTCTCAAGGCAAATGATCAGTTTCACCACGGTATTCTTCCGAAACCCGATGAGGACATTCCCGACAAGGAGAAATTCTTGCGCCTAATCGTGGAACTGGTTGCCGTGACCGAGTATGGCAAGCCAAACATCCGACATCAGCTAGGGAGGAACCAGCTTCTGCTCGGCGACTACGTAAACAAGCTGTGTGCGGACACTGACTTTGTGGATGTCGCACGCGAATTTGAGGATTCGACGGGCATCTCTATAGAAGAAAACACAGCAATGCTGTTCGGATTACACGCAAGGTATGGCAGGAATCTTGCCGAAATGATTAAGACTGACCCCGGAGCATTGCCATTCAGCATTCATACCTTCGCGCAAACACCAATACCCATCTCGAAGAGGGAAAAGTTCATCCACACAATTTCAGAAAAACCGGCCCGAATAAAGGCGGAGCTATTGAAAAGAGATTACGGCGCAAACGACTTCACGATCTTCCGAAAATTCCCGGCCGTCGAACAGTGGTACAACCCACACCTGAAGAACTTTTGTTTCCGCTATCTCCTCCTCGACAACCACATGCTCATCGACAAGCAAATCTCGGGGCCATATTGGTGTGCACTGCGCAACCATGAACAGCGATTCACACGCTTTTGGGGCAGAGTTTTCGAAGAATACATTTCGGACCTATTAGCGAACGCATGCTCTAAGACGGTTGCGCGGTTCGTACCTGACATAAGGCACCCGGACAAGCAGAACGAGCAGATTTGCGACGGCCTAGTCATCGACGGTACAAGACTCGTGGTTATTGAAACAAAGGCCGCGCTGTTCAGGGCTGATGCAAAATACAGCGGTGACTGCCGGCTCCTCGAAGAGGAAATTGACAGCAAATTGGTTCGTGAAAAAGACACCGGTCAGAAGAAGGCAGCATTACAGCTGGCCGACGCAGTAGCGGCTTTAACAGGCGATCCGAATATCTTGCTTGGGCTGGGCGTTGACATATCGGCAATCTCGGAAATCTATCCGCTGGTCGTGACTCTGGACAGCATCGGAGGAACAGTTGGGATATCGTCCTATCTGAATCTGGCATTCCAACAGGCACTTGAGGCCGACCCGAAATTTAGGCCAATCATCCGTCCACTAGGGTGCGTCGACGTTGAATGTCTGGAATACATGTCCGAGTTCATGAGAGCGGCGAGCATGCCCGAACTCCTGCGCCGCTGGCACGAGTTCAATCCACCTCTCGCGATGCCGTTCGTCGCAATTCCAATTGAGGGAATCGCTCGTGAGCAAAACCCCTGGCTGAAAACCACCTCGGAGGAGCGGTTTAAGTCTGCAATTAGGATCCTATTCCCTGACAAGGATCCCGATCTAGCGCTCAAAGAAGTCGCACAGAAAGCGAACAAGATGGCCTAGCCTTTATCAGACCGACCCCGGCCACAATGAATTTCTACGCTACCTTGCAGAATTTATCTCACCTCCGGCGCACAATGAATCGAGCCGCACCTCCGGGAAGCGCGTCTCCGGGCCTTCATCCGGCGGCCAAAACTGCTAAACTCTTTGAATCGACGACCTTAGCCCCTAACCCGTTTGCAATCACCGGTTGGAGCCAGTGATGAAATGAACCGCTGAGAACAAACCACTTAGCCCCAGGAGGGGGGAGGGGGTAGGGAGTAACCGATGAGTTAACCCCCCTCCCTGGTCGGAAAAACGAAGATGCTGAACTTCCCCCATGAAATGCTGCGCGAAATCTACGAGCAGCCCGCCGCCATCCGCCGGACGATGGCCCTCTACCTTGCCGCGCACGGATTGAAGCCGGAAGTCGCCTTGAAGCCCGATGTCGCCTCCAGGCTGGAGAACTGGCCCGCCGGCGCCGGACCCGCCAGCCCAGGAGAAATCCTCATCGCCGCCAGCGGTTCCAGCCGCCACAGCGGCCTCTACGCTGAAATCCTTCTCGAAGATCTCTGCGGCCTCACTGTGGACGTGGAATACGCCAGCGAATACAGTCTTCGCGGCGCACCCGCGTTTCGCGACGCCCGTCAGCCCAGCGTCCTCGTTCTCTCGCAGTCTGGCGAAACCAGTGACACGCTCGCCGCGCTCGATCAGGCGCGTCGCCTGGGCCACAAAACCCTCGCCATCACCAATCACGCTGAATCCACCATGGCCATCGAGGCCGATGTTTCCATGCCGCTGGCTGCAGGCGTCGAGCGGGCGATTCCGGCGACGAAGAGTTTCACCTGCCAGCTTGCCGTGCTCTATCTGCTCGCGCTCTATGAGGGCAAGCGGTTCGAGCGTATGGAATCGGCATCCATCGCCGAGCGGATTCGCGAGCTCGAAGCGCTGCCCGCTGCGCTCGAAGCACAACTCGACACCTGGCGCGAGCAAACGGCAGTTCTTGCGCGTAAATATCGCGGCGCCGCAACCTTTCTCTATCTCGGCCGCGGCATTCACTACGCCATCGCCCGCGAGGGCGCGCTCAAACTGAAGGAAGCGTCCTACGTGCACGCCGAAGGCTATCCCGCGGGAGAGCTCAAGCACGGTCCTAATGCTCTGGTCAGCGAACGCGTGCCGCTCGTCGTGCTCGCTACGGTCGATCGCGCGCTCGACGCCTCCATCGCGCGCTATGAAAAAACCCTGCAGCTCCTCGCCGATATGAACGCGCAGGGCGCGCGCGTCATCGCCCTGGCCAATCAGGACGATACTCAGGTCCCACAGCTTGTCACCGACTGCGTCTTCGTTCCGCCGGCAAGCGAATACCTTCTGCCGCTGCTTGAAGTCGTCCCGCTGCAGCTCTTCGCCTACTTCATGGCTCTCGAGCACGGCGTCGATGTCGACCGCCCCCGCAACCTGTCGAAAGCTGTCGTCGAAAAATAGAGCGCTAGCATCGAGTCACCGTCTTTCCGCCCCACGATTCCGGCGCCACGTCTTCGAGCGTCTCCGTAAACGTCCAGTGATGCCCTGCGTGATCCACGGCGCTATACTGCCGTTCGCCGTACGGAAAATCTGTCAGTTCGTCGACGATCTTCGCGCCATGCGCCCGCGCCCGCTCGCAGTGCGCGCCCGCATCTTCCACGCGCACCATCACCTCGTGCGTCAGTTCACCTTCGCGCGGTGGCCGGCGCTCGTGGCGCACATCGGCCAAAATCACCGCGCCGTCACCGAACTTCATCTGCGAGCGATGATTCTCGCCGATCTGCACGCGTTCCTGAAAGCCAAATGCCGCACTAAGCCATGCCACTGCTTCCCGCACATCAGGATAGACCAGCACCGGAATCACGATGGAAGCTGGAATGGAACGATTGCTTTTCATGACGCTGTCTTTCCTCCGAAGTGCGCCTCGATCTCTTCCAGCGTCTTGCCTTTCGTCTCCGGAAGAAAAAGCAGCGCGACTAGAAAATACACCACCGTGAAGCCCGCAAACAGAAAGAACATCGACGAGTAGCCGTGCCGGCTCACGAACGGCAGAAAAATTCCCGCGAGCGTGGTCGACACCAGCTGGTTGAAGACCAGCGCAATGCTCATGCCGTTGGAGCGAATGCGCGTCGGCATCAATTCGCTCAGCGCCAGCCACACCACCACGCCAGGACCCATGGCGTAGAACGCGATGAAAAAGTAAAGCCCGATCGCAACCAGCCAGCCGTGGTGCGCATTCGGAACCTGTCCGATCAACGCCTTCTCGATGCGCAGCGGAGCGGTCTGCGCGGCACGAAAATCGGCAAACGGATTCTTAAACAGCGCCTCGATCCGGTTTTCCGGCACGCAGCTCGCGCGCGTGATCGTCACCGGCGCAGTCGCGGCATCATCGGACCGCACAAAACTTGTCGCCGCCGTGAAATCGCCATACGAATAGATGATCGCCAGCGACGCGCGATGGCTGTCGATCGTCGCTCCCGCACCTCCCGCTGCGGCAATTAGTCTTCTGGCTTCCGCGGAATCGAAGCGTAACGCAAGCTGCTGCGATGAGCCAACGAGCGACTGAATCTGCTCGCGGCCATCCATCGAAAATTTCTCCGTCCCTCGAAAAAGCATCCCAACGAAGAACATCGCCACGATGATGCCCGCCGCGCCGGTGACGAGCAGCGATTTGCGCCCGCTGCGATCCACCAGCATCATGCCGATCATCGTCGAGAGAAAATTGACTGAGGTAAACGCGACGTAGCCCCAATGCGACGCAAGATCGCTGAGCCCGCTCTGCAGCAGGATGCCCGCGTTGTAACCGATCACGGAGTTGACGCCCGTTGCCGTGTTGCACGAGAGGATCGCGCAGGCCAGCAGAAACGGCACCACGTATTTGCGGCGCAGCAGCGAGCCTCGAACCGCCTCGCGCGTGCCCTTACTCGCCGCACGCGCATTCGCGGCCATCTCGTCCAGCTCCAGCGCAGCCTGCTCCGCGCTCCGTGAGCGCAGCAGCGCCGCTCGCGCCCTGTCTATTGCGCCTCGGCGAAACAGCCAGCGCGGCGACTCGGTCACGAAGAAACTTCCCACCACGAAGAGCGCGCCCGGCGGCAGCGACACCCAGAAGATGCTGCGCCACGCGCGATCCTTGAAGCGGAAAAGCGCCGCCGCATCGCCCAGCCTCGCCACCGCATCCACGCGGTAGCTGAAGTAGATGCCCACCAGCGCCGCGGCAACGATGCCCAGCGTCAGCAGCCACTGGAACACGGCCGTACCTTTGCCGCGATTCGTCGCCGGCAGGCACTCGGCAAGGTACAGCGGCACCACCACGCCGATCAGTCCCGCGCTCATCCCCTGCAGCAATCGCCCGCAGAGCAGCGCCTCGTATCCAGGCGAGAGCGCGATGATCGGAATGCTGAGCGCAAACGCAAGTCCACTCACAATCATCAGCGGCTTGCGTCCCATCCAGTCGGCGAGCAGGCCGGCAAAGAGGGTGGAGATCACGCTGCCCAGCAGCACCGCGGCAACCACGAACGAAAGCTGCGACGCGGTCAGCTTCGACGTGTCCGCAAGATAGGGATACGCCCCGCCGATGATGCCAACGTCGATTCCATAAAGCAATCCGCCCAGCCCCGCGACAAACTGCAGGAATGCGTTGTAGCGGCGCAGTCGAGATCCGTGGCTGGAATCCATTGTCATCATGATGCGTTCAGCCGAAGCCATTCGCTGGATTTTCCAGTCTACAATGGTCGCATCGAAGCCCCGCGCTCCACGTTGAGAGCTGAAAGCGGTTGCTATTGCTGAATGTCAAGCTCGTTTCGTCGCCATTGTGCAGTGCAGCGCTCGCTCTGCTTGGCGCAGCATTTGCCGCCGGCCAGGCTGCGCAGCCGCCGGTAAAGCTGCTCCCCGCCCCGCGCGAGGCGCACTTTGGCGATGCGGCGGATCTGCCGCCGAGAATTCTCGTCACAGCACCTGGCCGGGACTCGCAGGACGAATTTGCCGCGCACGATCTGGAGGACGCCATCAAGCAGATGGCTGCCGCCCAGGACGAATCCCACAGCGACGCGGCAAAGCCTGCCTATCGCGTCACGCTGCTGCGCAACGATACAACTGAGGCCAAGGCTATCCTCGCCCGCAACAATCTTGCCTTCGATTCGGCAATGGAGGCCGAGGGTTACATCCTGGTTCTCGATCAGCACGAAGCCTCTATCATCGGCGCAACCGGCGCCGGCGTTTTCTATGGCGTGCAAACGTTCAAGCAGCTTCTGCCGCTGCCCGGCGCGCCGCGCACGCTGCCCACCGGCACAATCCGCGACTGGCCTGCGATGCAGTATCGCGGCATCGACGATGATCTCTCGCGCGGGCCATTTCCCACGCTGGTGTTTCAAAAGCATCAGATCCGCGTCTTCGCGTCGTACAAGATCAATGTCTACTCGCCCTATTTCGAGCACACGCTCGAGTATCCCGATCATCCGCTCGCCGCGCCGCCGGGCAGCTCGCTCACGCCTGCGGAAATCGCAGAACTCGTCGTCTACGCGCGCCAGTATCACGTCACCATCGTCCCCGAGCAGGAGGCCTTCGGCCATCTGCATCATGTGCTCAAATACGACCTCTACCAGGACGACGCGGAGACCCCGCATGGCCACGTTCTCGCGCCGGGCCAGCCCGGCACGCTGCCTCTCATCAAGGATTGGTTCACGCAGATCGCCGCGGAATTTCCCTCGCCGTTCCTTCACATCGGCGCAGACGAAACCTTCGACCTCGGCGCCGGCCGCACACACGACGAGGTGCAGCAAAAAGGCTATGGCCCTGTCTACGTCGATTTCCTCAAGCAGCTCCACGACGTGCTCGCGCCGCTCAACCGGCGTCTGCTTTTCTGGGGCGACATCGGCGACGCCAATCCCGAAGCCGTGCCCAGCCTGCCCAAAGACATGATCGCCGTCCCGTGGAACTACTGGGACAGCTCCGGCTTCGACAAAATGATCGCGCCCTTCGCGAAGGCCGGCATCGAGACCTGGGTCTCGCCCGGCGATTCAAATTGGAACGAAGTGTACCCGGTGGCGAAAACCGCGCTCTGGAACATTCAGGGATTCATTCGCGACGGCCAGCGCCTGGGCTCGACCGGCGCACTGACCACGGTCTGGAACGATGATGGCGAAGGTCTCTTCAACATGGACTGGTACGGTGTGCTCTTCGGCGCTGTCGCTGCGTGGCAGCCCGGAGAGAGCTCGATCGCCAACTATCAGGATGCCTACGGCGCAACGTTTCATCAGGATGCAAGCGGCAAGATCGACGCAGCGGAGAAAGAGCTGATGGCCGCACAGGAAGACATCGCCAACGCCAAAACCGGCTTCACCAGCGACATGCTCTTCTACATCGATCCCTGGAGCGCAGAGGGCCAGGATGCCTCGGCGAAGATTCTTCCCGTCGCACAGGAGCTGCGCATCCACGCCGAACATGCCATCATTCTGGTCGACCAGGTGCGCGAAGAAAATCCAAAGATCGGCGAACCCGATGCGCTCACCGCGATGGATCTCGGCGCGCGCCGCCTCGATTTGATCGGACTCAAGTTCGAGCTGGCCCAGGAAATTGCCGCAGCGTACGCCAAAGCAGTCGCGCAGCAGCACGATAAAACGCAGCGCGACGCCATCAACACTCTGCTGAACGAGATCAGCAGCGATAATGGCCGTTGCCAGGATCTGCGAGATGCCTATTCGGCAACCAAGGGCGAGTACAGCCAGGTCTGGCTCGGCGAGAACCGTCCCTATTGGCTCAATAACGTTACGGTCCGCTTCGATCTCGAAATTGAGCGCTGGCAGCAGCGCGCGGAATTATTTGAGTCGGCAGTTCGCACCTGGCGCGACGGGCAGGACCTGCCGCCGGCCGCTTCACTGGGGCTGCCGGCCGAAGCCGCGCATTAGAGCGAAACCAGGGTGGCTGTAAATCGAATCGAAGCCGCGGCGCAGCGCGGCGCAATCTGCATCTGAACTAACTGGATAACCGCGAGGAAGAATTCCTGGCGGCCCGGCGCGCCGGCGATGCACACTAGAGACATGTTTTCGATCGCCGCCCAAAACGGCCTCCCGGCCGTAATGCTCATTGACGACGACATGGTGAGCCGCGAGGTCACAGCCACGTTGCTCACGATGACCGGGTACGACGTTCACACGGCGGAAGATGGAGAGCGGGCGATAAAGATGCTTGCGGGTGCGGAGTGCGTGCCGGCCGTGATCCTGATGGATGCGCAGATGCCGGGGCTGAACGGAAAAGACCTGATCGCGGAATTGCGCTCGCACAGCGACGCTAAGATCTACGCCATCAGTGGCAGCGCGCTGCCCCGCGAGATTGCCGAAGCCGCCGACGGATCGCTGCTGAAGCCCTTCACGATGGAGGCATTCAGCAAAATCATCGAAGGGCAAAGTGCGCCGGCCGCATCCTCGCGCATTTCTCCCGATGCGCCGGTATTGAGTTCGGAAATTCTGGCGCAGTTCCGCACGCTGATGCCCGAGCCGAAGGTTCGGCAGATTTATTCGGCAGTGGTCGCCGATCTAGGCAACCGCATCGAAGCCTTGGGTGCTGCAATTGCAAAAGGCGACGCTGCGGAAGTGCGCAGAATCGGCCACGCCATCAAAGGTGGCTGCGGAATGGCCGGCGCGGTTCAGGTGGCGCACCTCGGGGCAATGCTTGAGGCTTCGCCGATGGGACCGAAGGATAACCAATTGGATAACAGCGCGGCATTGCTCCGCGAATTGCGCGATGCCGTCCGTGGCTTGGAGCGTATGCTGGATGCTGAACTGCCAGCCTGACGGAATTGTTGTGAATGTAGGCGACTTTGAGCCGCGGCTCCGATTGACGGCTTGTGTAGTGTGAGAGCGGCCGCGATCGAACCGAGACGGCCTGTATAGAATTCCGGCCCTGGAGGCAATCCACTCAAATGGAAAGACCGATCCGAATTGTGCTGGCCGATGACCATCCGGTTGTCCGCATCGGCGTGCGCAACATGCTTACGGAAAACGAAGGCTTCGATGTGGTCGGCGACGCTACCGATGGCGACGAGGCCATCACGCAGACCATCGAGTTGCAGCCCGATGTCCTGCTTCTCGATGTCTCGATGCCGCGCCTGCCGGGCCTCGAGGCCATGCGGGCCATCATGAACGGGCCCTCCACGGCCAAGATTCTTCTCCTCACATCCACCATCACCACGCAGCAGATCATCGAAGCGCTGCACATTGGTGCGCGTGGCATCGTGCTCAAGGATGCGCTGGCCAGCCATCTGCAGACGGCGATTCGAACCGTAATGGCGGGCGATTATTGGATCGGCGGCAAGCGCGTCGTCAATCTCGTCTCCGCGCTGCACGATCTGATGCAGCAGGCGGCTGTTCCACAGCGCAAAACCTACGGGCTTACGCCGCGCGAACTGGAAGTGGTTGGCTGCATCGTTGAAGGCTGCAGTAACCGCGACATCGCCAAGCAATTTACCCTGAGCGAAGAGACCGTCAAGCGGCATCTGTCGAACATCTTCGACAAAACCGGCGTGTCCACGCGGCTGGAGTTGGCGCTGTTTGCCATCGCGCATCATCTCGTGACGCCGCAATAATCCTCAGCTCAATTCAGACTAAGGGTGGCTCTGCTCGCCCGCCATCACGTCAAGAGCGTGATCGAGCAAAGGGAGAATGGCACTGAGGCTTTCTTCCGCGCCGCGTTTACTCCCCGGCAGATTCACAATGAGTGTCTTGCCGCGGGAGCCCGCGAGTCCGCGGGACAGCCACGCATACTGGTTGCGCTCCGCGCCTTTCGCGCGCATCGCTTCGGCCAGTCCCGGCGCTTCCCGGTCCAGCACGCGCCGCGTCGCCTCAGGCGTGGTATCGCGTGGGCTCAGCCCCGTGCCTCCCACCGTCAGGATCAGCGCGGCGCCGCCATCGCTCAGCCCTTCGAGCTTCGCGGCAATCGCGTCCGCATCGTCTCGCAGCAGCCCGGTCTCAATCTCCGTCTCCGCCCACCTCTCGCGCAGCAACGCCGCCACCGCAGGCCCGGAGGTATCCTCCTGCAATCCGTCAGAGCAACGGTCGGAGATGGTGAGCACCGCAAAACGCATGAGGCGATTGTAGCCGCGTCAGGCAACTTCGGAATGGAAGTTCACCGAAAGCGCGCGCTGACAAAGTTGGTGGATGACACCGGCCTTAGTTCGCCGGTAGCACCTTGATGGTGTGCAGCCACGTCTCCACAAGTTTTGGCCAGCCCATGATCGGCAAATCGCGTGGCCGTAAACCGAAGCCGTGCCCGCCTTCGGCGTAGATATGCAGCTCCGCCGGCACTTTCTCTTTTTTCAGCTCCATAAAGTAGACCACTGCATTTTCGACGTGCGCCGTGTAATCATCTTCAGCCTGCAGAATAAATGTGGGTGGCGTGTCGGCTGTGGGATGCACGTCGGGGCTGGGCGCGAAGTTCTGGTCTGCCAACGCCAGGTAGCCCGGATACATCACCACGGCGAAGTCGGGCTTGCAGCTCAGCTTGTCGGCGTCGTCGATCGGATCGTACACGCGCTGATCGTAGTGGGTGCTGATCGCCGCTGCCAGATGCGCGCCCGCCGAAAATCCGAGCACGCCCACGCGATGCGGATCGATGCCCCACTCGGCGGCGTGAAGGCGCACCAGGCCCACTGCGCGCTGCGCATCCTGCAGCGCCGCCGCGGACTTTGGATACGGCCCCGTGTCCGGCACGCGGTATTTCAGCAGCACGCAAGTGATGCCGGCCTGGTTCAGCCAGTCGCAGATCTCCGTGCCCTCGAGATCGACCGAAAGAATCTGATATCCGCCGCCGGGAAACACCACAATGCCAGCCCCGGTGTTCTTCGCCGCCGGCTTGAAGACAGTGATCGTTGGCGTCGTAACATTGCCGAGCCGGATATACGGCCGTCCCGCCATCATCTTCGTCTTCGCTGCATTCATATCGGTTTCCGGCGGAAGATTCACCGCCGGCCCTGGCGGCTTCCCCGGCCAGATGGGCATCGTGAGATGGTCAGGCGATGGCGGCCAGACAGAAGATTGCGCCGGCGATTGCGCGAATACCTTGCTGGATACGCCGGCGCTCAGCGCCGCTGCTGCCAATGCGAGCAGAATTTTTGCGTACATGCGGAGGACCTCCCTGCAGGGATGCGCGCAGCGATTGTTGCAGGCGCGCCGTTGGAGATGCAAATCTCAAATCTGCCGTTCATCCGCTCGCGGCAGCGGCCAATGGCTTAAGCAATTCGCCTCTGTGGGTAATCGCGATCGTGTGCATCATCCCGGGCAAACACGTCCCGAGCCGTTCAGTAACTCGAGCCGTTCAGTAATCCGTGCAACCCTCTTCCCACACGCGCACAATGATCTCGCCCGATTCGTGGCGAAACGCAATCGCGATGGCGCACTCGGTTCGCGGATTCAAGCGCAGCGGCTCGGCGGCCGCAGAGGACTCCGGAATCGTCATCACACACGGGCGCGGCAGCGACGACTTCACGACTCCGCCGATCATGTTGACGATCTCGCGAATCGCGTCCAGAATGTCCGCTTCCGCCACGCCATCCGCGGGCGCCATCAGCATCGCTGACGTCGCAGCAATCGCCAGCCCTTTATCGAGCCGGATTTCAATGCGGCCCGACCACGCTCCGGAAAGGTCCACGCTGCCGACGAAGTGCTGCGCTCCCACGCAAAACTCCTGCGAGCGCGGCACCCGCTCCAGTTGCATGCCGAGCATCTGTTCCCAGAACTGCGCGTTCGCTCTCACGATCGATTCTTCGTTCAGTTCCGCCCACATGAACGGTCCTTTGCATCGCGCAAATAACTGCGCGTTCAGTTACTCCGCAAGCAAGCAGAACGCGTTCACTGCCAGCAGCGCATCGCACTCGGAACATCGCAGAAAGCGATACAACGCAGTATGCCGCGTGCCTCGTCCTGAGGGATGCAGGTCAATCCTAAGCCATTGTGATTGAGATACCTCGCGTGGACTGCATGAGATTGCCATTACTTTCCGAGAGTGGAACTGGCCGTAGAAAGTCCCCTCTGCGAAGTCCTGTTGGTTTGATCACTGAGGTCCGTTGGCGTTCCGGCGTCTTCCCGGGCAGCAAACGGCTTTACGGCCTGCGTCAAATCATGTGAACGCCCGGCCACCTACCACCTAATGGAGCCGGTTTTGAGCCGGTCCAAATCAGCCAGGCGTCCGAGTTGCAGATGATGAAAAGCGTCACCGATATTCTCTGCAACACTCTCCGCAGGATGGAAAAAACTCCGGAGTTTCGTCGCAGCGATGCCGCCGCTGTCGAGCTCAAGAGGCACGTGATCCGCGCGATCGCCGAGCTTGAAGTCGCGCGCAGCACGCAGCAGTCCGGCAATGGAGCTGCGATCCCACGGCAATTGCCATCCTCGCCTAAATCGCGAAATAGAAATCAGCTCCGCACGCGATGATTCGCGCGGCGAATGGCGCAAAGCATCGTGAAACGGGCCATCGGGACAGCAGCTCGAACGGCGTCTTCGAACCTATTCGCCGGCCACAATATGCACCATTCTCGTTAACATCGCGCGCGCCCGCAGCGGCGTTCGCCGCGATGCTGGTGCAATGAACCACATCGTGTACTCGTTATCCACGGATTTTTCGCCTGCATCCCTCTTATGCACTCCGGCCCATTGCATAATCCATGCAGAGCGATTCCTGCGAGGTTAAGCCCAAATCGATTCACACATGCAGACGGAGCGAATCGGAGTGACCACCTATCGGCGTCAGGATGTTTTACGCATCTGCGGCATAAGCTCCCGCCAGCTTCAGGGGTGGGAGCGAGCCGGCCTGATTCCCAGACTGGACAACTACAGTTTTCAGGACCTCGGCCAGTTGCGCACTCTGCGCTCCTTGCGCGAGGACTCCGTGCCTGCGTCATCGATCCGTGAGTCGGTGATGGCGATGAAGGCTGTTGCGGGAATGGCCAATCCGCTGATCGAAACGCGCGTCGTCCGCACCGGCACGCGGCTCGCATTCCGCCATCTCGGCGCAATGGTCGACCCCATCCGCCGGCAGTTGCTTTTCGACTTCGAGCACTCCGCACAGCCAGAGGTGCAGGCCTGCGGAACCCGGCCGTACCCGATGCGCCTCGCAGGCGCCGTCGCGGCAAACAACATCCAGGAGCGGTTCCAGGCGGCTGTGCAGGCCGAGGAAGCCGGCGAAAAGCAGCGCGCCATAGCGCTCTACGAAGAGATCCTCGCCATCGATCCCAACTACGCCGCCGCGTGCATCAATCTCGGCACAGTGTTCTTCCACCTCCGGCAATTCGCGCGCGCCGAGCAGCTCTATCGGGACGCCACTCAAGCCGATCACAATTACGTGCTCGCGTATTTCGATCTCGGCAACGTGCTCGACGAGCTGGAGCGTCTGGACGAATCCATCGAGGCCTATAAGAAAGCGGTGGCGCTCGCGCCGCGCTACGCAGACGCGCACTATAACCTGGCGCTTGCTTACGAGCGCAGCGGGCAGAACAGGCCCGCGCTGCGCCACTGGCAGATCTACGCCCGGCTCGACAATCGCGGCCCGTGGGCCGACCACGCGCGCAGCCAGATGCGCAAACTTCTGGACCGCGAAGAGATTCGAATCGCTGCCCGCGCCACGAATTACATTCCCCGCCGCAAAGGCACTGCCCCGCTGCAACTCGTCTAAGGCAGCACCGCCTAGCAATTCCGTCGCATTGTCTTGCCTGAACGGCGACCCTTATGATCAGGCGGGGTCTTTCGGGCGGGTGGCCTTCACGGCCGACAGAATCCCAATGCCGATCATCACGATCGCGCCCGCAAGAATCCAGTGCTGGGGCATATGCATCAGGTGCGCGGCGTACACCAGCCCGGCGATTACGATTACGAAGCCCGCGGCATAAAGTCCAAACGACATGTGATCTCCTTGGCCAGATGCGTGCAGTTAAGCGGAAGCGGAATCCCGCACACTCTTCCAACCTCGCGCCATGAGCGGACCTTGTCTAGCCTATGCGTTCTGATGCCGAGGATGTCGCTTCCGGTGGCCCAGCCTGTTGCGCTGCACATGTCCCGCAGCAAGCGGCGAGATCGTAATCGCATCCAGGAACGGGCTAAAGGCGAGGAGCTGCTTCTACGCCTTCTGCGCCCTCTGCACCGCGCGCACGCCGTCCACGCGACGCAGGCCCAGAACCATGCGGTTCAGGTGCCGCAGATCTTCGGCTTCGATCAAGAACTCGATAATGGCTTCGCCTTCCTCGTCGCGGCGCAAGTCCACACCGCGGATGTCGGTGTTCTCATCCGAGATGACGGCCGTCAGCTCCTTCAGCATTCCCGTGCGATCGTCGCAAAACACGGTGATCTTCACCGGATAGCGTTGCTTGGCGCCGGTCTCGGCGTCGGCAGCCTTCGACCACTCCACGCTGATGCGCCGGTCGCTCTCGTAAAGCAGGTTCTGCACATTGGGGCAACTGCGCGCATGCACGGCAACACCTTTTCCGCGCGTCACGTAGCCCACAATCTCTTCGCCGCGAATGGGATTGCAACATCGCGCGCGGTACACCAGCAGATCGTTCTGCCCCTCTACCTGCAGCGAATCGGAACCGCGAAGGTGCAGCTTGCGCACCGCGTCGGACATTCCCCCTTCGCCAGTCTTCGGCTCGGCGCCCGGCTCTGCATTCGCCTGATCCGCAAAGCCTGGTGCGAGTTTGGCCAGCACCTGGTGCGCGCTGTGCTTGCCCTGGCCAAGTGTTGCGAGCAGGTCAGCTGACGTGGCAACGCCAAACTCGTTCGCAATGCGGCCCAGATCCTGGTCGGCGATCTGCGCCATCGGGATCTTGAATTTGCGTGCCTCGCGGTCCAGCAGTTTGCGGCCAATCTCGACCGCACGCTCCCGTTGATCCTCGTTGAGCCAGTGCTTGATCTTGTTGCGCGCGCGCGGGCTCTTGACGAAGGTCAACCAGTCGCGGCTGGGCTTGTGATCCTTCTGCGTGACAATCTCCACGATATCGCCGGTGCGCAGCTTGGTGCGCAGCGGCACCATGCGGCTGTTAATCTTGGCGCCCACGCAGCTGTGCCCTACATCGGTGTGAATGGTGTACGCAAAGTCCACCGGCGTGGCCCCGGCCGGAACCACAACCACCTTTCCGCGCGGCGTGAAGGTGTAGACCTCGTCGGGATAAAGGTCCATCTTCAGGCTGGAAAGGAACTCGTTGGGATCCGTCATCTCCTTCTGCCACTCGACCAGCTGGCGGATCCAGTTCAGCCGCTCCTCGTCGCGCGCGGTCACCGCCTTGTCGCCGGCCTTGTACTTCCAGTGCGCGGCAATGCCCTCCTCGGCGATGCGGTGCATCTCCTCGGTGCGAATCTGCACCTCGAATTGATGGCCGGTGGCGCTCATCACCGTAGTGTGCAGTGACTGGTAACGGTTGGCGCGCGGAATGGCGATGAAATCCTTGATGCGTCCCGGCACCGGCCGCCAAAGTGTGTGGATCAGTCCGAAGGCCGCGTAGCAGGAAGCCACATCCTGCGTGATCACGCGCACTGCGAGCAGATCGTACACCTGGTCAAAGGTCACCTTGGTGCGCTCAATCTTCTGGTAGATGGAATAAAGCCGCTTGATGCGCCACTCTACGCGTGCTTCAACGCCGTTCTCGCGCAGCTGTTCCACCAGCGTGTCTTCCACGCCCCGCAAAAACTGCTCGCCCTCCACGCGTCGCGCCTCAACTGCCGCGGCCACCTGCTCATAGCTCACCGGGTCGGTGTAGCGGAACGCCAGGTCCTCCAGCTCGCCGCGCACTTTGCCCATGCCGAGCCGGTGCGCCAGCGGCGCATAGATGTCCAGCGTCTCGCGGGCAATCGCCTCCTGCCGCTCCGGCCTCAGGTGCTCCAACGTGCGCATATTATGCAGCCGGTCGGCCAGCTTGATCAGCACCACCCGCACGTCAGAGACCATGGCGAGCAGCATCTTGCGCACATTCTCGGCCTGCCGGTCCTCGCGGTTCGCAAATTGGATTTTGTCAATCTTGGTGACGCCCTCAACGATGTGGGCCACCTGGTCGCCGAAGCGTTCGCCGATCTCCTCGCTGGTCGCTGGCGTGTCTTCCACCGCGTCGTGCAGCAGGGCAGCGGAAATGGCCGTCGCGTCCAGCTTCATCTCCACCAGCACTTCGGCCACTTCCAATGGATGGCTGATGTAGGGTTCGCCGCTGGCCCGCATCTGCCCCTCGTGATGCGTAACGCAGAACTCCCACGCCTTTCGAATCAGAGAGATATCTTCATTGGTGCGATTCGCTTGCGCGCGCCGCAATAGGGCCTCGAATCGCTCGGCGATCGATCGGCTGTCTCGTGCGGGCGTCGTGGCGCCTGCAGCAGCCGCCGGATTCCCGGGAACGGGCATCTTCGCCGCGGGTGGCAGCGGTTCCTTCGCGTCCCGTGGGGGGACGCTCTGCCGGACAGTCGCCATGACTCATTATAGGCCGGTTGTCTTCCGCTGGGATGAACTGCCCCCCCGGTACCGGTTACGGCCCGCAGTGCCAGCTCCGCCGGGGCCGGTCTTGAGCGACCTGCAAGCGTCCACTGGATCGGCGGTTTGATATGCGAACGCTGAGAATCAGCAACCTGAGCCATTAGATCGAGTCAATGCAGGTCAAATAGGGGCAGGTCAAATAGGGGCAGCTCAAGTAGCGCTGGCCATTTCGCTCCCGGCACCGGCCGTAATAGGCTTGAGGGAGCTTATGACGAAGCCACGTAAGAAGCCGGTTGCGGCAGAAGGCTCCTCGGATGTGGAAGCTTCCGCCAGCATCCATGCTGTGCCGGCCCGAGTTAAGAAGGACGCGCACGAACAAAGTGCGGCTGAAGCGCCAGGCGCCATCGTAAGCCGGCGCGCTGCCGATCGCCTGCGGGCCGGACACCTTTGGGTTTACGCCTCGGAAATCGAGAGCGTGACGCTGCCCGAATCCGGCGGCGAAAATCCTCCAGCGCTTCTCCAGGTGGCCGACGCCCGTGGTGTTCTGCTCGGCACCGCACTCTATAGCCCGTCGTCGCAGATCGCACTGCGCCTGGTCTCGCGCGAAGCCATCGGCGAAGCTACCTGGCTGAAGTTGCTCGACACCCGCCTGCGCGCCGCCATCGCCCGCCGTAAGCCCCTGCTCGACGCTGCGAACGATGCCTGCCGTCTTTGCTTCAGCGAGGCCGATGAGCTGCCCGGCATCATCGTCGACAAGTACGCCGGCCTGATCATTCTGCAACTCTTGACCAAGGGATTAGACCACGAAGCGGTCCGTGACGCCTGCGTGCGCGTGCTGCGCCAGAACGTCAAGCCCACTGCCATCCCCACTGCCGTTATCGAACGCCCCGATCCGCGCATTCGCGAGCTCGAAGGCCTCCCGGCGCCCGGTGCGGAGCCTCTCTGGCAGGCCGGCAAGAAGCCTCCCGCGTTGAGCACACAATTTCACGTGAACGGGCTCACCTTTCATTACGACGCGAATTCCGGTCAAAAGACCGGCGCTTTCCTCGACCAGCGCGCCAACTACTCTGCCGCTGAACATTGGTCTCAGCGGCTGGGAGCGACAGGGCGGGCTCTCGATGTCTGCTGCTACCAGGGCGGCTTCGCCCTGCATCTTGCGCGCGTCTGCAAGAGGGTCACCGGAGTCGATGTCTCCCGCGCATCTCTCGAAGTCGCTGAGCGCAACCTCGAAGCCAACCGCGATCACATGGGCGCTGATGTCGACTGGATCGAGGCCGACGCCTTTGCAATCCTGCGCGACTGGTCGCAATCTGGAGAGAAGTTCGACACCATCGTGCTCGACCCACCCGCCTTCGCCAAGTCCAAACGCGCCGTCGAGGGTGCGCTCCGCGGTTACAAAGAGCTGAACCTGCGCGCTCTCAAGATGCTGCGCCCCGGCGGCCTGCTCGTGACCTGTTCGTGCTCGCACCATGTTGGCTGGCCCGATTTTGAAAGTGTCGCCGCAGCCGCGGCAGCCGACGCCTCGCGGCGGGTGCGCTTGCTCGAGCGTCGTGGAGCCGCTCTTGACCACCCCGTCGTGCTAAATCTGCCGGAGACCGAGTACCTCAAGTGCCTGGTGTTCGAAGCAGAATGACGAAGCGCTCATCCGTTTCCGGAACATTGGTATCGAAGAGCCGACTCCGAAAGCTCGCTAGGTCTCTTCAATGGTCTCCGTGTCGAATTGCGAATTGAGACTGCGTGCGCGCCGGCGCTGAAACAGCCGCGCCAGCCAGCCTGAGGATCGCCGTGGTTCCGTGCGGGCTGCGTGGGGCTCGTTCCCAGTCGCACTGGTAGACGCGCGGCGCAATTCACCCAGCGCTACCTTCACCTGCGCGCGCAACGAATCCGCTTCAAGAACGCACGAACGCAGATAGGCAGAAACTGTCATTCCGGCCTCGGAGGCACGCCGCCGCAGCCGCGCGCACTCCCCCTGGCTCAGTCGAATCGTCACGCTGGATGTGCGCAGATCCAGTTCCGGCGGTTGCTGCCGCGCCGGGCGCTCTGTCCCGTTCCATTCTTCTGTCATCTCCGCCGCATCGGCCGCGTCCGCCGTATTGCCCGCGTTCGTCGTGTCGATTGCTCGCGTATCGATTGCTCGCGGCCGCGGAGCGCCAGCGGTTCCTCGCCCGTTGCTTGCGATGGCCGGTTCCACACCTTCGACGCTCGCATCGCGCGTTCGCCCGCCAATCGCCGATTCATAACTGAGGCTGACAACATCTTTCGCCAGCTTGCCTTCATCCCAGAATCGGTTCTTTGCAGCCGGCGCGGCATCCTCTGCGGCCGCCGCCGGCGGCGAGGAAAGGGCAGCCGGCATCCCGAGAAAACTCGATGGATTGGGGGAGGGTGAAGACGGGACTGGCTGCTCCATGAGAGGGAGAGTACCGTCGCACCCTGTGCAAGCCTTGAATGCCTGTAACAGAAGCGGTTCCTCAATCCCAATTCAGGCGATCTCTCGCTCCGTTCCCAAATTGAAGCCTTCCACCGTTCCTGTGAGCGCCGGAATCTGCGCCAGCACGCGCCCCGGCTCCCGCAGCATCTGCGTAATCGTCTCCGCCGGAACCGGGCGCGAATAGAGATAACCCTGCCCGAATCGGCAACCAAGCTTTTGCAACAACGCATCCTGCCGCGGCGTCTCCACCCCCTCAGCGATCACGTCCATGCCCAGCGTGTGGGCCAGTTCCACGATCATGCGAACGATCTGGAACGGCTGGTCGCTTTCCGTCATACGCGCCACAAACGAGCGGTCGATCTTGAGCATGTCGAACGGAAAAGCGTGCAAGTGATGCAGCGAGCTGTAGCCTGTACCAAAATCGTCCATGTGCACCGAAACGCCCAGCCGCCGCAGGCTGCGCAGCACCTCGCCTGCAGTTTCGGCGTCATCAATCAAGCTCGACTCGGTCATCTCCAGGCACAGGTGCCGACTTGAGATTCCGCAGAGCCGCAACAAGGCTTCAATGTGATCGGTGAGGCCCTGGCGCGCAAACTGCCGTGAGGAAAGATTTACGCTCACCCGCAGGCTGCCAGTCTCATCCTCGTCGCTGCACCAGGTGCGGATTTGCCTGCACGCTTCCGCCAGGCCCCAATCGCCGATCGGCAAAATCATTCCGTTTTCCTCGGCCGCCGGAATAAAGACACTGGGTGGAATAAGCCCACGCTCCGGATGCTGCCAGCGGATCAAGGCCTCCAGACCGACGATGCGGCGCGTCGCCAGTTCGATCTCCGGTTGGTAGTAGAGTACGAACTCATGCTTGTCGAGAGCCTTGTGCAGATCCGCATTCCTCGGCCACACATTTGAGACCATTTGGGCCTGTCGCGGCCGGTCCCAATGTGCGCGCTTTCGCAGCCTCCGCAATTCCAATTCGTCCGCCACAATGCCGGCCATGCTCTCGAGCATGCGCAGTTCTCCGGCCGCCATCGGGCGGCGTGGATTGCACGAGAAGATCTTCAACGACCCAAGAATGTATCCCTTCGGTGAGCGCACCGGAACAGCGGCGAAAGAAGCAGGAATCATCCGCCGCAATGGAATCTGGCGGCGATCGCTGAAGCTGGGATCTTCGCCAATGTTTGAAACCACGATCGGACCATTGAGGGCCAGCACCCTGTCAAAGATCGATCCGAACCGCGGTAACTCGTGGATCGGTTCACCCCAGTAGGATTTCACCCATACCCGGCCTTCGTCAGCAAAGGACAACAGCACCGTATCGGCGTCAAAATACTCCGCAGCCATCCGTGTGATCGCATCGAAGCACGCCTCTGGCTCGGTATCCATGATGTCCACTGAAGCTAGAGCTGCCAGCCTTGCGGCTTCCTTTTCGGTGCCGGCGGTAGTCGCTCCGTTTGCTTTGCGCGTCATATGGCTGGCTCGCTTCAATCCTGTGACATCAATTCCCTTCCCGGCGTCCCTTATGCATGGCGTTCTTCGGCGACACCAGAGATGAAAGCCCGTGGCCTTCGCGGTCACAGCGGAATCCGACTAAATACACCCGGAGAGCACGTCTCCTCAGCGGCCTTTTTCTCAAGAAAAGGCCACCGTCAGGAACCTCTTAAGGGGCACGCTTACTCGGATTCCGCTTCAGCGGGCTTCGGGCGGAATCTCTCCCACCCCCGGAAATGATTGTCTTGATGTTGTGGTTATCGGTGCTGGCAAGGAAAGTCATGAGCGCGGTCGCCGTTCGTGGTGACACAGAACACTCGTCCGGCTATCTCAATGACCCGCCATCATTTATGGCTTGCAGGCTGTCCCGATTCCGTCCACAGAAAGGTCAGCTCATCTGTATCGTCCTGGATCTGTTGCGCCACGCTGACGCCCGATGAGTGGCCTCCGGCCAGGCTGTAATGCAGCAGGACGGGACGCCCGCTTGTCGAATCAGCCTGCAGCAGCGCGGTCATCTTCCGCGCGTGCAGCGGGTCCACGCGCGTATCACTCGAGCCCGTCCAGAACATCACCGCCGGATATTTTGTTCCTGCCTTTACGTTCTGGTAAGGCGAGTACTTCAGCAGGTAAGGAAACTGCTTCTCTTTCTCCGCCGAGCCATATTCAGTCACCCAGTGCGGCCCCTGCTCGAACTTCTGGTAGCGCAGCATGTCCAGCAGCGGATATCCGCACCATACCGCGGAAAATAAATCCGGCCGCTGCGTGATGGAAGCGCCCATCAGCAGTCCGCCGTTCGAGCGGCCGCGAATCGCAAAATGCTCCGGCGACGTGTACTTGTTCGCGATGAGATACTCCGCCGCCGCAAACCAGTCGTCAAAGACGTTCTGCTTCTTCTCGAACATCGCCTGCTCGTGCCAGTGCTCGCCGTATTCATCCCCGCCGCGCAGGTTGGGCAGCGCAAACCATCCGCCCTGCTGCACCCACCACGCCCACGCGGGATTCCACTCCGGCAGTTCCGCTAAGTCGAATCCGCCGTAGCCCGTCATCAGCAGCCGCTCGCTTCCGTCCATCTTCAGCCCTTTCTTGCCGGCGATGAACATCGGAACGCGCGTGCCGTCCTTCGATTGGTAGAAAACCTGTTTCAGTTCGTAGTCATTTGAATCGAACGGAACCTTTGGCTGCGCAAAAACGTCGCGCTTTCCGGTCTCGGTGTCCAGCCGGTAGACGGTCGGCGGAACAATGTACGATTCGAAGCTGAAAAATCCGTAGCGATCCATCGCGCGGCCGCCAATCATCGTGGCCGAGCCGATTCCGTCGAACTCCACGTCCCCCGCGGGCTTTCCCTCCAGCGTGTAGGCGGTGATCACCGTCTTCACGTCCTTCAGGTGCTTCACGTAGATCTTTCCGCCGACGATGTTGAAGCTGTCGATCGCGTCCGCGCCTTCGGGAACCACCGTCGTCCATGCCTCCGGCATGATCCCCGGATCTGCCTTGAGGATGCGGCCGTTTGGCGAGTTGTAATCCGTCTTCACATACCACGCGCCCTTGTAATAATCTGCGGTAAAGCGCGAGTCCACGCCCCAGATCAGCAATTCGAAGTACGACTTCGGCTTCGTCAGATCGCGATAAACAATGTCAACGCGCCTGGCCGGCACGCCGCGGTCTATCTCGATCACCAGATAGCGATAATCGTCGGAGAGATATTCTTCGATCAGATCCATCGGTCCCAGCAGCTCGCCGCGAAATTCGTTCCCGAACATCAGCTTGTCGGTGGAGTTGCGCGTGCCGAAAAGATGCTGATACACCAGCGATCCCTTCGCATTGGTCCGCGAATAAAAAAGTCCCTTGCCGTCCGGCGCGAAGTTCACCGAGTAGTAGACTCCGCTCGGCAGCTCGTCTTCCAGCGTCTTGTTGGTCTTCCGGTTGAAGACGCGCACCGTCGTTTCGTCCGCGCCGCCCTGGCGAATCATGTACGCCACGAGCGAGCCATCGCGCGAAACGTCGGCCAGCGCCACCGATGTGTTGGGATCGCGGCTGAACTGCGCCGGATCGATCAGCCGCTTGTCCTTCTCCGCCCATCCCGGCCGCACGTAGATCGACGCCTGGTCTTCGCCGGCCAGCGTCTTCTCAAAAAACAATTCGTTGCCGCGCAGGATGGGTACGGAATCCTTCGTCACATGCTCCAGCGCGTCGAGGTCGTCCGCAACCTGCGAGCGGATATGCGCCTGCTTCAGGTAAAGCCCGGTGTAGGCGTTTTCCTGATCGATGAATGCCTTGGTCTCCGGACTCTTCGCGTCTTCCAGCCACCGGTAGTTGTCGACGATCTTGGTTCCGAAGTAGTCGTCCTTCACCGGCGTAGTTTCCGCTGACGGCGGTGCAGGCAGAGTGATGCCGCTGCGGCCATGAATCGATTGCCCAATCGCGGCACTCCACCCCAGCAGAAAAACTACGGCAAAACCTGGCAGAATTCGCACCCTGAGCCCCCTTGGTCAACAGGATACGCGCGCCGCCCACCGCGGCGAAGCCTCATCGCAATGCCCGGTAAAATCAAGTCGAGTGGCAACCTCGCCCCCAATCGAAGATCCTCAGCCGCGTCCCGTCGCCCCCGGCGCGAAACCCCCGCTGGCACGCCGCTCGTGGTGGCAGCGCGGCCTCAGCGCGCTCCACCCCTCGCACGCGCATAGCGTGTTCTCGGCATCTGTCCTGCTGGCGGCTTCCACCGTCGTGTCCGCGTTCGTCGGCCTCGCGCGCGGCAAGTACATCGCCTGGGTCTTCGGCGCAGGCCCGCAGACCGACGCCTACATGGCCGCGTTCCGTCTCCCTGACCTGATGAACAACTTCCTCGTCGGCGGCGCTGTCTCCATCACCTTCGTCACCCTCTTGAATCGCTACCGCGAGAGCGGCGATGAAGCAGAAGGCGAACGCGTGCTGTTTACGGTCCTCAACCTGATGGTTCTGGTATTGATCGCCGCGTCGATTGTGCTGATGTTTCTTGCCGGTCCTTTCATCCGATGGACCAACCCCGGATTTCCGCCGGCGCAGGTTGCGCTCTGCGCGCACATGACACGCCTTCTGCTTCCCGCACAAATTTTCTTATTCGCCGGCAGCGTCCTGGGCGCGACGCTGCTGGTGCGCAAACAGTTTCTCTATCAGGCTGCGACTCCGATCCTCTATAACCTATCGATCATCGTCTGCGGCGTGCTGCTGCACCGGCGGCTCGGCATCTCGTCGCTGGCGGTCGGGGCCACCTTGGGTTTTCTCTTCGGCTCCCTCGCGATCAACGCGTGGGGCGTGGGCCGCGCGGGAGTTCGCTATCGCTGGCTCATCGATATTCAGCATCCCGGCCTCCGCATCTGGTTCTACATGACGCTGCCGCTGATGTTCGGCTTCACCTTGCCGTTCCTCGATACCTATTTCGCGGGCTTCTACGCCTCGCACAGCAGCGGAGACATCACTCGCCTCGCCAACGCCAAGCAGCTTTTCTCGGCGCCCATGTCCATGCTCGCGCAGGCCGCTGGAGTCGCCTCCATGCCCTTCTTCGCGCAGCTCTGGGCGAAGGGCGAGCGCTACAAGTTCGCGACCGGAGTAGCCAACTCCGCTTCCCGCGTGGTCGCGCTCAGCTTTCTCGCCGCCTCGCTCATGTTCGCGGTCTCACAGTCCATCGTCGGCGTCATCTTCGGCGGCGGCCGATTCACCCCCGTTGACGTCCACCTCACCGGCCTCTTCTTCGCGCTCTACACGCTCTCGCTCTTCGCCTGGTCCGCGCAGTCCATCTACGCGCGCGCCTTCTACGCCGCGGGTATCACCTGGCTTCCCATGCTCGCCAGCACCCTTATTCTCTTGATCGCATTCCCGCTCTACGGCCTGGGATACAGAATGTGGGGAGCCGCGGGACTAACGCTCTCCTCTGACGCCGGAATTCTCCTGCAGGCCGTCACGCTCGCGCTGCTCCTCCACAAGCGGCGCATGGTTTCGCTCGCCGGCCTCGACGTTGCGGAGATGGGCCGCTGCCTCTTCGCTGCCGTTGCGGCTGGCGCGGCTGCATGGCTCCTCGCGTGGGAGATGCGCCGCGTACTGCTCCACGCGGCCGGCGCACACGTCCTGCTTCACGCTCGCTGGAGCGATGCCGCGATCCTGGTTGTCGCTACTGTCGCTTGGGCCGCCATCGCCAAGGTCATCCTCGACAAGGCAGGCTCCGCGCTGCCCGCAGCAGCGATGCGCCAGCTAAAACTGCGTTAGGAACAAGCCATAACATTTTTGGGATTGGTATTGAGCGCTCTTGCGAACGCCTGCAGGCAAAGCAGGACTGGAGACACAAACGCCCCTGCGCGGGCAGAGGCGCTTGCGGTAGCAACTAGTTTCGGCGCAGGCCTGCGCCGATCGTTTACGCGAAGCCCAAACGCGAGCCCCCATGCGAGCCCCGACGCGAGCCTGATCCCGGAATCCAGCCCCGAAATCTAGACGCGCAGCCCGGACTCGAAACTCGACGCGAAACTAAACCGCAACCGGCTTCGGCGTCTCTTGAACGGCCGGTGCTGCTGCACCGTTCGTCGCAATCGAGCTCGACGTGCTCGCCGGGGCCGACTTGCCATCCGGCTTGCGGATGTCGATGCCGCCCTTGAAGAACGCGCCGTCTTCAATGCTGATGCGCGCGGCAGTCACATCGCCGCTCAACGCGCCTTCGGCACGAATATCTACGCGGTCTGAGGCGGTCACGTTGCCGCGAACCTTCCCGAGCACCACCACTTCCCGTGCCGTGACATTCGCGCCCACCTGCCCATTGCGGCCGATCGTCACGCGGTTGCCGGGCAGGCTGATCGAGCCTTCCACTTTCCCGTCGATATAAAGCGACTCGGTGCCGGAGATCTCTCCCTTCACGAACAGGCCCTTGCTGATGACGGCCTGGTCGGTCGCCGCGACCCCAGCGCGGCTCGCCGGTTCATGACTCGGCGCGGCAGGAGCCGGACGCAGCACTTCCGGTGTAGGAGTAGCATTCTGGGGTTCCGATTGGCTGGGTTTCCACATTGCGGTCAAGGTAGTTCCTTTTCTGTCCTTCTAGGACGAGGGGGATGCCAAGGCGATGGCCAATGGCGCTAACCCAAACAGCGAATTCTCGCTGATCCGGGTGGCCTTTTTCTTCTTTACGGCAACTCTGTTTACGGCAATTCTGTCTGCGGTCGGGAGCCCAGATCCACATTTCGATCCAACTTCGATCCGCTCTCTCTTCGCGAACACCGCGCACAATACCGCGCCGAACGCCGTACCCGAACGCCGTACCCGAACGCCGTACATTGATCCTTATTCTATGACGAACTCGAGGCCAATAAACGAACAGCAGGTTACTATGGCAACGTACGGTTACTTGAGACGATACTCCACTCTCGTGGGATGGGCAAAATGGGAACGGGGCATCCCGATCCGGCCAGACCGCCCATCGTGAAACCGTTTCACTTAAAATCCACCTTGAAATCTACCTCGAATCCTATCTCGAAACCTGTCTCGAATCTATGACCGATCGCGAACTCGTGGCGCGCATTGCGGCCAGTGCCGGGCAAAAGGCCGGATACAAGCAGCTCGTGCGCGAGCTCGGCCTCGGCGGTGGCCGCGAGCGCCGTCTCCTCCTCGAGCAGCTCGCCCGGCTCACCGCGCGCGGCCAGCTCGTTAGGCTCGACAGCGAGCATTGGAGCATTCCAAGAGCCGTCTCAGGCCACGGCCCGCATACTCGGCAAAACCTCATCGCCGGCCGCCTCGATCTCCATCGCGATGGCTACGGATTCGTCCGCCCCAACGCCCGCCAGCCCGGAGCCGCTGCTGGTGAAGACATTTTTGTTCCGCCCAACGAAATCAACGGCGCCATGCAGGGCGATCAGGTCCTCGTTGAGGCCGAGCCTCCCAAGAGCGATGGCCGCCGCCAGGGGCGCATCGTTCGCATCATCGAGCGCCGCAATCCCACCGTCGTCGGCGTCTTCCACTACGCACGCTCCGATCGCGAGCGCGGCAACTTCGTCACTCCCTTCGATGAACGGATGACGCAGCCCGTCCTTATCCCCTTCGGCCAGGAACTCATCGCTCCAAACGAGGCATCGACTCCGCATCGCGTCCTCGGGCGCGAAGCGGCTCAGCACCCCGCCGGCACGGCAACCAATCTCGAAGGCCTCGTTGTCGACGTTGAAATCACGCAGTGGCCCACGCCCGTGCGTCCGCCCATCGGCCGCGTCATTGAAGTGCTCGGCTCGCCCGACGACTTCGGCGTCGACGTGGAGATGATGATCCGCAAGCATCAGCTCCCGCGCATCTTCCCTGAGAACGTCCTCGACGAAGCGCGCCGCGTTGCGCATCTCGATGCCGATGAAGCCGCCCACCGCGCCGATTTCCGCGGCCTGCCCATCGTCACCATCGACGGTGAAACCGCCCGCGACTTCGACGACGCCGTCCTCATCATCGAGCGCCCCGGCGGCGCAGGTCCCAGCGGCGCGGGTTTCGAGCTGCAGGTCCACATCGCCGACGTCGCAGAGTACGTGCGCGAAGATTCTGCGCTCGATCTTGAAGCGCGCCTGCGCGGCAACAGCGTCTACTTCCCCGATCGCGCCATCCCCATGCTGCCGCAGGAGCTTTCCACCGATATCTGCAGCCTGCGCCCCAACGAAGACCGGCTGGTCCTGAGCTGCATCATGCAGCTCGACCGCGAGGGCCGCATTGAGAGCTACGAAATCGTCGAGGGCGTCATCCGCTCCGCCGCGCGCATGACCTACACTGCCGTCCACGCCATTCTTGAAGGCGACGCCGTGACCCGCGCCGAATACGCGCCGCTGGTCGCAAACTTCGAGCGCATGAAAGCTCTCGCCGAGCGCATGAATCGCCGCCGCGAGGAGCGCGGCTCCATCGACTTCGATCTCCCCGAGCCAGTGATCGAATTCGATGAGAATGGCGTGATGCGCGGCGTCACGCGCGCCGAGCGCACCTGGGCCAATCGCCTCATCGAGGAGTTCATGCTCGCAGCCAATGAGTGCGTCGCCACTTGGCTCGAGGATCTCGGCGTGCCCTCGCTCTATCGCATCCATGAGAAGCCCGAGCCCCGCCGCGTCGTTCAATTCGAGGAGCTCGCCGTCAGCTTCGGTTACTCACTCGGTCTCGGCCCGCTGCCCGTCAAGCGCATCCAGACCCGAGGGGAGCGGCGCGAATCGCGCGGCCAGGGCCGGGAAGCCCGCGTGCATGAAGTGCCGGAAGACATCGCCGTCACGCCGCAGATGTATCAAAAGCTCGCCGCGCGCATCGAAGGCAAACCCGAAGAGCGCATCCTCAGCTATCTCATGCTGCGCTCGCTCAGCCAGGCCCGCTACTCTGAGGTCAACGAAGGCCACTTCGCCCTCGCCGCACCCACCTACACACATTTCACCTCGCCCATCCGCCGCTATCCCGATCTCATCGTCCATCGCATCGCCAAGTCTCTGCTCCGCGCGGGCGTCAGCGGCAAGGGAATAATTGCGTCCGGCCGGCTGCGCTCGCCGTGGGCGCATGATCGAAGCAACCCCGCGCGGGTGCCCCAGGTCCCTCGCACTTGGGGACCTGGGAAGCGAAGCCCGTCCTTCACCGACCCGCCCATCCCCGAATCCGAGCTCGCCCAGATCGCGGACGAATCCAGCCAGGCCGAGCGCCGCGCCGCCGAGGCCGAGCGCGAGCTCATCGAGTGGAAGAAAGTCCGTTTCATGCAGGACCGCGTCGGCGACGAGTTCGACGCGCTGGTCCTCAACCCCGCCAAGTACGGCCTCTTCGTCGAGCTCACCGATCTCTTCGTCGAAGGGCTGGTGCCGATCGACACGCTGCGCGGCGATCGCTATACCTGGCGCGAAAATACCCATGAAATCGTTGGCGAGCGGACTGGAAGGAAATTTCGCGCCGGCGACCGCGTGCAGGTCATCCTCGATCGCATTCTCGCGCAGGAGCGCAAGCTGCAGTTCGCACTGGTGGAAGAGGAACTGGTGCTCACCGGCCGGGCGGGCAGCAAGCCGTCGCGTAAAGCGAAGAAGAAAAAACGGAAAGACACCGCTTCCACGCCGGTCAAAGCCGGCAAGGGGCGCAACAGGAAGGGGCGTAAACGCTGAAGCCCCGCTTGCGCGGGGCTTATCGTCACATCGAGCTGCTTAGGAGTTCGCCTGCTTCTCAGCGAAGTCGCCGATGAACGGCAGCTTCCAGCGGATGCCCTTCGAAGCCTTGATGAGGCACATCACCCAGATGATCAGGAACCCGATGAGGAAGAACGGGATGATGATCCAGCCAACGACCGGGATGACCGACAGCACAATCTGGATGGCGAACGCGGCAACGCCCAGGAAGATCGACTGCCACGCGTGAAACTTGACGTACGAGTTCTTGTTGTACGGCTCGACGATCAGAAAAATAATCGCCGGGATGATCGTGATGTACGCTATGGCGCCGGCAGCGTTGTCAGAGAGCCCGGAAGTTGCACCTGCTGTGTTCGAATCAGACATAACAGCTCCTTTCAGGTAAGGGAAGGGCGTAGTTCGAGGGCGATTTCCGCTTCACCTCCAATCGCCGAGCCCATGGATGGGGGTTCCGGGGCGGCGCGTCGCGTGAAGCTGGGATGACTTAGAACAACCCGCCGCAGCCCTGCTTGTCAAGCAAAAACTGGATTTACAGCCAGGCGGCCGGCGGCGGCACCAGCCCAAGTACAATAGACCTTGGGAGCATTGGGTATGGCGCACACCGTTTTCTGCGTTCGCAATAAGAAGGAGATGGAGGGCCTCGACGAGCCGCCCTTCGACTCCGAGTTTGGCCAGAAGATTTACAAGAATGTTTCAAAGGCAGCCTGGGATGAGTGGGTAGGCCGCCAGAAGATGCTGCTCAACGAGTACCGCCTGCAGCCCTGGCTGCCTCAGGCGCAGCAGTTCCTCGTCGAGCAGATGGAGGAGTTCTTCTTCGGCGCCGGTTCGGCGCTACCCGCCGAGTTCGTGCCGCCCAAGGAGTAGCGCCGCATCCTCCTTAACGCATCGGCCGGGGCCATTAGTGCGCTACTATTGCGTCTGCCCGCTGTCGTTCGTCACCATCAGGCCTGACACGTTCACCGGCTCAAAGTCCGCAAGCGTCAGACTCGTCAGGCACTCCAGGTCCGTGTCGTTCCAGCGTGCATCGGGCGTGCCAATCAGTCCGCCGCTGTCGCCGTTGTCGGCCAGGATAATTCCGTAATTACGAAACGCTGTGATAATAATCGCTGCCTGCGGACTCGCCGCCGCGCACGCAGGCGTGGTCACCGACGCCTTCAGCCGGTAAATCTCGCCCGCCGGTCCGGTCATGGTGCAGCTTGCCGGCGGCGTCGCCTGTGAAATCTCCGACTCCACCGGGATCGCGGCCCCGCCCGTCTGCGTGCAGCTTCCCACTCCGGCCGTCTCCGTCGCCGGCCACACCCAGTAATTCAGCATGTGATTCACGGTAAACCGGATTGGGTGCTGCACCGCGCCGTTCGGCGCTGCCGGCGTGCCCGTGCCGATCACTTCATCCGCATTCGCCAGCAGCGGCGCCACCGGCAGCCCCGCCGCGTCGGACGTTCCTTCGCCCTGCGTCGTCAGATTATTGCCTGCAACATTGGGCCACAGCGCATTTGAGGAGTCCGTCCAGGATCCGCTTTGGGGCCCTCCGTCGTAAATTCCCTGCCACATCTCGTAAAGCGCCGGCTCATCGCCACCGCCCGCCTCCAGATACACCAGCACATGCCGGTCGCCCGTCGAATTGCTCGTTCCCTCCACCGGCGCATAGGCCGGTATCGGCCCGGCCGTGAAATACGACTGGTACACCGTCGTCGAAACCGAAACATCGGGCTGGTTATATGGCACTTCGATCGCCGGAATCCCGTTGGGGAACGGCGCGCCCGACTCATTGCCGAAAAATGGCTTGATCGTCGCCGCTAAATAACCGCTGTAGATCGCCGCGGCCGGCGATGGATCGACCGGCAGGTTCGTCGTTGCCACGTCTACGCGATGATGAAAGATCGAATTCGAGGGAAAGATATTTGCGAGGAACGCATTGCTGCCGTTGATCGCGAACGTGATCTGCTGCGTAGCCTGCGCTGAGGCCGAATCCGTCACCACGATCTGCGGCGAGTAGCTGCCCTGCCCGCCGATCAGCGTGCTCGTGATCGCGCCCGTGGAAGCGTTCAGCGTCATTCCTTCCGGCAGCGGAGGATAGTTTATGCCAGTAGTCACGGAAAATGCGTACGGTGGTGCTCCGCCCGTCGCCACAATCGTGCACCCCGTATAGGCCGTGTTCTGTGTTCCGCCGGGACACGCGCTCGTCACAATCGTCAGCGGGCCGCCCGATGCGGCCACAGTCACTTGGGCCGTCGCCGTCGCGGTTCCCGCCGTATTCGCTGCGGTCAGCGTGTAAGTTGTCGTGGCCGTCGGGCTCACCGTCGCTGATCCGCTCGCTCCGTTCGAATTGAATGCTCCCGGGCTGATCGCCACGCTCGTCGCTCCGGTCGTCGCCCACGTCAGCGTGGTGCTCGTCCCCGACGCAATACTCGGCGGATTCGCCGCGAACGACGTGATCACAGGCAGGCTCGGCGCAGTCACCGTCACCATCGTCGACGCCGTCACCGACCCTGCGGCATTCGTCGCCGTCAGCACGTAAGTCGTCGTCGCTTCCGGGCTCACCATCGCAGAGCCCGTCGCTGATGTCGACGTAATGTTTCCCGGGCTGATCGAGATCGTGCTCGCTCCCGGCGCAGTCCAGCTCAATGTGCTCGTCGCTCCGGTGCCGATGCTCGCTGGGCTCGCCGCGAACGACGAAATCGAGGGCAGGCTCGGCTCCGTCACCGTCACGGTCGAGGTCGCACTCACCGCTCCCGCGCTGTTCGTCGCGGTCAGCGTGTAGGTCGTGGTCGCCGTAGGGTTCAGCACCATCGAACCGCTGGCCGCATTGGACGCGTAGCTTCCCGGCGACACGCTCACGCTCGTCGCTCCCGTCGTCGTCCAGCTCAGCGTCGTGCTGTTGCCGGCAACAACGGAGGTGGGACTCGCGGAAAACGAACCGATCGCCGGCGCTGCCGTCACCGCTCCCGATGCCGGCGAAGTGCAGCCGGCAATGCCCGCGCACAGAAGGCCCATCAGCGCAATCGCGCAGAAAAAGAGACAGACCGTTTTGCTGCGGCGGAGGGGGAGGGTTCCTGGGTCCATGCGCACGTTCCCGTATCGGATATCGGCACGTTTCGCAGGAGTCTGAGAATTCACGCGTTCTTGATACAAATGCGTCCTTAAACGGAACACGCGCGAAAAAGCTGCAGCACGAAAGAGGTCGCGGACTTTACCACTTGCCGCTTCCCTCCACAATGGCTGGCAAAGCCGCTCTTGGATACGTCACAAAAGTCATGTTTCTCTGGTTTTCGACAGGATTTGACCGAAAAGGATGACGTTCCCAACGCGCGGGGAGATTTCCGGTTCGCGCTGGGGGTCGCGGGCTACGGCATTTTAGGAAATGGCGTAGTCGAAGCCACGAACTTCAAGTCGACGCGACCAACAGGGAGCGGCGACCCAGCGCAATCTTGTTAAGGCCAAAGTATTTCCTAAAATGCCTTACGGCCGCGTCGCCGCCGGTTCCAGCCTGGCTCGCTGCGGCGTCTCGCTCGCAGGGCGCTCTTCGCGCTTCAGCGCCAAAATCCAGAAGAGCACCACGGCCAGGTAGCTCACTGCCGGCAAATAACCCCAGGCAAGGTACGCCGGCGTGTCGCGATAGAGCATCGCGTGCGCGCGGCCGGCAATCGCGGCAAGCTGCGCCAGCGCGAAAAACGAATACCCGCCGCTGATGCGAAGAGCATTAGCCGAGCGCGAGTCCTTAACGATCGCGGCAAACAACACCAGCATCACGAAACCCATGAACAGCGGCACGCGGTCCACTTCTGTGTGCGCCGGCATCGCATTCATCGTGAGGGCCGTCAGCATGAAAGGCGCGCACAGCAGCAGCGCCGCCCATGCGATGCGCCGTATCCACCAGCCGCCAGTCCTGCGCACGGAGCGCAGCCAGATCTGGATAGCCAGGAAAACTTGCAGCGGCGCTTCCGTGAGCGAGAGCGCACTCGAAAGCGTGCTGTAGTCGTCATTGTCGATCCGGCCATTGAGCGCGAAGAGAAGCGCCGACCGAAGCGGATAGAACACCGCCAGAATCGCAAAACCCCAGAAGTTGCGCGCCACGCCTCTGCGAAAGATTGCGTACACCAGCGCCAGCTGTAGCACGATGCCGATTGCCCAGATCGCCGTGTTCACGGCAACGCGCGAGGGGTGAAGCAATGCTGCCGGAGAAACCCATGCGGCCGCCATCATCTCAACAAGTCTGCGCATATTCCGAAACTGCCTTAATCATCGTCCGGTGGTCCGCTGGGCTTCTCGCGGATCAGCGTTTCGGGAGGTGTCTTGGTCGCAATCGGTTTGTAGGGCGCTGGCGTCTGCTTGAAATCGAAGCAGTCGGCGTAGTAATCCGCTCCCGCATCCCGCTGGCCCAGCGTGCCCAGGTCAAAGTTATATTCAATAAACTTGATAAACCCGCTGGCCTCGTGGAACTGATGCGACACGTATCCGTGTTTGGCCCACGGCGAAACCACCAGCAGCGGCACCCGGAACCCCGGGCCCATCTCGTCGATCGGCGGCGGCAGCACGTGATCGTACCATCCGCCCCAGTCGTCCCATGTGATGAAGATAGCCGTCGAATTCCAGAACTGGCTCTGCCCGATTGCGTTCACAATCGACCCAACCCAGTCCGGACCCTCCATGCTCTGTGAGCCGGGATGGTCGGAGTGCGTCCAGTCCGGAATAATCCACGTCACCTGCGCCAGTTCCCCATGCGCAATGTCGGTCAGCACCTTGGTCTGCGGAGAGATCACATTGTTCTGCCAGTCGCTTCCGTAGCGGATGTGGCGAACCGCCTGAAAAGCCGAAAGCTCGTAAAAACTATTGCCCGGCCCCGGCGCGTAGTAGCGCCAGGACACACCTTTTTGATCGAGCAGATCGGCAACCGTCTGGTAGTCGAAGCACGGCGGAACGCCCGGCAGCTCCGTGCCGTTCGGCCCGATCAGCGCGGCAGTTGAGCCGGAACCCGCATCGCAGCCCCAGCCGCCGGTGGGATTCTCGGCTACGTTGGCCGACTGGCCGGCGATCAGATACTGATGTGCCACAAAGCTCGGTCCGGTATTCGACTGGAACATGCGGTCGCCGAGCACGAACTCGCGCGCCATGGTCCAGTAGGGTTCGTCGTCGCTCTCCGGCACATACGAATAGGGCAGCGTCGAAGGGTTGCCCTGCGCAAATCCGTCCATCGCGCCGTTGTGCACGTCCTGAATCCAGCGCATGTGGCTGTGCTCCAGGTCGCGGCTATCGGCCAGCGAAACCGTGTGCAAAGGAATCACCATGCCGTTGCTCAGCCCGGTCTGCGCTGTGTCCGCTCCGGGAAAGCCGTTGAACAAGTTATCGAAGCTGCGGTTCTCCTGCATGATGATCACAATGTGATCGATCGGCGAGCCGGAAATCTGACTAACCCTGTCGGCCGGCAGAACAGGTGAGGGATCCACCACAATGGATCCTCCGCAGCCCGCGAACAATCCTGCTGAGCAAAGGCCGGCAATCAGGCATGCAAACCCGTGCCGGGATGGGGCGGACGCGGGTGTTTCCTGTCCGCAGCGCGAAGTAGACAACATGCTGGCCCCGATTGGAGGAACACAGCAAGAATATTGTTTCGGAATGATGAAAGCCAGTGATTTAAATCACTCTGTTTAATGGAATTTAACCGGTTGCCCCCTTTTGGGGCGAGGAGTAACTCACCCACCGGTTACCTCGGCGGAAACTCGCTTCTGCGAGGGCCGAAATTCGGCTTTTCTTGATCAAGTGATCCGTATTCACGCATCGCGTGCAGCGCTACGGCAGTTTCGGAATGGATGTAGACCGAAAGCACGCGGCAAAGTGGCATTTTCATCATCGGGGTCCCCACAGACAGGTCTTCGTCTGTGGGGTAGAAGAAAATGCCACCTTCAATGCTCCCAAAAAGTCCTCGTAAATTCCGAAACTGCCCGAACTGCACACCAATCGCTGCGGCACGCACCCAGCAAATCGGGAACAAATCCGCAGCAAGATTACTTCGGAGCGGGAAGCGACCACACTTTCCCTGCTCCGCGCTCGGTAATCCACAGCGTGTCGCCCTTGGGCTCCACGCCCGTCGGCGTGATCAGCCCCTCCTTGATCACCATCACGCTTGCTTTGTCTCCATTCACGGTCATCACGGAAATCTTGCCGCTGCCATTCTCAGCCACGATCAGCTTGCCGTTCGCGGCGCGCATCCCGTCCGGGCCCCTCACCGGCTGGTCCATCCAGATGTCGACCGGCTGCCCCGGCTTGCCGTCCGCGCCCACCGGGATGCGGTAGAGCTTGTTGAAGAACACGTTGTTCACATAGAGCGTGCCATCGAGGAATGTGATCCCATCCACTCCCATCAGCGTCCGGTGCTCCAGAAAAAGCTCCGCGCTCCCGGCTCCGGCCGCCAGCCGGTAGATGCGGCCCATCGTGGTGTCGGTAATATAGAGCGCCTTATCCGGCCCGATCGAAAAATCGTTGCACGTCGTGTTGTCGCCCGGCAGGTTCCAGCGAACCTTCGCCGTGCCCGTCGCCAGGTCGAACCCACGCAGTGCACTCTGCCGCCGCGCGGGAGTGGTATTCGGCACCGGCGTCAGCTGGCACGTCCACAGCGTGTTGTTCGCCGCATCCGCCAGCATGCCGAAGAAAAATGTTCCCGGCGCCTCGCCGCTGGCGTCGATGAACTTCTCCGCGGTCGTCGAACCCGGGCGGATCCTGTAGACAAACGGCGAGCTGGCGCTGCCCACGATCACCGCGCCGTCAGGCGCTACGGTCAAGCTCCGGCTGCGACTTCGCATCGCCAATTAGAATCTCCGCGGCAGGCGCAGCCTGCGCAAAACTCAGCGCCAGAACAATACAGCCAGCCAAACGGCAAACACACAATTTCGGCATCGTCACATCTCCTCGGAGTTGGCCCCCTGAAAATTCGCTTCCTGAAGCTCGCTTCCCGAAATTCGCTCATCGTCCCACCGCATGAATCAGGAAGAAACAGGCCACACTCATTCGGCCAGCCCAGTATAGGGCGTCGGCGTGGCAGCGCTAATGGGCTCTGTTCTCCGCAGCGTGACGGAGCCGAAGGATCTGCGGTTGCCTTTCACGCTGTCCGCCTTGCGATATATCGAACTCGATATACTTGATGCCTGTGCGGTTTCTCGGCGATTCGCTGCAGACCTCGCGCGACTTTCCAAAGGTGAAATCTGAAGAAGTCGAAAACCAAAACGTTCACCAACGTTTGGGACGCATTAGCCGATTCAGCGCAGGAAGCGGCCAACCTTCGTCTCCGCTCTACGCTCATGCAGCAGATCGCGGAACTGGTGAGAAAGCGCGGCTGGACGCAGGCCGAGGCCGCCGAACGTTGCGGCGTCACCCAGCCGCGCATCAACGATCTGCTCCGCGGACGCATTGCGCGCTTCTCGCTCGACGCACTGGTGCACCTCGCCGCCGCACTGGGGCGCAAGGTGACCGTAAAGCTCCACGATGCGGCGTGAAATGACGCGGCGTGAGATGGAGACGCAGCCTGCCGCTGAAGGCCATGCTTTGTTTTGAGCTTTCCCCCGGCCCAACCGAGAACCTCTCCGGCCTCATGTCCGCCGGCCTGATCGGCTCCGTGCAGTTAAACGTGATGCAGTAGCGGCGATGCCGCGTGCGAAGAAAGCCGACCGTGTCAGGAATGAGCCCTCCGGTTGAGTAATCCGTCTTCGGAGGCCTCGGGCCTCGGCCTTAGAGATTAGCGGACATGCGAGGGGAAAACCCTCTCGATCAGTCGTAAACTCGAAAAGTGGAAGTGGCCTTCAACCCGACGTCATATGCTGATCGTTTGGACACTGCGCCATCGTTAGGGGAGGGCCTTTTTCCTATCCAGGGCGCCTCAGATTCCCGAATGATCGAGCACGCCTACGGCAGCTTTTGGAGGCTCGGGGACCCCGTCGGCCTCCAGGATTCGCGGATGTTCAATAGTGACCGGGGTCGCGGTTGGAACATCGCGGGCCATATGGGCTCGACGCCATTCTGGAATGAGGACTGGAGCGGCCAGACGCACGCTGGCGAGTATCGCATCCTGGATCAAATTCAAATTGCCGATTTGGATTCCTTGGCCCTGCTGAGCAGATACACCCCGGCAATGTGCGACGGAACTTCCGTAAACGACTATTGGCCTGCGGTTTGGCCCCAGGCGTTTCCGACCCTCCTCTCCTCGGGGCCGAGCCCACAGCCCGAGCCGCCTTTCTCCTTCTCTCGAATCGAGTCCTTGGCCCACCTCGATTTTAGGAATGTCGAGAATCAAACCGGCGAGAATCTGGTCCAGCTTCTTGATGCGCGCGCGGTTTTGGATGAAGTTGCTGCTGCCGTCGGTTCATGTCTGGACGGCTGGGCAGTGCCGTCGGTTTTCCGTGCAGACGAGGGCCCCCTAGCTGGCTTTGAGCTAACCACTGAGGGGGCCTTAGGGTACTTCGACATTAGAGAGCCGGCGCCCTTCTTTTTTGGGGGCAACGCTGTTCTCCGATACGTCGTTCTCGCCGAACAGATTCGCGAGACGCTAATTTGTATTCAGGCAAAGGCTCGCACCCTTCTCGTTAAGATCTCTTATCAGATCCAGTCGTTAAATAAGGCGTTCTTTCGCTTTAGTAATCGATACTGTGGGCTTAGTTGGGCGCGAAGAGCGTGGTTCCTCTTACATGGAAGTCACCCGCCGCCGATCGGGCGTTGGCAGCTTGCGAGCCAATCGTTCGGATGTGCGCGGGCCCCAGCCTCTTAGGCGCCGCCGCACTCCAAGGTCAACACGTAGCTTTGGAGGAAGTATGGCGATCTACCTTGCATTTCTTCCCGGACGCGAACCGTCTCTCGTTCGTGTTCAACAAGCAGCCAAGAAACTCGAATGCGACGAGCGCACGATTCGCCGTTGGATTCGCGCACAAGTACTCCGCGCCGAGCGCGTGGGCTCGCGAGCTTGGGGCGTTTACAAAGCTGACGTCGAGTCCCTCAGCAGCCGTAGGGGGTCCTCATGTTAGAGCTCCGCGTTGCGATCCGGTTCTCGAATGTTTTTGCTACCGAAGCGTGGATTCGAGTGGGCGCTCCTTTCCTAGCGGGCCTGAGTTACTTCTTGTCGCGCTGGCTGCACTGATGTCGGCGTGGGGCGTAGGCCCGTTCATCGCCTCCAGCTTCGGAGTCGGGTCCTGAGGCAAAACCGTTCTGCTCACCCACCACACGGGAAAGCTCTAGGCGCATTCCTCTCGCTCTCCCGCACCATCAGCGATGGCCTGATACTTGCGCTCGAGCCGCTCGAAGACGTCATGGGGAGAGACGCCGGGGGAGCTGTCTTCCAATGCCTGCTGCCAAACTTTGCGCAGCTCGTCCAGGCCCTTTTCGCGGAGCGCGCGCTTGCGGCTCCAGTCGCGCAGCGCCTCGCGCACTACTTCGCTTGAGGAAGCGTACTCTCCGGTTTCAACAGCCTCACGAACCATGGAGGCCATCTCTGGCGGAAGTGCGATGCTGACCTTTTCGACAGGCGGCATAAGGGTACGGTAGGAAAGATTCCTACCGTACTTTATCACGATCTCGCTTTACCGGATCGCCGCACCCTCAGCGAGCAGAAACTCATCCCGGGCAGTGCCGGGCGTGCGCCTTCCCATCCCGGGCGTGTGCCTTCCCCATCTCCGACCAGCGCTTCCGATCCCAGCGGCGTCGCCCCGCTCGCGGGCGTGCACAGCGCGCAAAGGCACGCAATTTCATGCTAAATCGCGCAATTTTGCGCTTAAAACGCGCTAAATACACGCTTTAAGGGCCTAACTACGCTCATTTCGCGCAATTCTATGCAGACTGGGTAGGCAACTTCGCGCAATTTGCCGCGTTCAGTGTCGCTCGTTCGTGAAATTTCCCGCGCACTGTCACAAAAAAATGCGAAATTCTATACGAACCTTTACCCCAGGTTTGTGCAACAGCCAGCGAACATTTCGCTCTTTTTGTGCAACGCCCAGCGAACATTTGGCATGCACCACCACAGCCCCGCCCATCATTTCGTCCCCATCCCGAATTGCGCCCGGCTCACGGCTTTGGCTGCCTGCTCGGCGCCGGGCTCAATGCCCAGCGGCGACGAGCTGCTTGGCCAGTAGGGCCTTCATGCCGCGCAACGCTTGCCTTGTCCGCTCTTCGTTCTCGATCAGCGCGAAGCGCACATGGCCGTCGCCGTGGTCGCCAAAGCCGATCCCCGGCGACACCGCGGTCTTAGCCTCGGTGAGCAGTAACTTCGAGAATTCAAGCGACTTAAGCTCCCGGTAGGGCTCCGGAATCCGCGCCCAGACGAACATGGTTGCCTTGGGGCTGGCCACCTGCCAGCCGAGCTTGTTGAGCCCGTCGACGAGCACGTCGCGGCGGCGGCGGTAGGTGTCGCAGATCTGCGCGACGCACTCCTGCGGCCCTTCGAGCGCGGCGATGGCCGCGACCTGGATGGGCGTGAAGGTGCCGTAGTCGAAGTAGCTCTTGAGCCGCGCCAGCGCGCCCACCAGCCGCTGGTTGCCGACCATGAAGCCGATGCGCCAGCCGGGCATGTTGTAGCTCTTTGAAAGCGTGAAGAACTCGACCGCAACGTCTTTTGCACCAGCCACTTGCAGAACCGAAGGCGGCTTGTAGCCGTCGAAGGCGATGTCGGCGTAGGCCAGGTCCTGGATGAGCCAGAAGCCGTGCTCGCGGGCAAGCTCAACGAGGCGCGCCAGGAATGGCAGGTCCACGCACTCGGTGGTCGGGTTCGACGGGAAGTTGACGATTAGCGCCTTGGGCCGCGGCGTCATGCGCGGGATCAGCTCCTCGAGCTGGGCGAGAAACTGCTCCTGGTCATGGACGGGAACGCTGACCACGTGGGCGCCGGCGATAACCGGGCCGTAGATGTGAATGGGATAGCTGGGGTTAGGCACCAGCACGGTGTCGCGCGAGTCGAGGATTGCAAGGCACAGATGCGCGATGCCCTCCTTCGAACCGATGGTGACGATCGCTTCGCTGTCGGGGTCGAGATCGACGTCATAACGGCTTTTGTACCATCCGCAAATTGCCTTGCGCAGGCGGGGCACGCCGCGCGACACCGAGTACCGGTGCGTGGTCGGCTTGCGCGACGCCTCCACCAGCTTGTCGACGATGTGCTGGGGCGTGGCCCCGTCGGGGTTGCCCATGCCGAAATCGATGATGTCTTCGCCGCGGCGCCGAGCCGCCATCTTCATCTCGGCGGTGATGTTGAAGACGTACGCCGGCAGGCGCTGAATGCGTGAAAACTCTTCTGAACTGACTCCACTCATGATGACTCCAGTGTAAAGGCGATTTGCTTTGGGCAACCATGCCACGGCCGTGTCAGGACACCGATCCTGAAACACCGTGGACTGAATTGGAAAAGGATGAGAGGAGAAGCAGTTTAGGCGGCCGAAGCCGCCGCAGGCGCGGCCGCGCGCGCTAAACCGGCGTTCGCCAACCTGAGTGCGCGGTTTGTGCTCCTCCGCGCCAAAATGGTCCGCTCTGGGAGTGTCCGCTGCATTCGCTTCATTATAGCGGGACTTGCGGCCCACGACATTCAGTTCAAACCGACCCCCGCCGCCCGACCCTTGGCCGCCTGATCAGTTTTCGATGGAGAGGGAACGTCTCTCACCGTCAGCTCGTAGTTCTTAAGGTCGCAGTTCTTAAGGGCGCTTCCGGCGGGCGCGATCCATGGCTCCCGGAGTTTTCGGCCGTGCGCTAAGGCGAGAAAATCCGAGAAAAGCTGCTTGACATTAGAGCTATTCTCGATATATCTTACGATATATCTTGGATAGATCGAGGAAGGCTCGTAACAGCATAGCCAATCCCGATCCGATCCCAAGATCGGAGGAAACACACATGTTTGAACATTGGAAAGAAATGCATCAAGAACATCGCGAGCGCTGCCAAAGTGAAGGCCGGCACCGGCACTGGCGGGGCGGATTCGGCGGCCGCTGGGAAGGCTTTGAGCACGGCTTTGGCGGCATGGGCCGCGAACGGTTCTTCGATAACGGGCACCTGCGGCTGGTCATCCTGCAGCTGATCGCGGAGAAGCCCAGCTACGGCTACGAAATCATGAAGGCGATCGAGGAGCGGCTTTCGGGCGGGTACGCGCCCAGTCCGGGAGTGGTATATCCCACGCTGACGCTACTGGAAGAAGAAGGCCTGGCGACGGTGTCTGCAATGGATGGCAATAAGAAGCTCTACGCGGCCACCGAGCAGGGCAACGAGTATCTGAAGGCGAACCGCACTGCGGTGAAGGCGATCTTCGGGCGAATGGAGGAGGCGCGAGAGGTTTTCGGGCGCGAGCGCTCGCCGCAGATCATGCGGGCGCTGATGAACCTGAAGTTCGCGCTGAAGATGCGCATGAAGCGCGGCGGCCTGAGCGCCGAGCAGGCGGGCAAGATTGCCGCAGCGATTGACGAGGCGGCGCGCACGATTGATGAGGCCTGAAGGACAACGAGTGAGCGGGCCGGCAACGCCGGCCGGCTACGCGACAGAAAGGACACATGCGATGACAGAGAAAAACCAGACCGGCATTGAGACGCGTGTGGCGCAATCTCGAATTCATGACGAGAGGCCGCAGGGTCACAGCGAGGGGCCGCAGGCTGAACATGAGAGCGCGCGGCTGCAGCTGCTGGTGGGAGAGCTGCTGAGCGAGAACCAGCGGCTGCGCTTCCGCGTAGAGCAGCTGGAGCAGCAGTCGCAAAGATTGGAGCGCGGGCTGAAGGACGCGACGAAGTGGGCGGGGATCGTCTTCTGAGGGTCCCCCGCCATTCGATCCCTTGCTTTCAGGTTTGGCAAGGGACACCGCTAGAACTGCTCTGCGTCTGGTTGCCGCGAAACTCGGCCATCACAACGAATGTCGATGCATTCGCGAATTTATACTGAATGCACCGATGAACGGTTCTGGGACCGGCACCTCAATTCATTTCCTGCCTGTTGATGAGCAGATGGATCTGCTCGAGAAGGGCGCGGCGGAGATCATCCGCGTGAGCGACCTGCGCGAGCGGCTGGAAGAGAGCCGCAAGAGCGGGCGGCCGCTGCGCGTGAAGGCGGGGTTCGACCCGACTGCGCCCGATCTGCACCTGGGGCACACGGTGCTGATGCGCAAGCTGCGGCATTTTCAGCAGCTGGGCCACACGGTGATTTTTCTGGTGGGCGACTTTACTTCGCTCATCGGCGACCCGACGGGCCGCAACGTGACGCGCAAGCCGCTCACGCGGGAGCAGATTGACCAGAATGCCGAAACCTACAAGCAGCAGGTGTTTCGGATCCTCGACAAGGACGCGACCGAGGTGCGCTACAACTCCGAGTGGCTCGGCAAGCTGGGGTACGAGGGCACGATCCGGCTGACGGCGCACTTTACGGTGAGCCAGATGCTGGAGCGGGACGAGTTTTCCAAGCGCTTCCAGGCCGAGCAGCCGATCAGCCTGCACGAGCTGCTGTATCCGGTGATGCAGGGCTACGATTCGGTGGCGCTTGAGTGTGACGTGGAGCTGGGCGGCACGGACCAGAAATTTAATCTCCTGTGCGGGCGCGAACTGCAGCGGCACTACGGGCAGAAGCCGCAGATCGTGTTGATGACGCCGATTCTTGAGGGGCTGGACGGCGTGCAGAAGATGAGCAAGTCTCTCAATAATGCGATCGGGATCAACGAGCCGGCAAGCGAGATGTACGGCAAGTTGATGAGCATCTCGGACGAGCTGATGTGGAAGTACTATGTGCTGCTCACCGACCTCAAGCAATCGGAAATCGACGCTATGCAGGCGGAAGTTGCATCGGGCAAGCTGCACCCGATGGAGACCAAGAAGAAACTGGCGCGGATTATCGTCGCGGGATTTCACGGGGAGGCTGCCGCGCAGAGCGCTGACGAGAACTGGGCGCGGATGTTCCAGCAGAAGGCATTTTCGGAGGACGTTGAGACAATCAACCTAAATTTGAAGGATTTCCTCCCCGCGAGCTATTCGGAGCATTCCGCGATGCATGAGCTGAGCGAGCCGGATTACTTTTCGGGGGCTGGCGGAGCATTTTCGTTCTTCAATCTGGGCGTAGACGAAAAAGATTTGGCTCTAAAGACCCCAAACCTCCTGGCCGCGTCCGGGTTCGTCGCTTCAAATGCGGAAGCTAACCGCAAACTCAAGGAGGGCGCGGTTCGGATCAACGATGAATCCTGGACGAAGCCTGTCTACCCTTTGGAAGCGCACCACTTTACCTCTACTGCGCCTGGAAAGTCTCGGAACGAGGTGCGACTTCAGATCCGATTGGGAAAGAAGGCAAAGCTGGTGATCCTTTCCTAAACGCACGAATTGGGGGTCTCAAGGGCAGCCAAATAGCCGGTCTGAATTGGCCAAGTGGACGCGTCCCGGCTTCGGTTCTCGACTTCCCAGGTCTCAGAATCGAGACCTGGGGCACCCGGCGGTTATGGCTTAATCTGGCTAGTCCCCACTGGCCAAATGGCGTAGAATTTATAGCAAAGGACTCCGGCATGACAGCGATTGCAGTTGCGGAGGCATTGGGCGGCAAGAAGGTTCTGGGGCGCAAGGTGACGCGATCCTCGGAACTGGCGGAGCTGGTGCGGGAAGGGATTCCGGCGCAAGCGCTGATGGTGCTTGCCAAGCGAACGGGACTGCGCCAGGCCGATGTCTCGTCGCGGTTCGGAATTCCGCAGCGCACGCTCACGCGAAGGCTGACGCAGCACTCGCGGCTGACGGCGGCCGAGAGCGACCGGGCGGTGCGTCTAGCCCAGGTTTACTCGATGGCAGCGGAAACGCTGGGCAATGGGGATAAGGCGGCTGCGTGGCTGAAGACACCGAATCGCGCGCTGCGCGGGGGCCGGCCGCTGGATCAGTTAGACACCGATCCTGGCGTACGGGAAGTGGAAAACGTGCTGGGGCGGATTGCGTACGGCGTTTATAGCTAATGCGGGTCTGGCGCATCTGCCGGGCCAAGTATTCATCTGAGGCATTCAGCGGCGAAGGAGCGCGCCGATTTGGCGGACGGTGGAACTCGCCGGGTGTGCCGATGATTTATTCCTCATCTTCCCTCGCGCTTGCGGCTATCGAACTGTTCGTCCATTTGGAGCCGAACCAGCAGCCGGACGATCTGGTTTCAATTGCGGCGGAGCTGCCCAAGGGAGAACCCGCGCAGCGGCTCGGGCCGGGGAAACTGCCGCGCGGATGGTGGAGGCACGACTTTGACCCTGTGCGCACGATCGGCGACAAGTGGATCCGGAAGAAACCTTGCCTGGCGATGGAGGTTCCCTCGGCCGCGCTGCGCATGGAATGGAATGTGCTGGTAAATCCGCTGCACCCGGCGATCACACGATTGAGAATCGAAAGGCCGCAGCCGTTCCGGTTCGATGCAAGGATGTTCCAGTGAGGCCCGCGTTATTGATTCAGCGCGAACTTCTTTGCCGACTCCAGTAACTTCGCGACGGATTCCTTCGAGCAGGATTCGGAGTAGATGCGCATCAGCGGTTCGGTGCCGCTGGCGCGGAGGAGCAGCCAGGTTTCGGCGGCCTTGGGCTTGGTTGTCGCTTCCGGATTGTCGAGATAGAACTTGACGCCATCGAGATCTTCCTGGCAGAAGATGGGCATGCCGGCGAAGACGGTGTCGCCGGGTTTGAGGGCTTTGGCGCGGGCGATGGCGGCGTTCTTGATGTCGTCGGAGATGTGGAGATCGATGCGGCCGTATTGGTGCTCGCCGTACTCGGCCTGCAGCGCGGCGACGAGCTGGCCCAGCGTCTTCCCTTCCTCGGCCATGACGTTGGCGAGCAAAAGACAATTCAGCAGGCCGTCGCGCTCCGGCAGGTGGCGCTGGAAGCCGATGCCACCGGACTCCTCGCCGCCCATGACGATTTCGCGCTCAAGCATGAGGTCAACGACATATTTGAAGCCGATGCCGTGCTCGATGAGCTCGCGGCCGTATTTGTGGGCGATGCGGTCGAGCATCTTGGTGGTGTTGAAGGCGCGGGTGACGGCGCCGGGCCAGCCTTTGTACTTGAGCACCCAACTGAGAAGGACGGAGTAGATTTTGTGCGGGTCGACGAAGTCGCCGTGCTCGTCGGTTGCGCCGATGCGGTCGGCATCGCCGTCGGTGCAGAGGCCGGCTTGGCAGCCGTTGGCGACGGTCGCTTCGCCGAGGGCGCGAATGTTCGGCTCGATGGGCTCGGGATTGATGCCGGGAAAGAGCGGATCGGGATTGGAGCGGATCTGGACGTGGTCGACGCCGATGCGCTCAAAGATGCTGGAGAGAATGGTTCCACCGGCGCCGTACATGGAATCGATGCAGAACTTCATCTTCGATTTTGCGATGAGGTCGAGATCGGCGAAGCTCTCGATGGCCTTGAGATACGAAGGCAGAAAATCGACTTCAGTGATTGCGGCGGGTTGAGCGGGCCGCGGCACCGGCTTGCCCAGCCAGGACTCGATGGCGGCGATCATGGAGGGCTTGCCCGAGCCGCCATACCAGCCCTTGTATTTCACGCCGTTCCACTGCGCGGGATTGTGCGACGACGTGATCATGATTCCGCCAGCCGCGCCGCGCTCACGCACGCCAAAGCTGAGAGCCGGCGTGGGCGTGACGGCCTGGGCGAGCTGGACGGGAATGCCGGTGGCGGCGACCACCTGAGCGCAGGCGCCGGCGAAAGCCTTGGAGCCGAAGCGCGTGTCATAGCCGATGCAGAGGCCTTTGCTGGGATCTTCCTGGGCGTGCACGTAGGCGGCGATGGCCTCGGCGGCGATGCGCACATTGGCGAAGGTGAAGTCGTCGGCGATGACAGCACGCCAGCCGTCGGTGCCGAATTTAATCACGGGATGCGGCATGAATCGCTTGCGTACTCCTCAAATTGGATTGAGTCAAACATAACAGGCTGCGCGCAACGGACGCAGCACCGAAGCGCAGGCCGGGCGCCGATTGCGGCGATGGTTATTTGGATGCGGTGTGCAAAGAATTAAGATGATCCTTGTTTAGAGCGAGATTCCGATCGCGCTGCGGCGAGGCTCCGATCGCGTTGCGGCGGTTTGTTTTTCTCATTCTCCATGCCTGTGAAAGTAGCCATCGTCGGTGGTGGAATTGTCGGGCTCGCCACCGCGCACCAGATTCTTCACCGCTATCCTGCAGTTCAGGTGATGCTCTTCGAGAAGGAGAGCGGACCAGGGCGGCACCAGACCGGGCACAACAGCGGCGGGCTGTATTACAAACCGGGCTCGGCGCGGGCGCGGCTGGCAGTGTCAGGGATCCGGCGCATGGTCGCCTTCTGCGAGCAGCATGGCGTGGCCTACGATCTGTGCGGCAAGACGGTGATCGCGACGGAGCCCGAGGAGATTCCGCGGCTGCAGGGTTTGATGGAGCGCGGCGCGGCGAACGGGCTGGAGGGCCTGCAGCTTCTCTGCCCGGAGCAGATTCGCGAATACGAGCCGCACGCCGCGGGACTGGGCGGGATTCGCGTGCCGCAGGAGGGGATTACCGATTACCCGGGGGTGGTTGCCGCGATGACGGAGGAGATTGGCGCGCGCGGCGGCGAGATTCACTTTTCCTGCGAAGTGCTGCGGGCCGAGCGGAAGACGGATTGGCGCATCCATACTAACGGTGGTGACTTTGCGGCGGATTTCATTATCAACTGTGGCGGACTGCAGTGCGATCGCGTGAGCCGGCGCACGGGAAGCAGAGAGCCGGCGAAGATTGTTCCGTTCCGCGGCGAGTACTACATGATCCGGCCGGAGCGGCAGTACCTGGTGAGGAACTTGATCTATCCGGTGCCCGATCCTAAATTTCCGTTTCTCGGCGTGCACTTTACGCGGCTGGTGCACGGTGGCGTGGAGGCCGGACCGAACGCGGTGCTGGCGCTGGCACGCGAGGGTTATCGCAAAGGGAGTTTCTCGCTGCGCGATACGGTGGAGACGCTGACGTATCCGGGGTTCTGGCGATTTTTCCTGCGGTATCCGCGCATGTGCTGGGACGAGCTGAGGCGGTCCTACAGCAAGGAGCTTTTCTGCCGGTCGCTGCAACGGCTGGTTCCCGAGCTGCGCATGGACGACATTGAGCCGGGAGGATCGGGCGTGCGCGCGCAATCGCTTTCGCCGCGGGGAGAGCTGATCCAGGACTTTCAGTTCGTCCGACAGGAGGGCGCGCTGCACGTACTGAACGCGCCCAGCCCCGCGGCTACAGCGTCACTGGCGATTGCGGATGAGATTGTCGATCGGTCGCAGGAAGCGTTTGCGGAATGAGCCTGCTGCAGCGATCGCGCCGGAACGAACTCGCTCGCTTTTCGCTCAGTAGTCGTAAAGGTGCTCGATCTCAACGCCCCGCTGTTTCAGCAACGGAAGAGTGCGGTCAAGCGCGGAGACCTTGGTCAACAGCACAACGCGAGACGTTTCTCTATCGGTCAGAATGGGCTGCGCCAGCAACGTCTGCACATCGGGAGACGTGCTCGACCAGGCAGCCGGTGCAATGACGGAAATTACGATGAGCTCATTGCCGGCAATTTGATGAAAGTGAGCACCGAGGCCGATCAGTCTTTGAGAGTCCAGCGTGAACTCCTGGTAGCGAGGAATTTCGACAATGGCTCCGGTCGCTCCCAGCTCCCTGACTACTTTCACTGAACTAATGGAATCGAGAATTGTCGTTCTTGCTTCAGGCGGATATTCGATCCAGGCAGCCGTGTTGACATCTTCAAAGCCGTAGGTGGCGTGGGTGGCGAGCTCGATCAGCTCACAGTAGACCGACTCGACCGCGTAGTCGAGCGAGAGCCATGCACGACGCTCGAGAGTTCTGAAGAGATGATCGGAGCGGAACGGCGTATCGCGCCAAAGCCCCCAGAGCGCGCGCGCAAAGGAAAACTCATAGAACGGCCGAACGTGGACAAAGGCCGCATAGTTCTCCGCAACCTTCGCGGCATAGTCGTCTTCGGCGACCCTCTGGTGGTGGCTCGTCCACTCACTTAGACGGCCTACGGTCGTTTCGTAGAGACCTTTCAGCGCGTATTCCACGGTAAACGAAGAGCCAATGACGACTAACATGACATGCTCGCCCGTAGCGAACGGATAGATGCGCCGCGTGGCCGCATAGACACGCGAATAGGCCTGCCAATATTGACCAATATCGCCGAAGTAGGAATATCCGGAAGGAAGAGAACGAAGCTGATAGTCAGCCTTGGCCTGATAACTCCATACGATGTACCACTCCGGATAGGTATAGAAAGTATCTACCTCATCGCGGAGATAGTTGGCAATGCCGGCAGTCTGCGCGGGGTGCCAGGCAGTCTCGCCCGTAGGACTGAAGTCGAGTTGAAAAGGACGTGAAAAAAACGAGAAGGCGATGACGGCCACGACGGCAAGCACAGCGATAGCGGCAAGCGCGCGCAGTAAGTGGCGGAGGGTGTTACGCACGCCTGGCAGATGCATTCTGGTCGCACCGGTCGACGTTGATGGCAATCAGAAACGCGGCAATCGAGATGACGGCATGAGGAAGATTGACCAGCAGATTGGTCAAAGGGGCGATGAGATGGATGTGACGAACGACATAGACAATCACGTCGGCCGCATAGAAAAAACCCAGAAACCAGAAGTAAATGCGCGATGCGGTCTGCCCGGCCAGACCGCCGATGAGCGCCAGCACCCCAAGGCCGAGGTGCCCGATGTCGACAAAGGTGGTCATGGAAAAGAGCCCGAACATTTTGCCATTCGGAGACATGATGCCGGGCACATAGTCAAGTGAATACACGGCCAGAAACAGGAGTGCAAAGCCGAAGGCGCACTTCCTGAGCGCGGTAAGTGGGCGTTTCATGCACACCATGCTACATGAATGAAATGAAAGCGCGGATATACTGCCACACATGGCGACATTGAGGAATTGGATCTGCGTAGCAGCGCTTGGCGTCTGCGGCTGTACGGCTGCGTGGGATCGAGCGCAGGGGGAACCTGCCGAGACCCCGGCGGAGCAATCCCTGCACGCCAACTACAACGCACTCTTTGCCGCATTTCTTCCTGTCGATCAACTGCCGGAGGATCCACACACAGAGACGGTCCTGGCCAGTGCGCGCGACGGCATATGGCTGCAAGTGAGAAACGTACCCGAAGTGCAGGGGCTGCTTGGACCCTTTGCCGATCTGCGCGGCTTCGGCAGCGAGTGCGGCATTGGGCAGGCGATCGAAGGCACGGGAGCAACTTCATTCGCGCAGTTCGGGGCGGGCAAACGTCAACAGGTTCTGCTGCTGTTGCAGGCTTGCGACGAAAACGGCCCGCGCCGGCTTGCAGCCACGGTGCGCAATTTCTTTCTGGTCAAAGGCTATGGGGCTGTGCAAGGCGAACTTACCGGTGTGGCGCTCGACCTTTTCGCACCTCCCGCCTACCTGAAAGCGAATACTCCAAATCTTGCGGCCACACGTCTGGCTTATGACAGCGCGAAGAACGAACTGGTGGAGAAAGACGGCCATGCCATCGATGTGCTGATTGTGGGCAGCGGACCAGCGGGGTCCATACTTGCGCACGAACTGCGGCGCGGCGGCCGGCGCGTGGTGCTGCTGGAGCGCGGATCGTTTGTGATTCCGGGATCGATGGAGACGCGGCTCATTGACGACCTGATCGATACGCGCACCTCGATGGATGGGTCTATTCGTATCCGCAACGGCCTGGCCGTGGGCGGCGGCACGCAGGTGAATGTCGATCTTTGCTTTGCGCCGACTTCCGAAGCGATCCGCCGCAAGATCGAAGGATGGCGCCAGGCGGGGTTCATCGCGACCGACGAGTTTACGCAACCGGAACTGGCGCGCGCCTACGAATGGGTGAAGCAGGCGATCGGTACGCGCACGCTCAGCGAACAGGAGATCAACGCAAATAATCGGGCGCTTTGGGATGGCGCGTTGCGATCCGGCCTGCATCCCAAGCTCTACAACCTGAATACCTATGCACCCGGCACGTCTCCTTCGCCGGTCACGGACAAGCGTTCCGCGGAGAGCGAGTTGTTGATTTCCGCACTTGAGGACCAGGCAAATCCTCTTGGCATGGTGCCCGATGCCGAAGTTCGCCGCGTTTTGTTCGAGGGCGAGGGAGAAAACCGGCGCGCGGTGGGAGTGGAAGTGCAGATGCGCTCCACGATTCCCGAGCCGGGCGCGATACCAGACCCCAACCAACTCAAGCTGCAGCCCGGCCAGGTGTTCACCGTGCATGCGCGAACCGTGATTCTCTCCGCAGGCGCGCTGGGCTCGCCGGTGATACTGATGCGCAGCGGCATCAAGAACGATCTGATCGGACGCGGCGTGGTGCTACATCCATCGATGCCGATCATGGGGCGCTTCGACCACCATATCGACGTGCTCAAGGGAACGGAGGCGTCGGTCTATGTCGACGACCATTTGGCCGATCGGGGATATGCGCTGGAATCGATGGCCGACCAGCCACTGTATGCAGCGATTATGAGCCCCGGTCCGCCGCTGCATTCCTACGAGATGATCAAAGCCTTTCGGGACCTGGCCGGATTTGGGGTAATGCTGGTCGACACGCCGCAGGCCGCCAACCGCATACGACTGGACGAGGATGGCCAGCCGGTGGTCGATTACACGTTGTCGGCATCGGACAAGCAGCGCTTCGCGGAAGGGATTGATGAAGCTGTGCAAGTGATGTTCAAGGCGGGCGCCAAGGAAGTCTATCTTCCGACGACAGAGAACATCCTCGGTAAGAAATCCTCAACCGGGCTTGAGCCGCAGGTTTTCACGGTGCCCGATCAGGCGGCGGATATCGAGAAGAATCTGCAGTTCATTCCGAATCGGACGATGATTACTTCCGCTCACATGCAAGGCACCGACAAGATGGGATCCAGTTCTTCAAACAGCGTGGTCGCCCAGGATTTTCACGTATGGGGGACTCGAGAGCTTTACATCGTTGATGGCAGCATTTTTCCGACATCCGTGGGTGCCAACCCGATGCAGAGCATTTATACGATCGCCAAGATCTTTGCCGACGATTGGGAGAGCGAGAGGAAGCTGGACGGCCGGCATTGAAGCGAGCATTTGGAGCTGTGGCCGGGCTGGCATTGCGCGGCGGCTGGTTGTGCAGGAGGATCGCGCGCTACAGATGGATCGCGCGCTAGAAAAGGTCATGGACGTGGCCCGCGCGGCGTTGAGTGACCGATGCGGTCAGGGCGCGTGCCAGTGTAAACTGGCGTTGACCCCAAAAGCCGGCTCGCTCGAGCCGGCTGCGTTATGTCGGGACGTGGCTCAGCCTGGTAGAGCACTCGCTTGGGGTGCGAGGGGTCGGCAGTTCAAATCTGCCCGTCCCGACCATCTAGATTCTGAGATCCCTCAACTACGCTCGGGGGTTCGCCTGCGGGCTCCCGCTGAAGCTCACGCCTCATAACGGCTGGGCTAGTGTTCTCAAATCGCCCTACTCCATCACCTTCAACTGCACCGGGCCCATGAGTCCGCCGGACATCAGGCCGGAGGGGTTCTCGGTTGGGCCGGGGCGGAAGGCGCGCGGGTTGCGCAGCGTCATGGAGTTGTAGAGCGTGTTGGTGACGGCGATCTCGAGCGTGTTCTCTCCCGGATGCACAAAGTCTGTAATATCCGCGCGGTAAGGGCGCAGGAGCAGAGTGGCCACGTGCTTACCGTTCACGGTGACTTCGGCGACGTCGCGCACGTTGCCCAAATCGAGGATCACGCTGCTGCCTGCGTCGGCCCCTGGCGCGGTGAAGGACGCTGTGTAGACGCCGCGACCGGAAAATCCGCGCAGCTCGCTGTCGAGCGACCAGTCAACTAATGCCGGCAGATCGCGATGAAATTCCGAAGTCGCGCCGGAAGGCACAAGGCCGGCCGCGGAGAGCTTCCAGCCGTTGCTGCCGATTGCTTCCGTGCGAAGCAACCTGCGGGCTTTCTGTGCCACCGCTGCCGTCTCGCTGCCTTCGGGATCGAAAACAATCAATGCCGACGAAAAGGGCTCGAGGTCGAGCTCGACCGCGACCCAGCTGCCCTTGCGCTGCGTGCTTGCAATGCCGGCAATCTCGCCTGACCAGGGATCCCACAACTCCGGCGTGCCCTCGGCTTCGAACTCGGCATGGAGATGAAGCACCGCATCGGTTTCATTGCGCAGAAAATAGGCGTTGAAGTTGCCGATTCTCTTTTGAATAAACGGCACCGATGGCCCAAGAAATCGCACGTTCGAGCTCACGGTTTGCGGAAGCTTCGCAATCAGATCTGCGATATCGGCGGCTACAGAAACATTGGGGAAGGCGTGTAATGCCGTCAGCGCCCGCTGCGTTGCTTGCGCGTTTTCCATCAGACCTTCGGCCCCGGTGGGAATTTGCTTTGCAAAGAAAATTGGAAGGCCGGCATTTGCGAATTCAACGAGCTTCCCGGCGACGTCGTCGTCGATGGCGTCAACTGCAGGGATTGTGTTGGGCGCGGGCAGAACCAGCGCGCGATACTGCGCGCCGCCGCGGGTCACCAACAATTTATCGCGCACGGTACAGTGAAGCAGCGAATCGGCGTTGATGTGGTCGTAGTTGTAACCGGCGTCCATGAGGGCCTGGTTGAGCCTGGGAGCCGGAGGCGCTTCATCCGCGCCGTGAGCAAGATCGTTGCGGAAGAGCGCGACCGCGGAGACGTTCGTGCCCACCTGCGAGAGATATTGCAGGCGCGTGATGTAGCCGTTGAGCGGCGCGAAGTAGGGCCACAGGGGATTGAGCTCGTTGAACTGCGATGAGTAGTTGCCCTCGCCGAAGCGGCCGGTGAAGGGATGCCAGCCCGGTGCGGGAACGCCGGGCATGATGTAGGGGAAGCCGTGATAGACGATGGCGTTGACGCCGGCGGTGAGCAGCTCGTCGGCCGCGAGCTTGACTTTCTCTGGAGTGGTTTCATAGGCGGCGTTGGTCCACACAAACGATTCGCTGCCGACGATGGCGCGCCCTTCGACGTGGGCGGCCGATGCAGCCATCTTCAAGAAGTCGTATCCGCCTTGAGCGAAGAGATCTTCCGTTTCAGGGATGTCGGCCTCGCCGTAGATGCGCAGCACATCGGCAGGCGCACCGTGGGCCTGGGTGCGCGAGAGCAGATGGTGATCGTGGGCCCACTTGTTGAACTGGCCGTAAAAGCGCTCAATCATCAGGTCAGAGACGGTGAGGTGATAATCGTGGCGAACCTGCTGGCCTGCGCCGGGCATTTCGAAGAGGGGAAGATCGACAAACTCGCCATAGGGCTCGAAAATGCTGTGCACTTTGAGGATGGGAAGATAGGGCGTGAGGTCGTAACCGCGGCGCTGTTGGAATTCGGCGAGAAAGTCGTCGCTCCAGAAGAGATTCGCGCTCACCTCCAGACTGTCACAGAAGATGGCGCGCAGGCCGTTGCCAAAATACTTGCCGATGTAGGGAATCGCGTTGCCGCCCACGCGCTGCGCGTGAGCCGCGAAGGCAGCGGAGCTGAGATGATCCATGACAAGCTGCGGACCGTCGCCAGCGCCGGCATTCACATGCTGGCCGGTTGGGAGGGAGCAAAAGACGAAGAGCTGCCAGGTGCCGGGAGGAACGTCCCAAGTTAGCGTACCGTCGGGCTCGAGGTGGGCGGTGAGGTTGATGGATGTGCCGGGCTCGAGCGCGCCGGAGATCGCGGCGGTGCGATCGCGACCGCCGCCGAGATTGCGGTCCCACTGAGCGTCGGTGCCGCGCACGGCGACCACGCCGACGAGCCTGGTGCGCTTCCGCATACGGTCTGGCCAGCCGTCGGGCAGACCCTTCAGAGCGTTCGCGCCGTTCAGCGGATCGCCATCGTCGAGCGAAGGCACCTGCAGACGCTCGCGGAATTTGGCGGGGCCGGAGATGGAGAGGTGCGTGGAGCGCAACTCGATTGAAGCCAGCTCCGGCGTGATGTCGAGTCCGCCGCCGAAGGGCCAGCCGGAGCCGAAGGTGTAATCGATGAACATGCCGTGGCTGCGGGCCTCATCGATGGCGACGGCGACGTGCTGAAAAAAGGACGGCGTGGCGAAGCCGTTGACGCGCCGCAGCTGCTCCGGCGGCATGCCCTGCGTGGCGAAGCCCTTCACGAATGCCTGAATCTCGGCACCGCCAAAGCCGGCCTGGTCGAGCACGCCGATTTCACGGCGCAGCTCTACCTCCGTGACGTCGTTGCCCGGCCACCACCAGCGCGCGATGGGGCGATATTTTTTAGGCGGGGATTGAAAGAGCTTGCGGACGGTGGCGCTGCTGGTGGCGTCGGGCGCTTGGCCGGGCGGCAGGATTCCTGTGCCGGTCGCGGCGTGTGCCTTGCTGGAGAGGCTCTCGAGCGCTGCTGCTCCGCCGGCGAGCGCGGAATTACGAAGAAAGGTTCTGCGGTCAAGTTTCATGCGTGCGGTGTTTTCTTTCTCCCAACGCAATTGTCTACGCCGCTGGCGACATGCTAGGGCGGTGAATTGAGGATCGGGTCCTGCGTTGCCTCGAGATTTCGCGAAATTGGCTGTTGATTTCGTCGCAGTTGTGTGCAAAATCCGATACGAATTGCGCGGACAAATCGCTCCAAACCCCCGCCAATGCAGGCGATTTTGGAGGAAAACTATCGCAGAGTATTCGAAAGATTCGCATATGCACCAGCTCCGGTGAAATCCACAAATTAACTTAATTTTTGCACTTGCATCCACAGATTAAGCGGACGTAATGTCTCATTCAACTGATGGCCAGTAGGGCATCGGGAGTTGAGCGCCGGAATGGCGGGTGGAATGAAAGGCCGACGAGAATCGGCGAATCGCCACCAGCCCAGCCAGAGGGTGAAACCTGAGGCGAAAGCCGCAGAGGGATCGCTGGCCGCGCCAGAGAGAGCAAAGACCGACGCAAGTCGGAGGATGTTTTAAAGCTGGCAGATCCGGAAGGTGCACGAACCGGCGTACACAGAATACTCATCGACGGCTCCGCCGACGATGCAAGGTTCAGTGGAAGCTAGGGGTGCATCGGAGGCCCAGCCGGAGGTAGAGGCGCAAGGCGCGAGCCGAGCGACTTGAAACCGGTAAAGCCGGTAGAGGAACAGCCGATGCGAGTCGGAAGTTCGCGGCCGGTGTGGCAGACGGGCGGAAGGCAGCGCAAGCTGACAGCCGCAGCAGCAGACAGCGCAAGCTGAAGGTTGCAACAACCGCCGGCGAAAGCCGGAGGGTTGGACACGAGCCGGGCTGAAGAAACGCGACCGATGTGAGTCGGAAGTGGCCGCAGGCCTAGCCGAAGGAGGGACGCCAGCGCAAGCTGGAAGGTTAACCGACGGACGATTGGAAGTGCGTAACAGACGGTGCGAGCCGGATGTTTGCCACCAATCGAGCCACGCGGTAGAACGCCGATCCGAGACGGTGGGGTTGGCCCCCGGTCGAGCCGGAAAGTAGGGCAGCCAGCGCAAGCTGGCGGCTTGAAGTCGGCGCAGCCAGAGGAGAGAACGGCAGCGCAAGCTGACGGTTCGCCGCTGGGGGAGCCGGAGGACGCAACAACCGCCTGTACTACGAGCTCATCAAGATTGAGACGCCAGAGGCTCCGGCCTCTGGCGTTTTCAATTTGGGGGAAACTGCAATCGATCTTGGGGAAGCCGGACCGAGCGGGAAAGCGAATCCTGGGGATCACTTTGCTCCGGGCCTGACGGCCACCGTGGCTCAACTGCGGTCTCAGGGGCCTGAAGGCCCCTGCTCCCTCCGCGGAGGGGTATCTGTGCTGTCGCAAGATCGCAGACATGCTGACGCGCTGACCGGCTGCTTTACACTGAATGCCGATGAAGCTTGGACTGGGACTCTACCGTCACATGCTCAACGAGCAGTACTACGCTTTCGCCGTTCAGGCGGGGTGTACGCATGTGATCGTGCACCTGGTCGACTACTTCCGCAAGGGTGAAGGCAATCCCGCGCACAACCAGCCTACCGGCGGCAAAGACAAGCCGTGGGGTGTTGCTGGTGATCCCGATCGGCTGTGGACGGCGGCGGATCTGAAAGCGCTGCGCAAGCAGATCGAGGCGGCCGGGCTGAAGCTCGAAGGCATCGAGAATTTGGACCCCGCGCACTGGTACGACATTCTGCTCGACGGTCCCAGGCGCGCTCAGCACGTCGAAAATGTACGCACGATTCTGCGCGCTATGGGCGAGGCGGGCATTCCCACGCTGGGCTACAACTTCTCGATTGCCGGAGTGAGCGGGCGGGTGAGCGGACCGTACGCGCGCGGCGGGGCGGAGTCGGTGGGCATGGATGGTCCGGTAGACACGCCCATCCCCAACGGCGTTGTCTGGAACATGATCTATGACGCCAATGCGTCCCCGGGCACGCTGCCGTCGATCACGCATGACGAACTCTGGCGGCGGCTGCAGCGCTTTTTGGAAGATGTGTTGCCAGTTGCCGAGCAAGCTGGCGTGCGACTGGCTGCGCATCCTGACGATCCGCCGACTCCGACGATGCGGCAGCAGCCACGACTCGTATATCAGCAGGCGATGTACCAGCGGCTGATCGATCTTTCGCCAAGCCCGAGCAACAAGCTGGAGTTCTGCCTGGGCACGCTGGCCGAGATGACCGAGGGCGATTTATACGAGACGGTTGCCCGCTATAGCGGGCAGCATCGCGTGGCGTATGTGCACTTTCGCAACGTGGCCGGGAAAGCGCCGCACTATCACGAGACTTTCATCGACGACGGCGACGTGGACATGCTGCGGATTCTCGCGATCCTGCATAAGAACGGATTCGAGGGCGTGGTGATTCCCGATCACGCGCCGCAGATGACCTGCTCCGCGCCATGGCACGCGGGAATGGCGCACACGCTGGGATTTTTGCGCGCGGGCATCACGGCCATCGAGCGTGGATTCGACCCCGCTGCCGCGCCGCGTGAATCCATCGCTGTGCACGGCGCAAGCTAGTGGCGTTCGTGGCGAAGCCCACTCAGAGCAATGAGTGGCTTTCCCCTTAGCGCTGCTTGGACATCCTGTCTAGCGTGAGGAATAGAAGGAACACTACGACGCCGATTGATAGCAAGGACCACGGGTGGAGCAGGATATCCAGAGGTTTCATGGCGCCTCCAGTGTAGCGCCGTCGCCGGCTTCTCGCGCGGGCGTTGGGATTGTGGAGCGGGGAATGATCGTTTCAACGTGAGAAAACATGGGATCCTATATGTCTGCAGATGCCTATGATTTGCACGGTGTGCGGATCTTCGAATGCCCATCGAGCGGGCCAGCCGTTCAGTCGGAAGAAGATGCTCTCGGAATCCTGGGAGAAGCCATGGCACAAGGGGCGGAACTAGTTCTGCTGCCAGCCGACAGGCTCTCCCGGTCCTTTTTTCAGCTGGGCACTGGGCTAGCGGGCGCAATTGCTCAAAAATTTGTAGCCTACGGGATGAGGCTCGCAATCATGGGCGCGATCTCTCCAGTGGCACTTGAAAGCTCCGCCCTGCGGGCATTTATCAATGAATCGAACCGTGGAGAAAGAATTTGGTTCCTTGACCACATTGAAGACCTAGGAAGGAGGTTGCAGGCCCACATAATTCCGCGTTCCGATCGCACATAATAAGGACAGGTAGATTTACGTTCTGGCTCAAGCCGGAAAGGAATTCGTTCCCCTGAATCCCGAAGCAATTCTCGATAAATTCAGTCTCAAGGGCAAGACCGCGCTCGTCACCGGCTCGTCACGTGGGCTGGGCGCGGCCATTGCCGTCGGCTTCGCACAGGCCGGCGCGCAGGTAGCGATTCACGGCTCGAGCGCAGTGCCGGATGCCACGCAGAAAAAACTCGAAGCAATGGGCGCAAAGTCGCTATCGCTGGTCGGCGACGTGGGTGACGCGCAAGTATGCGCGCTGCTCGTCGAAGAAACCGTGAAGCACTTCGGCGCAATCGACATTTTGGTGAACAACGCGGGCATTATTCGGCGCGCGCCGGCAGTGGACTACAGCGAAGAAGACTGGAAGGCGGTGATCGACGTGAATCTCACCAGCGTCTTCCGGCTTACGCAGCACGCGGGCCGGCACATGCTGAAGCAAGGTTCGGGAAAGGTCATCAACATCGCCTCGCTGCTGACGTTTCAGGGCGGCATCCTGGTTCCTGCGTACGCTGCGGCCAAGGGCGGCGTGGGCCAACTTACCAAGTCCTTTGCCAATGAGTGGGCGGCGAAGGGCGTGAACGTGAACGCCATCGCGCCCGGCTACATGGATACCGATAATACCGAGGCGCTCAGGAAAAATCCCGAGCGGTCGCGGCAGATTCTCGAGCGCATCCCTGCCGGCCGCTGGGGCCAGCCGGAAGATCTAGCCGGCGCAGCGGTGTTTCTTGCGTCGAGTGCCAGCGACTACCTGCATGGTCACGTGCTGGTGGTGGATGGCGGATGGATGAACCGCTGAGTTCTGGTTGCACGATTCCGGCTATGATTCTGCCCACGCGGGAATAAGGCAAATGAGCAAGAATGGCGAAATGAGCAAGAGCGGCGAAATGAGCAAGAGCATTGAGGAAGTTCGTGCCGCCGTTGCTTCAATTAGCGCAGCCTGGCGTGAAGGTCATCCTTCGTCGATGCTCGAGCACCTTCATCCCGAGATCGTCATGGCGTTGCCCGAATTCAAGGGAACCGTGCAAGGAAGCGAAGCTCTGGCCGGAAGCTACATAGAATTCTGCAACAACGCCACAGTGATTGAGTACGAGGAAGCCGATGAGCAAATTGACGTCATCGGAGACTGCGCGGTGGCGACATTTCGCTTCAGGATGGTGTATGAACGGGCGGCGTACCGCGAGGTCTCAAAGGGCCGCGATCTCTGGGGCTTTCATCGCCACGACGATCGCTGGATGGCTGTCTGGCGTACGATGATGGAGCTCACGGCGGAGCGGTCGGCAAAGGTGTAGTCCCGTGTCGTAGGCGGAGGCCAGCCCAATCTGTCTTTAGACACAATGGCGGCGCAACATTTCACACTGTCGTTCAGAGAGAGAATCGAGTATGGAGACGGTCATCTACACCGCAACCAACGGAACCAAAACTTCGATACCCGAGCCGGGAATGATTCGCCAGGTTCTTGCCTACAGCCCGCACCTCATGCTGGTGCGCCATACTCTTGAGAAAGGCTGGAAGGGCGCGCGCCACAGCCATCCCCATCACCAGCTTGTCTATGTGGTCCGCGGGCACATTCGCTTTCAGGCTGCAGACAAGAGCTGGGAGATGCGCGCCGGAGACAGCATTGTGGTGGATGGCGGCGTTGCGCACGAGGCCTCTGCTCTCGAGGAATCTGAGATTCTGGACGTCTTCACTCCCTATCGCGAAGAGTACGCTTAAGCTGCTCAGCAATGATCGGGCAGAGGCCGAAGAAAAACGATTCCGGAGCCGGTTTCGGGCCGAAATCCTTGCATCCAATCGGGTAGCAATTTCATTCGCATTCACCAGCCAGGAGACAGTAAACAATGAAGATGCAGTGCATGGGAAATTTGGCGCTTGTTTACGCCTTCCCGCTTACTTTGTCCCTCGTGATTTCGGCCCCGGCATTATCTGCGCAGCCGCCGGCCGCCGACGCCGGCGTGAACGGTATTGCGCACATTGCGTTTCGCGTGAGCGACGTGGACCGCGAGATCAAGTTCCTGAACGAGCTTGGCTACCAACAGTCCTTCGCGATCACGAACAACGGCAAGGTCGCCGAGATCTTCGTGAAGATTAACGACCGCCAGTTCATCGAGCTCTATCCGCAGAGCACTCCACCGCAGCCGCTGGGCTGGATGCACGTGTGCTACGAGGTGGGCGACCTGAATGTTCTGGCCAAATTTTACGACTCTGCCGGGCTCAAGATGATGCCGGTGCGCAAGGCGGGTGCGGGCAATCTGATCTCGGCGATCAACGATCCCGAAGGCCGCGTTACCGAGTTCACGCAGTACCTGCCGGACTCAAAGCACATGGCAGACAAGGGGCAGCACCTCGGCGCCAATCGCGTCTCCACGGCGCTGATGGGATTCGACGAGCCGGTGCACGACGGCGCCGCCGACAAGGAGTTCTACACCGACCTGGGCTTTGAAGCGACTCTTGAGAACGGCAACGTGCGCCTGACTGCGCCCGCGGCGCCGGATCTACACATTGAGCTGCGCGCGACGCATCCCGGAGCGCAGCCGCAATTCCTGTTTCCGGTTGCCGACGCGCGGCGCGCCGAGCAGCAGCTTGCTGCCGCTGGAGCCAACCCGGTGCGCGATGACAAGATCGTCTTTGTCCATGATCCGGATGGGAATATCTTCGTGTTCCTGGAATTGCCGCACGGGCATTGAAACCATATCCGGTTGAGTGTTGGTTGAGATCGCAGGCGCTGCCCGTGATCTCGCCGGGGCATCCTGCCCTTGCGGGTTCAGCTCGTTGGTTCGCGCTTCTGCGCTTCGAGCTCGGCCATCATCTTCTCCGGGCAGATGTGATTCGCTTCGCGCTGCGCGAGCTCCTCTTCCTTGGCCACGCCGCTGGCGATGGTCATGAGGCAATGGAGGCAGCGGGTGCTGAACGTGCCATCGTCATTTTGCGTGCGGCGCGCCATGGAGCTTGCATCATAATCCCTGCTCGCGCCCGGCGGCGCGGAGCTTGTGCCGGAGCGCTAACCGCAGCTCCCAAAAGCGGACTTTAATATGCCGGCGTGCCGGCGTTGTCCCACTGGTTTGGGTGCAGTTGGAGGTACCAGCAGGGCGCCTCGCTCTCATGCGGAAACATGGCCACCACGCAGCCGACGGTCGCCGTGCCGAGAAAATCGAATTCGGTCTTCTGGCCTTTCAGCGGAATCGACAGGAAGCGGTTCACGATGACCGATGACTGCGGCGCTCCGCGGAGGTGATAGACAGTGAAGTCGAGCACATAGGCTGCGGCCGTGACCACCAGAAACGCAACGAGCACGCGCAAGATCCAGCGAGTGATGGGCCGCATCATCTTTCTTGATCCTCCAGCCGCAGGGCTTCCGCGCCAAGCTGCACACCGGTGATTTGCAAGCGGCGTGCCTCGTTCAGAATAAACGCGAGTTGCGCGGCGGCTGCTGAATAGTGAAGCCCTTCGGGCCGGATGTTGGAGATGCAGTTGCGCTCGGCGTCGGTGCGGCCGGGGTGCGGCTGCCAGGTGATATATGCGCCGAGCGAGTGCGGCGAGCTGAGGCCGGGGCGCTCGCCGATGAGCACGACTGAGATCGATGCGTGCAGAGCCGCGCCGATCTCGTCGCCAACGGCGACGCGGCCTTGCTCGACAATGCATATAGGTGCGAGCCACCAGCCCGGCAGCAGGGGCAGCAGCTCCGTCAGCAGTGGCGGAGCATGGCGCTCTGCGGCCAGCGCTGAGAGGCCGTCGGCGATGACGAGTGCAAGGTCGGATGTTTGATGTTTTGGAATTTCGGCGAGCCGGCATCGACTGGACTCATCGAGCATGCGGCCGAGGTCGGGACGCTGCAGAAAAATCGCGCGATCAGCCGCAGCCGAGTGCAGACGCAGTGTCTGGTTGTTCGCGATCGCGGCGAGCGCTGCTGCGAGGGATGCGCTTTCGAGATGCGTGTGGACGGCGTCGCGGGCCACGGCGTGACAGCGATTGAAGTCGAGCAGGTCGCGCGTGGTGAGGCTCACGCCGGTTCGGCCGAGGCCGACGCGCGCGGGAGTGAAGGCGCGCAGGTGCGCGGCCGGATCGGCGGCGATTCGATTCTTTGCCTCGGGTCGCGGCTCGATTGCGCTCATGCGGGCAGAAGCCTTTCAGGATACGCGGCCTCTGTGCTGAGCCGCGCGAAGTGTTCGCCGGCGAGCCACGCTTCGAACTCGGGCGCGGGCCGAAGACCGAGCGCGCGGCGCAGATAGAGCGCGTCATGAAAGCTGGTGCTCTGATAGTGCAGCATCACATCGTCCGCGCCGGGCACGCCCATGATGTAGTTCACGCCCGCCGCGCCGAGCAGCGTGAGCAGCGTGTCCATGTCGTCCTGATCGGCCTCGGCGTGGTTGGTGTAGCAAACGTCGCAGCCCATGGGCAGGCCGAGCAGTTTGCCGCAGAAGTGATCCTCAAGGCCGGCGCGGATGATCTGTTTGCCGTCATACAAATATTCTGGGCCGATGAAGCCGACCACGGAGTTCACCAGCATCGGCTCGAAGTGGCGGGCGACGGCGTAGGCGCGGGCCTCAAGCGTCTGCTGGTCGACATCATGATGCGCATTGGCGGAGAGCGCCGATCCCTGGCCGGTTTCGAAGTACATTACGTTCGCGCCAGTCAAGTTCGAATGGGTGGGGCCGTCGGCGCAGACCGCGCCGCGATGCAGCGCGCGAGCTGCCTGGTGCGCTTCGTCAAGCAGGGACAAGCTCACGCCGAAGCTGCGATTCGCGGCCTCGGTTCCAGCGATGGATTGAAAGACCAGGTCGACGGGCGCTCCGCGTTCGAGCGCGGACCTTTGCGTGGTGATGTGGGCCAGCACGCAGCTTTGTATGGGAATGTGAAAGCGCTGGCGCAGCGCGTCGATCATGCGCAGCAGGTGAATGGCCGTGTCGACGTTGTCGCCGGCGGGGTTGATGCCGATGACCGCGTCGCCCGAGCCCAGCAGCAGGCCATCGAGAATGGAAGCGGCGATGCCGAGTGCGTCGTCGGTCGGATGGTTGGGCTGGAGACGCGTGCTTAATCTGCCTTTGAGGCCGACCGTGGTGCGGAAGCGCGTGACGACGCGGATTTTTGCTGCGGCGGCGATGAGGTCCTGCACGCGCATGAGCTTGCTGACCGCGGCTGCCATCTCCGGCGTGAGCCCGGGCGCAAGGGCGGCGAGCCGGTCTGGGGTTGCGTCGTCAGAGAGCAGCCAATCGCGCAACTCGCCGACGGTGAGCGAGCGCACGGGAGCGAAGGCCGCTGTATCGTGCGTGTCGACGATGAGCCGCGTGACTTCGTCGGATTCGTAGGGCACGACTGCTTCTTCGCAAAAGCGCGTGAGCGGGACGTCGGCCAGCGCAAGCTGCGCGGCGACGCGCTCCTCGGCTGAGGCTGCGGCCACGCCGGCCAGCACATCGCCGCTGCGCAGCGGAGTGGCTTTGGCCAGCAGCTCGCGCAGGCTGCCGAAGACGTAGCGGCGGTTACCAATGGTGTGGGAAAAGCTCATGCTGCTTGGGTTTTAGGTTATCCCGTTTGCGGCGTGAACAGCCCGAATGGGTGCGTCAAAATTATTAAGACCAAGCTATTCCAAAGCGTAGAAACGTGAGCGTAGAATCAAGCGAAATCCTCGACAGGTTGGCGCTCCAATTTTGGAGCGAGACCGAAGTGTGAACTGGCCGCATCGTTGGTCCACATATTTACAGCTTAGCGCGGATGGTTTTTAGACCTTAGAGCGGCGATCGCACTTTGCGGAATACGATTCGAACTCCCGAAACCGACTTACGCGGCATTTGCGTTGCCCGATCGCGCGCGACGAGATGCGCTGCGGGGTGCGCCGTACTGCTGGCGATGGCTGCGTTTGCGGCCCTAAAACCCGAAAAGGCGTTTGGGCAGAGAATTCCGGCGCTGGCCGCGGTTGCTTCAGCTAGCTCCGCCGATGCCGCTACGGATAGCTCCGCCGCAGTCGTAGTTCCTTGCAGTGCGGGCGAGCTCCGTGCAGTCGCGGGTTGCCGCTGCTCCGAGCCTTTGATCGTCGTGGGCTTTATGGGCGGCCGCGTACATGCCGGCAACCTGGTGCACAAAGAGGCTCTGCTTGTGAGGGATCTGAACCGCCGATTTACCGGCGCCGTCACGGCGATGACCTTCGCGAACCACCATGCGCCCGATGCGCTTCACGCCGTTCTGCAGCTACTCGACACCAGCCATGACGGCCGCTTGAGCGCGGAGGAGAAAAACGCTGCACGCATCGTCATCTTCGGCCATAGCTGGGGCGCATCGGAGACGGTCAACTTCGCGAGAGAACTCGACCGGCTCGGCATCCCGGTGCTGCTGACCATTCAGGTGGACAGCATCGAAAAGTCGGGCGAAGGCGACGGAACCATCCCTGCTAATGTGCGAGAGGCGATCAACTTTTTCCAGTCGGAGGGTCTGCTCCACGGACGGCGGTCGATTGAGGCGAGTGACCCGCAGCGCACGGCAATTCTCGGGAACTACGAGTCGAGCTACAAGAGCAATCCGGTCTCCTGCGCGGGTTTCAGCTGGTACGCGCGCGCTTTTATGAGGCCGCACATCGAGATCGAGAACGACGGCGCCGTGTGGGACCGCATCGAGGCGCTCATTGTGGCGCATTCCGGTCTTGCGAATCTCGCGGGAATGGTTGCGGCCAACACGGAGAACTGAGTGCGGCTGCAGGCGGAAAAGAGCCAGCCGATCGCAGCGGGCGTGCCCCTTCTGTCTGTCCTCAAGATGCGCTAGAACTTGACGCTGCCGGCGCGCGGTGAGATGCCGCTGAGCTCTGCGGCGCGGGCCTCAGCGTACGCAGCCGCGCCGATCAAAGCGGTGCGGCTCTCGAGAATCACACGCACCGGAATGTTGACCAGCAACTGGCTCAGGCGGCCCTTGTCGGTGAAGGCCTTTATGAAGGTGCCGTCCTTGAGCTTCTCCAGGATGCGCGGCGCGATGCCGCCGCCGACGTAGAGCCCGCCGACGGAGAGAATCTTGAGAGCAAGATTGCCGGCCTCGGCGCCGTATGCAGAGACGAACATGTCGAGAGTGCGCTCGCAGAGCTCGCTCTTGGCCTTGAGTGCCGACTCGGTGATGACGGCGTTGGGATCTTCCTCGCGCATGCGGTTGGAGAGCCAGACTGGCTCCTCGAGGCCGCGGCCGTCGCGCAGGAACTCGTAGATATTGGTCAGTCCCTGGCCGCTGACGACGCGCTCAAAGCTGATGCGGCCGTTGTATTTCTGGCGCAGGAAGCGCAGCAGGTCGATCTCGTCTTCATTACGCGGCGCAAAGTCGGAGTGGCCGCCTTCGGAGGGATAGGGAACATAGCCCCGCCCATCCCACACCAAAAATGCTTCGCCCAGTCCCGTTCCCGCCGAGATGAGAGCGCGGTTGCCAACCTGCTGCGCGTCGCCGTCGCTGAGCGTGCTGATCTGGTCCGGGCCCAGCTCGGCGATACCAAAGCCATTGGCCTGCAAATCGTTGACGAGAAATACATAATCGATCTTGAGATCGCGAGCGAGCTCGCGGCTATCGAGCGTCCAGGGGAGATTGGTGAGGCGCAGGCGGCCGTCGCGCACCGGCCCGGGCACACCGAAGCAGGCTGCCGTCACCTTCTCAGAGACAACGAATTCCTTCACGATCTCTTCCAGGCCTGCGTACTGCTTGGCCGGGTACTGCTGGTCGCGGGAGTGCTTGAGCTCGCCGTCAATAAAATCGAACAGCGCCAAGTGAACCTTGGTGCCGCCTACATCGCCTGCCAAAATCATCTAAATCCTCTCGATTGTGCCCATGCTGCCTTCGCCAGAGGCGGGAAGAAGCGCCGCGGCAGCGTTGTCGAGGAGCAGAGTAAGTATACCGCTCACTGGCTTGATCGACTGGCTTGGAAGGCGCTCGGGATCGTGTGGGCCTAGCAGGACTTCTTTTAGAATCTGCGCCTTATCGGGGCCCCCGATGAGGAAGAAGACGTCTGCGGCGGCGTTGATCACGGGGCGGGTGAGGGTGACGCGCCAGGAATCCTTGACCGCCTCGACGTGATTGGCAACGGCGAGCTCGTCCTCGATGCCGAGCGCTTCAGTGTGGGGAAAAAGAGACGCGGTGTGTCCATCCGGACCCATGCCGAGCTGAAGAAGGTCAAACTGTGGGAGCTGGCCGTCTTTGAGGGAGAAGCCGTTCCTCAGCGCCAGGTCGTAACGCGCGGCACCCTGTTCCGGATCCAGCTCACCCTCGATGCGGTGGATCTGCCCGGGCTGGAGCGGCGCGTGATCGAGCAGCGCTTCGCGCGTCATGCGGTAGTTGCTATCGGCGTTGTCCGGCGGCACGCAGCGCTCGTCGACCCACCAGAGGTCGAGCTTGTTCCAAGGCATTTGTGCGCGCCGGGGCTGCGCCGGGTCGCCGAGCAGGCCGAATGCTGCCTTGGGCGTTGACCCACCGCTGATCGCGATGCGCACGCGGTCTTTTATGGCGGCTGCGGCGGCGGATTTCTCAGCGAAATACTGTGCCGCGCGACGCGCCAGCGCGGCGGAGTCGGGCTCGACGGCGTAGAGGATCTTCAAGTCAGGGATGTTCGGGAGGTGGGCCAATGCGTGGAGTTCTCCAGCTCTTGTTTATATGCCAATTGGATGACGGATAGATGAGCGAGAGGCATGTGGAAGGAAGAAACGTGCGGCGGGTTGGAAATCGCCGCGGCTCGGTGCTGTATGAGATTTGCTCCGACAATTTATCTGGAGATCAGCCAGGGAGATCGGCGCGAATTCCCAGTGCAGCCGCGGCCGCTCCCAGCGCTTTGTCGCGCGTCCACAGTTTTACGCCGGGTGTGATGAGGCAGGAGGCGATGAGGTGGGCGTCGACCAGCCCGATTCCCTTCGCAAAAAGAGCATGGGCTTCGATCAGGCTTCGCAGCTCGTAGAGTCGCACTGTGGTGGCTTCGATGAGCGCATCGAGCTCTGCGAGGGCAAGTGCACGATTTCGGATTGACCCAAGAGCGAGCTCCGCCGCGACAAACGGATGCATCACGATTTCGCCGCTGTCGAGAAGCCTCTGCATCTCCGGATTGGGTTTTCGGAAGTGATCGATCCAGATTGTAGTGTCTGCCAGGATCACTGGCCGTCACTCGGTTGGCAGCTGACGGCGCGGAATGTCTTTGAGGTCCGGCATCGTTCCACCAAGCGCGGCCAGTCGCCGTGACGCTTCCCGATGGATGAGTGCCTTGAGTGCTTCGCGCAACAGGGCACTTCTTTCCTTTACCCCGGTGTATTCTTCGGCAGTTCGCAGCAGCTCGTCGTCCAGCGTGACTGTGGCTCTCATTTCGGCTCCAAGTATGCACCAAATATATCACCAATTGGTGAAGTTTGGGGTGATAGCGGGGGAATGGGGCCGCTGGCTTTACTCGCCGAGATAGGTCCGGTATTGCTGCTCGAGCACGCCTGCGGAGCGCGCCAGCGCCAGCTTCGAGACGTTGTACTGGTAGAGGCTTTCGACGAGATTGTTTTGGGCGGAGGCGAGCGTGGCCTGCGCGGTGACCAGCGGCAGATTGTCGTCGACGCCGGCATTCACGCGGTCGGTTTCATCGCTGAGCGCGTGCTGGGCCAGGTCGACGTTGGAGCGCGCAACCTCCACCAGCCTAGTGTTGGCGTTGACGTCAAGCAGCGCGGCGCGCACCTGCTCTTCAATGTGGCTGCGCAGCTCGTCGAGTTGCGCGGTAATCGACTCTAGGTTAGCCTGCGCCGTATCCTCGCTGCCGCGTATCTGGGCTTCTTTGAAGATGGGAAAGCTGAGCTGGCCCATGGCTACGAAGTTTCCATGCGTGTTTACGCCAGTGACCGTGCTGGTCTGGTAGAAGCCGAAAAAACCTAGAGAGGGCAGACGCGCCGCACGCGCCGATGCGTGCAGGGCGCGGTAGACCACAACCTGGTTTTGCAGGTTCTGGTAGTCTTGCCTGCTCTTGTAGGCCAGTGCGCGGAGCTCTTCCGGCGTTTGCGCGGCCAGCTCGCTATAGGGCGCGGGGTCCGTGAGGATGATCACCTGCGCCGGCTCCACGCCGATCTCGCGCTTCAGAAGAATCAGATCCTTGGCTTCCTGATTTTGCGCGGCGATGAGCGCCTGCTGCTGCGTCTGCAACTGCACCTGGGCGCGCAGTTCGTCGAGATTCGCGACCGTGCCCGCCTCATGCGCCGCGTGCTGATGATCTTCAAAGAGCTGGGCCTGCTTGACCTGCGAGCCGGCGTTTTCGACCTCGCTGGCATCTGCGATGGCGCGCAGATAGGCGGTGGCGACGCGCTGCACGACTTCGCCGCGCGCGGTCATCATCGCGAAGTACGAAGAGCGCTCGGCTGCGCCGGCGGCCTTGAGAGCGGTAATGGCAGCACCGGAAAACAGCACCTGTGTCATCTGCAGTTTTCCGTCGGTGAGGGTATCGCGGGTGATGTCAGAAAATCCCGCAGGCGGTTTGCCGCCGGGGAAGAACGATGAGAACTCCTTGATTGTGCTCGAACCGAAGCCGAGCGCGGCGAGATTGTGCATGTAGTAGCCGGTGTCGCCGCTGAGCGTAATGGTGGGCAGAAAGACCTGCAGCACCTGGTTCTTTTCTCCATGCAGCGCGAGCTGTCCGTTCTCGGCTTCCTTGACGCCCAGATTGCTCTTGAGGCCGCGCCGTACCGCGTCATCGAGCGAGAGCTTGAGCGGTTCGCCGCTCAACGGCTGCGCGGTGACGCTGCCCCAATAGGGATCAGCGGCAGAAGTCCGGTTGGCGCTTGGCAATTGGGCGAAAGCTGCAGGGCTGGCGAGAATCGGGAAAACCGGAAGCAGAAAGGAAAGAATCCCCGGGACGACTCTGCGAAAAACTGAATGAAAGTGCCGAGACACTGAATGAAGGCGTCCGGACACAAAATGAAGGCGCCGGGTCACAGAATGAAGGCGTTCAGTCACTCCCATTATTCTCTCAGATGAGCGGGAAGAGACCGGGATTCAGATCTATCGGGTTTGGCCCTTGAATCTTCTTGCGGCCGACCGGATTTCAGGCGGAGAACAGCGCGGATTCCGTCCAAACAATAGCTTCCTGGTAGCAGCCCATTATGGAACTCGCGCCGAGCCCGAGCGATTCGGCAACGCTGTCGCAGATCGTCCATTCGCCCATCTCGTAGGCTTCGACCCACACGAGCAGCCGCCTTTCGGGGATTTTTTCTCCCAGTAACGCCCGGCGAATCTCTGGACGCAGGGGCAGGAGCGACACCAGCTCGCTCATCTGCACGCGCAGCATTGCCGGCAACAGGCTCATCAATCCCAGCAGGTACTGTTCGGTGCAGTCGAGACGGCAATATCTCGCGGCGAGCTCGCAGAATCTTCCTCGCACAAAGGCCATGCGCAGCAGCTCCGAGGGCTGGCCGGAGTTCATATCGCTGGCGATCGCGATCGTGGCCATGCGGCGGAAGGTGTCTTCGCCGACGGCCAGCAGTGCTGCCTGCACCGAGTGGATCTCCTGCTGGACGGCGAACAGCGGCGAATTCACGAGGCGCAGCAGGCGATAGGTGAGCGAGGCGTCGCGCTTGACCAGCTGCGAAAGCTTGTGCAGGCTTACCGATTCATCGCGCAGCAGCCGCAAAATCTCCAATTGAGAGAAACGGTTTGCCGGAATTTTGCGATTCTCGAGCATTTCCGGCCGGCAGAAATAGTATCCCTGCACCAGGTCGAAGCCTTCGTCGTGCGCCTGATGGAACTGGTCCTGCGTCTCCACTCTCTCGGCGACCAGTGCGGCAGTGGTGCCGTGCAGGCGATTGAGCAGAATCTGCCGGTCGAGGGTGGATGATACGGAAAAATCCACCTTGATGTATGCAGCCGCCTCGACCAGCGGCTCGATGCCGCGATGCCAGATGAAGTTATGCAGTGCCAGCCGGTAGCCCGCCCCCCTCAGGCTGCGGCAAGCCGCAACCATGGCGGACGAGGGCTCGGCGCCATCCGCGATTTCCAAATCCACGATCTCGAGCACTGTGGACTGCGGGGGGAGCATTTCGACCAAATCGCCGGTTAAGGTTTCGGCAGTGGTCTGGGCCGTGCACTGCACAAAGGCAGGCAGACCCGATGCCAGCTTGCCCAGGCCGAAGACGACCGCGTTGTCGATCATGGTGCGAGCTGCGGCCTCGCGGTCGCTGTGGAACAGTGTCGCCGGCCCGTCACTAAAGAGCAGCGAATAGGCGTGAACCCTGTTGTGGAGATCGAGAATCGGCTGGCGGGTGACATAACGAACGGTATCGGCAGATTCCGGAGCAGTGGCCGCAATCCGTTCGAGCGAGTGGGTTTCGGCAGACATGCGTACCCTCCCGCGCTTTCTATCGGCAGGGTGCGGCGGAAACTTGAATGCGAGCACGAGAGTTGGACAGTGGGCGGGAGCCGAGCTACAGCGCGGGCCTGAGGCTATTAGCTGCCCATGAACATGCCGCCGTTTACATCGAGCACGTGGCCGGTGATGTAGGCAGCGGCGTCGGAGGCTAGAAACTTTACTGCATGGGCCACGTCGTCCGGCGTTCCGCCGCGGCCGAGGGGAATGTTCGCCTTCATCGCGGCGACTTGCTGCTCGCTGAGCACCGCGGTCATGGGGGTTTCGATGTATCCCGGCGCAACGGCGTTCACGGTGATTCCGCGCGAGGCAACTTCACGCGCCAGAGAGCGCGTGAATCCGATCAGCCCCGCCTTGCTGGCCGCGTAGTTCACCTGGCCCGCCTGGCCGGTACGCCCCACCACACTGGTGATATTCACGATGCGGCCCCAGCGGTTCTTGAGCATCGGGCCGAGCAGCGCCTGCGTGAGCAGAAACGTTCCTGTCAGGTTCACGCCGATCACCGCATCCCAGTCCGCGCGGGCCATGCGCAGCACCAGCTTGTCGCGCGTAATGCCGGCGTTGTTTACGAGGATCTCGACCTTGCCGAATTTTTCGAGTACGGTCTTCGCGCCCGCCTCGATCGCCTCAGGATTCGCCAGGTTGATTGGGAAAACTGCCGCGGTCGCGCCGGTTGCCGCAATTTCGGCGGCGGCGGTGTTGAGGTTGGCCTCATTGGTGCCCACGAGGCCCACGGTCGCGCCCGCCGCGGCGAGCTCGTTCACAATCGCTCGCCCAATTCCCTGCCCCGCTCCGGTCACCAGCGCAATTCTTCCCTGCAAATCCGGCATTGAACCGCCAACCTCGGAACGCGCTCCGCAAAGAGCCGCGCTTTCATCGCCCGATTGTAAATGGGGAACATCCGCGCGGGCGCGTCGCGTCTGCTTGCGGCATGCACGAAGAAGATTGCCCGCACAAGCAGAGTCGGTGAAATTGGAAAGCGGCGGGGGCTGGGAAGGGGGATTTTGCGGCCTTCTTCTTAGCTCGGCGTGGCTGCTACCGTCACCGGCCGCGCCGCGAGCTGCGGCCGCACCAACTCCGCAGGCCATACATACAGGGCGAGGCGCCGCGTGTAATGCAGGATTGGATCCATATTCGGGAGATCGATGCCGACGGCCTTCGCGAGATCGTTGCGCTCGATTTCCGCCTCGGCTTCTTCGAGCGGCCAGGGAACGTGGTGCAAATTTGCGCGAGTGGGCTGGCCCGCGCGATTGGTACTGAAGATGCACGGCCGCTCGGTAAAGAAATACTCGAGCGTGCCGCCGCGCGCCTCGATGAGCCTGCGGCTCGGCCCCAGCCCGCGGTAGCGCGCCTTGAAGATGACCGGCTGGCGCGTAAAACGCCTGCGGCTGTAGAAGGCGAACTCGCGGTCTGAGCGCTGCTCCAGATGCATCTCCGCCAGGTGATACGGGAGGTGATAGGCCAGCTGCGCCACGGCGATGGCCAGCACACTGTTCGAATCGACTGAGAAGAAATAAATGCCCGGGGTTCCCGTTAGCCGGTCGCGCACGTAGGTGCGCAGGTTCAAGTCAGGAAAGTTGCGCAGGCCGGGAATCGCCGGGATGCCGCGAATCTTGATGCGATCAAGCCAGAAGGGCACAGCACCCAGCCACGCCAACCCCTGGAAGGTGTCGGCCTCAAGCCAGTCGGGCAGAGACGCTTCCAGCGCCGCGGAAGAGACGGGCCAGTGGGCAAAGAGAAGATCGTTCCAGCGCTGGGTCATTGCCCAGCGACCCGCTGGCAAAGGCCGCGGTTTGTGCGAGGTACGCACCAGAAACTCCCGCATGGCTGCTCCGCGCGATAAGGCGTTAAAGCCGGAAATCGATGGCCCCGGGAGGAATGCACTTCCCCGTAACACGGGGCTGCTCCCTTATGCCGTATTCTGTCCGCGAGACCGTCCCCATGTCCAGTGAAACTTTTCGCCCGGCGACCGATCGTAATGCGACCGATGTCTTTGCGGTTCACGGCGCGGACCCCGAAATCCTTGCTTTTGCCATGGCCAAGTATTCGCGCTCGGCGCTCTCGATGCGCGAATCGCTCACCGAGATTGGTGCTCAGCGGGCCGAACAGTTCCTGAATACCTTTTATTTTCAATACGGTCACCGATCAATTGCCGATTTGGCACATATGGCGTTCGCGGTAGAGCGGCTCAGCCTGCTGGCGGCCATTGTGCTGGTGGACGAGCCGCGCTGGGATGGCCAGGAACGGTCGACCCGCTACCAGAACTTTCTGAAATCCGGGTGGTATCTTCCGGATTTTGGATCCGATTCGGCGTCCACACAGCTCTATACGCAAACCATCGACAGCCTCTTTGCCGCCTACCAGCGCATCAGCGGCGGCGTGCTCGACCTGCTGCGCGGCCGCGTGGCCAAGCCCGAGGCCCTGAAGCCGGAAGCTTACGAGCGAACGCTGCGCGCGCGGGCGTTTGACGTGGCGCGGTATCTGCTGCCACTGGCGACCAATACTTCGCTTGGCCAGATCGTGAGCGCACGCACGCTGGAGGCTCAGGTTTCGCGCCTGCTCTCTCATCCCGCCGCCGAGATCCGCGACCTGGGAGCAAAACTTCGTGAGGCCGCGACGACTCCGGCGTGGAACCTAAATGCAGAGGCTGCGCAGTCGTTCGTGGACCGGCTCGCGTTGCTGAATGGCGCCTCCGATTTTGCTGCCGAGGCTGCCTATCTGTTCACGCGCGAGGTGCGTACCGCGCCGACGCTGGTGAAATATGCGCAGTCTAATGAGTACCTGATTGAAACGCAGGCCGAGCTGACCCAGGCGGCGGAGCAAATCCTGCGCGGCGTTCCCTTTGTCGCGGTTCCTGTTGTGGATCTCGTGGAGCGAAGCGAATCGCTCGAGGTGGAACTCGCGGCGACGCTGCTCTACTCCGTCAGCCATCATCCCTACCGGCAGATTCGCGACATCGTTGCGTCATGGCCTTTCGTGCAGGTTGCGGAGATCATCGATCTCGGCGTGAAGCGTCGCGGCCGCCACGACGAAGCCCTGCGCGCCTTTCATGCGGGCGCTGCGCTGCGCTTCGACATCCTGATGGATATCGGCGGATTCCGCGACATGCATCGGCATCGCCGCTGCACGCAGATCATCCAGGGCTTTACATCCGCGCACGGGTACGAGACGCCGGGATCGGGCGATCTGCCCGGGGAGGTAGACATTCTGGACGAGGCAGGAGTGGCCGACGACTACCGCTCAACGATCGAGGCCGCGCATGCGGCCGCGAAGACGATTGCCGCGGGCCGCGCGCCCGAAGCTGCGCAGTCGGCCACGTATCTTTTCCCGCTGGCGACGCGCATTCGCAGCTTATTCAAGATGGATTTTGCCGAGGCGCAGTACATCTCCGAGCTGCGCTCCGGTCCCGCGGGCCACTTCAGCTATCGCCGCGTGGCATGGCAGATGTACCTGGCGCTGCAGGAGCGGCATCCCTCGCTTGCGCGGCACATCCGCGTCACGGACTTCACTAAGCCGATTGATATTTTTCAGCGCTGAGGCTGTGGGATCTTCCGGCACTGACGCCGCATTTTTCAGCCGCTGAGGCACTGAACACGAATTTCCAAAAGGAGTGATCAGACATCATGGACAGCCAAGCTAACCATTTGGACCGCCGCAGTTTTGTGAAAGCTGCCGCGTCGGCCATTGCCGCGCAGCAGATGCTCTCATCCGCGCTCTACGCCGATGCTCCTGAAAGCAACGGCATGATCTACCGCAAGCTCGGCCGCACGGGCGAGCGCGTCTCAGCGCTCGGCATGGGCGGTTATCACATCGGACGCCCGCAGCTTTCCGAGGCCGACGCGATCCAGCTCGTGCACCAGGCGATTGATCGCGGCATCAACTTTTTGGACAACTGCTGGGACTATAACGACGGAGAGAGCGAGCGGCGCATGGGCAAAGCGCTGACCGGCGGTTATCGCAACCGGGTGTTCCTGATGACGAAGATCGACGGCCGCACGCGCGCTGCCGCCGCGCAACAGATTGATGAGTCACTGCAGCGGCTGCAGACAGACCATGTTGACCTGATGCAGTTCCATGAAGTCATCCGGCTCGAAGATCCCGATCGCATTTTTTCCGAGGGCGGCGGGATGGAGGCGATGCTTGCCGCGCAGAAGGCAGGCAAGGTGCGCTATATCGGCTTTACCGGCCACAAAGATCCTTACGTTCACCTGCGCATGCTGGATCACGCGCGCGCCCACAACTTCCTTTTCGACACAGTGCAGATGCCGCTGAACGTGATGGACGCGCACTTCCGCAGCTTTACGCACGATGTGCTGCCGGTGCTGAATCGCGAAGGGATTGCTCCGCTCGGCATGAAGTGCTTCGGCGACCACGTGATTCTCGATTCCAACACCGTGAAGCCGATTGAGGCGCTGCACTATTGCCTGAACCTGCCCATCGCCGTGCAGATCACCGGCATCGACAGCCCGCAGATTCTCGACCAGGCTTTCGAAGCCACGAGAACCTTCAAGCCGCTCTCGGAGGCGGAGGTCGCCGCCATCCTGGAACGCACGCGCATTGCCGCGGAAGACGGAAAGTATGAGCTTTACAAAACGACCAATCACAACGACGGAACGGCTCGGCGCCCGCAAGTGCTCGGCTAAGGCGACGTGCGCCGCGTTTAAGCGCAACTGATTGCGCCGGGTGGGTCCCTGCGCCGCTAGCGTTAGGTTTCCTTTACGGGGCGCTGTGCGAAAATCGATCTTTGCAAACGCGGTCCAGCTTTCGCCTGCTTGTGGTGCGCCTTGGCGCCATGGGCGATATTCTCCACGCGCTTCCCGCTGTTACCGCACTGCGTCTGGCGCATCCATCGTGGCAAATCGGCTGGGTGGTTGAGCCGCGCTGGCAAGCGCTGCTGGCCGCGCCCGGCGCGGCCAAACGTGGCTCCGCGATGCCTGTCGCAGACCGCCTTCACTTCGCCGCAATGCGCGATTGGAAGCGGCATCCCCTCAGCGCAAGAACACGCAACGAACTTGCCGCACTGCGCCGCGAGCTGCGGGGCGCCGGTTACGACGCCGTGCTCGATCTGCAGGGAGCTATTCGCTCCGCCGCTATCGCCCGCATGAGCGGCACTCGCCGGCTGATTGGTGAGGCTGCGCCGCGCGAGTGGCCTGCGCACTGGCTGTTTACCGAGCGCATTGCCACGCAGGGCGCGCACGTGATCGAGCAGGATATCGAGCTGGCCGCGGCCGTCGCCGGCGACGCACTCACTCCCGTGGAGCCGATGCTGCCCTTCGATGCCAACGCCGAGCGATGGTGCTTAGCGCAGCTCGCGCCTGGCTCGCCGCGCGAGAGTGCGCGGCCGGTCGTGCTGATTACTCCCGGCGCGGGGTGGGGCGCGAAACGGTGGCCGCCAGAGCGTTACGCGATTGTGGCCAGGGGCCTCGCCGATCGCGGCTTTCGCGTGCTTGTGAACGCCGGCCCCGGCGAAGAAAAGCTCGCTGCGCCCATCGTCGCGGATGGCGCGGCTGCGTGCGTGAATCCCACACTGCCGCAGTTGATCGCGCTCATGCGCCGCGTCGCGCTCTGCATCGCGGGCGACACTGGCCCTTTGCATCTGGCCTGTGCCGTCGGGCGCCCCGTCGTGGGAATCTATGGTCCCACCGATCCCAGCCGCAACGGCCCCTATGGCACGCGCATGCGCGTGCTGCGCTCTCCCGGCAGCCGCCGCGATCACTCGCGCCGCGCCGAGCCTGACCCGGGATTGCTCACCGTCACTCCTGACGACGTGCTGCGCGCCGCCGACGAGCTGCTCGCCGAGGAGAGCGTCCGATGACCCGGCACTCCTCTCCTCCAAAGGTCCGCTCCATGCGATGGGAGCGGATCGCGCGCCGCATCCGCGTGCCACTCGGATTTCTCACCACGGCGTTATTTCTGTACCAGTGCGCCTTTCGAGAACCGCATCCGGCCGCCGTTGCGTGCAGTCTTCTGCTTGTCGTGCCAGGTCTCGCGCTGCGCGCAGCGGCATCGGGAACCGTGAAGAAAAATCGCGAGCTCACGGTCACCGGTCCTTACGCTTATACGCGCAATCCGCTTTACCTGGGCTCGGCGATGATGGCCGCGGGCTTTGCCCTGGCACTGCTCAGCTGGCCGGTCGGTGTTGTGCTCGCCGTGGGTTTCGCGGTCATCTACATACCCGTCATTTTCGGTGAGGAGCGTTTCCTGCGGTCTGCTTTTCCTGCGTTCGACGCCTATTGCCAAAGCGTGCCGCGCTTTTTTCCGCGCGTCAGGCCGGCTCGCGTTTCACAAATCGCTGCTCCCGCATCCGGTGGCGATGCCGGCCTTCCGGGCGAGGTTACCAGCCATGCGCCCGGCGGCTTTTCGCCGGCTCTTTATCGCAAGCACCGCGAGTACAATGCTGCTCTAGGGGCCGCACTGCTTTATCTTGGTCTGATCTTCCTGCATCCAGTGCTCGAGCTAATCCTGCATGGGACGCGGTGAGCGCGATTCGAAGAACCAACGTCCAACTAAAGGATCGGGTCGAATCATAAGGAGCCGTGCCTAACCTTGACGACACGCGGAAGCGCAGTCCTCTTTCTTTGCATTCTTGCCTTGGCGGCCTTGTCCTGGTGCCAGAATTCTGCGGTGCTCGCTCCTCCGCGCGCCGGTTACAGCTTCGCGCAAAAGCAGACTCTCACCTACACCGTCGACTGGCGCGTTTTTCAGGCGGGTACTGCCGTTATCCACTTTGAGCAGGTCGGCGATCGCGAGCGCATCACCGCGAGTGCGGACACCAGCGGCGCGATCAACATGATCTTCCACGTCGCCGACAACTTCCAGTCGGACTTTGACCGCGAGAAGGGTTGCACCTACGACTTCAACAAGCAGACCGTCGAAGGCCACCGCCAGGTGAACTCCACGCTGCATCTCGATTACGCCAACTCGAAGTCGATCCTCGACGAAAAGAATCAAGTCAACGGCCAGACCAAGCAGTTGGAAGCGCAGGTGAGCGGCTGCCTTACGGATTTGCTGACCGGAGTATTTTACGCTTCATCGCAGCCCATGGCACTTGGCCACAATTTCATCATCCCCGTCGTGGATGCGCAGCGCACAGTTGACGTGACGATGCGCGTGGAAGGCCGCGAAGAGATCAAGACTACGCTGGGCACGTTTAAGACACTCCGCGTGCAGCCCACCGCTGACGCGGGTGTGGTGAAGAACCGCGGCAACATCTGGATCTGGTACACCGACGACGACCGCCACCTGCCGGTGCAGATGCGCGCGCGGCTGTTCTGGGGGACGATTACGTTCCGGCTCACCGGCAACGAAAACAAGTAGCGCAGCCAAGACAGTGTAGACTTTCCCTTCGCGGACACAATTCACCTTTACCCGCGCGAATTGGGGCATTTATGCGCGAAATTGTTCTCATTCTCGGATTGACTTTTCTGCCTCTTTGCGTTGCGTCGGCACAGGGCGCGCCCGCGAAGCGGCCGATGACTTTTGAAGACATGATGCACATGAAGCGGCTGGGCGAGACGGCCGTTTCGCCTGACGGCAAGTGGCTTGCCTACTCGGTGACTACTGTCGACTTGGAAAGAAACACCAAGACGCCGGAGCTGTGGCTGCAGGCGATCGATAACTCCTCGGGTTCAATTTCAAATTCCGCTCCGTTCAAGCTCGCTGTTGGCGAGCCGGGCGACTCCGATCCGGAGTTTTCGAGCGACAGCAAACGGATTCTCTGGATCAGTGGGCGCGAGGGCGGCCAGCAGGTTTGGGTTGCCGACTTCGATTCATCGAGCGGCGCGGCGAGCAACGCGAAGAAACTGACTGCCATTTCTACTGGCGCCGACAGCCCGAAGTGGTTGCCGGATGGGCGCTCCGTGGTGTTTTTGTCTGCGGTGTATCCAGATTGTCCGGCGATTCGTCCCGCAGATGGCGAAGCCGGGAACAAGTGCAATGCCGATCGCGACAAGGCTCTCACTGACAGCAAGGTCGAGGCGCAGATTTGGACTCAACTGTTGTACCGGCATTGGAACCACTACACGGGCGACAAGAGGTTCCACCTCTTTCAGGTTTTGGTTGATGGCGGTGGAATGCGCGATTTGAACCCGGGCGATCCGCATGACGTGCCGCCGTTTTCGCTGGAGGACTCAAGCTGCGGTTGCAACTTTTCGCCGGACTCGAAGGAACTGGCCTTCACGGAGAACCCCGATCCCGTTCCCGCCATCTCTACCAGCGCGCAGATTTACACGCTTGATCTCACCGATCCCGCGGCGAAGCCGGTGAAGGTGTCGACGTCGGCGGGCGGGAACTTCAATCCCGCGTACTCGCCGGATGGAAAATATCTTGCGTGGCGGAGCCAGGCGCGGGCAGGGTATGAGAGCGATAAGTTCCGGTTGATGCTTTACGATCGCGCGGCGAAAACGATCACGGATTTGCTGCCAAAGTTCGACAACTGGGTAGAAGAGTTCGCGTGGGCTGCGGACTCCAAGAAGATTTACCTCACAAGCGACGATGGAGGCGAGGCGCCGATCTCAGTTGTGGATCTGGCAGGAGAGCATGAAGTGGTCGAAACGGATGGAGCGTTTATGGACTTGCATCCGATTTCCGGCGGTCAAACAGTAGTTGCCAGCCGCATGACAGCAGCGTCTCCTGGAGAAATCGTATCGGTTTCCGGATCCTCGCACGAACTTGCAAAGATAATCAAACCAGTGGCCTCTATACCTATCCTCAAGATTGCCCCTGACGCAGTTCCGATAATTAAGCTCTATTCAATCACCCACCTCAACGACTCTCTCCTCACCCAGCTCGATCTGCCCAAGATGGAGTCCTTCTGGTTCACCGCGAAAGACGGCACAAAGGTGCAGGGCTTCCTGATTCGCCCGCCGGGCTTCGATCCGGCGAAGAAGTATCCGCTCAAGTTTTTGATTCACGGGGGACCGCAAGGCGCCTGGGGTGACGACTGGAGCTACCGCTGGAATGCCGAGCTGTTCGCCGCCAACGGCTACGTGGTGGTGATGATCAATTTCCGGGGATCGACGGGATACGGGCAGGCGTTTGTGGATGCGATCAACGGCGACTGGGGCGGCAAGCCATTCACCGATCTGATGACCGGGCTAGACTACGCCGAGCAGCATTACCAGTTCATCGATAAATCGCGTGAGTGCGCGCTGGGTGCGAGCTACGGCGGCTACATGGCCAACTGGGTGCTTGGGCACACCAACCGCTTCAAGTGCATCGTCTCGCACGACGGCATGTTCGATGCCGAGTCGGCCTTCGGATCAACGGAAGAAGACTGGTTCAACATCTGGGAGTTCAAGGGGCACCCGTGGGATTACTATGGGAAGCCCGATAGCGAGAACCCGTTTAGAAAATGGTCGCCATCCCTCTATGCCAAAAACTTCAAGACGCCGACACTCGTGATTCATTCGCAGCTCGATTACCGGCTGGACGTGAGCGAAGGCTTCCAGCTCTTCGACACGCTGCAGCTGCTCGGCGTGCCGAGCAAGATGCTCTACTTTCCCGACGAGGGCCACTGGGTGCTGAAGCCGCGGAACTCGCAGCTCTGGTGGAAGACGGTGAACGACTGGGTGGATCGGTGGACGACGGCGGGGAGCAAGGAGTAAACAGTAGGGACCAGCTGCTCGGGACAAAGGCGAATCTGTACTACAAACCTCTCAATCTGTAATACAATGTGTACATGGCTGAAACAGTGCAGGCACGGTTCGACACCAAGGCGCAAGCGGCGCTCAAGAGGCTGATCAGCAGCAACGGCTGGACCACTTCACAGGCGCTGCGAGAGTGCGTTCTCCGCGTCGATGAACAGGCCGCGGCAAAGACCCGCCCGCGGCTTGTCGGAATTGGTTGTGTCGCTTTCGGCCCCGGCGATCTTGCAACCAACAAGAAGTACCTGGAAAACCTGGGCGTGAAGAGCATGGGTAAGGGGTGGCGCCGGCCAAAGGACCGCGCGAAGTGAATCCTGTCCTGGCCGATTCAAGCTTTTTCGTCGCGCTCTACAACCGGCGTGAAATTGCGCACCTTCGCTGCGTTGAAGCGTACCGGGCGCTGGATGCCGCACTCGTCACGTGCGAGGCCTGTATCACTGAAGCACTCCACATCCTCGGCCATGCCGACGCGGCTGTCGACTCCATATTCGCCAGCATCGAAGAAGGATCTCTGGAGGTACCATTTCACCTCGGCCATGATGTTTCTGGAGTCAGAGGACTGATTTGCAAATACCGCGACACGCCTGCGGACTTTGCCGATGCCTGTTTGATTTCTCTCGCCGACCAACTCGGCACCGGCGATATCCTCACACTCGACAGCGACTTCAAGCATTACCGCTGGCGGCGCAATCGACGGTTTCGAATTTTGATTTCGATGGATTGATTGCGATGACGCTTGCACGACGATCCGCGAAAAAGAAAGACCCTCTCAACGAGGCCGGCCTTTACGACTACGCCGTAAAGACTCTCGGCCGGCGTATGCGCACCGAGGTGGAACTGCGCCGGCTGCTGCAGCGGCGCGCCGGGCCGGACGCGAGCGGGGAGCAGGCTGTCGCTGCCGTGATTGCGCGGCTGCGCGAGCAGCGCTACCTTGACGATCAGTCCTTCGCCGAGACTTACACCCGCCTGCGCCAGGAGAATGAGAAATTCGGAGCCTGCCGCGTCCGGCAGGACCTGCGACAGAAAGGCGTCCGCTCCGAGCTGGTGGAGGAGGCCGTGAGTGCGCGTTACGGCGAGTCGAATGAGGAGCTGCTCGCGCGGCAGCATCTGGCGCGCAAGCGCATCCACAAGCCTGAAAACGAAAAAGAGACCGCACACGTGATGCGTCGGCTCATCGCCGCCGGCTTCTCGACTGGCGTGATCTATAAGATTCTGCGCCAGTGGGATGTGCCCGACGAATCGCTCGTTGCACTGGAAAATTTCAGTGACGTCATTGACGAAGAGTAGTAGGATTAACGGTCGATAGTGTTCCGATCGCCCGTGATCGCTTCGCGAATCGCAGCCTCCGGCGCATTCGGCGCGAACTCCACGCCATTTCCGGTCCGCTCGATTCCCAGCTCGCTCCAAAGCTTGTCGAGATCCACGGTCACCGGCGCATCCTTCCATGCCGCATACATGGTGGTCCGCATATGCGTGCCCGTCGCGCGGTTCAACCCTCTGTCAGGTTGGACAGCATATCAGGCCTTTGACGCGAGGATTTCGAGCATTTCCACCTGCGGCGCCCTGGCCAGCAGCTCGTCGGCCTTGGCGAAGAGCGCTTTGGCGATCTCACCGGAGAGATGTGCCTGCCTCCCGGCCTCATCCTTGAATGTGTCGTAAATGCCGAACCGCGCCGGCCCCAGCTTGACCGCATACCAAGTGCTGGTGGCGGGCTCTGCCACTGCCAGCGGCTGCGCCGATTTCAAGAATGCCTCCAACTCCTGCTCTTTCCCCGGTTTGGCCTCGATCAAGGCCAGAATTGCAAACTTATCCATCCCATCCTCCACAGTGTTCACTGCAATAGTGATGGTACAACCGCGGCGGCGGTTACAGCCCCGGCCGCGCCGCCCATTAAACTAAACGGGTCATGCAATTTCGCTCGGGAAATGAGATACGCGAGCTGTTTTTGAGCTTCTTTGAGTCGAAGGGGCACCGCCGCGTGCACTCTTCCTCGCTGGTGCCGGCCAACGATCCCACGCTGCTTTTCACCAACGCGGGCATGAACCAGTTCAAGGATCTTTTCCTGGGCGCTGAGAAGCGCGATTACTTGCGCGCGACGACGTCACAAAAGTGCGTGCGCGCGGGCGGCAAGCACAACGACCTTGAGAACGTGGGCTTCACGCGACGGCATCATACGTTCTTCGAGATGCTGGGCAACTTCAGTTTCGGTGACTACTTCAAGCGCGACGCGATCCGCTTTGCCTGGGAGCTGGTGACGAGCGAGGAGTGGATGGGCATTCCGAAGGACCGGCTCTACGTGACGATCTTTGAGGGCGCTTCGTCTCCGGGATGGGACGTGCCGAGGGACGACGAGGCCGAGCGGTTCTGGATTGAGACCGGCGTGACGAAGGAGCGCATTTTTGAGTTCGGCCTGAAGGACAACTTCTGGCAGATGGGCGAGACGGGACCGTGCGGGCCCTGCTCGGAGATCTTCTACGACATGGGCATTGAGGCCGCCGAGACGCCGGGAGTCGATCTGCCGTTTGGAAAAGACGACGCGCGCTACGTCGAGATCTGGAATTTAGTGTTTATGCAATTCGATCGTTTGCCCATAGTGGACAATGGCAAGACGCTGGGCTACACGCTCACAAACCTACCCAAACCTTCGATCGATACGGGCATGGGATTGGAGCGCGTGGCTGCAGTGCTGCAGGGCAAGCTGTCGAACTTTGAGACGGATTTGTTTACGCCGCTGATTGAGCGTGCGGAAGAGCTCACGGGGAAACGTGTGACGGGCGCGGCGCTCGAAGAGGAAGGCCGCACCGCCGATGACAATGCGGCTAGCCTGCGCATCATTGCGGACCATGCGCGCGCGGCAACGTTCCTCATCAACGATGGCGTCCTGCCTTTGAACGAAGGCCGCGGATACGTGTTGCGCAAGATTCTTCGCCGCGGCATCCGGCACGGAAGGCTGCTTGGCCAGGAGAAGCCGTTTCTTTTCGAGATGGTGTACGCCGTGCGGGATGGAATGAAGCCGGCTTACCCGGAGCTGGCCGATTCTGCCGCACGCATCGCGAAGGTGATCGAGGCCGAGGAGAAGCAGTTCGATCGCGTGCTGAAGATCGGGCTTGCAAAGCTGAACGAGCTGATTGAGGAGGCCAAAGGAACGGCTCCTTCGCATGACAGAATTGCCAACACGATGATCGCCGGGATTCCGCCTGGCAAGCCGGTGTTGCCGGGTGATAAGGCCTTCTCTCTCTACGAAACTTTTGGGCTTCCTCTCGACTTCATGGTGGAAGCTGCTAGGGACGCAGGCGTGAACTTCGACCAGGTCGGGTTCGACCGAAAGATGTTTTTGGAACAACAGCGAGCGCGAGCTTCGTGGAAGGGGGGATCGCAGAAGCTTGCTAGTCCGCTGTGGCTCCAATTTCCTAAGACAGTTTTTGAGGGCTATAAGCAGCTAATCTCAAACAACTGCGAAGTGCTCGCGATAGTCAAGAACTATGAGGGCGTGCCGGCCGCAGCGGTGGGCGATGAAGTGGAAGTTGTGCTGGATCATACAAGCTTCTATGGCGATTCGGGCGGCCAGGTGGGCGACACGGGTGTTTTCCTGACTGTCGACGGGAATTCTACTGTGGCGGAGATCGTCGGCTGCGTTCTTCCTGTGCAGGGCGTGCGCGCGCACAAGGCGATTTTGAAGCAGCCGCTCGCGGTGGGCGATCACGTCAATACGCAGGTCGACGGCGCGCGGCGCGACGCCATCCGGCGCAACCACACGGGAACGCATCTGCTGCACGCGGCGCTGAGACAGGTTTTAGGCACGCACGTGAAGCAGGCCGGTTCGGCGGTGCATCCGGAGCGATTGCGCTTCGACTTTTCGCATTACGCGCAGGTGGCCGATGAAGACCTGCAGGAGATTGAAGACATCGTGAATCGCGAGGTGCTCAAGAACGCCCGCGTGGAGACGCTGGAAGACGTGCCGATTGACGTGGCGGTGAACGAGTATCACGCGATGGCGCTGTTCGGCGAGAAGTACGGCGACAAGGTGCGCGTGGTGAAGTTGTCCGATGGTTTCTCGACCGAGCTATGCGGCGGAACGCACACGGCAGCCACCGGGGAAATCGGGTTGCTGAAACTGACGGGCGAGACTTCGGTTTCTTCCGGCGTGCGGCGCATTGAGGCGATCAGCGGGATGGGGTCGCTGGATACGTTTCGCCGCGACTTTGCCGTGGCGCAAGTGGCATCGCAGGTGGTCACTGCGGGAGGAGGCAGCCTTTCGGACGGGCTGCGTGGAAGATTGGCGGCGCAGGAAGACGAGATCAAGCGGCTGCGGCGTGAGATTGACGAAGCGCGCATGAAGACGGCAGCGGGCGGGCTGGGGGATGCCGTGGCCGGCGCGACCGAGGTGAAGGGTGTGATGGTACTGACGCATCGCGCCGATCAGCTGGAGCGCGGACAGCTGCGCACGCTGGTGGATAACTTGAAGCAGAAGCTGGGCGAGGGAGTGGTGGTGCTGGCGTCAGCGCAGCCGGAAGGAAAGGTAGCAATCATCGCTGGCGTGACGCCGGGCCTGGTGAAGCGCATCCAGGCCGGCAAGCTGGTGGGCGCCGTGGCCAAGCTGGTCGGAGGTTCCGGGGGAGGGAAACCTGAGATCGCCGAGGCCGGCGGCAAGGATCAAGCACAGATTGAGGCGGCGCTAAAAGCCGCGCCGGTTATTGTGGGCGAGCTACTTGGTTAGCATGCTCGCTCCGAAGACTGAAGCTGTACGCAACACCCGCTGAGAAGACCGGATAGTAGCGGAAGGGATTCAGATCGCTCTGATACTTCTGCTGCTGCGCCTGTAGGTTGGACTGGATTTGTGCGTTGCCGACCACATTCATGCAGCCGATGGTGCCTTGCGGATTGGCGCAGACCTGGCCGCCGTTGAGCGCCATGTTCACTGCCGGCGAACCGATGAAGGCCGCGCCGATTTCGACGGGGAACGAGAAATGGCGGCCGCTGCGGGGAATCATGTTGCCCCAGCCGGTGGTGATGGTGAAGGCCGGGTTCTGCGTGTTGAAGCCGACGCCTGCCGCGCCGGTGACGGGATTTGCTTCAGACGAATAATAAGTGTAGTTGTCGAGCGAGAAAGACGTGCCTCCGGGCGCGGTAATGTTCGCGGAAGCCTGATTGTGGTTATAGAACAGGAGGCCGGGGCTCACGCGAAAACCGTGATTGGGAAATGGGTAGTAGTCAACGGATGCGCCGGCCGTGGCCAGATTAATGGTGCCGCTGGCGAGAAAGCCATTCGTCGATATGTTGTTCATCGAGTAGTTGAAGAAGTTGCCGACGGCGCGCAGATTGATGTAGCGGTTGACGTTGACCGCGGTCTGAAGGTTGATGCCCATCGCCGAGATTCCGCCGCCGAAGGCCACGTGAGAGAAGGGCGACGACGCGTAGGTCGGCTGCACCCAGGTGTGCGGCGAGGCTGAGGTGATGGCGTAGCTCGCGCCCGCCGGGGATGCGAGGTCCGCATCGTTGCTGGCGGTCTGGCTGGATTGGGCGAATGCGCCCGCGGAGGCGGAAACAAGAACGAGAGCGACGCGAAGGATGTGTGATTTCATGAGAGCCTCCAGGGCCTACGAAAGTGGGACCGATGAGAAAGCCGGACCGACGAGAAAGTGGGACAAGAATGGGACAAGAAAAGGCCAGGCGGTCGAAACCGCCTGGATCTCGGAATGAGCTTTAACCCGATGCGGAGCCTAAATGCAGCTTTCTCGCCAAGCGACCCGGGCAAAACTTAGATCGAGTTCAGGTTACCTTTGCGCAAATTTTGCGGAAATACGTCGAAAGCGTCATGCGGGTTTGCGGCGGCGATGGGATCGCGGAGTGCGCGATGCGCCTTGTTTCGTAACCTGTGCAGATGCAGTAAGCTGACGCTTATGCCCAGGCAGGAAGACGATACAGCCATGATTGCCGCGTTTCGCCGGCGGCTGCTGGACTGGTACGCAAGTAATCGCCGCGACCTGCCCTGGAGGAGGAGCACCGACCCGTACGCGATCTGGGTTTCAGAAACCATGCTGCAGCAAACCCGGGTCGCCGTGGTTGTGGAGAGATATCAAACTTTTCTGGCTCGATTTCGCACATTGGTTTCGCTGGCACTGGCTCCGGAGCAGGAAGTGCTGGCGCTGTGGAGCGGGCTGGGCTACTACCGGCGCGCGCGCATGCTGCACAAGGCCGCGAAGTTTGTGGCGGAGAATCTCGGCGGCAATTTGCCCGACTGCGCTGAGGAGCTGCAGCATTTGCCGGGCATCGGCGCGTATACCGCTGCGGCGGTAGCCAGTATTGCCCACGGCGAGCGCGTGGCGGTTGTCGACGGCAATGTGGAGCGCGTGCTGTGCCGGGTTGCGGGTTGGGAAGCCGGAAGCCGCAAAGGCGGCGGGGCCGCGCTGCGGCGCAAGATCACCGACCTCGCCAGCCGTTTGCTCGATCCGGCACAGCCGGGCGATTTTAATCAGGCGGTGATGGAGCTGGGCGCGATGGTGTGCACGCCGCGCAATCCGCAGTGCCTGGTTTGCCCGCTGAACATCGATTGCAAGACGCGTGGCGAGCACAAGACGCCGCGGAGGGCTCCGATGATCAGCCGCGTGGTGGCGCACGCGCTTTCGGTGCGCATGCCGGGAAAACCGGGGACGCGGCCCGGGCCGAGCGCGCGCGAAGTGCTGCTGGAACAGCGAACGGCAGAGCAAACTGTGATGCCTGGGTTGTGGGAGCTGCCGAGACTGCACGACGCCGCGGTGCCGGAGCAGAGCCTGCGGATGACGGTGCGCCACGCCATTATGCAGGTGAACTATTACGTGCGCATCCGCACGGTTTTTGAAGACGATGTGGAGGCGATGACAGTGATGGGCGGCGAACGGCGATGGGTATCGATGCAGGAGGCGTTGACGATGGCCCTGACCGGGCTGACGCGAAAGGTGCTGAACCGGGCGCACCTGTTGCCAACTGCACCGCTGGATACGATTGCGCCGCAAGCGGGCGAATCCGTAACTTGAAATGACGGGAAGATTTGTGACTTGGAAATTTGTGCTTTGAGTGGAGGCCGCATGCGGATCTGGTCTGTTTCAGTTGCCGCGGTTTTATTTGCGAGCATGATCGCCGCGCAGCAGCAGGGCATCCTGGTTCCGGCTTTCGCTGGATTGCCGGCTGCGGCGCGAGCTGCGGCTGCATCCATTGATCCAGAAAAAATTCGCGCGCACGTGCGATTCCTATCTCTCGATCTGCTGGAGGGACGCGGGCCAGGTACGCGCGGCGCTGAACTGGCAGCCGAGTATATCGCTACGCAGTTCGCGCTTGCGGGAGTGAAACCAGCGGGAGATAACGGCACGTATTTTCAGCGCGTGCCGCTCTATGCCGTGCACACCATCGAGGACAAAACCAAGTTTGCCTTCGTGCCGGCGAATGGCCAGCCGGTGGATCTTGCATACGGGACAGAGATTACGGCCAAGGACCAGACGGGACAGCCCGAGACTGACTTCGATGCGCCGATTGTTTTTGTGGGCTATGGAATTCACGCGCCGGAGTATCACTGGGACGACTATGCCGGAGTCGACGTGAAGGGCAAGGTGGCGCTAGTGATCGTGAACGAGCCGCCCTCAAACGACGAGAAGTTCTTCAAGGGCAAAGCGCTCACTTACTATGGCCGCTGGACCTACAAATATGAGGAAGCGGCGCGGCGCGGCGCCGTGGGCGTGCTGATTATTCATCGCAACGATCTTGCCAGCTACGGCTGGCAGGTGGTGCGCAACTCGCAGGCGGTCGAGAAGAGTTATCTGGAAGGCGATCCGACGGCGACGCTGCGCGCAGCCGCATGGATCCAGCACGACGTGGCGCAACGGCTCTTCACCCTGGCCGCACTCGGCGATTTGGACGAGGCGATCAAGCGCGCGGGCGTTCCCGGGGCATTTCATGCGGCGGAGCTTTCGGTCAGGCTCCGTGCCCACATGGAAAGCCGTGTGCGGCGGTATGTGAGCTCAAATGTGGTGGGCTTGGTGCCGGGTGCGAGCGACGCGAATCAGGCAGTGCTCTACACGGCGCATTACGATCATCTCGGAATCGATCCCGATGCGAAGGGCGACAACATTTACAACGGCGCCGCTGACAACGGTACCGGCTGCGGCATTCTACTGGAGATGGGGCGCGCCTTTGCGCAATCGCCGATGCGGCCGCCGCACGCGATGTACTTTGCGGCGGTGACAGCAGAGGAGCAGGGATTGCTGGGCTCGCAATATCTTGGAATGCATCCGCCGATTCCTGCCGGCAACATTACGCTCGACCTCAACTACGACATGCTGTTGCCCGTTGGAGTGCCGCGCTCAGTGATTCTTGGCGGTGCGGAGCGCTTTGATTTCTGGCCGACGGTCGAGATGGTCGCGAAGGCTTTCGATCTTGAGTTGCAGGCCGATGCGGAGCCCGGCGCGGGGCACTACTATCGTTCCGATCATTTTTCGCTGGCGCGTGCCGGGATTCCCGCGTTTTCGATCGATCAGGGCGATCTGTTCGAGGGGCACGATGTGGCGTGGGGACGCGCGCAATCGGAAGACTACGAACTCCACCACTACCATCAGCCGTCCGATGAGTACCGCGCGGATTGGGATTTCCGCGGGAATGCTAAGCTGACGCGATTCGGATTTGTTCTGGGCTGGCTGGCCAGCGAACGGGCGCACTCCATCGAGTGGAACGCTGGCGATGAGTTTGAGGCGGCGCGGAAGGCGAGCGAAAGCGGCAGGTAGAATTCGGATCGCTAAGGACAACGAACAGAGCTCGGGCCGCGAAGGCGAATTGATTCAGGAACAGATCGGCCCACGATTGCCGGAGGCCGATCAGTAATAGTCGGCGCAGCTCATGTAGTAGCCACAGTGCGAGCAGACGAGCTTGCAACGATGGCCCGTTAACCCATGGCTGCAGGTCGGGCAGACCTGACAGTGGTGCGCTACTGGCCTTGCTTCCGCGGCGACGATCGCACCACTTTGTGAGATTTCAGCCGACGAACTGAGCGAGCTTGCAGAATTCACACTTTGCGGCGCGCGAGGCGGCATGCCCGACAGATTAGCATGGTAGAGGCGGCGCTTACGCATCAGGAATGCGGCCGGCGCCCGAGGAATCAACACACGAAGGGCGCTGTCGAATTCCATGCGCCGGAATCCATTTCACAACCCAGATATTTTCTTCCCGAGGAGGGACTATGGCGAGCAAGGCAAGTGCGGTTTGGACAGGATCGTTGAAGGAAGGCAAGGGCACCATCTCTACGGATACGGGCGTGCTGAAGGATGCGAACTACTCGTTTGCGACGCGCTTTGAAGGAGCAACGACAGGAACCACGCCGGAGGAACTGATTGCGGCGGCGCACGCGAGCTGCTTCTCCATGGCGCTGGGCGCGCAGCTGGGCGGCGCAGGATTGACGCCGACGAGGATTGAGACGCACGCAGCGGTGACGCTGGCGAAGGTGGACGGCGGCTTTGCGGTGACGAAGATCGCACTGACCACGACGGCGAGCGTGCCGGGAGCGAGCAAAGAGGCTTTTGACAAGGCTGCTGCCGATGCGAAGGCGGGCTGCCCGATTTCGAAACTGTTTGCGAACAACACGGAGATTTCGCTGGACGCGAAGCTGGTGTAGGCGCAGCAAGAAACAGCGGCGGATTCAACGCCTCATCGTTCGCCGTGGCGTCATTCACCGTCCCAATTTTATCCGTCCCATTCTTGAGCGCTGCGCAGATTGCGAGGCGCGAAAGGATGGGACGCTTGCTTTACAAGGCACGCGCGATGGGAAGTAATGACGCGGCGGATTAGTAGCGATGGGGCGGCGGATGGCTTGATGGAATTTGACACCTCAACGCGCATTTGCGAGACTCAAAGTTGCTGCCTCGCTCGGCGCGTCCGTGCCTGAGCTTGTGTCCCGTGCCGAAGTGGCGGAATTGGCAGACGCGCGTGGTTCAGGTCCACGTACTCGCAAGGGTGTGGGGGTTCGAGTCCCTTCTTCGGCACCAAACACGCTATAAATTATGGATTCAATCGCACTCGGATGATGCGGACGCGCGTGAGGATTTACGGCTAGCCTTACGAACCGCGCGCCTTTAGGGCGCACGTTGCTGCGCGTCGGGAATCACGCAATCGCTATCGTGCTTCGCGCGAGCGTGTGCTCCGATCGCGTTGGCGGCGCTCCGCTCCCGCGCAGCTGTGGGGTTTCCGCACCGGCTCAACTTGCTCGAGATCACCGCGTGATGGACGGACTGCGTCCGATGGCGGCTCATCCTTCGCGCGGATTTGCCGAAGAAGAACGAGAAGGAAAGAACTGCGCCTGGAGGCCTGCCATTCCGACACGCTTGCGCATAGGCGATCTGCTGATTCGCGGCAAGGTGGTGACTGAGGAGGGTGTCAACCGAGCCATTGAGCGGCAATCAATTGACGGCGGTCGGCTTGGCGATTGCCTCATCGCCAACGGCGCGATCACGCGGCAGGGGCTGGACGATTTTCTGCATCGCCTGCCCGCGGAACCAGCAAGCGTTGAAGCGACAGGTGTCGATGGTCCGGAGCTGATGGGACTGCTGATGAAGCTGATCTACACCAGCCGCCTGGAGACGGTGGGCCAATTTGCCGACGCGATCAAGCTGCCTTATCACATCACGATCGACCTGGTGCAGATGGCTATCGACAGGAAACTGCTGATGAGCCTTGGCGCGCGCGATGGAGGCAACTTAGGCGAGCTGGCGTATGCGCTCACCGACGAGGGGTCGCGCTGGACGCTTGAGCTCACGAGCCACGCGGGATACGTGGGGCCCGCACCGGTGACGCTTGGCGACTTCACGCATCAGGTAAATCTGCAGAAGCTCTCGAACGAAGTGATCACCTACGAACGCATCCGCAAATGCGCGGCGGCGCTCACGCTCAGCGATTCGATGATTGAGCAATGCGGGCCGGCGATTAACTCCGGCCGCGCGATGCTTCTCTACGGTTTGCCGGGCAACGGAAAGACTTCCCTTGCCCATTGCCTGGCGAGCGTCTTCGACGACGTGATCTACGTTCCCTACGCGATCGTGGTTGACGGCCAGATCATTCGCGTCTTCGATCCGAGCATTCATATCGCGATCGATCCAGCAGAACTGAAAGAAGACAGCTCGTTTTCACTGGTTCGCCGCGATCCGTTCGACCTGCGCTGGTGCGCGTGCCGGCGGCCCTTCGTCATCGCGGGCGGAGAGCTGACGCTCGATTTGCTCGATCTGCGCTATGACCCCAGCTGCCACTTTTACGAGGCGCCACTCCACATGAAGGCGATCAATGGATGCTTCATCATCGACGACTTCGGCCACCAGCTCATTTCGCCCGTGAGCCTGCTGAATCGCTGGATTGTGCCGCTCGAGAATCGAATCGACTATCTGAAGCTGCACACGGGGAAAACTTTCTCGATCCCCTTTGAAGTGCTCATTATCTTTTCGACGAACCTGGAGCCGAAAGACCTGATGGATGGAGCGTTCCTGCGCCGCTTGCCCTACAAAATCGAAGTGGGCACGCCGTCGCTGGAGGCGTTCCGGAAGATTTTTGAGAAGGAATGCGCGAAGGCGGGGCTGCAACTGACGCGAGAAGTTTTTGAGACGATTGTTTACAAGATCAAGACCGAAAAGAGCGCGGAGCTGGCTTGTTACCAGCCGAAGTTCATTGTGGACCAAGTGGTGGCAGCATGCAGATTCATGCAGCAGCAGACGCACTTCGAAGCTCGGTTTATCAGCTACGCGGTGGATAATCTTTGCGTGAAGGATATCGGCAATTCGACGTCGGCCAGGGCAGCGTAGCGTCGGAGGCGGAGGCGGCTGGTTCGTGGATTGCGAAGCGATTCCAGGCGCATACCGACTGATTAGAGACCGGCCTGATTAGAAAGTGCGGCCAGCCACCCGCGGAAAGCGAGTGGCCAGCCAGGTATTCCTCCCGGTCAACACGTTTCACTTGCGACGGTTCACAAGCAAAGGTTCATAGCGCTACAGGCAGCCTAGCGACGCCCGCCGCCAGCGTGTCCACCGCCGACGAAGCCTGGATTATGTTCACCGCCGGGATCGTGGCCAGCCTGGCCTATGTGGCCTTGCCCGTCGCGCGCTTCATTTCCGCGGAAACCGCTGAAGGGATGCTCACCCCGCCCGGGCATCGGGCCGGCGTAGCCGTGATGAGGATCATAGCGGTTATCGACGTGGCCGTAGAAGCCATGAGGGCCGTGGAACCAAGGGCCGGCGCCGATGAAGATTCCGTTTGCGAACCAATCCGGACCATAGTAGCCGTAGGGGGCACAGTCATACGGCGCATAGTCGAAGTATCCGTAAGGGCAGCCAGGGGGCCCGCCAATGCTGACGCCGACGCCGATTTGAGCTGGGGCGTGAGCGGTGAGTGCGCAAAAGAGGCAAGTAACGCTCAACAAGGAGAGTGTTCGAAGAAAGGAGAGTGTTCGAAGAATTCGCATGTTCACCTCGGCATTAAAAGTATGCCAATAGAGATGGATGCAATCGGCGCGGCGAATGAACGGCGAAGGGTTAAATTTTAAAACGTTAAAATTCCATTCGGATTCGATTCGCGCGTGCGACGGCAGGGTGATCGCGAGCGCTCAGGGCATTCGATCGGTTTGTGGGGGGCCGCTCAACTTCTGGGGGCGCAGGTGGATTCGCGCAGCACAAAGCGCGTTTTGTATTCGAAATTGGTCTTCTTCTCGGAGTGCTGGATCTCTTCAAGCAGGGCGCGAAACGCGAGAGCTGCAAGCTCGCGCGGCGAAAACTGAATGCTGGTGAGCGGCGGCTGGGTGAACTGGCAGAGGGTGAGATCGTCGAATCCGATGAGCGCGATGTCTTTGCCGGCCTGGAGTCCGCGAGCGGCGAGCGTTTTGAGTGAGCCGACGGCGGCGACATCATTGCAACAAAGCACGGCAGTGGGCGGCTTGGGCAAACTGAGCAGTGAACCCATTCCCTGCGCTCCGCCTTCCCAGGTGTGGTCGCACTCGGCAACCAACTCCTTGTCGAACGGAGCGCCGACCAGCTTCATCGCCTTGCGCAGTGCATCGAAGCGCGTGCGCATGCTGCTCCAACTCATCTGGCCGCCGAGATAGCCGATGCGCTGGTGGCCGAAGTCGACAAGGTGCTTGACGGCATCGCGAAAGCCGGGCAAGTAATTGATGCGGACGTTACGGACGCCGGCGAGATCGTGGTCCGCGCCGGCATAGACGACGGGCACGTCAATGGGGGACTTTGCCAGCTGCTCTTCCATGCCGAAGGTGAGTGCGGCGATGCCTTCCACCTGGCGCTCCTGCATGCGCTCGGCGCAAACGGCGATGTGATCTGGGCGGGTTTCAGTGTCGGCGAAACTGACGAGTACCTCATAGCCCTGCTCGACCGCGGCGCGCTCGAAATAGAGAATGATCTCAGAGAAAAACGGGTTGCCACCGGATAATTCGGAGACGATGAGTCCAACGGTGTTGCTGCGGCCACGAGCCAGCGCACGCGCCTGAAAGTTGGGGCGGTAACCGACTTCCTGAATCACCGTTTGGACGCGGCGGACCAGCTTGGGGTCGACGGTTTCCACCTGGTTGATGACGCGCGAGACTGTGGAATGAGAAACCCTGGCGCGACGTGCGATTTCTCGAATGTTCATGCGCTTCCCCTTGTACGTGCTACGGGTGCCCGCGGAGCGACCTGTTGGCTGCCAGTGTAAGAAGTAGCAGTATAACAGTGCGATTTCAGCGGAGAGACCGCTCCATCGCGGCGAGCCACCTACGATTCGGGCGCCGATTGCGGCACCGATCAATGCTTCGATTCGGGCGCAACTACTGCATGGCAGCCGCGGCGATCAAGGCATCGAGCGCGGAGGTCTGGCGGGTTGCGTCGGCCGAGTCGAAGGGGCCCTGCCAAAGACCGCCGAATTCAGTATTCGGACCCTGATCGTTGGCGACGATGCTGGCGGCATTCGCATCCGCGAAGGCCTTCAGTTGCGTGCTGGGCGCTGCAGCGTAGAACTCCATGAGATTGCGCAGGAAGACTCCTTTGAACTGCGGCGCGTCGCCACCGGAGAGCGAACCAGGCTCGATGAGAATGCCATTCTTGGAAAGATTGGCGATAGCTGCGCCGGCGATGGCCTGGGCCTCGGGCAGGAGCGATGGATCGTTATCCGCCTTGGATAACTCGACAAGGCCGCCGAGAATCACTCCCTGGTTGTAGGTCCAGGTGGTGCCGCCGTTGTTGGTGCATGCGTTGGGATTAGTGGAGGTGAGGCCATCGTTGATCAGGTTTTGCGCGTTGATCATTCCCGACGCTTTGAACCAGGTCCACTCGCGCTGCGCCCAGCTGAGATAGTTGGCGGATGCGGCGCCCGTAGTGCGGTTGGCGAGCTTGGCGGCGATGGTGAGGAAAAGCTCATTGGGAACGGCGTTTTTGTAGCCTTTCGAAGTGTTCCACCACACGCCGCCGCCGCACGTCGAGTCCCATGAGCCGGAGATTGCAGTGAAGATGGTCTCGGCCATGGCAAGATACGCGGGATTGCCCGTGACATCGTAGGCTTCAATCCATGCCAGCGCCCACCAGCCATCGTCGTCGTAGTAGCTGTTCAGGAAATTCGCGTGGGATTTCTGCGCGGCGAGAAACGTGTTCGAGAGAACGGAGTTGTAAGCGGTGCTTCCCGTGACCTCCTCGTAGTCCGCAAGCACGGTAATGGAGTTGGCGGCGTTCCACCAGCCGGAGGGCGAGGCGTAGAGCCCGGTGGTTTGCGAGTACCAACCCTGCAGGCTGGCGATGCCCGTAGCGGCCTGCTGCGCGTAAGGCGAGGATGAACTCGCGCCGGAACCTGTGCCTGCTGGGGAATTGAGAATGAGTCCGCCGCAGCCTGAGGGAAAGAGAAGGAGGGAGACAAGAGCCAGCCAAGCGCACGCAGATCGATGGATTTTTCTTCCCAAGGTTCTCTCGATCGCTCGCATTGTCGAAATGGTAAGCATTCCGGGACCGGTCACTGAATCGGCGTGCCACGCTTCGAATCACAAAATATCATAGTTGCAATGCGGAGAGCCGTGCGGTAATGCGAGAGGACTCCCGATATTGGGTGGGCCGGTCTTTTACGATGGGTGAATGGCGGCGATCCTCGAGATACGAGACCTGAGAATCCGGTTCGGACAGGCCGAGGCTGTGCGCGGCGCGAGTCTCTTCGTGGACGAGGGCGAAGTGCTCGGGGTGGTGGGTGAGTCGGGATCGGGAAAAAGTGCGACGGCGCTTGCGATTCTCGGACTGCTGCCGCCATCGGCGACGATTAGCGGAGAAATTCTGTGGCAGCGCGGCGGGGGCTCTGGTGTGGGCCCGGTCGACTTGGTGCGCCAGCCGCCGGCTGCGATGCGCGCGATTCGCGGGCGCGAAATCGCCATCATTTTTCAGGAGCCGATGAGTGCGCTGAACCCGGTGATGACGATTGGCCGGCAAGTTGCGGAATGCGCGAGCGCGCACACCCCGAACTTGACGCGCAGGGAGGCGCGGCGCAAGGCGATCGCCGCTCTCGAAGCCGTCGCGATTCCACAGGCCGCGCGGCGCTATGGAGATTATCCGCACCAGTTTTCCGGCGGGCAGCGGCAGCGCATTCTGATCGCGATGGCGCTCATCAATCGACCGCGGCTGCTGATTGCCGATGAGCCGACAACTGCACTCGATGTGACGGTGCAAGCGCAGATCCTCGCGTTGCTGGCGGAGTTGCAGCGCGAGTATGGGCTGGCGATGCTGTTTATCTCGCACGATCTGGCGGTGATTGGCCAGGTGGCGATCCGTGTCGCCGTGATGCGCACGGGCGAAATTGTGGAGACCGGCACGAGCGCGGCCGTGCTGTCAGCGCCGCAGCATGCCTATACGCGAAGCCTGCTGGCTGCTGTGCCCACCATGCGCACCGATCGCGAGCGGCCGCTGGCGGTTGCGCAGTCGTAGATTGGGTTTTGGAGAGGCAAATGCGAAGAACTGCGCAATTTCTATTGTCGGCGTTATCAGCTGCGCAGTTCCCCGCGCCGAATGTGCCGGAGATTGCATTTCTCGGCCGCTCGAACGTGGGCAAATCGAGCTTGCTGAACGCGCTGGTGGGTGCCGCGGCGGCCAAGGTCTCGTCGACGCCGGGCAGAACGCGCGCGATCAATTTTTTTCTGATTCTGAGTGAGCGGCAAAAGCCGGAGATGATGTTTGCCGACCTGCCTGGCTATGGCTACGCGAAGATTTCAAAATCGGTCTCGGCGACGTGGCCGGGCTTTATTGAGCCGTACCTTACCGACCGGCCGACGCTTGCGCTGTGCATCTGCCTGGTGGATGCAAAGGTGCCGCCGCAGGCGAGCGATGGCCAGCTGCTGGACTGGTTGCGGTCTGCGGGGCGCGACTATGTTGTGGTTGCCACAAAGATCGATCGGCTGAGCGGCAATGAACGCACCCGCAATCTGGCCGCGCTGAAGGAAGCGCTGGGCAGCGATGAGATCCTGGCTGTCTCGGCGAAGACGGGTTACGGGATCAAGGAATTGTGGACGCGCATGGAGGCCGTGCAGCAGGACGGCTAATTGCTGGGTGAGGGCTCGCTTGGCGCGAATCGGAAATTCTCGTCGACTCCGCCTGAATCGCGCAGCCGGATTTCTACCTCGGTTGCGATCGCACCCTCTTCGACCGCGCGGCGCACGCTGGCAATGAATTTGTCAGCGAAACCGCGATCGGAGCGGACCATGCGCAGTTGCTTCGCCATGCGGCCGAGGTATCGCGGAGACAAGCTGACCCAGCGTTGCGCCTGGGGGGCGGGTTGATCGAGAGACTGGAGGCACTCGAGCGCGATGGCATCGATCCGGGGCAGCCACTGCGCCGGAGCGGAGGCAACGGACCACGTTACGAAACCAGGAGTCACGAAACCTGGGCTCACGAAACCGGGGCTGACGAACCCGGGGCGCACGGATCGGGAGCGATCGGTTTCGGTTCCGTTTGCTGCTGCGGCTAAGGGGCCTGGAAGGGTCTCGCCGGAGCGCAGCAGATCAGGCGCCACGCCACGCTCTTGCATCTCACGTTCGACGGCCGCAGGCGCCAGGCCGACGCAGACGGCAACGGCTTGCCGCTTGCGAAGCTGGTTCTTGAGGACGCGCAACGACTCGTCGAGTGAATTGACGACAAAGTCAGCGACGCCATCATGAATCGCCTGTTTTTGCGCGGCTGGGTCAGCGGTGGCAGCCAGCGAGGCAGCGCCAGCGATGTTACCGGCGACGACGAGTGCCCGACCTTCGTGGTCGAGTTCGCCGAGGTAAAGGAACTTCCCTGCCAATCCCGTTTGTTCTTCAGCAAGGGGCGACTCCATCAGCCGCGCGTAGAATTCCTCTACTTCGCCGAGGAATTGAATTGCCGAGAGTGGTTGGGTATCGAAAGGCACGCGCAGTATCTTTTCACGGTGAGCAGCTGTCCGGGGGATCGCTTCGAGGCGAATCGTGCAGGCGCCCCGGTTCGGAGCTAATTGTGCAGCGGATCGAGCGCGCTGCGCTTGCGCACGAAGAAGACGAACTCGCCGGGTTGGGTTGGGTAGTCGGTCTTGCTGCATTCGTTTGGCGCGACGATGCCGGTCGTCATGATCTGGTCGACCGGGTACCAGATGGTGCGCTCCTTGTCAGTTTGCTTGGCAGCATCGCAGTCGACGTAGTAGTCCATGCCCGAGCTGTAAGTGGCCTGCAAGGAGATCTCTTTCACATCGCCGGGGATGGTGACGATCACGGTGCCGTCGTCGTTGATCTTCACCCATTCGTTACGCACTGTGTCATGATGATCGACGCGCAGCAGAAAGTTGGATGGGGTAATAAGTTTTCCGGTCCGGCCGTCACGCAATACGACGGAAAAGTTCCTGGTGTTCTGGGCGTGCAGCGAAAGGCAGAGGGCGAGGATGAATGCGAGCCGGAATACGAATCGCGACGCGGGCCGGGCGAATTGAGCGAATTGGAAAAGTTGGGCAGGCGTACAAAGTTTCGCCATGGCAGAAGACCTCTGCCTCGAATTTACCAAGTGGAGTAGGCTTCTCCGTTGGTGCCAGATTCCTCGGAACCTGAGTGGACATCAGTGATGCCGGGCTCGGTCTGGTCGATGGAATACATGGCGTCACTGGTGTCGGGCACCCAGGTATCTTTGCTGTGGGTCATGGGATCCTCAGGGACGGCTTTGAGGTAGCCCTCCTGCACCAGATCGTCGAGCGACTGCGGCGCTTTCTGTTTATCCATGGTGTAGGAATCGATGGCGCCGCGCATGGTCTGCAGGTCTTCCTTGAGCACGGCCTCGCGGGCGTGCTTGATGGCGCTGACGAAGCTGGGAATGGCCAGCGTGGCCAATATGCCGATGATGGCCATCACGATCATCAGCTCGATGAGCGTGAATCCCGATTCGCGTTGGTTGGTTCTTCTCATAACTGTGCTTCCCACTACCACTGCTTCGCTTCCTGCTACCGATGCTTCGCTTGCCGGCTACCACGTCGAATACTTGGTTCCGTCGAGCGCCGTGCCCTGGGACTTGGAGTAGACGTCAAAGACGCTCTGCCCGCCGTATGAGTCTGAATCGGGATCGTCCTGCATGGAGCGCATTCCCCATTCCGCTTTTCCGGTCATCGGGTCGATGGGAATCTTACGGAGAAACTTGAGCTTCTTGCCCTGCACGTCGACCCCATTGACCAGTGTTTCAAGATCGGGCGGGTAGTTCTGGCTATCGACTTTGGTCTGGAAGGCGCCCTTGTCCGCTGCGTCCTTATATTTGTCGATCCCATCGCGCATCTGCCAAAGATCGGAGCGAAGAATGCGCTCGTTCTGGCGCTTGACCTGAAACCGGGCGACGGGCAGCACGGCAGAGGCCAGGATCGCGAGGATGGCCGTCGTCACGATCAGCTCGATCAGCGTGAGTCCATACTCGGAGCGCCTGATGTGGGCGCGGGGGTCAGAGCGCTTGACCTGAGCGCGTGACGGGATCGTTGATGGCGACGGCGACATTGGGCACGACATGGCGGCTACTGCTCCCTACCGCACCGTGACGCTGGCCTGCGCGCTGGCCACCTGCAACTGCTGCTGGGCGCTGTTGACCAGCGCGGCGCGACCGATGGACAGATCGCTGGGGCCAGCCGTTCTGGCCTGGAAAGTGAGGACGCACACCACTCCGTTACCGCTCACGCCGTGAGTTCCGGGCGGACGCGATGCGCCGACGGTCAACGTTCCCACCGGCTGATCGCTGTGGATGGGCGGTGCGGCCTGGCCGTCGCGGGTGAGAAAGTCTCCCGGCGCCAAATTGATAAGCATCAAGCGAGTGGGATCGTAGTGAAGCTGCAACGCGACGGAGGAAATATCGACCGCGCCATTGAGCACAACCGGAACTTGGAAACTGGCTCCGGCGGCGAGCGGAGCCGCGGGCACGTTGATCGCAAGGCTGGGGCCCGGTCCGCCGGGCGCGGCAGATTGTGGGCCGGGTTGCGGAGGCGCGGGCTGCGGCGGATTTGCGCGAATGAGAACCGGCGGGCTTACGGGAGGATTCGTCTGCCCGATCCCGCCGGGTCCACCATTTGCGGCCATATCGTTGCGCAACTGCTGAAGCATTTGTGGAGCGGCCTCAATGGCGCCCTGGCCGGGGATGGAGCTCACGATGGTCGTTCCCGTCGCCGGCTGTTGCTGCAGCGCCGCGGGGCGCACGGCGGGCAATGAACTTGTGGGCAGCGCCGAAGAGTTCTGCTGATCGGTGCGACGGAGGTCGATCGACTGGCCTTCGCCGGTATCGATGACGCGCAGATTGGCCTGGTCGAGCTGTTGCGTGCGGACGACGTGGGGGACGACCACGAAAACGATGTCATCGTCCTGGATGGTGTGATCCTTCGAACCGAAGATGTACTTGAGGATCGGAATCGCGCTCAGGCCAGGAATGCCGTTCCAGTTCAGCTGCTCCTGCTTATCCTGAATGCCGCCGAGAATGCTGGCTTCGCCTTCGCGCAGGCGAATTACCTGATCGACGACGCGCTGGCTGATGATGGGCTCGGTCACGCCGCTGATGGTCTCGGTTCCGCTCTCGGCCGATACCTCGATCTTGATTTTGAGCGTGACGTCGTGGTCGTAATGGACGTTGGGCGTCATTTCGATGTTGACGCCGACATCCTGATACTGGAACTGGGTGTTGACCAGCGAACTGACCAGAGCTGTAGCGGCGCCGGTCTGATAGGAACCTGTCGCGATGGGAATCCGCGAGCCGATCTTCATGGTGGCTTTTTGCGCGTCGGTGGCGCGGATGCGCGGGCTCTGCAGCACCTTGGTGTTGTTGTCGGTGAGCAGAAGATTCAGCGTAGCCGATCCAACGCTGACGGCAAAGTTGGTGGAGTTGAGATTGGCGAGATTGTAGAGAGTAGGACTGACCGTGGTAGAGGTGGTGGACGTCGTAGTGGTTGAAGTGGAAGAAGTGGAGGAGCAGCTGTTGGTCTGGGCGCACGAGGGCTGCAGCGTGATGCCGAAACTGCTCGGCCACGAGAGACCGAGGGTCTTCTCCCAGTTCTTGCTCACCTCAAGAACGGCGATGTCGACGACCACTTCGCCGCGCGCCTTATCGAGATCGTCGACCAGCTGCTGGGCCAACAGCAGTTCGTCGGGCGTGCCGCGCATCACGATCGCGTTCTGGCCGGCCACGCCGAAGACCTTGGCATTGGGCATCACGTTGCGCAGCGCAGTCTGCACATCGTTGAGATCGTTCTGCTGCCAGGCGTTGGTCAAATAGAACGTCTGCACCGCCTGCTCGTCGAGCTCGGTGCGCTTGGTGCGCGTGTTCTGCGCGACAAAGATCGTATTGCTGGTGACCGGACGCCAGAAGGTGTTCGACATCGTGGCGACGATGCGGAGCGCGTCCATCAGCGAAACGTTATTCAGGTCAACCTGGATGCGCTTGGAGTTGTAATCGGGGTCGAAGAGTACATTGATGCCGGCAGCCTTGCCGACTGCCTGGTAAACGACCTTTGCATCTTCGGTGTAGTGCAGCGTGAGCGGCTCATTGGAGACAGGCTTGAGCGCGACGGGCGAGCCGACCTCATTGAGCTCTTGCTCCGCGGCAGGCGCTTCGGGAATGCCCGCTTCGGGTGACGGCCCATTCTGGCCCTGACGCTGCCGAACCCGGGCCATTTCCTGTTGCGCAGCCTCATTGCTGGGGTCGATTTCCGCGGCGTGGAGGAACTCGGCAAGCGCGCCCTGTGCGTCACCCGCGGCCAGGAGCTTGCGGCCTTTCGTCACATGTCCTGAGGATGCCGTGACGCGAACGCGGGCGAGCGCAATCTTGAAGCGCGGATCTTTGGGATTCCGGGTGAGCGCTTTCTGGTAGTCATCGAATGCCGCGTCGTAGTCTTCGCGAGCCTCAGCATTTTGGCCCTGCTTGAAATCAGAGTTCGCCGACTCAGCGTGGATCCGCCCGGGCGACAAAGAGAAGCCCGCCGCTGCAAGAAGCAGCGCAACAGGGAATACAAATCTCAAGCCGGATGCGGGCGTGCGGCTATCCATATTGCTCCAAACTGCTCGATTGCCCCAAGGTGCTCAATTGCACCAAACTGCTCGGGGCGATTGCCAAGGGTCGAACTGCAGCGAGTTCCGTTGCGACGAGTCGAATTGCGACGATGAGTCTAGTTGCGGCGAATCTAAGTCTTTCCCTGCCAAAAGCCTGGCGAAAACGCTTCATCATTCTAGCAAAGCTCCGCTGCCAGAAATCGGGCTTCCGCTCGAATGCTAGGATGGGAACTCAAGGATTCGCCTAGATGGCCCGCCAGACCAGCCACGTTGTCCCCTCCAGGGAAACCGCCAACCCCAACAAGCCCGGCAAACCGCGGGACCCGGTGGCGAGCGGCGAGCGGGATGCAACCTATAACCGGGCAGCCGGGCATAACTACTTTCTCCTCGAGAAATTCGAGGCCGGAGTTGCGCTGCGCGGAACCGAGGTGAAGTCGATCCGCGAGGGCAAGGCCAACCTGAAAGACGCCTACGGCCTGATCAAGGACGGCGAGGCGTTTCTGCTGAACATGCATATCGGGCCTTATTCTCACGGAAACATCGCGAACCACGACGAGACCCGTACGCGCAAACTGCTGCTGCATCGCGATGAGGTTCGCAAGCTATTCTCCAAGACGCAAGTGAAAGGGCATACGCTCATTCCCACGCGGCTCTATTTCCGCCACGGCAGGGTGAAATGCGAACTGGCGCTGGCCAAGGGGAAGCAGGACTGGGACAAGCGCGAGACTGAGCGGCGGCGCGAGGCGGACCGCGAGGCGCGGGCGGCTATCAAGGCGAATAAGGAGAAGGGCAGCCGTTAGGGAGCGCTGGGCGAGTCAGCGAGTTAGTTTGTTAACGGTCCGGGACAGGAATGGACACTCGCTTTCCACCCTTCGGGCATCCTGCGCCCCGAAGGATGGGGACCCAGCCTATGCGATTCGTTATGTGCGAGTTAGAGCCAAGAGCCTCACAGCCAGTGCCTTTTAACCACAGCCCATACGCCCTCCAAGCTGACCCCACCGCCCGCATTGGCAGATTCGCGACGGCAGATGAAAGAATGGCAACATGCAGACGAAGTTGAGCTTTGACTCCCCATCAGGAATTGAGACGGAACTTTTGGCCGTGCTTGCGGCCGATACGCAGACGGCGAAAGGGCCGGATGCGAGGCCGGTGCCGGCCCTGCTGACGAGCGACGCCGCGGTTCAGGCCGCGGCGGCCGAGGTTCTGGGGTCGGGGGAATACAAGGCCGGCGCGAATGAGACGCTGTTGCTCCATCTTTCAGCCGGACAGGCGCCGGCGGGGTTGGCGGCGAAACGGCTGCTCATTGTGGGCCTGGGCAAGCAGGCAAAAGTCACGGCGCATGGCGTGCGGAACGCGGCCGGGACGGCCTTCAGATTTGCCAAGCCGCGCGGAATCCGGGAGATTGTGATCGCACTGCCGGAGGGCGATGCGGTCCCTTTGGGCGCAGGCGCGGCGGCGCGGGCGATTGCGGAGGGCGCGCTCATCGGGGACTTCGATCCCGATACCTATCGCAGCGACCGGAAGGACAAAAGCATTCAGTCGTTCACGCTCGCTGCCGCCGAGAGCGCGGACCGGAGTGCGATCGAAGCTGCGTTCGCAGAGGGCGTGATCGTGGGCGAGAGCCAGAACTTTGCGCGCGCCCTGGTGAACGAGCCCGGCAACAAGCTGACCCCGACGGTTCTGGGCCAGCGCGCGGCGGAGATGGCACAGGAAGTGGGGCTGGCGTGGGAGGTTCACTCCACGGAGAAGCTGCACGAACTGAAAATGGGAGCATTCTGGAGCGTTTCGCAAGGCTCGCCGGAGCCGCCGGCGCTGATCGTTCTGCGCTACACGCCGGAGGGCGCGCCAGAAGGTCCAATCATTGGTTTGGTGGGAAAGGGGATCACCTTCGATACCGGAGGAATCTCGATCAAGCCGGCGGAAAACATGGAAAAGATGAAGTACGACATGGCCGGCGGAGCGGCGATGCTGGGCGCGATGCGGGCCATCGCGCTCCTCAAGCCGAAGGTGCGTGTGATCGGGATTGTGTGCGCAGCGGAGAATATGCCCGATGGCAAAGCGCAGAAGCCGGGCGACGTGCAGACTGCGATGTCGGGAAAGACCATCGAGATTATCAACACGGATGCGGAGGGAAGGCTGGTACTGGCTGACGGCCTTACGTACGCGAAGCAACTCGGCGCGACGCACCTGATCGATGCGGCGACATTGACCGGCGCATGCGTGGTCGCCCTCGGCATGGTGAATGCCGGCGCGTTTTCGAACCACGATGCAACTTACGCCCAGTTCGAAACCGCGCTTCAAACTTCCGGTGAGAAGTTCTGGCGCATGCCGCTTGGCGAGGAATATGCTGAGCTGATCAAGTCCGACATCGGAGACATCAAGAACACCGGCGGCCGCTGGGGCGGGGCCAGCACAGCGGCGGAGTTTCTGCATACATTCGCCGGCGATACGCCGTGGATTCATCTCGACATTGCGGGAATCGCGTGGATTGAGGATTCGCGGCCTTATATCGCCAAAGGGCCGAGCGGAATCGCGGTGCGCTCGATCCTGGAGTGGGCGCGCAGTTACGAAGCAGTGGAATAGGTGAATCCCGCCGTTACTTCCGGGGCTGCGCTCAGGTGGCGGAGACCGCATTGGTCGCGCAATCTGCATCTCAACTGAGGGGAAGGCGGTGCGCGGATTGAAGATTGACTTTCACGTACTTGCGCCCGTACTCATCCTTCTTTGCACCACGCCGCTCAGAACAGCGCACGCCCAGGATTCTCCAATTTCCCAGAATCCCAGTCCCCAGAATCCGATTCTTGAAAATCCGAGTCCCCCGAATTCTGTAGTACCCAGTCCCCCGTCGCTTGATCCCGGCGCAGCAGTCCATCCGATCGTGCCGGAGCAGCCGGCGTGGAGGTACACGCCGCCGACCGAGACAATGAAGATGGACAATTATCTCTTCGACGCGTATGGACCGTATCCACTCACCTGGGAGTTATTTGTTGCGGGGTACGATCAGTGGCGACGAGATCCACCTGACTGGCGAGAGGGAGTTCCAGGTTACGCTCAACGCTACGGTTCCGATCTTGCCATCTCGGCGACAGGAGTGACCGCGCGTTACTTGACCGCGGAAGCTCTGCATGAAGATACCCTCTACTACCGCTGCGCGTGCAAGAAATTCTTGCCGCGCCTGTCCCATGCGATTGTCTCTACTCTGATTGCGCGGAGGGGATCCGACGGGCGGAAGGTGTTCTCCATTCCGGCGCTCATCGATCCGTACGCCGGGGCCTTCACCGCCGTCTATGGGTGGTATCCGTCGCGCTATGGTGCGAAAGACGCATTTAGGATGGGGAACTACGGATTGCTCGACGACGCCGCGGGCAACGTTTCGCTGGAATTTCTTCCCAGTCTGTTCCCTCCGAAAGCCGGTTCCTGGATTTCGCGACTCCATCTCGATAATCGTCATGCTGCGCGCGAAGGCGAATCTGCCCCCTAGAGCGGCGCGAGCCGGCGATGCCGCGCCCTTCTTCCGTCCTACCCACTTAAGCTCACTGATTGCGTTGCCCGCTTGAAGTTATAGCGCGTCAAGTAATACCGCTCGGGGCCGATGAAAGGTTCAGAGCCTTTCTGCGACGGTGTGCGCCTGGCCGCGTCACTTGCCAGGGTGGAGGAGGGCTGTGTGGAGATGAATTGATGGCAGATCGCGCCGAAATTCTTGAGGCCGCACTGGAAAGCCGTCCAGATGGCGTCGCCCTGCTTGGCGCGGATGGCTCGCTCGTGTTCTGGAATCGCGCCGCGGAGGCGATGACCGGCTACCCGAGCATCGAAGTCGTTATGCGGCCCATTCCAGAGCCGCTTGAGCCGCTGCTTCAAGATCCTTGCGCGCGAGGTGAAGGTGCGGCGGGACACGTGGCCGGAAATGGGCCGGTCCCTCTGCGCGAAACGGTAGCGCTGCAGCACAAGCTGGGTTACACGTTGCACGCGATTGCGCGGCGCACGGTGTTGCGCGATGCCTTTGGCGGCCGCATTGGCACAGCGATTGCTTTTCACCCTTCAGAAGCACTCGACGCGCTGCCGCACGGCGAAGCCGGCCATTCGCAGCTGGATGAGCTCGAGGCCAGCCAAGCGGAGCTCGAAGAGCGGCTGGGAGCCGATTTTGATGATTTCGTTCGCAGCGGCATCCCGCTGGGAGTTTTGTGGATCGGCGTGGATCAGGCGGAAAGCATGCACCGGACGCACGGCGAGGCTGCCTACAATTCCATGGTCGATAAGGTGGAGCGCACGCTCAAGCAGGGATTGCGGCCGACCGAGCACATCGGGCGCTGGGGCGACGGCGAGTTTCTGGTGCTGGCGCACGAATGCACAGCAAAGACGCTCGAGTCGCACGCCCACACGCTCGCCGGCCTGGCGAGGACAGCGGATTTTCGCTGGTGGGGGGATCGAGTGACGATTACCGTGAGCATCGGAGCGGCCCAGGTCCACAGTGCCGACGATATGCTCCCCGATGTGCTGGAACGCGCAGGCCGCGCCATGGTGGTAAGCAATCAAGCGGGTGGTAATCGAGTAACGCTCGCTGCAAGGAGTTGTTCATGTTCGCCATCATAGGCATCGTTATTGTTTTTGGCGCGATCATTGGCGGCTTTCTCATGGAAAAGGGAAATATGTCCGTGCTGGTGCAGCCGGCCGAGCTGCTTATTATCGGCGGTGCGGCTGCGGGCACGCTGCTGATCGCGAATCCTCTGCGCATTGTGAAGGCCATCATTGGCGGGCTGCTGGGAACGCTGAAAGGCTCGCCCTTCACGAAGCAGCGCTACCTGAACACGTTGAAGATGATGTACGAGTTTCTCAATAAGGTGCGCAAAGAGGGCCTGCTCTCAGTCGAAGCCGACGTGGAGAAGCCCAAAGAGAGCGCCATCTTCAAGAAATATCCTGAGTTTCTTGCAGACCATCATTCCTCGGAGTTTCTGTGCGACACGCTGCGTACCGCGGTCACCGGAGGCGTGGAGCCGTTCGACATGGACCAGATGATGGAGCTGGACATGGAGGTTCATCACAATTCCGCCGTGCAGCTGACCGATGCGCTGACCACAGTGGCGGACTCGCTGCCAGGCCTGGGCATCGTTGCCGCCGTACTTGGCGTGGTGATCACTATGGGTGCGCTGGGAGGACCGCCCGAGGAGATCGGCAAACACGTAGCCGCTGCTCTGGTGGGTACCTTTCTTGGAATTCTGTTGTGTTACGGTCTTGTCGGTCCGCTGAGCTCGAACATGCGCAAGATTGCCGACGAACACAACGAGTATCTGCACGTGCTGCGAGTGCTGCTGTTGTCATTTCTTAAAGGCTCTGCGCCCATCATCGCGATCGAGATGGGGAGGCGCGCGATTCCGGCTCATGCGCGGCCGAGCTTCGACGAGATGGAGAAAACATGCAAGAACAAGACCGACGCACCGGAGGCGGCCGCAGCGTAGTGCGAGGCGATCGAGACACGAATCCGATCGAGGCACGAAGGGGAACGGGGCACGAGGGCAAGCGAGGCACGAAGGGGAACGGGCGGGATTTGAGAAGCAATGGCTGCCAAGACACAACCAATCATCGTCATCAAGAAGAAGGGCGGCCACGGCGGCCATCACGGCGGCGCGTGGAAGGTGGCCTATGCCGATTTTGTGACCGCGATGATGGCGCTGTTCATCGTTCTATGGCTCATGGGATCGAGCGAGAAAGTGAAGAAGGCGGTAGCGGGATACTTCCAGGATCCCAAGGGAACTGCGAGCCTGCTCGGCACCACGATGTCCGGCACCGGAGAAGGCACGCTGGAGGCACTATCTGCCGACAATCTTAAGAAGCTGCAGGAACTGAAGGAAAAACTCGAGAAGGAAATCCAGTCGAAGAAAGATCTGGAGAAGCTCAGCAAGCAAATTGAGATCACGATTACCAGTGAAGGCCTGCGAATCGAGCTCATCGAGGGCAAGGACGGCACGTTCTATCAAAGTGGGAGCGCACAGCTGAGCCCAAGTGGCCAGGAACTACTCTCTCTGCTTGCGACAGAGCTGAAGACGCTGCCGAACAAGCTGCTGATCGAAGGGCATACCGATGCGGCACAATACTCGAACGATACCGACTACAGCAACTGGGAGCTCTCCGCGGACCGCGCCAATGCCGCGCGGCGCCTGATGCAGCGCGATGGTGTGCGCACGGACCAGGTGACTCAGGTGCGCGGCTATGCCGACCAGCTGCTGCGTGTCAAGAACGATCCCTACGATCCGTCGAATCGCCGCATCACCATCCTGGTGAAAAACGAAGATTCGAGTGCTCCGGTTCCACAGCTGACTCACGCGCGGGTCGCAGGTGGGGGTTCATCCGGCCCGGCACCCGCTCCTCCTTCGAGCGCAGCCGCGCCCCGCGCGGCCGCAGCTAGCCCGGCTCCGGCCAAGACGGCGCCTCCGGGCAACGCTGCGCCTGCGGCCAAGCCATCCCTCATGAGCAAAATCAAGTCGATGTTGCCGGGCCGGAAAAAGTAGCCTCCAACCTGAGCCGCGGTCAGCAGCAACGGAACGGTGCGGCGGGTTGCGGGCTGGTCCGGCCGTCGCGCAGCTCGGGCGCTCTTGCGTAGGGAGGGGGAACTCCGCGCAGCGTTTGAATGCAGCGCAGTGCGGAGAAGACAATCACAATCACTGCTCCCACAACGAAGGCAGTCATCAGGATGGTTTCCACCCATCCCTGTGCTTCTGTTCCGGGGTGGCGCGCCATGGGCCAATAGACGCCCGTGGTGGAAAGCACGGCCGCCGAAATCGTGGTGGCCAGGACAAACGCCGCAGGAATAATGGTGAGCCAGGCGAACGCCGCCTTGCCGTGATTGACAAGCCACGCAGTCATGGTGCTGAGCGCGATGGCCGCGAGCAACTGATTCGCAGTTCCGAAGAGCGGCCAGATGGTTGCGATGCTGCCGCCCCAGACTAGATATCCCCAGCACAAGACAATGAATCCGCTGGCCAGCAGATTGGCGGCCAGCGACCGCGTGGAAGCGAACGGCTTGTGCACCTTGTTCAGCAATTCCTGCAGCACATAGCGGCCCACGCGCGTTCCGGCATCGATGGTGGTGAGGATGAACAGCGCTTCGAAGAGAATGGCGAAGTGGAACCAGTAGCTGGTGAGCCTTGCCATTCCCGGAACTCCATGAAAGATCTCTGCCATTCCCACGGCGAACGAAACCGGGCCACCGGTGCGGCCGGCGAGCGGCTCGCCCACCAGCTTTGAAAGCTCGGCGAGATGCACGGGCTGGAGGCCAAGCCTGGCGAAGACGGAGGGAGGCACGTTGATGGCGAAGTAATCGCCCACGTTCATGGAGCAGGCTGCGACCAGCGCCAGAACGCCGACCAGCGACTCGACCAGCATCGCGCCGTATCCGATGAATCGCGCCTCGGTCTCTTTATCGATGAGCTTGGGCGTCGTGCCAGACGAAACCAGCGAGTGGAAGCCCGAGATTGCGCCGCACGCAATGGTGACAAACAGGAACGGGAACACTTTGCCGGGAATGATGGGACCGCCGCCGTGCACATATTGTGTGAAGGCGGGGAACTGCAGCCGGGGATGCACATAGAGCACGCCGATAAGAAGCGCGGCGATGGTCCCAATCTTGATGTATGTCGAGAGGTAATCGCGCGGCTCGAGGAGCATCCATACAGGCAGAGTGCTGGCGAGGAAGCCGTAGACGCAGAGGATGATGACGATCTGGTGATTGCCGAGCAGGAAGATGGAAGCCAGAGAAGAACCGGCAACCGCGTGGCCGGCAATCAACGCCAGGGCGAGTGCGATGGCACCGAAGATCGATGGCGCAAGCACCAGCACGCGTCCCGGCTGGCTCTTGAACATCCACCATCCCATCACGAGGGCGATGGGAATCGTCATGCCGATGGTGAAGAGGCTCCATGCGCTCTGGCTCAACGCGTTCACGACGACGATCGCCAAGCCTGCCATGGCAATGATCACGTCGATGACGACGGCGATCAGCGCGACCATCCCCGTTACCGGGCCGACCTCGCTCAATACCATGTGCGGCAGTGAGCGCCCGTCATGGCGCATGGAACCGACAAGTGTCGTGAAGTCGTGAACCGCGCCGGCGAGTACTGCTCCCGCAACGAGCCAAAGCAAACCTGGCGCGTAACCGAATTGCGCCGCGAGCGTGGGGCCCACGAGCGGGCCGGCGCCGGCGATGGCGGCGAAGTGGTGCCCGAAGACGACCCAGCGCGGCGAAGGCACGTAATTGTGTCCGTCATTGAAGCGATGCGCCGGAGTGATGTTGCGGTCGTCGAGCGCAAAGACGCGTGAGGCGAGGAACGCACTGTAATAGCGGTAGGCAACAGCGTAGATGCCCACGATGATCAGCATCAGGGGAAGAGTGTTCAAGGTGCGATGCCCTCGCATTGCGGGAAGAGATTTTGACCCGAGCCCAAGTAACGGGGAAGGCGGCGTGGAGGAAGTATATCAACGCACGTATTTGAGGGGGCGCAATGCGCCTGAACGGGATGCGGAATGCGCCTGAACGGGTACGACGCACTTAAATTGATGTGCTCGCGTGCGGCTTCGTGGGGAGCGGCCTCCCGTGCACGATGGTGTAGTCTGATCTGCGGATTGCAAACGTTTCGCAGATCAGGAAACGTTTACCGGAGGACAGGTTCGCGATGGCCATCGTCGCAGGGGTCGATTTCGGCACACTCAGCGTTCGCGTCACGCTCGTCGACAGCGAGAAGGGCCCAATCGGCACCGCTTCGGCTAACTATCCGCTGCATCGCCGCAGAGACGATCCCAACTTTGCGACGCAAGCGCACGCCGACCAGATGTCCGCGCTCGCAGCCGCGACGCGCGAGGTATTGAAGAGCACGGGCGTCGATGGCGCGCAGGCTGAAGCCATCGCGCTCGACACCACAGGATCGAGCGTTGTTCCTGTGGGCGAAGGACTCGAGCCACTCGATGAGTATTACCTGTGGTGCGATCACCGCGCGTTCGCCGAGGCCGAGGAGATTACGCGCAAGGCGCACGAGCTGGGCTTTGAAGGGATTGAGTGGTGCGGCGGCGTTTACTCGCACGAGTGGGGATTTGCCAAGCTGCTGCATTGGCTCCGCCACAATCCGGAGAAGCGATCGCGGCTGGTGACAGCGCTGGAACATTGCGATATGGTCGCCGCGACGCTGAGTGGAACGACCGAGGTCGGCCGGATCAAGCGCAGCATCTGCGCGATGGGCCACAAGTGGATGTGGAATCCCAAGTGGGGCGGACTGCCGCCGGAGGATTTTCTGGTCGCAGTCGATCCGCTTTTCGCTGGAATCCGTGAGAAGCTGGGCGGCGAATATCTCACGAGCGATCAGATTGCGGGGCGGCTGTCTCCCAAATGGGCGGCCGAGCTCGGACTGAAAGTAGGAATTCCGATTCCCGTGGGCGCGTTCGACGCGCACTGGGATGCGATCGGCTCGAACATCCGCGAGGGCGATGCGGTGAACGTGGTGGGCACGTCGACGTGCATCATCGCCATGGCGCAGAAAGCGGAACTGGTGCCCGGCGTGTGCGGAGTGGTTCCGGGCAGCGTGCATCCGGCTTTTACCGGCATCGAAGCGGGGCTCTCCGCGGTTGGCGACATTTTTGACAACATCGCGCGGCGCGCGAATACAACAGTGGCCGCGCTGAGCGAAGGGCTGGATGCGTACAAGGCCGGCCAGACCGGATTGCTGCGATTGAGCTGGGACAACGGCGACCGCACGGTGCTGGTGAATCCGGAGCTTGGCGGCGTCACGCTGGGATGGAATCTGGTGCACACGGCGCAGGACGAATTGTTCGCCGCGATCGAGGGCACGGCATTTCACACGCGGATTATTCTGGAGCGGATGGCGGAGCATGGCGTGCGCATCGATCGCGTGATCAATGCGGGCGGCATTCCGCAAAAGAACGAAGTGCTCAACCGCGTCTACGCGAATGTGCTCGGCAAGCCGGTGCTTGTGCCTGCTGGAATTCCCACGAGCCTGGGCTCGGGCATCATGGCGCTGCTCGCTGCCGGGGCCTACAAGACGATCGAAGAGGCGCAGGCGGCTGTCTGCCTGCCGCTGCGCACCGTGGAGCCCGATGCAAAAGCGAGCGCCGTGTATGAGCAGCTTTATCCGCTCTACCGGGATGTGTATTTTGCATTGGGAACGCGGGATGCGACGCCGGTGGCGCTGGGGAAGGTGCTGCCGGAGCTGAGAAGGATTGCGGCGGATGTGCGGAGGGCTGGTTAAGGCCGGGAAGCTGTCAAATACCTCTGAGAACTTCCTCTTTGGCCGCATTTTTGTGTGCGGCGACGGCGGCAAGAATCGCGTTCAGTGTGCCGATTCTCAGTGATTTGTGTGCGGGGATCGCGATGCGATGGGGCGTGGGCTGCTGAGTTTGCAGAATGATGTGGCTGCCAACTGATGAACCTGCTGGTATCCCCAATGCTTCGAGAGGTGCTTGACGAGCGATTGACCGCTCATATCGCGCGGCAACCTCATACGACGGCCAGCACCTCGTCGCGAACCAGGCGCAGACGTATCGAACCGGGAGGAGTTGAATCGAAGTAGAACGCCTGAACGGCCTCTCTCACATTGGCCCTCAGCTCGTCCCAGTTATCGGCCTGTGTAAAGATGCTTTCGCCAAGAGCTTCGGCGGTATAGCCGCCGTCAGCCTCTTGCGCAACTTCAAAGACGATTTCCTTCATACTGAGTGCATCTCCGCATCGATTCTATCGCGGCTGTTCGGGAACGTCTTCTCCAATAAGAATTTGGCCGGTTCTTCATTGCTGCTGTTGCATCTGCTGCAGATCGAGAAACGGAAGCGGCGGCTCCGGCGGCTGCTGTGCGCGCTCCACCAGCACGCTCCAGTCTTCAGGGATGGGCAATTTGCGGTCGAGCGCCGGCGGCTCGGCGCTGGCTTCAACCTGCACCGCAACGTACAGCTCGCTGGCTGTTTTGCCGCGAAAGATGCCATGCGTCGGCGGCACATCGGCGTAGTCGCGGCCCACGGCGGTGCGAATGTGGCGGTGGTGCGCAATGAGATTGTTGGTCGGATCCAGGCCCACCCAGCCCACATGCGGCAACAGGGCCTCGACCCATGCGTGCGTGGCGTCAGGTGTCGACCGGTCGTGATCGTCGCCGCTGCGGTAGAGATAGCCCGATACATAGCGCGCGGGAATGCGCACGTGGCGCAGGAGCGCGATCATGGTGTGCGCGAAGTCCTGGCACACGCCCATATGATTCTCGATCGCCTCGTCGATCGGTGAGTCGACGCGCGTGGAGCGCGGGACGTAATCAAAGTAGTGATAGAGACGCTGATTCAGCTCGAGCACCAGATGCAATGGATCGTCGCGGCGCACAACGTCCATCTGCTTTGCCAGCTCCACCAGCCTCGGCGTTTCCATGGCGAAGATGCTGGGCAGCAGCATCTCCCCGTAATCGCCGGACTCGATGAGCTCATCGAGCTCATCCCAAGCGTCGGGCGACAGAAAGTGGGGCACGTCCGGAAGCGGCTGCTGCTCGACGACGGATTCAGCCACGATGACCAGTTGATTGTGCTCGCCGGGGATATCGAAGTGCTGCACGTTGTTGCCCTGGTGATCGCGATAGCTGAAGACGCGGCAGCGCGGGCTGACGGAGAGAGAAAAGGTGAGGCAATGCTGGCTCGAGTCAGAGCGCGGATGCATGCGCGTCTCCATGATGCTCTCGCTGATGGGCCGAGAATAGCGGAAACGCGTGAGGTGCCTTATCGAAAAAAAGTTCATAGCCGCTTTCATCAGGGTTGCAACCCCCATCTTCGCGCCGTTCTAATTTGCGCTGCCCTAGCCGGCGAGCGCCGATTGTATCGAATAATGCACGTAATAACGATAGGTGAGTTCGTGGATGCGCATGCATTGCTCGCGGATGGTGTGGAGAAATGCCGCGGCGTCGCCGGAGAGCAGTTCGCCGATGGTGGTGTACTCGAGCAGGGCGTGCAACTTGCCGATGCTGGCAAGCAATTCGCCGGGAGCGCGCCGGCCGCCCGTCTGCTGGATCTCCTGCAAGGCCTGCCGTGAGCCCTCAACACAATAGCGGATGGCGTGCGGGAAATCGCGATTGAGCAGCAGAAATTCGAGCACGCGATCAGGCGAAATATCCGCCGTGTACACCTGGCAGTAGGCTTCAAATGACGTGCAACAGCGCAGCAGCCCGACAATTTCAAGATAAAGATGGCTGGCCCGTTCAAGCGCCTCCTGGTGCAGCAGCTCCGGCTGATAGACCTCGAGCATGGTGGCCGTGGCATAAGCGCGCTCAAGATAGCGGCCGAGGCGGATGAACTGCCATCCCTGGCCATGGATCATCGTGGTGTCGGTTGTGCCCTTGAAGAGATAGATGCCATCGATGATCGCCGCAAGCAGGTCGCTGGCGCTGGACGCAAACTGGGCCTGCGCCTGCGGCGTGCGGATGTGGTGATAGAGGCGGTTCAAACGCTGCCACTGCTCGGTGGAGATTTCCTCGCGGACCTGCCGTGCATTTTCACGGGCGGCATTCACGCAATACGTGATGGAGAGCGAATCGCCCTGATCGAAGACCAGGCGGCGCGTCATGTCTTCGAGATCGCCATTCCATGGCATGCTGTCCGGTTTGCCCAGCGCCGACATCATGCGCTGCCAGCGCGTCTCCACATTCGGGCCGCCGGTATCGAGCATCAGGCTCATCGTCACATCGAGCTGGCGCACAGTATTCTCCGCCCGCTCCAGGTAGCGGCTCATCCAGTAGAGGCTGTCGGCAACCCGCGATAGCATTCTGTCGCTTTTCTCCGCTTCCCGCTGCTCGAATTCGGTCACTCCAGAATCCATGTATCCTTGCTGCCTCCGCCTTGGGAGGAGTTCACCACCAGCGAGCCCTTTTCAAGGGCCACGCGAGTCAGGCCGCCGGGGACGATGTTCACCTTGTCGCCGAACAGAATGTAGGGCCGCAGATCCACATGCCGCGGCTCGAGCCGACCGTCGATCAGGCAGGGAGCGCGCGAAAAATCGAGGGTGGGCTGCGCGATGTAGTTGCGCGGATTGGCTTCAATCTGCCGGGCGAACTCCTCGCGCTGGCTGGCCGATGACTGCGGGCCGATGAGCATACCGTAGCCGCCGCTTTCGCCGACGGCCTTGACGACAAGCTTATCGAGATTGGCGAGGACGTGCTTGCGATCCTTCTCATCGCTCAACAAGAAGGTCTTCACATTGGGCAGGATCGGATCTTCGCTGAGGTAGTAGCGGATCATGTCCGGCACGTAGGCGTAGACGGCCTTGTCGTCAGCGAGGCCGGTGCCAAATGCGTTGGTGACGGTCACGTTGCCGGCGCGATAGGCATTGAAGAGTCCCGCGCAGCCCAGCGCCGAATCGGAGCGGAAGATCAGCGGATCACTGAAGTCGTCATCGACGCGGCGATAGATGACGTCGACGCGCTTCAGGCCATCGGTGGTGCGCATGTACACGACGTTGTCGTGCGTCACAAGGTCGCGGCCCTCGACGAGATCGATGCCCATTTGGCGCGCAAGATAAGTGTGTTCAAAGTAAGCAGAGTTGAAAACGCCCGGCGTCAGCAGAACGATATTGGGCTCGGGACGGCCCTCGGGGGCCAGCGAGCGCAACGTGGACAACAACACCTGCGGATAGTGCTCGATGGGGCGCACGCCGTAGCTGTGGAAGAGCGACGGAAAGGTACGCTTCATCACCCGTCGGTTGGTGAGCATATAGCTCACGCCGGAGGGGACGCGTAGATTGTCTTCAAGGACGACGAATTCGCCGGTGTTGAGGCGCAGGAGATCGGAGCCGACTACGGCGATGTACACGTTGCGCGGGACCTGCAGGCCGCGCATCTGACGCCGGTAGTGCTTGCAGCTGTAAACGAGCTCGCGGGGAATGACGCGCTCATTGAGAATCTTGGCGTCGGAGTAGACGTCGCGAAGGAACAGGTTGAGCGCCGTGATGCGCTGCGTGAGCCCGCGCTCGATGTGGTCCCACTCCTGCGCCGTGACCAGCCGAGGCAACAGATCGTAGGGAAAGATGCGCTCGGTACCCTCGTCGCGGCCGTAGACGGTGAACGTGATTCCCTGGGTGAGAAAGGCGAGGTCGGCCGACTGCTTGCGGCGCTGCAACTCGCCCGGCGGAAGCGCGGCGAGAGTCTCAGCCATGGCGCGATAGTGGGCGCGCAAGGCCCCACCCGGCTCGCGCATTTCATCAAAGGCCTGATCGAGGCGGTAATCTCCCAGCAGTGGATCCAACTCGACCGAATTGCTCGCGCTCATGGATTCGGGCATTCGGGCAGGCTCATCGACCTTTAGATTCAGGAACAAGGAAGCAATAGCGGCGTTTGCCGATTTGGCGCCGATGGATTCCGGGCGAGCGTTACCGGGCAAGCTCACCTGTTCTCTGTTCATTCGTTTCTATCACATTCGTTTCTAACATGGGCGAGCTAAAGGAGCCATCAGGAACGGCGAAGGCCGCTTGACCAGACGAGAAAGAGCTGAGCAGGGCCCGCATCTCCGGAGCAGCAGGGAGAGCGGGACGAGAGGCCGGAGCGAGTGCTCTGCGGAAACCGATCGGCGTAGGCACGCTGCGTTAGGCTGTGAATCAGAATGTAAGCTGCCAGGTTCATTTAAGGTTTCTGCGATGAGGGGTTCTTAAGATGGGCAGATTGGGGTGCACTTCACTTATTGTGTTGGCGCTGCTCTCGCCGGCGGGCTTTGCGGGGCGGGCCTGGGCACAGAAGCCTCCTATCCTGATTACTGCTGACTTGAGCGAAGCGCCGCGCAGGCTTTACCACGCCGAGATCGATCTGCCGGTTTCTGCTGGACCGCTCGTCCTGATTACACCGCAATGGATCCCGGGAAATCATCGCCCCACGGGCCCGGTCAGCGACATCACGGGCGTGGTCTTCACGGCGAATGGGAAACCTCTGCAGTGGCGGCGCGACGATGTGAATCTCTATGAGTTTCACCTGACAGTCCCGCTTGGCGTGACCAACCTTCACGCTCATCTGGATTGCATCGTCACCGCGCGTGTGTCGCAAAAGCTGGCGGTGCTGGAGTGGGAGAAACTGCTGCTCTATCCCGCAAACGTTCCCGTCCGCGAGATTCCCATTCAGCCTTCGCTGAAGGTGCCCGCGGGATGGGGAATCGGCACGGCGCTCATGCCGGTGAGTGGCGGGGCGAATTCCGTAACGGGGGGTTCAGTGCCCGCACCGGGCGCGATTACTCATTTTGCGGCGACGAATGTCGAGCAGCTGGAAGATTCGCCGGTGATCAGCGGCGAGTATTTTCACGAGTATCCTTTGGCGCCGGCGATCACGCCAAAGCATTATCTGGATGTGGTGAGCGATCACCCGGAAGACGCAAACCTGCGCCCGGCGATCCTGGCCGCGACTGCCAACCTGGTGCGCGAGGCAGACGCACTTTACGGTTCCCACCACTATCACGTCTATCATTTCCTGCTGACACTCTCCGATGTTGCGGGTGGTGAAGGGTTGGAGCACGGCCAGTCATCAAACAACGGCGTGCCTGAGAAAGGGTATGCGGATGATGATCACACGCTGGATAACGCGGACCTTTTGACACACGAGTTCACGCACTCGTGGAATGGAAAATACCGGCGGCCCGCCGGGCTGTACCAGCCGGATTTTGCCACGCCGCAACAAGGGGCGCTCCTGTGGGTGTACGAGGGTATGACGCAGTACCTGGGCAATGTGCTGGCGGCGCGCGCGGGTTTTCAAACACCGGAACAATTCCGCGAAATGCTGGCCCTGACTGCGGCGCGGCTGGATTACCGGCCGGGGCGTGACTGGCGCACAACGGAAGATACCGCGATTGCCGCCAGCGTGATGCGGGTTAATTCGGCAGCCTGGGACAATTGGAGACGCAGCCAGGACTACTACCAGGAGGGTGAACTGGTGTGGCTGGACGCGGATACGCTGATCCGCAAGATGACGAACGACAAGAAATCGCTGGACGATTTCGAGAAGATTTTTCTGGCGAAGGGCGGAAACACCGGACCGGAGATTGTGCCGTACACATTTGAGGAGCTGGTGCAGGACCTGAACGCCGTCGTGGCCTATGACTGGGCGAAGTTCCTGCACGATCGGGTCGACAACATCAACGCGCACGCCGATCTTGCGGGCATCGAGCAAGGCGGCTACAAGCTGGTGTACCAGGAAAAGCCGAGCGCATCAGAAGCCGCGCTGGCGCGCGCCCGGGGTATGCGCGATCCAGGATATGGCAGCTGGTACTCGATCGGCGTGCGGCTAAGTGCGGACGGGACGATCAGCGATGTGCGCTGGGGCGGACCCGCCGACAAGGCGCAACTGGCGCCGGGCGAAAAGATCATGGCAGTGGATGGAAGAATCTTTTCCATGGACGCATTGCGCGATGCTGTACGGAGCGCCAAAGGCTCCAGCGAGCCGATTCATTTAATCTTGCAGGCTGACTCGTTCGTCCGGATGGCCGACATCGATTACCACGATGGCGAGCGGCATCCGATTCTGCAGCGCGTCGACGGCACGACCGATACTCTGGATGAAATCACCAAGCCGCTGACGACTCCGGAGAAGGCTCCCGAGCCGAAACAGCCGTAGTTGAAGCTCTTCAGTTGCTGGCGCTGGTGGGCTGATCGGCCTCGCGCTGCACGGTGATCGGCGGCGCTTTTTGCGCGGCGTGGGTCTGCAGCGCCTTGGTCTGGCTGTCGTTGCATGCCGAGCCATCGTTCTGCGCGCAGTTCATTGAGCCATCCGGCGCCTTCAGAGCCAGGGATTTGATTCCGACCAAATCCTTCAGCGTCTGCTTTACGTCCTGCACATTCTGCTTCACGTCCTGGCCGGTCTGCTGCGTGTCCGACTTCGTCTGTTGCGCGTCGCCGTAGGCCGACTTTGTGTCGGCGGCGGTTTGCGTGGCATCACTGTATCCTTGCGCCGCATTGGTGATGGGCTGCTTGGCGTCCGATCCAATTTGCTTGGCGTCGCCGCCTACCTGCTTCGCGTCCGCAACATTCTGCTTCGCATCGCCTGCGGTGGATTTGGCATCGCCAAACGTCGCCTTGAAGTCGGCCAGGTCCTTGTTGAGGTCAGAAACCTCGGGGTTGCCACAAGGAGTGCCATCGGCCTTGATGCATTTCAGCCCCTGACCTGGCGCCGTCGCGGTTTGCGCCTGGCTGCTTCCATTGCTTTGCGCGGCAAGCTGCAGGGAGGCGGTGGTGAAGAGAATTGCTGCTGGAAGTGCGAATCGTTTAAATAGCATAGTTTTCTCCTTGCTGAGTCTCTCCGGACGGACGGATCTTGGGCGGTCGCCTCTGATATCGCCTTTGAATTGCCCCGAATGCCGACATTCGGGCAGGAATTGCGGCCGACGATGGCAGTCAGGCCACTGCGACGATTCGAGGGGACATAGCGGCAGAGTAGCCACAGGGCAACCGCGCAGTCAAGTGAATAAATGTTTGGGCTGTGCGCAGCCGCGCGGCCCGTCGGGCATATTGATGCATTGCCTCGCGTTCGACTTGCATTATGTCGCGCTCGACGTGCATTGCATCGCGCTCGACATGCATTGCCGGTGCGCTAACCTGTTGAGATATGAGCCGCAATCCGGACTTGCATCGATTGGTGTTGATTTCCCTGACGGTTCTTGAGGTGCTGGCGGCGGGTTTTGCGCGTGCTCAGCAGCCGGATTCGGGCGAGAGTTTTGTCCGCTCGCACTATACGAAAACCGAGTACCGGATTCCTATGCGGGATGGGGTGCGCCTATTCACTGCGGTCTATGTTCCCAAGGCGCTGGCATTTCCCGACGATCACGGCCCGTATCCATTCCTCATGGACCGCACCCCTTATAACGTGTCTCCCTATGGTGACGACCGATACCCCGCTCACCTTGGACCCTCTGACGAGTTTGAGAAGTCCGGCTACATCTTTGTCCATCAGGATGTGCGCGGCCGCTGGATGAGCGAAGGCGAGTTTGTGGAGGCACGCCCAAGTGTCGATATGAAGAGATCGCCGAGGGACGTGGACGAGTCGTCGGACACCTACGACACGATTGAGTTTCTGCTGAAAAATGTCCCCAACAATAACGGGAAGGTTGGTATCTGGGGTATCTCGTACCCGGGCTTTTACGCATCGGCATCCATCATTAACTCTCATCCGGCGATTGCCGCAGCCAGTCCCCAGGCACCGATGATGAATCTATTTCTCGGCGATGACACGTATCACGGCGGAGCGTTGATGCTCTCGGCGACATTCGGTTTTTACACCGGCTTTTACCCGCAGCAGAATCCTGAGAGCGCACAGCCGGCTCCGGCGTTCCGGCTCTCCGCGCCTGACACATACAAGTTCTATTTGAACGCAGGAAATGTGTCTGACCTGGACACGAAGTATCTGAAGGGCTCGAACTGGATGTTTAACGACCAGTTCAAACATGACACGTACGACGAATATTGGCGTTCGCGCGATGTGTCGGAGCACATGAAGAATATCAAGTGCGCGGTGCTGGTGGTGGGCGGCTGGTTTGACGCCGAGGACCTGGAGGGGCCGTACCGCACCTACTATGCGATCCGAAAGTTCAATCCAAGAATCCCCGTCACGCTGGTTGAAGGTCCCTGGGTGCATGGCGGTTGGGCGCACACCGATGGCAGCCGTCTGGGCGATATTGAGTTCGGCGCCAAGACCGCGGACTACTTTCGCGCCAACATTCAATTCCCGTTTTTCGAGCACTACCTGAAGGGAAAAGGCTCAACGTCTCCGCAAGTAGTGGTTTTTGAAACGGGCACGAACGTTTGGCACCACTATGACGAGTGGCCGCCGAAGGCCGCGGCGCCGAAGATGCTTTATTTCCACGCCGGTGGCCTCCTGAGTTTCGATCCGCCACACGACGCGGCGAGCAAAGACGAGTACCTGAGCGATCCCAATCATCCGGTGCCGTTCGTGGGCTACGCCACAAACACCGTGCCGCAACGCTATATGGTTGACGACCAGCGCTTTGCCGATTCAAGGCCCGATGTCATGACGTACGAAACGGATCCACTCTCGGAGGATCTCACCATCGCTGGGCCAATCTCGCCCCACCTTAAGGTCGCGAGTTCCGGATCTGACTCGGATTTTGTTGTGAAAGTCATCGACGTGTATCCCGACGACTATCCGGATCCCGACCCTTCGCTCACTGGGAAGAAGCTGATCATTAGCACGCCTCCACTCCACATGGGAGGCTACGAGCAACTGCTGCGCGGCGAGCCTTTTCGGGCGAAGTTCCGAAACAGCTGGGAAAGACCTGAGCCGCTCACGCCGGGGAAAAAGACGGACATCAACTTTGCCATGCCGGACCTGTATCACACCTTCCGGCGCGGCCATCGCATCATGGTACAGGTGCAGAGCTCCTGGTTTCCGCTCACCGATCGCAATCCCCAAATTTTCACGGACATTCCCTATGCCAAGCCCGCGGATTTCCGGGTTGCAACCGAGACCATTTTTCATCAAAGAGACGCCGCGTCAGGGATCGAGCTGATGGTTTTGCCCCAGCCGTAGCGCGATCTCTCACTATCAGATAATTTGGCCCCCGCTGGCTAAGCCTTGGACGACTCTATGCCGCCGCACAGAATTCCTGTCGTCTTCTGATACGAAATCTGACGAATGAGGCCGCACCGCCCGATGAGGTGAGTGGGATGGGAAGGCCTTATGACACGCAGATTTCTGAAGGACGAACTGGGCCAAGCGCTGGCCGTGCTTATGGTCACGATATCCGCCGTGATGGCCTTTGCGGGCGCCGCAGTTGAGAGCGGTCACATCTACTGCGCTTACCGTTTGCTGCAAGCCTCAACGAATGCGGCCGCGTTGGCGGGCGCGTACGCGATGCCCAGCCAATCGAGTGCGAGCGCAGCCGTGACGCTCTACAGCGCCCAGACCGGTGAACTCAACGCCACCAAGTTGCTGATCAATGTTTCAGCTTCGGTCACCTACCCTTGCCTCAATACCGTTTCGAGCACCCTGAGTGTGGATTGCGAAACATCATCCGGCGGCACGGGAGCCGGAGCTGCAAATACGGTGAAGGTAACCCAGACCGCGACCGTTCCACTCTGGTTTGGCGGAGTGGTTGGGTACAGGAGCTTGAATGTGTCGGCGGTTGCCACTGCAGCCATGCGCGGCGGCGCCAATACGCCATGGAACATTGCCATTATCCAGGACACCACGGCATCAATGAACGACGAAGACGGCGGCGACCAGTGTAACGGGACGCAAATTACGTGTTCGCTGCAGGGTCTGCAGACATTTTTGAACGACTTGTATCCCTGCGCGCTGGGGCAGACCTGCACGTCGAGTACGGCCTACGTTGATAGCGTGAGCCTCTTCGTCTTCCCGGCGGTGACATCAGCCACGGCGACGAAGGACTACGTGTGCCAAACGAGCGACCCGACGATCGTTGCGTATACGATTCCCGATACGAGCCCTGCATATACAAACGGAACTGCGCCGGCTGCCAACCTGACGCTCCCTTCGGGCGATACGTACCAGGTGCTCGGTTTCCAAAACAATTACAAGACCACCGACTCGTCTGCGAGTTTGAACCAGGGCGCAGGCATCGTAATCGCGGCCGGTGATTCCGGCGTAGGCGGATGCTCCGGGCTGCAAGCCCCGGGCGGCGAGGGAACCTATTACGCGCAAGCAATTTACGCGGCGCAGACGGCGCTGGCGGCTCAACAGGCGAAAAATCCCAGCTCGCTCAATGCAATCATTATTCTCAGCGACGGCGACGCTACGGCTTGCGCCTCGAATGCGAATACATCGGCTGGGGCATGCAACACCAAGGACCAGATCGTTGCCACACAAGGCGCGCTGAACGGGACCGGAACCAAAAGCACCAATTCAAGCGGCTATGAGAATTCCACGTATCCGTCGGCGTTAGGGGAGTGTGGCCAAGCGGTGCTCGCGGCCCAATATGCCGCAAGCACAGGCACTACTGTTTATACGATCGGTTACGGCTCGGAGACTTCGGGCGGATGCCTTTCCGACGCGACTTACAGCGCGTCGGTGACGACGAACGGCGGAAGCTGGGGACCCGGCGCCCAACCCTGCGCAGCGTTAGCGGCAATGGCCTCGGGGGAGGTGAACTTCTACTCCGATGATGGACAGGGATGCCAGGCGACGGCGCCCACGAACCAGTCCATCACTAAGTTGACAGCGATCTTTCGTGCCATTACGAACAATATGACCACGCCAAGGCTCATTCCGAACGGTGCGTCATAAAAGTGCTCATCGTTCCTTGAGAAACGTCCGATCGCTATCGGAGGCAATCCCGGATACTCAGGGAACCACCCAGTCTCGATCATGATCCGAATCGATCGGCTGAGTTCGACCGAGCCCGAGTCTGCGACTCAAGAGCAGCTCGCGGCCCGAAGCGCAGCGATTCATCGCGGGACCTGATCTGAAAAACCGGAGCCGGTCATTCAATAGGCGCGGACGGCCAATAGGCGCCGACAGTGGGCCGGCGAAGCCCCCGAATCGATTGAGATAAACTGAGGGGACCCGGCGAGCGCAGCCAACGCGGAGAGGTGGCCGAGCGGTTTAAGGCAGCGGTCTTGAAAACCGCCGAGCCCGCAAGGGTTCCGTGAGTTCGAATCTCACCCTCTCCGCCATAGAGTCCTTAAAATCAGCGATTTGTTGTAGATTGGGCCAATAGGCTCGCGTTTCCGGCCAAATTTCAATCTATTTGTGAGGAAGGGTCCCCGAGAAGGTTCTCCGCTTGCACGGGTTGCCCGAGATTCGTGTCAATTCTCCGAATCCGAATTCAGCGGATCCCTCTGATCTGACTGGGGTTCGGAGAAAACAACAGCCAGAAATCCCCGATCAGTAACTCTGTAGATGATGCTGAGTCACCGATCAATTAGGCTCCTCGAGAACGCCCATAAAACCTAATCCTCCCGGCGCCTGGTGTGCCAGTTGTGGGGCCATCTTCCATCAGGAGATGGGAGCGGGCGGCAGGCTGGATTCGCGGTCTACATCAGGCTCTCAGCAATTACGTGCACACAAAGCCTGGATTCGATGCCCTTGAACTTTGGGAGGCAGCTACGGCCAATCTATGTAAACAACGCTCTTCGCTGGACAGTCAAGATGGGGCTGTTCAGGTACGCGATTTGTGTAATCTTGCTTCGAATTGCAGAATCTTCGACCCCGAAGGTCGGAGATCTTTTTTCGAATGACGTTGTAGCTGACGTTGACGTATTGGAGAGTGCCGTTGAGTTTCTCTGGGGAAGCGGGTAGTCCCGCCATATTCTGACCGAATCGTGCGGGCGTTGCGAATTGATTGAATACGGATGTTGTCCCAGAGAACTACCCGATTGCCCGAATGCGTGATTGCTCGCACGTCTCCATCTTGCGAGACAACGAAGCCAAGACTATTGGGATACGTGGCACAATAACGAAGCATCGAGCGATGTCTTGTACCGTAGTGGTTCAGGTTCAGCGCCTTTGTATCGGTGCCTGCTGAATTATGAGCCACTACAGCGTGGCTAGGGTCGTCGCGAACGGTAATTTCGACGCCGAACGCTTTGAGCTGCAGCTGGGAATCGAGCCAGATCAGGCCATCGACGCGGGATAGTGACGCAAGGAAGCGCACGCATCCTGTTAGCTCGTCTTGAGTATCGTTGAGCTGCGTGCCTTCAACAGACTCATCTAGATAGAGGCTCACGGGCATCTCATCCTCATCTTTGTCCAAGTATTCTTCATGAATACGGTCGCTGTGAGCGGTGTGCCTAATCGAGAGGACGCTTGATCGAAACAACGCCTCCGCAAGCCGGTCATATTCTAACGAGTATTTCGGATTGAGACCCTCTTCCACATCCGATATGAGCACTGCGCCTCCGTGCTGGTACTTATGAATACCGATGAGAATTCGGCACAGTGCAGATATCCAGTTCTCTTCAAGAGTATTGTCCCAGTGATCTCTCTCCTTGTAGAGTTCGCTGCCAACTTCTTTTCTTACTCTCTTTTGGAATTCCTTGATGGGTTTCAGTAGCTTTGAATGCACGGGACCAGATTGAAATACGCGTTGTTGGCTCTTCACCAGAGTGTCTTGCTTGAGACTTCCGAGCAGGACATAGGACTTGTAGACGGCAATTTCTCCTATCGCCTGGATTACCGCTTGGAACGTGCCGGGCATTTCCGGCGCGCTTGAGGCTTCTTTGAAAACATACGTGCTGTAGTGAACGCTTTGATCGATTAGTCCCCAAATTCGCAATTTGCCTTCGCTGTCGGAGTCAACTGCCAGAGTAGAACCCCACGGATCGACTGCCGTTGAAAGTTTGACGAGGTTCCGAACTGTGAGCGGAAGATCGTCAGCAAGAGGGAAGAATCGCCAGCGATCAGCAACGATGCGTTCCGGCGGTCTTGGATCTGGCCGTTTTCCGCTGATGTAGGCGACGCGGCAAGAGATCGGTTGATCCTCCTCACGCTTCAAGCTTGCAAAATAAAGCGTTTCGAAAAGCTTGGTCAACACCTTCTGAGAAGGTGCTCTCTCTCCACGATCAAGAAGTTGAGCGCGGACGTGGCTTGCTAAGTCTGCTGGAAAGCTCGCGGGCATATCGAATCCGTTCTTAGTCGGCTAAGTCTTGAAACTACAGCTTGGGACATAGCTGGGATCTTGATATTCAAACAGTTGAATTTCGCCCACCGAGGTCAACTGCTGCCCCAGGAACACCGACAGGGCAAACGGCCCGTAGAAGAAAAGACGCGTTTTGCGCAGATTGTATTTCTTCAAAAGCTCTCCGAGAGTTTCGCGCACCGCGTGCGCGAAGGCGACGGCGTCCCCTGCTCCACGGATGGATTGTGCTCCCTGTGCCGGGGGCGAGACAAACACAAATGCGCGGGGCAGACTACCGGCGCCCTCCACATAGTTCATGATGTCCTGGCGACCATCGCCGCGGATATTTTGCCCGAGAACAAGGTCAGTGCCGTCCTGGGCGGCTTCCGTAACTTCAACACTTACGTTGTAGGGAGAAGAATCCGGGCTCGCTCGCTGCAAGCAGCGAAGCCGAAAGGCTGCGTGACGGAATGGCAGCAGCGCCTCAAGCTTGTGTACGATATGGCAGGAATTCCTGACGGACACTCTCATTGGCTGCAGGATACCTTCAGCGTTGATCTGCTGTCGAAGGGTGTCCCGATCGACGTCGTCCCAATGCTGCTTGGGCATACGTCGATTAAAACAACGGAGAAGCACTATGCGCCGTGGGTCCAGGCGCGCCAGACCGCGCTCGAAGCGGCCGTAAAGGGGATTTGGTAGGAATCCTATAATAGAGGGCATGGCGAGAAATGAGCAGAGAGTGGACAGTGTGGGACGTTGTCTCCGGCGAATGCGGTAATAAAGGCACTCTGAGATTTAGAAGGGAGCGACTCGGGCACCTTGAATCCAAACAATTCCACGCGAAATGGTGTAACTGCGCTTCTGGTGACGGCTCGCCAGTCGGAGATCTTCGCGCGGGAAGGCATCGATCTGGATCGGCTCCGCCTTAGCTGACTGGGTGGGCGCTACTAGCCATCTGCTGGCTCCCCTGATCGATCAGATTCGCAAGCATGTATTGGCCGCAAACAAGATCCATGCCGACGACACGCCAGTACCGGTTCTTGCGCCGGGGATGGGCAAGACCAAGACGGCAAGACTGTGGACGTATGTCCGCGATGATCTTCATGGGATGAACGGCTCCTGGGTGAACAACTCAAGGTGCTCTCGGAATTGGAGCTGGACTTTGATCTCGATGCCATCGGCTTTGAAACGGCCGAGATTGATGTGCTGATTGATGGACTCGAAACCGTCAGCGAGCCAGATCCGGACGATCGTTTGCCGGCGATCGAAACCTCAGCCGTATCAGTCAGTGGCGACCTCTGGCAGCTCGGAAAGCACAGGGTACTCTGCGGAAATTCGCTGATTTCAGAAAACTACGAGCGGCTGATGGACGGAGCCAAGGCAGATCTGGTGATCACCTCTCGCGGCGATTTTAAGAATTCGACAATGCGCTCAATGACCGCCGATTCGAGATCGTGGGCCGGGATGCGAACCTGGGAGTCGGATTCCGGGGCTTTCCGGATGACGGCTTGAGATGTGTAGTACCGGTAGCGCCGGCCGTTCTTGTTGGAGTGGGTCGGGGTATATCGATTCCCGGTCTCGTCGTAGATGATCCCAGTGAACAAGCTTACCTTCGTTGAGCGCGCTTTGCGTGGCAGGCCTTGACGATTCGCTCCCAGATGGGCCTGGACCTGATTCCACCGCTCCCGGTCGATGATGGCTTCGTGCTGCCCACGGTAGACGGCGCCTTTGTGCTCAATCTCGCCTACATATATATGATTGCGCAGAAGCTTGTGGAGGGCACCCCGGGAGAAAGCTGTTCCATCGGTCTTTGCATCAATCCATTTCGATCCTGATTTGGCTAGAATCTTGTTTTGATCAAGGTATTCTTTGAGGGCCGTCACGCCGCCTAAGCTGAGGTGGTTCGAGAAGATTGCGCGAACGCCTTCCGCTCCCTTGGGATTGATATGGATTCTGTGATCCCGCAGGTCGTACCCTAGCGGAACGTGGCCGCCCATCCACATGCCCTTCCTTTTTTGAGCCGCGATCTTGTCGCGGATCCGTTCGCCGGTCACTTCTCGTTCGAACTGCGCGAAGGAGAGAAGGCGCAGTGAGCTTCCCACCGAAGACACAACCGGTATCAATATCGATGGTCCGATTCAGCCATTCCGGCTCCGCAACGGGCGTGTGTCCATAGACAACCAGCGCCTTTCCGCGGTATTCGGCGGCCCAGTCATAGCGGACTGGAAGACCGTAGTCATCGGTATCTCCGGTGGTTTCACCGAACAGTGCGAACGAGCGGACCGCCCCTGATCCACGGCCCTGTATCTCCTCTTTCATGCCGGCGTGGGCAACCACCATAGGACCGGACAGTGAGAGTCCGGCAACGGCTCACTTTAATACTCGGCGATTAGCATTATTCCAGAAATGCTTCCTTGTAGTTGCTCTATTACAATTTGTTACAATTTTTCCCTTGTGTGCAAATGGACGCTCTGTCATAGTCTGCTTATACCGGAAGCACCAACCTCCTAAAGTTGCACAGTTGCGCAGGCCGCCAAGTTGCGGATTGAGATTCGTGTCTCGATAATAGCGAACGTTTGATGACTATGATCGGCCTGCCTTGGTAGGCCTGTGCGAAGCACTGCGTTTTCCCTGAACCAACAAAACTCTATTCTTGTGAGGCTTTCCATGCGAAGTCATTCATTAGTACTGTCTGTATTTGCGACTTCCCCATGTTTTAGGTTTGCGCTAGGGCAATCGCATGAACGCAGGAATGTCTTAGCAGATGCGGCATCCGGGTTGATAATCGTGCGGGCGAGCGACAACGGGCGTACTGTTTCCAGATTGTGGAAAGCGATAGCATTCGCAGTTGTGGTCGGGATGATTCTCATGCTGCCAGACGTCGGGCATGCGCAACAAGCGTCCATTGTCGGCACGGTTCTCGACTCGTCGAACGCGAATGTTGCCGGCGCCAATGTTACGGCAACCCAAGCAGATACCGGCCGCCAGTTCACGGACGTCACCAACGAAAACGGTGGATATCGCCTTGTCGGGTTACCCGCAGGCCGATACGATCTACAGGCCACGGCGACGGGCTTTGGGTCGACCGTGCTCAAGGGGATTGAGCTTCTGGTGGGCCAGAATGCGACGATCCCTATCACCATGAAGGTCGCGACAGCGGAACAAAGTGTTGTCGTGACCGGAGAAGCGCCGCTCATAGATGTTGAAGGCTCACAAGTGGCTGGAAATGTCGACACGAACCAGATGGCGGATATTCCGATCAACGGGCGCAACTGGCAACAGCTTGCCACGCTGACCAAAGGCATCACCATGAATACGATATCCACCCGTCCGGGCGCTGTCCAAGATTCTGGGTTCCTGCTGAACCTGGACGGTCAGAATGTTACACAAGCTGCGAGCACTTCGAGCAGTTTTGGCCAGACACAGATCGACCCTGACGCGATCGCCGAGTACCAGGTGATTACGAACCTGTTCGACGTGACGATGGGGCAATCAACCGGCGTCCAGATCCAGGCAATATCGAAATCGGGAACAAACTCTCTCCACGGAAGCGCCTACAGCTACTTCCGTGATTCCGATTTCAATTCACCTGACAATTACACCCATACAGTGCTGCCGTATTCCGATCAGCAGATCGGTGGAACATTTGGCGGGCCGATCGTCAAGGACAAGTTATGGTACTTCGTCGCCTCCGAGTACGAGCGTACTCCCAACACGCTCGTTCTTGTGCCGTCCGCGCTTCCGGGGGAGGAGTTTCAATTACCGACCGAGACGGACCTGCTGAAGCCAATCGTAAAAGTCGACTACCAGTTAAGCCCAAAAGATCACCTGTTCGCCCGTTGGGGTTACTCGCGAAGCTTTAACAACGATTCAGACAGTGGTGTACCAAGCGCAGCAGTTAGCCAGCTCTATAACTCAAATTTCGCCAACATAGATTGGTCGCACGTGAGTAGCTCCACTGTGCTGCATGATTTTAAAATTCAATACTTCTATTATCATTGGCAGTATACGAATGCTTCTTTCCTGCCGGCAATCATGGGCACAACTCCGAACTACAGTTTTCCCGGTTTGTCGCTCGGGCCGGCTTCTAACGCCAGGCAGCTCTGGAACGAACAATTCATAACACCCCACTACGATTTGGCGTGGAAAATAAGAAAGCACGATATCAAGCTCGGCGCCGAGTTAAGGACCGGCAGGGACTACGGTAATTTTCCTAGAAACGTAAACGGAACCTATTCGTTCAGCAAGCTGCCCGCAAATATAGTGACGCTGTTTCCGGCCTCAGTTGCTGAGGACCCAACGCAATGGAACTTCACGAGCCTGGACTCGATCGCCACACAGTTCACGATCACTTACGCAAAAAGTCCGACCTTCAATGCCCAGCGTCCGATGATTTCCACTTGGTTTGGAGACCATTGGACGATCGTACCGAAGCTCGTGCTGAACTTCGGCCTGCGTTACGACGCGGCGTGGCGCGATCTGAATCCGTCGAATGTCACTCCAACCTCGATTCCGATCACCTCAGGCTTTGCTCCTTTTGGAACGGAAGATGATGGATTCAAGAACGGCATTCGGGATCTTGGCGATGTAGCTCCACGTTTTGGCGTGGCGTGGAGTCCCCGAAGCGATTTGGTGATTCGTGGAGGGTCCGGACTCTACTTCGCTGGAATCGGCGAACAACTCACCGACGATCAGGAGACCAATAGCGGCAACTACCTCACGGAGACTTTTCTAAACAACGGCCAGCCGAATTGGATCTCGAATCCAACCGGCGGCGTCACTGCCGCTCAGGTGTTTTCCGGACAAGTTCCGCTATCGCAACAGACTCCAAAAATTATCTCTACCGGCTTTCGAATGCCCTATTCGTGGCAGAGCTCCGTCGGCTTTCAGAAACAGTTTGGGCAGTTTATGAGCTTCGATTCAGATCTGGTGTCGAACAACGGACACCGCCTCGATAGCCAGAGAGATCCTAACTTGTATTACAACCCGGCCGACGGGTTGTACCAGAATCCGCTCACGTATGGCCGTCCCAATCTCGCCTACGGCGACATTCAGCTTGACCAGAGCCAAGGCAAGTCCAACTACCTGGCGCTCCAAAGTTCGTTCACGCGCAGATACCAAAAGAACTTCCAGCTTGGGGTCACCTATACCCTGATGTTTTTCAAGAATGACGCGGGAGAAGGAAGCTCGGGTTATGGTGCGACGCAAGTCAACCCCTTCAACATCATGGCCGACTGGGCCAAGTCTACGGACTTCCAGCGCCACACACTGCGTTTCAATGGGATCTGGACGATGCCGAAAGGGTTCCAGCTGACCGCCTACTGGGCATTGGGCTCCCCCGACTCTTCATACACGACCTCCACGAACGTCAATCCGCTGGGGGACGGCTCCACGCGCATCCGGAGTAACCTGTCCGTCATCCCGCGTGACAATTTTTTTGGCGACACCTTTCAAACGATGGACATGCACCTGAGCAAGACTTTCAAGTTCGGCGAACATATCAAGGTGACCGGCATTGCGGAGGCGTTCAACCTCTACAACCATGGACAATACACCTATAACCTTCTCGAAACGGCTGCCAGCTTCGGCCAACGAAACGGATCAGCCTATGCTCCGCGTGAGGGCCAGCTCGGCGCAAAGTTTGAGTTTTGACGGCCGGTTTTCTGAATCCCGCCGCGCCATTGGCATGGATCATACAGGAACGGAAATCAATCCACTGAGCAGGAATACGGAGGCCACTTATGGCTTGTGATAAGTCGTATAGGAACAAGAGCCGGTCAGAACAGTCCAGGTATTCGATGTTCCGAAGGAGCGTCGGTGCCGTTGCGCTCGGTTGCATAGTGGCTGTATCTGCCGGGCAGGGCATCGCGTTCGGCGCCACCCCCCCGAAGCCATCTTTCCATATCGAAGAAGCCACCATCGGCGACATTCAAGCGGCGATCCTGTCGAAACAGATCACGACAGTTGACGTGGTAAACCTCTATCTGGCCCGCATCAAGGCGTACAACGGAACCTGCGTGGTGATGCCAAATGGATTGCTCGGTCCGATTTCCACCATCCCGCACGCCGGCCAGTTGAATGCGCTTGGGACTTTGAACCTGCGTCCGGCAACCAGGCGAGCGATGGGGTTCGACGATCATCATGCGCGTAGTGTGACCGACCTTAAAGATGACGATC